>SDBV01000008.1_pt1 | contig 176740 bp, 129 predicted proteins | sample 2277081 | NCBI WGS metagenome assembly SDBV01 (sample SAMN10402039, study PRJNA504765) | marine sediment metagenome | isolation source: marine sediment core GS10_PC15, 223 cmbsf | place: Arctic Ocean: Southern Knipovich Ridge | collected 2010 | reverse complement strand
AAGTACGCGGGCCAGGACAAGGTTAATCCCGGTTCGGTTATTCTCTCCGGCGTGATGATGTTTGACCATCTGGGCTGGAAGGAAGCCGGTGACCTGGTGGTCCGTGGGATCGAGAACTCTATCGACAAGAAAACAGTTACCTATGACCTTGAGCGCATGATGGACGGCGCCACGCTGCTTAAGTGCAGCGGGTTCGGCGATGCGATTATTGCCAACATGGACTGAAATAAGCGCCCGGTCGCGTGCTAGAGTAGTACGAGTTTTCCCGTGAAAGGGCGCTCCATCCGGGGCGCCCTTCATGCTCTGAACCTGATCTGAAAGAGCGTAATGTTTGTAGATAAAGCAAAAATCCAGATCGCGGCGGGTGAGGGCGGCAAGGGCATGATCGCTTTCCGCCGGGAGCCGCACAACAGCCGGGGCGGTCCCTGTGGAGGACGTGGCGGAGACGGCGGCAATGTCTGGTTCGAGGCGGACGAGGGACTGGCCACGCTGATGGATTTCCGCTACAACCGCCATTACCGAGCACCCCGCGGACAGCATGGGGGAGGCAACAACCGCACCGGGGCCGGCGGCGAGGACATTGTGGTGCGCGTGCCCGCCGGTACCATTATCAGCGACATCGAATCCGGTGAACTGATCGCTGATCTGACAGAGCATGGCCAGCGCGTGCTGGCTGCCAGCGGCGGAAGAGGCGGGCGGGGCAACTCGTCGTTTGTCAGCGCCACTCATCAGGCTCCCCAGCATGCCGAGGACGGCGTTCCGGGCGAGATTCACGAGGTGGAGCTGGAACTGAAACTGCTGGCCGATGTGGGTTTGGTCGGATTCCCCAACGCGGGTAAATCAACTCTCCTTTCAAGGATCACCGCCGCCCGGCCCAAGGTGGCGGATTACCCGTTCACCACCCTTACGCCCAATCTCGGCGTGGTCGGCACGGATGCAGGCTGTTTTGTGGTGGCGGACATTCCGGGACTGATCGAGGGCGCCCACAAGGGTAAGGGCCTGGGACACGAGTTTCTGCGCCATATTGAACGCACCAAGATACTGGTTTTCCTGGTCGATATTTCGGATGAGCAGCCGCTGGACAAATACAAAACACTGCTGAACGAACTGAAAGGCTATGCGCCAGTTCTGGCCGACAGGCCGCGCTGCCTGCTGTTCACCAAGCTGGATATTCTTCCGCCCGGAGAAGCCGAACTGCCTGTCAGGGAGCTTGAAGGTGCGTTTATGGTGGCCGGGATCAGTTCTGTCAGCGGACTGGGGATCAAAGAACTTATTCGTAAACTGGCGCGCAGGGTGGAGCAGATGCGCACGGAGGAGCGCGAGAGCGCAACTGATAACGGCGGCTGATAAAGGCCGTTCGATGGGACGGATGATGGATGCTGACAGGGAAAAGTTGCTGCGGGATATGTTGCGGCTGATGACCACTCCACGGGCCGGTTCGGTAAGACTGGCCCGTCTGCTGGCCAGTCTTGGCTCTGCTGGAGCCGTGCTCTCCGCCTCGTTTGAGCGTCTGGCCGACACCAACGTGCTCAAGGCCGACCAGATTCGCTGGATTAAGGGCCGGGTCTGGAACGAGAAACTGGTCGATGGGCAGATTGAGGCCATGAAGCGAACCGGCGCGTACGGGCTGTTTGCCGATGACGACGACTACCCGCAGTGGTTGCGTCAGATCTACGACCCGCCGCCGCTGCTCTTTGTCCGTGGTGATATAACCTGTGCCGCCGCTCCCTGTGTGGGTATTGTCGGCACCCGCGAGCCAACCTCCTCCGGGCGCAAAACCGCCCGCCGTACAGCTTGTGAACTGGCCGCCGCCGGAATATGCGTTGTAAGCGGCATGGCCCTCGGTATCGACTCTGAAGCCCACGAGGGCGCGCTGGAGGCCGGAGGAAAAACAGTGGCTGTGCTGGGCAGCGGGGTGGACATTCTCTATCCGATGCAGAACGAGAAGCTGGCCGGGCGCATTATCGAGAACGGATGCATTATCAGTGAATACAGGATGGGTACACCGCCGGAGGGGCGTAATTTTCCGCGCCGCAACCGTCTGATCAGCGGACTCTCACGGGGTGTACTGGTGGTGGAGGCCCCGCGCAAAAGCGGAGCGCTGCTAACCGCCAATTACGCGCTGGAGCAGAACCGTGATGTCTACGCCGTGCCGGGTGACCCTAGCTGGCCCAGCCGCGTGGGGACCAACAACCTTATTGCCGATGGCGCACGGTTGGTGCAGTCGCCCTCGGATATTCTGGCTGAACTTGGACTGAGCGCGGGAAGTTTTTCCCCTGGGGCGGCGGCAGCGGTTTCGGGGCAAGATGTGCAAAGAAAACCAGCGTTGAGTAGTGAGGAGAAGATTGTCTACGAGGGTCTGGGCCCTGAGGCCTGCCATGTGGATGAGCTGGCCGACCGTCTGGAAATGGACGTGAGCCAGGTACTGGGCGTGCTGCTGCGCCTGGACATGAAAAGCCTGATCCGCGAGCACCCCGGCAAGCTGTTCAGTCTTTCCTGACGTGGAGACCAGTGGTGAATGCGAGCGACGGCGGTAGCAACGGTAATAAAAATGGTAAAAAATTTGGAGTTTATTTTCACGTCCCGTTCTGCCGTGCACCGCGCTGCGCCTATTGCGATTTCTATTCCACCCTGCTTAGCGACTCGGGTATCGAGGGCTGGCTGGAGGCGGTTCAAGCCGAATGTATCGATGCCTTCCGGACCGGGTTCGATGAGAGCTGGACCGTGAGTTCGCTGTTTTTCGGCGGCGGAACACCCTCGCTGCTGGCTCCGGAGATGATTGCCGGGTTGCTTGAAACCGTCAGCCACTGTTGGGCAATCGAACCGGGCGCGGAAATAACGATTGAGTGTAACCCGGAGGACCTTAACAGACGCTGGGCAGGGAGTTGTCTGGAAGCCGGAGTTAATCGGCTTTCCGTGGGCGTGCAGAGTTTCGATCAGGACTATCTGGCCGCTATCGGCCGCTGCCATCGTCCGGACAAAGCAGCTCAGGCATTGACAGATGCCAGCAAGGCCGGGTTTGCAAAAATTTCAGCGGACCTGATCCTGGGCGGACCGGGTTCCAGCGAAGAGGTTGTGCTGGCAAGCGTGGAGCGGGCGCTGAAACTGGGAGTTGAGCACCTTTCGATCTATGGCTACCATCTCGATCCGCCGGCCACGGGGTACGGGCAGGCACGGTTCAGCCCGGTAAGTGACGAGCAATGGAGCGGCCAATACCTGGCTGTCTGCGCCCTGCTTAAAAATAAAGGCTGGCGGCATTATGAAATCTCCAACTGGGCGCGCAGCGACACCGCCATCAGCAGCCACAACATGACCTACTGGCTGCGGAAGCCATACCTGGGCCTGGGGCCCTCGGCCCACTCGTACGGCCCCGATGAGACCCGCACGGCCAACCTTGCTGACCTGGAGCGCTGGCTGGCCGCCGCCCGCGGCGCTGATTTCTCCGCCGTGCGCGAGGTGGAACTGCTGGACCGGGACACGGTGGCCTGTGAGCGCGTTATACTGGGCCTTCGCCTTCACAGCGGAGTAGAGCTTAAGTTGCTGGAGCAGCTTCATGGGGCGGCTGTGGCCACGAAGCTGGAACTGCTGGCGGACAAAGGGCTGGCGTCTATCCGTGACGGACAGGTGAGTCTTACCGCCAAGGGCTTTTTGCTCTACGATTCAATTGCCGGCCAGCTACTGCCGGCCTGTTAACACGTGTGTTGACAAAAATCAGCGGATAGAACATTGTTAAAGGTTGTCCGTAAAAATAAAAAATGGTAGATAAAAGTATGCAAAATAACAGAATACAGAAACTTCCCGTGGCTCGCAGGGCTGATCTCACCGAGCGTGAATTCTTGATTCTCGAAGCGGTGATCTCCAGTTTTATCACCTCGGCAAAGCCGGTGGGCTCGCGCTCGTTGAGCAAGCTGCCGGGGCAGAATCTCAGCCCGGCAAGTATTCGCAATACGATGAGCGATCTGGAGGAGAAGGGCTATCTGGCCCACCCGTTTCAGAGCGCGGGACGTGTGCCCACTGACAAGGCCTACCGCCTGCATGTGGATAATATCCTGCTCTACCGCCGGGACGCGCCCCGCAGCGCCGTGCGGGCGCTGGAGAGTATTATCGAGGACCCGGCCGTGCAGCGTATGCTCCACCGAGCGGCGGATGCACTGGGTGTAATCACCCATGAACTGGGCGTGGGGCTGGAACCGGTGATGGATGAGGGTGTACTGGAGGGCGTGGAACTGATCCGGCTCTCCAGCGAGCGGGTGATGATGGTGCTCAATATCGGCCGTGGGCTGGTCAAAACTATTTTCATCGAGCTGGACTCACGGGCCGATGGAGCGGGGTTGGAGCTTCTGGCAGCGCGCCTTCGGGAGCGCCTGGTGGGTCTGACCCTTAAAGAGATAAGGCGCACCGCCGGAGACCGCCTTCGCGAGGCGGTCCAGGACGAGAACGATCCGATGAACGTGTTCGTCCAGAGCGCTGACAACCTGTTCGAGCTCGAAGGCGAGGACAGACAACTCGTGCTGGGTGAGACCGGACGTCTGGCCGACCAGCCCGAGTTCCGCGAGGAAAGCCGCCTGCGTTCGCTGATCAACCTGACAGACCGCAAGATGTTGCTGCTCGATGCGATGAAGCGCCGGGTGAGCGATGAGGGCATCAGCATTTCAATCGGCTCGGAGAACAGTGTTTCCGAGCTGGCTGGTTTTACGGTGGTGACCGACACATACCGGATGGGCGGAATGCGCGGCATTATCGGCGTGATCGGTCCCACCCGGATGAGCTACAGCCGGATAATTTCGGTTGTGGAGTATTCGAGCCGGCTGCTCAGCCAGGTGCTCGAAAGGTAATGGGTGTCAAATGAATATTTGGGAGTTGTTTGGTATAAACAGAGAGGAAGTCTGCTAAAAATGGCGAAGAGAGATTATTACGAGGTACTGGGTGTGCAACGGGGTATCTCCCAGGACGAGTTGAAGAAAGCTTACCGCAAGCTGGCTGTAAAGTACCACCCGGACAAGAATCCGGGAAATGCGGAAGCGGAAAACAAGTTCAAGGAAGTATCCGAGGCATACGAGGTGCTTAAAACTCCGGAAAAGCGCGCCCAGTACGACCGTTTCGGCCACGCGGGTGCATTCAGCGGGGCGGGGCAGACCTCTGGCGGGTATGGCGGTGGCTACAGTTTTGATCTCAACGATGCGCTCAACTCATTCATGCGTGATTTCGGCGGGTTCGAGGACCTGTTCGGCGGCGGCGGCGGCCGTAGCCGTCAGCGCCGCTCCAACCGTGGCGAGGACCTTCAGATCAGGCTCGGGATCAGCCTGGCCGAGGCAGCCGCGGGTGTGGAGAAAACCCTGAAGATCAACCTCCTCCAAAGTTGCCAGGAGTGTGGAGGCTCCGGCTCACGCTCGGGCAAGACAGCCACCTGCCCTGATTGCAACGGAGCTGGCCAGGTGCGTAAAATCCAGCGCTCGATCCTGGGCCAGATGGTTACTGTCGGCGCGTGCGATCGCTGTGCAGGCACTGGGGAAATCACAAGCGACCCGTGCCCCTCGTGCAGAGGCGAGGGACGCCGCAAGCGGGACCAGAAAATCAAGGTCAAAATTCCGGCCGGAGTGAGCACGGGTAATTACCTTACGCTCAGGGGCCAGGGCAGCGCGGGGCCTCGCAACGGAGCGCGCGGTGACCTGATCGTGCTGATCGAGGTGGCCGAGGACGATTATTTCGAGCGTCACGGTGACGATATCCTGTTCGATCTGCCGATCTCGTTCAGTCAGGCCGCCCTGGGCGCAAAAGTCGAGGTGCCCACATTGGAAGGTAAGGCACGGGTTACTATCCCCGCCGGGACACAGACCGGCAAGATCCTGCGCATGCGCCATAAGGGAGTCCCGCATCTGAACTCCAACGGTCGCGGCGATCAGCTTGTGCGCATTACTGTCTGGACCCCAACCAGCCTCTCGCAGCGGGAACAGGAGCTGTTCGCCGAGCTCAAGGAAGTGGAGAGTCAGAGTCCTCCGGCCAGCGGACGGGGATTCTGGAAGAGAATGAGGGAAGCGTTCAGTGCCTGATAGAAACCACATCAGCGCGTTTTATGTACCGCCGGCCGGGTTCGGCCCAAACGGCGCGGTTAAATTCGACTCCCGGGAAACTGCCCATATCAACCGGGTGCTTAGATTGGCTGCCGGGGATATGGTGGAGGTGCTGGACGGTGAGGGGGGGATTTACGATGTGCGGCTGGAGGGCGGTGGGCGCAAACTTGCAGGCAGGGTGGCCGGCTCCCGCACGGAGCAGCGGCATCTTCCGCTGATCAGCGCCGCGGTGGCGGTGGGCCGCAGGGAGCGCTTCCGCGCGGCTGTGGAAAAGCTGGCCGAGCTTGGATGCCATCGGATCTGGCCGCTTGCCTGTGAGCACATCCAGTTCAAGAGCAGCCTGGCCAGCCAGGTTGAGAAACTCAATGCCACGGCAGTCAGCGCACTTAAGCAGTCGCGTCAACCCTTCATCACCCGGATCGAGCAGCCGGTTGCGCTAAACACGCTGCTGGCCGGGCCGGACGGCTGTAATCTGCGGCCGGTGATCTGCCATCCGGCGGAGCGGTGTATGACAGCTAAGCAGAACTGGGGAGCGGGAGCGACAAAAGATTCTGAGTATGTGCTCGTGGTAGGACCGGAGGGCGGATTCAGCAGCGGTGAACTGGAATTGATCGCCCGCAGGAACGATTCCCGTCTGGAAATTGGCCGCTGCTGGTTGCGAAGCGAAACGGCGGCGGTGGCCGGGTTTACTGTCCTTGCCGACAGGCTCTGGGGCGAGACCCGGCTCTATTCGGGGTGAACAAGGTTGTGGAAAATTCCCGCGAATGTGCTATAATTATGGCCCGGACGAGTAAGAATGGCTAAATGTCAAGGCCGAATCGCCCGAAATAAAGAGTATGACAAGTAATATATCTATCCAGTCCGGCCAGGGCCTTTGCTGGTCCGGCCAGCCGTTGGAGGTGTAACGTTATGCAGGAAAAGGATATAGAGGGAATCCTCCGTAAAGTGGAGGAGCTCAAATCAGTGTTTACGTTCGGAGCAAAGTTTGTCCCGTTCCTGGAGGACCTGCTGCTTTTCGTTCAGGAAATGGCTCCGATGCTGAACGAAATGAACAAATCGATCCAGGAAAGCAGCAGCAAGATGCCCGATGCTGTCAAGCAGCTCGACAAGGTCACCAGCGCCACCGAACTGGCCACCAATGAGATTCTTGACCGGGTTGACAGTATGCTGAGCAAGCTCGATGAGATCAATGGACATGTCCAGAATGTAAACGACCGTCTCAAGGAGGAACATCAGACGGTTGCCGAGATTACCGATAGTGTTGAAAAGCTTCTGAAAGTCGAGTCGGTGCGTACACAATTGGCCGCTGTGTTTGAGATTGACGAGGCGCGCGAGCTGGGTATGCGGATCAAGGCTTCGGTCGATAAGTTTCTCTCGGGACGAGTTGATCAATCGCTTTGCAAGCAGTTTGACCAGCTTGTACAGGATACACAGTCCGACGCTTTCGATATTATGAACAGCCTCCAGGTGCAGGATATAACCTCCCAGCAGATTGAGGGTGCCCATTCCTTACTGCGCTCGATTCAGGAACGCCTCAATAGCCTGATTGTGAAGTACACCGAGACTGAGGCTCCCGAGATGGTCCGTGAGGCCGGGGCTTTTGACGCCGCTGCCGACTATACCGGCGCCGGTAACAGTCAGGCCGGTGCGGACATGGTGCTCGACGATATTGCCGGGGAAGCACCTGCCGAAGATGCACCCGCCCTGGACGAACAGGGCGTGGATGACCTTCTCCAGGAAAAAACCCCGCAAGCCGGGCCAGAGGATGACCAGCAGGCCGTCAGCAGCCAGGACGAAATCGACTCGCTGTTCGAAAACTCGGCCACCGTGCCTGATGAGCAGCCGGAGCAGGAAACGCTGGAAGATATACTGGATGAGCAGACTGCCGATGCGGAGCCGGCCAGCCAGGATGATATAGACGAACTTCTCGACTGGGGAGACGACGCCACCCAGGAGAAGCAGGATACTGCCGGGGAAGCTCCCGCTGAAGATACGCCCGGCAAGCAGGTGGCTGACGGGGAGGCGGAGTTGGAGGCTGTTGAGGAGGTGTTGGACGAAGAGGTTGCGGTGGAAGATGTGTCGGGTGAGGAATTGCTTGATACCGCACTTGACGGCGAGAGCGATGTAATCGAGCTGGAGCCGGAAGAAGATATCCAGGACGGGGACGGGCAGGAGGAACCGAAAGCTGAGGACGAAGCCGTAGCAGCTGAACCGGAACCGGAAGAGCCTGCCGCTGAAGAAAAGGCAGAGGAAAAGAAAGACGAGAAACCGGCTGAGGAGGACAAGGACGATGGGGCGGGTATCAGCCAGGATGAAATCGACAAGTTGTTCGAGTAAAGTATTTTAAACGGTGACTTTGCTTGACTTTTGCGCCTGTCGCTATTAACTTGAATCTACTTTGACCCTAAGTATTTATACCGAACCCCTTCCCGAGGAGGTAGTTGCGTGCCTGAGGTTTATATCGACGAGGGTGAGAATTTCGAAAAGGCGTTGAAAAGGTTCAAGAAGAAATGCGAAAAAGCGGGTATTCTCTCTGACTTACGCAAGCACCGTCACTTTGAGAAACCCAGCGAAAAACGCAAACGTAAGCTGAACTCCGCCAAAAGAAAATTGAGAAAAGACATGGGCCGCGGCAGGTAAATGCTACTGCATGGCCTGAGGTTCTTGATAGATGGATGTACAGGTCTGCTCAAAATGCCCGCATAGATTAGCCTTTAACAATCCATGTTAAAGGCTTTTTCTATTTGACTGCTATTGACCAGCAAATGGAACCGCAATGATTGTCACCCCCAGAGTAAAAGATACTCTAGAATTCGAGCGTGTGCTGAGCCTGATCGCCGGCAACGCTGTCAGCGAGATGGGCCGCCGGCGTGTGATGGCCCTCGAACCGTTGAACTCCAAAGAGAAGCTGGCCCCCGAATTGGACCGCCTGGCGGAAATGTGTTCGATCACTTCCGGTGACTCCATGTTCTCCCCGCCCGAGGTGCCGATTCTGGGCGAGCAGCTTGCCCGGTTGACCATGCCGGGAGTTGTGCTGGAGGGGGATGAGATCGTTGCGTTCTCACGCCTGTTCGAGGGAGTTCATGCGGTGCGGGGTTATATTCTTCGCCGCGAGGACTCGCTGCCATCGCTGAGCCAGTTGGCTGGCCGGCTTGAAGAGTTCGAGCAACTGAACGGAGATATCGCCCGTACGTTCGACGAGAACAACGACGTGCGCAGTAGCGCCTCGCCACTGCTGGGACGGTTGCGCAAGGACGCCCGCAACCTCCGCGAGCGCCTGGAAAAACGCCTCACGGATATGGCCGCCAAGCTTGTCAGCGATGGTTCCGCCGGGGAAAATTTTGTCACCCTGCGCCAGGAGCGCTACGTTATCGCGGTGCTGCGCAACGAGATGCACACCTGCCCGGGAATTATTCAGGGAGAAAGCGGCAGCGGCAACACTCTCTTTATAGAGCCGGAACAGATGGTGAGTCTCAATAACCGGCTCCGCGAAGTGGAACTGGATATCCGCCGCGAGCTAATCCGCATCCTGGCGTCGCTGAGCGCCGAGCTGGCTTCCGTGCTGGAGCAATTACGCACTGATATCGATGTGCTCTCCGGGATCGACTGCCTGTTCGCCCGTGCCCGTTTCGCCGATCTCTATCGCTGCAACCGTCCCGCGCTGGGTGACGATGAAAAACTCCGGCTGATCAATGCCCGCCACCCCCTGCTTGCCGCCCGTCAGGATGAAACAGTGCCCCTGAGCCTGGAGTTGGAAGAGGGCGAGTGTACCCTGCTGGTGAGCGGGCCCAACGCGGGTGGCAAAACCGTAATGCTCAAAACTGTCGGCCTGGCCGCCCTGATGGTCCAGAGCGGGATATTTCCCCTGCTCGATGCGGGTTCCAGTCTGCCGTTGTTCGGCAACGTGCTGGTGGCTATTGGCGATGAGCAGTCGATTGACAAGGACCTCTCAAGTTTCAGCAGCCACGTAATGGAACTCAAGGTGGCGCTTGAGCAGGGAGACAGCCACAGCCTGGTGCTGCTGGACGAAATAGGGGCGGGCACCGATCCTGCCGAAGGCGCGGCAGTGGCCGCGGCCGTGCTGGAAACCCTGACCCGCCGTGGATGCCTCACACTGTCCACCACTCACTACGGCGAGCTAAAGCTGCTGTTTGAGCAGGTGCCGGGACTGGTTAACGGTTCCCTGGAGTTCGATCCTGATAAACTGGTTCCCACATTTACGTTTCATAAGGGTTTGCCGGGACGCAGCTATGGCCTTGAAATAGCTGGTAACATGGGGATCAGTACAGAAGTTCTTGACAAAGCGCGGGAGTTCCTGGGAGGTGAGGCTGTCAACCGCGAGTCCTATCTGGCCGGGTTGGAGGAGCAGCAGAGACGGCTCAACGAGTTGATTGAATCGGCCCGGGGCCGCGACCGCAAATCCGAGGAGCGAGAGCGGGAAATCAGGCGCAGGCAGTCCGACTGGGAACGCAGGACGCGCAAGCTGAACGAGCTGGAGAAAAGTTTCGACAAACGGATGGAGCACAAGCTCCGCGACGCACTGCTGCTGTCACGCAAGGACGTGGAAGCGGTAATAGCGCGCCTGGAGCATGAGTACCGGCAGGATAACGCGCAGGCGGCCCGCCGCGCCAGGCAGGAGCTGGAAAACAATATCCGCGCCATGGAGCAGCGAGCGGCGCAACAGACCCCGTCCGGGGAGAAAATTGCAGCCGGAGTTGATCCCACCGAGCTTGCCGATGGCGACCGTGTAAGTGTCCCGTCGATGGGGTTCACCGGTGAGCTGTCCGGCGGCCCGGACAGCGGGGGCAGGTACACCGTGGTTGCCGGACGGGTTAAAATCAGTGTTGCTCCCGCCCGGATGGTCAAGCTCGTAAAAGGTGAATCAAAAAAGAATGCAGGCTTCGAGTTCACCCCCGTGGAGCAGGAAGACAGCGGCGGGCAACCGAGCCGCCTGGATATCCGTGGTTTCAGGGTGGATGAAGTGGGCTATGAGCTGGACCGATTTTTTTCCGGAGCCGTGCTGGAGAATCTCTCGGAGGTGATTGTTCTTCACGGCAAGGGCACCGGTGCCCTTCGGGCCAGGGTGTCCGAGCTGCTGGGCGATGACCGCCGGGTGGAGAGCTTCCGTCCCGGCCAGTGGAACGAGGGCGGTACCGGCGTAACTGTTGTCCGGCTCTCTCAGTAAGGTTATAGTACTGCAGGATACTCAGTTGCATATCAGTTCACTTCCGGCACCGGCAGGGCTATCAAGATGGCAGGCTACCTTCCCGACGACTTTATCGACAACCTCCGCGAGCAGACCGACATTGTCGAGGTGATCGGCCAGTTTGTAGAACTGCGGCGCCGGGGGCAGAACTGGGTTGGACTTTGCCCGTTCCACACCGAGAAGACTCCCTCGTTCACGGTCACTCCCTCCAAAGATATGTTCAAGTGTTTCGGCTGTGGCAAGGGCGGTGATATTTACTCGTTCATGATGGATCACCAGCAGCTCTCGTTCAGCCAGGCCCTGGAGCAGCTTGCCGAGCGGGCCGGAATCCCCATGCCCCGTCAGGTCGGCGCCGCATCCGATGACTCAGGGCGCAAGCGGCTGTTCTACGCCAATGAGTTCGCCAGGGAGTACTACAACGGCCAGCTCACAGGGGGCAAGTCTGGAGCCAAGGCGCTGAAATATGTAAAAAAACGCGGGCTGGACGACAAGCTGATCGCCGAGTTTGAGCTCGGCTGGGCGCCACAGGAGCGCGAGGGTCTCAAAAAAGCGGCGCTCGACCACGGGATAGCGGAGGATGATCTTGTAACTGCCGGTTTATTAAGTGTTTCAGAGCAGGACGGTAAAAAGTTTGATCGATTTCGTAACCGTCTGCTGTTTCCGATCCGTGACACCCGTGGCCGTACGATTGGATTTGGTGGCCGCGTGCTGGACGATTCCCTGCCTAAATATCTCAATACTTCCGACACCGAGTTGTTCCACAAGGGAGAGGTCCTGTTCGGCCTCGACAAGGCGCGTGGCCAGATCAGCCGCGAAAACACGGCCCTGGTTGTGGAGGGTTACATGGACCTGCTCAGTCTCTGGCAGGCTGGAGTCGGCAATGTGGTAGCCCCGCTGGGTACGGCGCTCACCCAGGGCCAGGCACGTCTGCTGGCGCGCTATGCAAAGGAAGTGTTCCTGCTCTACGATGCCGACAGGGCGGGCCTTAAAGCCACGTTCCGCGGCGGAGATGAGCTGCTGGCGGCGGGAGTGGCCGTGCGCGTGGCCACTTTGCCGGGCGGCCAGGACCCCGACGATTATATCCGGGCCAATGGACGGGAAAAATTCGAGCTGCTGCTGGCCGGGGCGGATGACTTGCTGGAGCGCAAGATAGAAATCCTGAAGGGCAAGCTTAGGCTTGAGGTTGTCAGCCAGCGGGAACTGGCCGCGGACAAGTGTCTGGAAACGGTGGCGCGCTGCTCGGACGAACTGGTGCGTCAGCTATACCTGCAGAAAACAGCGGAGTTTATCGGAGTGCCGGATAGCGTGATGACCGAGCGCCTTCGCCGGCAGGCGGAAGGCGGACCACGCAGGCGCGCCGCCGGCAGCCGTAGCCAGGGCAAGCCAGCGCACAACAAACCGACCTCCGCCGGGTACCTGCTGGCCCTCTGCCTTCGCAACCCGGAGCATATCGAGCGCATCCAGGAGAAACTGGGCCGTGACCCGTTCGAGCGCGAGAACCACGAGCGCTTGTTCGAGGCCATGCTGACCGCCTGGGAGGACGGTGTGCGCAATATCGGCGAGGCGCTCTATGTTAACCTGCCCGAGGAATTTCACCCCGAGATAGCCAGACTCAGGGAAATTGAGGACCTGGAACCGGCCGAGGAAGTGTTCGACAGGAGCTGGCGCAAGATCGAGATCGGCAGGACTGAGGAGCGGATCAGGGCCGTGATCGGCGGCAGTGACCCGGAGAGCAAATCCGCAAGAGAAGAGCTGAAAACGTTGCGCACTCAGTTGGTCAGTTTGCAGCACGAACTGCCCGGTGCGTTCTTTTTTGAAAAAAGATAATCACACGTTGACAATTGCCTGCCGGGTACTTACATTAAGCCTGATACGAAAAAGCTGAAAAATAGCTGATACCGTTTCTTTTTTGCGGTAAAAGATACCATCCCGGCAGGTGACGGGCTGGCCTGATTCGGCGGTCACTCTGCCGGTTTTGATGCCTTGAAGGTATCGGCGCTCAGTTGTGGCGCAAGCTGAAGCGATCATCCCGATTTTCCGGTTTATTGTAAGGAATAGCCGCGTTCCGCCTGACGGGGCCAGCGCGGCGAGCCAACCCTCCTAGCTAAGGATGAGCGAACCTGATGGATCGGTCAGCCTCCAGAATTCCCAAACAGCAGCCGGCTAAACCTACCGATGCCAAGGATTTCGACTCCGAGGACGATCTGGCGGAGACTGGCGAAGAGCAGGAAATTTATGCCGCTTCCAGGTTGGCCCAGCGTAAGCGGATGCTCAAACGCAAGAGCCAGATGGCCGACAGCGACAGCTCTGCCTCCGATGATCCGGTGCGCATGTACCTTCGCGAGATGGGCAGGGTGCCCCTGCTGGACCGCGAGGACGAGGTGGTCCTGGCCCAGGTGATCGAGCGTGGCCGCAGGAAGATCAAGTCCGCGGTATTCGACTGTCAACTGGCTGTGGGCCTGGTAGTGGAGGAAAAGGAGCGGATCGAGAAGGAAACACTGGCGGTGGAGGATTTTCTTGACGCTGATATCAGCGACTGGAAGGGCCAGGACCTTGGGCATCGTGAGAAGTCCAAGCTGCTGCGAAAGCTGGATCGTGGCGCCAGGGCCTACGCTACTATCAGGAAGCTGAATGAAAAAATCGCCTCGGCGCCCGCTGCCGGAATCGAGGAGCTTAAACAGGAACTGCATGTCCAGCAGAGCAACCTCAAACGCTCTTTCATGCGCCTGCCGCTGGTCTACTCGCAGGTCAAGCGTATTTCCGACGCCATCCACGATATCGGCGCGGAGCTTGAAGACCTCAATACCCGGATTACATATCTCGATAAAGTTATCGTCCGTCAGCGCCGCGCCAAGCGACCCATGAGCGCTGTGCAGGTCCGTCAGTACCTGGCCCACAAGGCCGGGATGGGCTATTTCGGTGAGGCTGGGGTGGATGACCTGGCTGATTACCGCGATGAGATCGGCACCCGCCGTCACCGTCTGGAGACGGACTACGGTATGGACAGCTCCGGGTTCTGCCGTCTCTGCCGAAGGCTGGACAAGTACGACAGCGCGGTGGAAGAGGCCAAGCAGATGCTGATCAAGGCCAACGTGCGGCTGGTGATATCGGTGGCCAAGCGCTATATAAACCGCGGCCTGGAGTTCCTGGACCTGATTCAGGAGGGCAACAAGGGGCTGATGCGCGCCACGGAGAAGTTTGATTACCGCCGGGGCTACAAGTTCAGTACCTACGCCACCTGGTGGATCCGTCAGGCCATAACCCGCGCAATTGCCGAGCAGGCCAGGGTTATCCGCGTGCCCGTGCACATGATTGAAACCCTGAACAAGGTGAACCGCGTTAGCTGGAAGTTCGTTCAGGAGTTCGGCCGTGAGCCCAAGCCCGATGAAATCTCCGCCAGGCTGGGCCTGCCCGTGGAAAAAGTGCGCGAGGTGATGAAAATTTCCCAGGAAACGATCTCGCTCAACGATTTTATCAAGGAGAGCGGCGAGAGTTCCATCGAAGACCTGATCGAGGACACCGAGGCCGATTCCCCGGCCAAGTCCGCCGCGTTCAGCATGTTGCGCGACCAGATCGCCAACGCGCTGAACAGCCTCACCGGCCGCGAGGAAAAAGTTATCCGCCTGCGTTTCGGTATCGATGACGGTTGTCCGCGCACGCTGGAAGAGGTGGGCAGCATCTTCAACGTAACCCGCGAGCGGGTCCGTCAGATAGAAGCCAAAGCCCTCACCAAACTTCGCCATCCCTCCCGCTCCGGTGTTCTGCGCAAGTACATGTTCTTCAATTAGTTTTGCCGAGTCGAGTTCCTGCTCCACTGCTAACATACTGCAAATTTTGCCGAGTCAAACTCCCACGCTATTTCAAACGTTCTGCTAATTTTGCCGAGTCAAACTCCCACGCTATTTCAAACGTTCTGCTAATTTTGCCGAGTCAAACTCCCACGCTATTTCAAACGTTCTGCTAATTTTACCGAGTCAAACTCCCACGCTATTTCAAACGTTCTGCAAAATAAACTGCAAAACTTGTAAAAGTACTGCAAAAAACTGCAAGAAACTGCAAGAAATATTGATCTTCTCATTTCTTTTGTGTACTATAGGATAAATGTGTTTATCATAAGCTGCTGTGGGATGGTAACGTCCGTAGGGGAGGGTTTTAAACCCTCCCACTACAATAATCAGCTGTGGTCCTGCAAGCTTCCCCCTTTACCAAAGGGAGACTATTGCCATCATGAGTTGGGTGCGCCTTCAATTGTCTCGTTTTTTCCCGGGACAATTCAGGCCACGCACAGTGGGCAGCGATGACAGTAGCAATTAATCAAACTGGCAAAAATCTTTAAGCGCGGATGCGAGTTCGGCCCGGTGAAAACTTTTTGGTTCTTTTTGGTTACAAAAAGAACAGATATTTTTATCAATTGTTTTTATTCCTGTTAGTCATCTTTAATTGTGGAGAGAAAAATGGATGAAAGTAAAATACTGACGCCCAAGGAAATGGCCGAGAAAGCAATTGCTAAAATGAATGAAAGAATTACCGATGAGATATTTATTATAATTCAAAATGATCGGGAGTTAATGCGTGACTATTTGTATGCGGTACAGGAAAATGGCCTTCGATCTGTTAACACAACCATTGGTAAAGAGGTAAAAGACAGCTACGGACTTACAAATGCTGATGAAAGAGAAGGTAACCCAAAATGCACTTTGATCCAGAGCCACCAGATATTTTTAAAATGAATTTTAGAGTATACCTGAGCTTAATAGATTTTCCGCTTTTTGCCGCTACCTCCCCCTTTACCAAAGGGGGATTAAGGGGGATTTGCAGTAAAAAAATCCCCCTTAGAAAAGGGGGAAACAGGGGGTTGTGTTTTTACATTCCCCAAATAAATGGAATCTCCGGGCGGGTTTGTTTGTCCTAATTATAGAACCGCAAGCAAACTCCACAATTTGGCAAAGGAGGAGAAAACCATGAAAGCCCTGCTCCTGTTTACAGGCGTGTGTATTCTGTTCGTGCTCTCCTGGCCGCTGGCGCTTGTGGCGCTGGTGCTGTTTCCGTTTGTCTGGTTGTTATCACTGCCCCTGCGGCTGGTTGGTATCACCCTGGGAGCGGTGTTTGCGCTGATAACCTCCGTGCTGTTCCTGCCCGCCAAGGTGCTGGGCTGGAGGTAGGGGGATAATGAATCTAAATCTATGTTAAAGAGGAGGAAAATTGTATGAAGGTATTTATTAGTTGGTCTGGAGAATACAGTCACAAAGTTGCTCTAGTGCTTAGAGATTGGTTGCCTTCCGTAATTCAAACAGTTGTGCCATACGTTTCGTCAGAGGACATTGATAAAGGCGCTCGTTGGAGTACGGATATGTCAAAGGAACTTGATGAATCATCTTATGGGATACTCTGCTTAACCAAAGATAACATTAATGCTACTTGGTTGAATTTTGAAGCAGGTGCATTATCAAAATCTTTCGAAAAAAGCCATGTTTCTCCATTCCTATTTGGAATAAAACGGTCAGAAGTTAAGGGCCCTACGTTGCAGTTTCAATCTACAATTTACGAAAAAAAGGACGTACATAAGTTAATAAATAGTATCAATAGCGCATGTGAAATTGGAGCTTTAGAAGAAACTCGACTCGACGATGTATTTGATGTTTGGTGGCCTAAACTAAAGGAAAAACTTGATCCGCTACTTGCAAATATGCCTGAAATTGAGCAAACTTCGTCGAATGGAGCAAAAGAAGGATTGGATTCCAGTAGTAATCTAATAATGGAAGAGATTTTGGAGCTTGTGCGAAGCCAACAAAAAATACTTAGTGATCCAGCCCAGCTATTACCACCAGACTATTTAGAAAATTTAGTGCGTCGTCAACCTTCGTTTAACCGGAAACACCCCGCACTCAGGGATTTGGCATATCAATGGGCAGAACTGAATGAGTTTCTGAAGATGTATTCAGAGGATGAGGTGATACCGACTTCTGAAGTTATTGACAAGGTGAGTAATCTATCTAGGCCAGTACGGTACATATTATCCGATATACTCTTTCGCTCTCAAAAGGATTTATTTATTGATGATTAATGGTGCCTGACCTAATAATCTGCGTATAATTTTTTGTACGCCCTGGCGTGTACTGTTAAACTTTTTGACGTCATTGCTGGTGCATCTTTGCAACAGTGCCAATAAGTAGCGGCTTTTAATCCCCCTTCACCAGTGGGGGAAACAGGGGGTTGTGGTTTTTGCCTTCGCCTTTGGCTTTTCCCTAACAACCCCCGTCTCCGATTTCATCGCAGCCACCCCCCTTTACTAAGGGGGAATTTTTGCCGCTCACCTCTTGCCTTTCGCCTTCTTCCGTCCCCCAAAACAGCAGCCCTTCCCGCAGCTCTCCGCCCTCCCCCGGCAAAAAAATCGGGCTTGACAAACCCCACCCTCCCCCTTAACTTAAATCTCTTGTGTTAAAGCGGTCTCGCGGCCCGCATCAGGGATGCGGAATCGAACAACGGGCCCATAGCTCAGTTGGTTAGAGCAACGGACTCATAATCCGTCGGTCCCAGGTTCAAGTCCTGGTGGGCCCACCAATTTTAAAACTTGATCGTGGGCGATTGGCTCAGTTGGTTAGAGCGTCCGGTTCACATCCGGAAGATCACTGGTTCAAGTCCAGTATCGCCCACCATTAAATTTAAATCAAGAGCAGCCATGGACAGGTCCAGACTAAAATACCTCTACTTGCGAACTCTTGATTATAGGCTCTGAACAAAAGTGTGCTGTCCCTCCCGGATGGTGCACTTTTTTTTTGCCCGGCAGGTGCGCCGGTGAGTTAAAGCATGTGAGATCGAACTGACATTAAGTACTATCAGGAGGCGATTGATGGTTGATATGAAGGTCCTGCTCGATATGCAGGATCTGGACATCGAACTGGAGCGTTTCAGGCAGGAGCACAAGGAACTGCCGGCCGAGCTGGAGGAACTCGAAAGTGAGTCCGAGGCCGCCGGCGCTGAGCTTGACGCAAAAGAGGCGGAGATCAAGGCGGCCAAGGTGGAAAGCCGCGAAGCCGAGGGCAAGGTGGCCCAGCTCGATGAATCCCAGAGCAAGTACAAACAGCAACTGCTGACAGTCAAGACCAACCGCGAGTACTCGGCCCTGCTGACAGAAATCGAGAGTGTCAAGCGGGAGAAAGATGAACTGGAGGAGCTGATTCTTCAGAAGATGGGCGCAGTGGAGGCCGCCGAGGCCGCGGTGGAAGAATACAGGGGCAAGCAGGAGGAGATTGCGGGCCGGCTTGATGAGAGGCGCGGTGAGCTCAGCGGCAAGATCAAGAAACTCAACAGGCAGATAAAGTCGCGCGAGAAGAAGCACGCTACACTGGCCGAGGGTGTGCCGGCCACCGTGATGAAGCTCTACAAACGCATCATGGGTTCCAAGATCACCCGGGCGGTGGTCAACGCGCGCAACGGTTCCTGCGGGGGCTGTTTTGCTCACATCCCGCTGCAAAAAGTGGCCGATATCAGAATCGGTGGGAAAGTTTATACATGCGATCATTGCGGCAGGATACTATATTTCGATGATAGCGAAGGCAACTGACGACTGTAAGGGCAGTGGAGAGTTGCGGCCGCGGCCCGTTTCAAAATGCCACGGGCCGAGGAAAGTCCGGACTCCACAGGGCAGGGTGCTGGATAACGTCCAGGCAGGGTGACCTGACGGAAAGTGCCACAGAAAATATACCGCCCCGCCCTTTGCGGCGGGGTAAGGGTGAAATGGTGCGGTAAGAGCGCACCGCTCGCCTGGTAACAGGCGGGGCACGGTAAACCCCACCCGGAGCAAAACCAAATAGGGGAGGAGAGACGGCCCGTCTCGCTTGACTCCCGGGTAGGTTGCGTTCAGTTCCGAAGTAATTCGGAACGAAGATGAATGGCCGCCTGTCGCGCCCCTCGCGGAGTGCGCAGAACAGAACCCGGCTTATGCTCCACTGCCCCTTAGTTTTCCCATGAATCTTTCATCCTCAGCACAAGAGGCAGGTGAACTTGCGTCGCAGCAACCTCAAGCACCGCTGGATCAGTCCCGCGGTGATCTACAACGAAGAGATTCTGTCGCTGGAAGAGAAGCTGAACCTGCACCCGCTGGTCTGCCAGATTCTCTCAAACCGTGGTTTTACCACGGTGGAAGAGGTCGAGAAGTTCCTTAGTCCCAGTCTCGATGATCTCCACGACCCGTTTCTTCTCGATGGCATGGAGCTGGCGGTGGAGCGGGTTGCCAAGGCGCTGAGCGATGGCGAGCGGATTGTGGTCTACGGTGACTACGACGTTGACGGGATCACTTCGATCTCGCTGATGGTCCGTTACCTGCGCCAGCTCGGCGGCGATGTGGGCTACTATATTCCGCACCGGATGGTGGAGGGTTACGGGATCAGCGAGGCCGGTATCGACCGTGTGGTAGAGCTGGGCGCCAGCCTGGTGATCACGGTTGACTGCGGGATCAGCGCGTATGATGCTATCGAGTATGCCCGGAGCAAGGGGCTGGAGACGATAATCACCGACCATCATGAGCCGGCCGAGGGCGCGCTGCCCAGAGCCGTGGCCATTCTCAACCCCAAGAAGATCGGTGACAAGTATCCCGAAAAAGAACTGGCCGGGATTGGCGTTGCGTTCAAGTTCTGCCAGGGACTTAGCGTGCGGCTGGAAGTGGGCCAGGAGAAGCTCTATGAGCATTTGGACCTGGTGGCTATCGGCTCAGTGGCCGATATCGTTCCCCTGCTCGGTGAAAACAGGGTTTTGGCCAGCGCGGGCCTGGATAGACTCCGTACCACTGATAAACCCGGCTTACTCGCTCTGATTGAACTGGCGGGAATCCGCAACAAGAAACTGGGCAGCAGCGATATCGTTTTCGGTCTGGCGCCCAGGATCAACGCAGTGGGCCGCATGGGTGACGCTGAGCGCGGGGTCCGGCTGTTCCTTACCGAGGACATGGATGAGGCCAGGGAAATGGCCAAAGTGCTCGACTCCGAGAACCGCACACGCCGCCAGGTGGATGTGAAGACCCTGGAAGAGGCCCGCGAGGCCATCCTGCGCGATATCAATCTCGATGAGCGCTGGACAATCGTCCTGCATTCGGAGAACTGGCATCCCGGTGTGCTGGGGATTGTCGCCAGCCGGATTATCGAGGAACACTACCGTCCCACCGTGCTTATCTCGTTCGATGAGAAGGGGGAGGGCAAGGGCAGTGCCCGCAGTGTGGCCAATTTCCACATCCACGATGCGCTTAAGCGTTGCAGCGGATGCCTCGAAGCGTTCGGCGGACATAAATACGCTGCCGGCCTTCAGGTGCGGCGTGAGCAGCTTGACGAATTTATCGAAAGCTTCGACCAGGCTGCCCACGAGATGATGCAGGAGAGCGACCTGATCCCAGAAATTTCGGTCGATCTTGAGATCGACCTGGGCCAGGCCAATGACGAACTGCTTTCCAGTCTCGACCGCTTCCGTCCATACGGCCCCGGTAATCCCAGGCCGGTGCTGGTAGCCAGCGACCTGTCAGTGATCGGCTACCCCAAAGTGGTCGGTACCAACCATCTCAAGATGCGTGTCCGTAAGGATGGCTACCAGTTAGAGGTGATCGGGTTCGGGATGGCCGACAAGCTTAAGGAAATCAACACGGCACGCGAGAAAATCAGTATCGCGTTTGTGCTGGAAGAGAATATCTGGAACAACAACCGTCAACTTCAGGCCAACCTGCGGGATATCAAGGTCAGCGAGTGATGCGTATTATCGCTGGAACTTTGCGCGGCCACCGTCTGCGCTGCAAGCCCGGCGGCGCTCTTCGGCCCACCGGAGAGCGCATGCGGGAGTCACTTTTCAGTGCTCTGGGCGGCCTGGCCAGTGGAGCTGCTGTCTGCGATCTGTTTGCCGGTAGCGGTGCGCTGGGCTTTGAAGCGCTCAGTCGCGGCGCGGAGCATGTCACTTTTGTGGAGAGCAACCGCAAGCTGGCGGATTCTATCACCAGTGTGGCCGGGCAGTGGGAGGTGAGCGATGGTTGCAGTGTGGTGTGCGCCGATGCGCTCTCATACGTGAGGTCTTTGAACGGCAACCCGTTCGACCTCGTGTTCGCCGATCCGCCGTTTTCAAGCAATTTCGGTTGCCAGGTTTTCGATTGGTGGGAGACTAACGCTGTGCGGAGCGCCGTGCTGGTGCTTGAACTCCCCGCCGATGCAGTCGATCCAGCGGATGCCGCCGGGATGGCCCCGGCCAGGCGCGCTGTTTTCGGCCAGAGCAGCTACCTGATTTACCAGCACGGATGAAAGGGAGGGGCAGGTGAAGATTGCAATTTACCCCGGTACGTTCGATCCGGTTACGATAGGGCACCTGGATGTGGCCGCGCGGGCGCTCAAGCTGGTGGACAAACTGATAATCGCCGTGGCCGATGTGGACCACAAGAAACCCACGTTCAGTTGCGCCCAGCGGGTGGAGATGGTTAAAAGCAGCCTGGCCGAGTCGGGTCTCGAACTGGAAGTGGACTCGTTCAACGGCCTGCTGATGGACTATGCACGCTCCAGGGGAGCGCAGATTGTGGTCCGGGGCCTTAGAGCGATGAGTGATTTCGAGTACGAATTCCAGATGGCATTGATGAACCGCAGGCTTGCCCCGCAGATCGAGGAAATATTTCTTACCAGCGACCAGCGCTATATTTTTCTCAGCTCCAGCCTTGTCAAGGAACTGGCCTCCCTGGGCGGTGATATCCACGAATTTGTGGCGCCATCGGTGGAAAAGGCTCTGCGAGAACATTATTGCACAGGAGAGTAACCTTACTGATCAGTCTCATTCGCGCGCAAAATATTTCCATCTAAAGTTTTACTTGATTTATTATGTTCCGCATTATATCTTTTTTAGAGAGTGGGGCTACCCCCACTCTTTTTTTTCATCCGCCGGGCTGTCTCAGCGGTAGATTGAATAAATGTCTATACTTATAGGTGAAGTGGGGCGTGGAGATGGATACGGACCGGCGGTTGTTCGAGTTGTGCGAGCCGGTGCTCTTGGAGGCGGGCTACGAGTTGGTCTGGGTCCAGATTTCAGGGGCTGGAGGCACCCGTTACAGGGTTGCGATCTATATCGACAAGGACGGGGGGGTAAATGTTGACGACTGCGCGTCGGTCAGCCGCCTGCTCGACCCGGAAATCGAAGAAAACGGGATTTTTAAAAAAGCATACGTTTTAGAGGTCTCCTCACCCGGCCTGGACCGTCCCCTTTTCAAGCAGGCGGATTACGAAAAATATGCCGGCGGCAGGGCCAAGGTGGCGCTCAAGCGTCCGCTTGACGGGAAGCGACGCAATTTCAGCGGGGTTCTGAGAGGGCTGGAAAATGGCTGCGTTGTTTTGCAGGTCGATGACGGCGAGAGTTACCGTCTGCCCCTGGAGGATATCCACAGGGCTAACCTGTTGTACGACTGGAAATAATATTGCCGCCTGTGCGGTGAGTTGATTTAGTGAAAATTTGAATATCTCAATACATAACGACTTATGATGCGGAGTTGTGCAAATGTCTGTAAATCCGATCCTGGACGCATTCGGTGAAATAGCCCGTGAGAAAAGTATCGGCCGCGAAGAGCTGATAGAGATGATAGAGGCGGGGCTGGTGGCCGCTGCTCGTAAAAAGTACGGGCAGGGTTGCGAGGTCGATGTGGAAATCGATCCGCTGGGTGGCAAAATTGATATCAGTGTAGGCCGCGAGGTGGCCGAGGAAATTACCGATCCGACTGCCCAGATTTCTCCCGAAGAGGCCAGGGAACTCGACAGCGAACTTGAATTGGGCGATATCCACTGGATCGATGTCCCGTTCGCCGATTTCGGCCGCAACGCGATCCAGGCGGCCAAACAGGTGGTGATCCAGCGTATCCGCGAGGCCGAGCGCGACAAAATCCGCGCCGAGTACAGCGGCAAGATCGGCGAACTGCTTTCCGGCTCGATCCAGCAGGTGGAGCGCGGCAACTACGTTATCTTTCTCAACAAGCAGACTGAAGCCATTCTGCCGATGAAGGAAACCAACCGCAAGGACTATTTCAAGCAGGGCGATCCTATGCGCGCGGTGCTGATCGATATCCGCGAAACGACAAAGGGGCCGCAGCTTATTCTCAGCCGTACCAACGAGGCGTTTCTCAAAGCACTGTTCCAGCTCGAGGTACCCGAGATTTATCAGGGCATTATCGAGATCAAGGGTGTGGTGCGCGAGGCTGGTAGCCGCAGCAAGATAGCGGTTTCCTCCAACGATGAGCATATCGATCCGGTGGGCGCCTGCGTGGGACTTAAGGGCAGCAGGGTACAGGCGGTGGTCAATGAACTGGGCGGCGAGCGGATAGATGTGATTCCGTTCAGTGGTGACCCTCAGGAGTTCGTGCGCAGCTCGTTGAACCCGGCGAAGCTTTATCGTACCTCTATCGACCGTGACGAGCACACTGTCACAGCGGTGGTTGAGGACGATCAGCTTGCGCTGGCTATCGGCCGTAACGGGCAGAACGTGCGCCTGGCCAGTCAGCTCACCGGTTGGAAAATCGAGCTGATAGATAAAAAAGCGTTCATGCTTCAGCGTGACGAAATGCTGACCGGAGTGTTTGGAAAAAGTAGCGATGATAAGGACGCAGAGCAGCAGGAAGAAGCTCCTGCCTTTGCCGATGAAAAGGCCGCCGGGGAAGAGGAGTCCGTGGAGAAAAAGGCCGCCGAGCCTTCCGATAGTGACGATTCCGCTGCCGCGGACAATCAGGATAACGCCCTGGAAGGCAAAGAGGCGGTGGAATTGGATAAGCTCTCCGAGCAGGATCGGGATTTAGTCGAGGAATTGCCGGTCGAGGATTTTCCGATCGAACTGATCGACTCGTTTACACCTTCGCTTCGTGAAAAACTCGAAGAGTCCGGCTACGACACGTTCTACAAGCTTGTGCTTGTTACGCAGGATGAGTTGACAGGGGTCAAGGGTATCGGCAAGCAGACCGCCGTAAAGATCAAGGAGGTAATTGATTTTCTGGTCCAGCATTACGAGCAAGAGTATGAGGAGGAATAGGACTGATTGCCTCCGGATCAGGGCCGGGAAATCATTTACAAAAGAGCATTGAAATACTATCTTGGTAAGAATTTGCAGTAATTTGGGGGGGCTCTTAACAGGAGCGCCCAGCTGATCCTGTCCGCGGGCGGATTCCCCCGGCGAAATCTTCAGGCACACGGGAGTACAATTTGAGTGGTTTGAGAGTATATCAGGTAGCCAAAAAGTTCGATATTTCAAGCGAGGCCCTGGTTAAGCTGTTGGCTGATATCAACAAGCCGGTGCAGAGCCACATGAGTACGGTTGAAGACGAGACCGTGGAGCTTGTTTCGCGCAAATTGGCGAAAGAAAAGGCAGAGGCCCGCGAGAAAATCGAGAAGAAAAAGAGATCGAGTGGTGTCGGAGAGCACAATAGGGGCCGGAGAGGCCCAAGGGCCGTTGACGGTAGGCCGCGAGGACACCAGGTAAGGACTGAGCCCGGGGTTGGGCAGCCGCAGAAAGGCAAAGATGGCGTTAAGCCAGTTGGCGCTGAAGAGAAACCTCATGGTCCGGGTAAGAAAAAAAGAAAGAAGAAAAAAGTCAGCCAGAAAATTATTACCGCTAATATCAAGAAAACTCTGGCCAAGATTGACGCCGGTGGTGTGAAGCGTAAAAAACGCCGTCGCGGTACCGGCGGAGTTCCCAGTAGTGTTGATGAGCCGGTTGTGGATCATAAGCAGATCAAGGTCATGGAGTTTATCTCCCTCGCTGAATTGAGCGATATGATCGAGATCCCCGCCAGCAAGCTGATCGGTACCTGTATTGAGTTGGGCTTGATGGTTACGGTTAATCAGCGCTTGGATTTCGATACAATCAGCCTGATATGTGAAGAGTTTGAGTTTTTGGCTGAGCGCGATGAGGAATACGGGCACGACATGCTGGATGAGTCTGCCACCGTACAGCAGGCTGAGTTGGGCGACGAGCGTGGACGTGCTCCTATCGTGACCGTAATGGGACACGTGGACCACGGGAAAACCACCCTGCTTGATTATATCCGTAAAACCAACGTTATCGCCGGTGAGGCGGGTGGAATTACCCAGCATATCGGCGCATATCTGGTCAAGAGCGATGCCGGGCCGATCAGCTTTCTCGATACACCGGGCCATGAAGCGTTTACCGCAATGCGCGCCCGCGGCGCACAGGTTACTGACATAGTTATCCTGGTTGTGGCCGCCGATGATTCCGTGCAACCGCAAACTATCGAAGCGATCAACCACGCCAAGGCCGCCGGTGTGCCGATTATTGTCGCGATCAACAAAATCGATCTCCCCGCGGCGAACCCGGAAAGGGTAAAACAGGAGCTTTCCAAGCACGAACTGCTGATTGAGGAATACGGTGGCACTGTGCTCTGCACAGAGGTCAGCGCCAAGAAAGGCGATGGTGTGGAGCATCTGCTGGAAATCGTGCTGCTGCAGGCGGAGATGATGGAGCTCAAGGCGATGTTCAGGGGCCCCTCGCGTGGAGTAGTGGTTGAGGCCCGGCTGGACAGGGGTATGGGGCCGGTGGCAACCGTGCTGCTTACCGACGGAGAATTGAATATCGGCGATCCCTTTGTCTGTGGGCTCGTGGCCGGCAGGGTGCGCGCCATGCGTGATGAGCGAGGGGATACGATTAAGTATACCGGGCCTGCCACTCCGGTGCAGATCCTCGGTTTTGATGGTGTGCCGCAGGCGGGTGACGGTTTCTACGTTGTAGGCGATGAACGCGAGGCCAAGGATATCTCCCACGTGCGCCGGCGCCTTAAGCGTGAACAGGATTTCAGCCGCCACAGCAAGATGACGCTCAACCAGTTGTTCGAGCGGATTGAGGCCGGCGAGGTGCATAACCTGCCGCTGATTATCAAGGGTGATGTGGACGGCAGTGTGGAGGCGCTCAGCGACTCGCTGGAAAAACTCTCCAATGAGCAGGTGAAAGTGGAGGTTATCCACCGTGGAGTGGGCGCGATCAGTGAACACGACGTGATCCTGGCCTCGGCCAGCAACGCGATAATTATCGGCTTCCATGTCCGGCCCGATGCCCGCGCCCGCGAGGTCGCCTCGCGCGAGGGTGTTGATATTCGCCTCTACCGGGTGATCTACGAGGCAGTGGACAATGTGCGCCTGGCGATGGAGGGCATGCTCACTCCGGAGGAGCGGGAAAAACTGGAGAGCAGCGTGCAGGTCCGCGAGCTTTACAAAATTTCCCGGATTGGTACTATTGCCGGTTGCTACGTTACCGAGGGCAAGATCAGGCGCAATCACAGGGCACGGCTTGTCCGCGATGGTGTGGAGGTTTGGGAAGGCCAGATGGCCAATCTCAAACGCTTTAAAGAGGACGCCCGCGAAGTGGCCAGTGGCTACGAGTGCGGTATCCTGCTGGACGGTTTCCACGATATCAAGGTTGGCGATGTGATCGAAACATTCACGATCGAAGAGATCAAGCGCCAACTCATGCCCAGCGGCGGCGGTAAATAAGTGGCCGGGCGCAACGGCGGTTAGCTGCGATGATTGTTATCGGGGTTTGTACTTTCGAGTTGTACATCAGCGGTGTCCACTCGCTCAAGGCTAAACGGGGCGTGCTTAAGCGCCTCAAGGCTAAAATCAATAGTAAATTCAATGTCTCGGTGGCTGAGGTCGGCTCTTTGGATAGCTGGCAGCATTCTACTCTCGCCGTGGCAATTGTCAGTAACGACCAGCGCTTCGCCAACCAAGTGCTGTGCAAGATTGCCGAACTGGTTAATTCCAACGGCGAAATCACGATGGTCGGCCAGGAGATGCAGTTTCTGTAATGAGGCAGCTTTCTTACAAAAGAAGCGACCGTCTGGGAAACCAGTTACACCGCGAGATCGGTAAGGTTATCCAGTTCGATGTAAACGATCCCAGGCTGCAGTTCGTCACTGTCACCGAGGTCCGTCTTTCCAGCAACCTGAAAGACGCCACGGTGTTTATTTCTGTTATGGGTGACGACAAGGCGGTCGCGTTTGCTCGTCTGGTGAAAGCAGGCAGCTTTATTCGTAAGTGCACTGGCGAGCGTTGCTACCTTAAGTATGTGCCCCGCTTGAATTTCAAGATGGATAAAAGCAGAGAGCGCGGCGCTAAGATTGACAGTTTGCTCAATCAGGTAAGGCAGGAGCGGGAAACGGACTCATCGGAAAGTGATTGAGTGGCGGCAGAGAGGTGGACTACGATGAGCCGTAGAAAACAGCGGGGACGAGAATTTATCGGCGTTCTGCCGGTGGATAAACCGGCTGGAATGACCAGCCATGACGTGGTTGACAGCGTAAGGCGCGTTTTGCGTCAGCGAAGTGTGGGACACACTGGAACGCTTGACCCGGCCGCCACGGGCTTGTTGATGCTCTGCACTGGCGGGGCCACAAAGTTCGCCCGCTTTCTCAGCGGCATGGACAAGACTTACAGGGCGGTGGTCCGGTTCGGCCGTACCACTGATTCCTGTGACGGTGACGGCGAGACCGTGACCGAGTACGATGGTGAGTTGGCCGAAGCGGTAACGGCTGAAAAAGTGAACGCCGCTCTGGGAAAATACAGCGGAGAAATCAAACAGATTCCTCCGGCTTTCAGCGCCAAGAAAGTGAATGGCAAATCAGCCTATAAGCTGGCCCGCAAAGGGATAGAGCCAAAACTGAGCCCCGTGACCGTGCGTGTCGATAAGATCGTCATGGATCGTTGCGAATCTCCCGAGGCGGAGTTGGAGTTGAGTTGCTCGGCTGGGTTTTATGTCCGGGCGCTGGCCCGCGATCTGGGTGAGGAACTGGGGACCGGCGCGTATCTTAAATCGCTGGTGCGTACCCGGGTAGGGCCGTTCGTGCTGGAAGAGGCTGTCGGGCTTGATACGCTGAGTGCTTCTGATCCGGTGCGGATCGAAGCTGAAATGATGCTCGGTCTGAACGAGGCGTTGCGATTTATGCCAGCGGTCAACCTTACGGATTCGGCGGCTGAGGACCTTTTTTTCGGACGTCGGATTGAGCTTCAAAGCGGCGCTCTTACAGAGGGCGGTGCAAGCTCGTGCGATGGACTGGTCATGGTGCGTGTCCGCGACAGCAGGGGAACTTTTCTCGGAGTAGGCGAACTGGACTCTTTCCGTGGCGGTGCGGGTGTGCTCCTGCCGCGGCGCTTGATGGCCGGGGCGTTTCCGGCCCGCCCGGATGTGGGGCGGGATAACCGGGATTCGGCAGATTAAGAGAGTTGGACGGTTGTTGATAAATGTCACTCGATAGATCTAAGGTAATCCCCGAACTGCCCTCCGGTGTTAAAACCGCGGTGACAGTGGGAACGTTCGACGGGGTGCATGGGGGGCATCTGGCCATCCTGAAGCAGTTACGTCAGGCGGCCGCGAGCAGGGATTTGCGTTCGATGGTGATCTCGTTCGACCCTCATCCGCGCCAGGTCCTTCAACCTGAGAGCGATATCCGTCTGCTTACAGCCACCAGGGCCAAGTTGAGGTTGCTGGCGGAAACAGGTATAGACTTTACAGCGGTGTTGGCGTTCAGCAGGGAGTTCAGCCAGGTCAGCGCCGAGCGTTTCGTGATCGATTACCTGATCGGGCGTTTCAACATGAACTGCCTGGTGATGGGCTACGATCACGCTTTCGGCAAGGACCGGGCCGGTGGCGAAAAAGTACTGGCCGAGTTGTCCAGGATTTACAAATTCGATCTGATCAAGGTGCCGCCGGTGATCCGCGATGGCGCTCCGGTGTCGAGTTCGAGGATAAGACGTGCGCTGGCCCAGGGCGACATGCCGCAGGCAGCCAGTTTGCTGGGCCGGTTTTACACTATCGGCGGAAAAGTCGTTTCCGGTGCGGGCAGGGGCAAGCAGTTGGGCCATCCCACGGCCAATATCCGCTCCTCCGAGCGCGGGAAAGAAGTCATTCCCCACGGGATCTATGCGGCGGCTGTGGATCTGGACGGAGTTATGATGCCAGGGGCGTTGCATTTTGGCCCCCGGCCCACGTTCGGCGAGCAGGAATCCACCCTGGAACTCAATCTGTTTGACTACCAGGGTGACCTCTACGGCCGTGAGCTTGAGGTGGCGGTTGTTGAGTGGATCAGGCCGATCCTGAGTTTTGCTGGAGCCGAGGAACTGATCCGCCAGATGGACGAGGACGACAGGAAGATTAAAAAAGTGTTTGAGCGACTGGGACCGGAGTTGAAACCATCCGGCGGCGCAGTCTGATAACGATAAAAAAATGAGATACTTTTAGTTATATCAACCGCAAGCTGTTTGGAGGTAGTTAGATGAGCATAACCAGGCAAGCCAAAAATGAAGTTATCGAGAAGTTTCGCAAGCACGAGACCGATGTCGGCAGCGCTGAGATTCAGGTGGCCGTGCTCACTACGCGTATCCTTAATCTGACGGAGCACTTCAAGGCTCACAAGAAGGATTACCACTCCCAACGCGGGCTGCTGCAGATGGTCGGCAGGCGCAAGAGGCTGCTGGAATACCTGCGCAAGAACGATTTTAACTCGTACAAGAGCGTAATCGAGAGCCTGGGGCTGCGTAAGTAAAGAGCTAAAGCATAGAAGGACTAATCGCTGGCACAGGGCTGGCATTTGCGGAAATTTTCAGTATGCGGAAGGCAAGATGATACACAAGGTCGAAAAAGAAATCGCCGGCAGAATGTTAAGTATGGAAACCGGCAGGATGGCTAAACAGGCCCACGGGTCGGTTTTTCTGCAATATGGAGATACCTCGATCCTGGCAACGGTTGTCGAGAGCAAGAAACCCAAGCAGGGTGTCAATTTTCTGCCCATGTTTGTTGATTACCGTGAGCGTGCATTCGCCGGAGGAAAAATCCCCGGCGGTTTTTTCAAACGTGAGAGCCGTCCGGGTGACCGCGAGGTGCTCTGCGCACGCCAGATCGACAGACCGATCAGGCCGCTGTTCCCCAAGGGTTACCGCAACGATGTGGTGATTATGATAACCGTGCTCAGCGCGGACCAGGTAAACTCAGCCGATGTGCTGAGCCTGCTGGGCGCCTCCAGCGCCCTGGCCCTGAGCAAGATTCCGGTTACCGAGCGGGTGGCCTCGGTGCGCGTTGGTTATATCGACAGTGAGTACGTGCTCAATCCCACGTTCGAGCAGCAGGATGAGAGCTCGTTGAATCTGGTGGTGGCCGGTACCCGCGATGCGATCGTGATGGTCGAGGGCGGCGCCGACGAACTTCCGGCCGGTATTGTACTGGGCGGACTCAAGTTCGCTCAAGCCGGGATCAGCCAGTTGCTGGACATGGTTGAGGAGTTGGCCACGGTTGCCGTGCCCAAACGGGAATTCGTTCTCGAGCCGGAAGACGAGGAACTTAAAGCCAAGGTGACCGCCAAGGTCGAGGGACCGATAGTCGAGCTGCTCAAGATAGCCGACAAGGTTGAGCGCGAGAGCGGTTACCAGGAACTGGTGGCCAAAACAGTGGAAGAGCTGGCCGAGGAGTATCCCGACGAGGAAAGTACTATCGGCGATATCGTCCACGCGATAGAAAAAGCCAAAATGCGCGCGATGATTGTCCAGGAAGGCCGCCGGATCGATGGCCGCAAGACGGACGAGATCAGGGATATTACCTGCGAGGTGCAGGTGTTGCCGCGCGTTCACGGTTCCGCGCTGTTCACCAGGGGCCAGACTCAGGCGCTGGCCACGATCACGCTTGGTACTGCTGTAGACAGCCAGGTGATCGACAATATCGAGCAGCCCGAATACCGTAAAAAGTTTATGCTGCACTATAATTTCCCCTCGTTCTGTGTGGGTGAGGCCGGTATCCCGCGTGGCCCGGGCCGTCGTGAGATAGGCCACGGCGCGTTGGCCGAGCGGGCGCTGTTGCCCGTGATCAAGATCGATGATGATTTTCCCTACACGGTGAGGCTGGTCAGCGATGTCCTTGAATCCAACGGTTCAAGCTCGATGGCGACAATCTGTGGTGGATCGCTGGCATTGATGGACGCCGGTGTGCCGCTCAAGCGCCCGGTGGCCGGAATCGCGATGGGACTGATCCACGAAGAGGGCATGGGTACGGCAATCCTGAGTGACATCCTGGGTACCGAGGATCATCTGGGTGACATGGATTTCAAGGTCGCCGGTACCTCCGAAGGTATCACCGCCTTCCAGCTTGACTGCAAGATCAAGGGAATTGGGCTGGACGTGCTTGAGCAGGCCTTGAACCAGGCCGTTGCCGGCTACACGCATATTCTGGGGATCATGAATGAGAGCCTGAGCGAGAGCCGCAAGGAAACCAGCGAGTACGCTCCGCGGATCATCACGATTAAGATCGATACGGAGAAGATTCGCGACGTGATCGGCCCGGGTGGAAAGATCATCCGCAAGATCACCGAAGAGAGCGGCGCCAAGATAGATATCCAGGACGATGGTACCGTGACAATTGCTTCCGCCGACGAGACAGCCTGCAATACCGCTATCCGCATGGTACAGGATATTGTCATGGATCCGGAAGTGGGACGAATCTACGAGAGCGAAGTCAAAACCGTCACATCGTTTGGCGCTTTTGTGGAGTTCCTGCCCAACAAGGAAGGACTGGTCCATGTCTCCGAGTTGGAGGAAGGCCACGTCAAGGATGTCGAATCGGTTGTCAAGGTCGGCGACAAGTTCCCGGTCAAGCTGGTTGCTATCGACAAGCAGGGCCGTGTGCGGCTCTCCAAAATAGCCGCCACGCGTGAGCTGAACCAGAAGGGCCAGCCGCAGGAATAATGCAGCAGGCCGAAAGCGAAGAGGCTAGATGCAGGAGGACGTAAGGCGGATAGTAGAAGATGACGGCATGCGCATCGTGCTGGAGCATATCCCGCACGTGCGCAGTTGCTCGGTGGGAGTCTGGGTGAGACGTGGCAGCCGCCACGAGTCACCGGAGGAAGTGGGGATCAGCCATTTCCTTGAGCACATGGTGTTCAAGGGCACCGAGCGCCGCAACGCCCGTGAGATAGCCAGTTCAATCGAATCCGTGGGCGGCAGCATTGATGCGTTTACCGGTCGGGAATATACCTGCTTCCATGCGCGCGTGCTGGACGAGTATATGGACCTGGCGTTCGATGTGCTCAGCGATCTGATCTCCTCGCCGTTGCTTAGCAAAGAGCACATGGAGCGTGAGAAACAGGTGGTGTACGAGGAAATCCGCAATATGGAGGATGCACCCGACGATCTGGTTCACCAGCTCTACAGTGAGACTGTATGGGGTGACGGGCCGCTGGGTTATCCTTTGCTGGGTACATACGAGACTGTCCGCTCGCTGAGCTGCGAGGATATCCGCGCGTACATGAACGATGAGTATGTCGCGCCGAATTTTGTCATCTCCGTGGCCGGTAACATCAATTACGAGGCTACGGTTGAGTTAATCCGCCGTAATTTTGCGTTTCTTGAGCAGCGCGGCGGATTATCCGGCAACGGCCGGGGCAGAGAAGTGGACCTGGATCGGCTCAAGCCGTTGAACCGTCATCTGGAACGTGATTGCCAGCAGACACATATCTGCATGGGCTCGGTCAGTTTCGCCCACTCCGACCCCCGTCGCTACGCCCTGCTGCTACTGAGCAACATCCTGGGCGGCGGGATGAGTTCCCGCCTGTTCCAGCGTGTGCGCGAGGACGAGGGGCTGGCTTATGTGGTTTACACATACCAGCAGTTTTACAAGGATGCCGGTCTCTTTGGTGTCTATGTGGGTACCGAGCCGAGTCAGCGCCGCAAAGCCATCGAAGTGGTTTCCGAGGAATTCGCCAGAATCCTGCTGGAAAGTGTCTCGGAGCAGGAGTTGGAGCATGCCAAGAACCAGCTCAAGGGCCAGTTGCTGATCGGCCTGGAGAGCACGACCACCAGGATGTTCCGGCTGGCGAATTTCGAGCTGAACGGACAGGGATACCAGCCGGTGGACAAGGTGATTGAGCGGATCGAAGCGGTTACTCCGGACAATATCTACTCCGTGGCTAAATTGATTCTCGATCCGGACAGAATGTATTCGGTTTCTCTGGGGCCGGATAAATAATCGTATTGGCAATAATGCAGTACCAATATTGCGCCCCGGGATTCGTTCATTTAACCGATCCCCGGGGCGTTTTGCCTTGCAGAGAGGAACGATTGCGTGAAGCAGAGCTGGACAACAAAGGGCAGGGGCAGGACCCGCACCCAGCGTATGGGCCAGAATTTTCTGGCAAACAGGAGTATCGCGGAAAGGATAGTTGATTCGCTGGGTGATCTTTCCGGCTCCCATGTGCTGGAGATAGGCCCTGGAAGAGGAGCGCTTACAGGTTTGCTGGCCGGGCGGGCCGCCAGGCTGACAGCTCTTGAGTTGGACAGCCGTCTGGCCGCGGTGGCCACGGCCGAATACGAGGGACAGCAGCGGGTGGAGATAAAGCATGTCGACGCGCTGCGGTTCGATATAGCGGCCTGGGCTGGTTCGTGCGCACCGCTGGTCCCGGTGGTGGTGGGTAATATTCCCTATTCGATTACCAATAACCTGCTGCACCAGTTGATTGCGGCCCACGAGGAACTGGGCGAAGTCGTGTTGATGGTTCAGCAGGAAGTGGCCAGCAAGATTACAGCTCCCGCGGGAGGAAAACCCTACGGAATGATCAGTGTGCTCTGTGCCTACCATGCCCGACCGGAGTATTTATTTACCGTCGGACGGGGAAATTTTGTCCCTCCTCCAAAAGTCGATTCCGCGGTTATCAGATTCGATTTTAACTCCTCGACAGAGCTTAAAGCAAAGGATTACGCGGTTTTCGACTACCTGGTCCGCCGTCTGTTTTTGGAGCGAAGAAAACAGGTACAAAAAGTGCTTCGTAAGGGCAGCAGGTTCAGTATTGACGCGGACAAACTCGATGAGATAGAGGCCAGAAGCGGGGTGAAGCTCACCCGTCGCCCGGAGGAATTGCCGGTTGAGGATTTCGTGCGCCTCGCGGACGTGCTTGCCACCCTGGAGAGTGCGGTTTGATATTCCGGTCCCTTTGGCTGTATAATGGTATAAATATTGCAGTTTTGTATGTTCAAAATATCCGGGCCGGAAACGGCACTTAAGTTTAATCAAACGGTAGCGTAAATGGACGATCAGCCAAAAATAAACAAGCTCACGCTTGAGCAGTTAGACGATGGCCAGCGTACGGCGGAAAAAGAGCTGGATCTGAAACAGCTTAACGATGTTACTCTGCAACTGCGGGCAGAACTGGGCCAGGCGAAAGTTCCACTTAAGGAAGTTATTAACTGGAAACGCGATACGATTATAACCCTGGACAAACTGGCCGGAGAAAACGTTGATGTTTATATCCACGGCGTTCGGTTCGCCAGTGGCGAGGTGCTGGTGGTAGAGGACAATTTTGCCGTGCGTCTTACCGAATTGCTCAGTTACCTGGAGCGTGTCAAGCTTGGCCTGGGCCGGGCTACCGAGTAGTTTACACGCCTTTTGCAGCCCATCGGTTTCCCTCTTCTCTTATCAAGTCTTGCAGGCGGCTCTCTCGATGCCTTCCGATATGACAGATATGTTACTCACTGGTGGACTCATAATTGCGCTTGTGGTGATTTTTATCTGGCTGCTGCGTGCGCTGATGCCCAGTGCCAGGCAGGAAGCGATCCGTGCCGCCCGCGATGGTTATGACGGTGCGGGTTACGAGACCATGGAGCAGATTCACCGCAAGGAGTACTCGGTGATGGGACTCGGCGTATTTGCGATTCTGCTCTGCGTGGCAATAGTTGGAGCGTTGGGCTATATGTTGTGGCAATCGGGGTTCTCCGCAACACCTGCCGACCTGGAGGGGATGAACACCTTGCTGATCTTTATACCGGCGGTGGTTATGCTGGTGATGATTATTGCGGGCAGCAAGCGATATATGAAACACCAGCAGGGCGTTCTGCGGGAATACCGCGTTTTTCGCTCCAAACGCGAGAAGGCGATCAAGGAGTATGATGAAAAGAGAACCGGCAAGGATCAGGAAAAAAAAGCAGAGAAAAAACCACCTGTAAGACAAATCAATAAGCCAAAACGAAAAGGACCACCAAAACTAAGATAAAAAAAGGCGGGTATGCACGGTAAAAATGCGCACCCGCCTTGTTTTATACACGGCTTAGCTTTACTCAATCCTTGCGGTACTTGTCGATACCCTCGCGGAACAAGTCCCCTCCGTGGCAGTCGTTGGCCACCACCACTTCAAAGTCCTTTACCTCCAGCCTGTGGATTGCCTCAGCGCCAAGGTCCTCGTAAGCAATTACCTCACATGAGGTTATCCAGCGCGATATAAGCGCGGCAGCTCCGCCGGTGGCGGTAAAATACACCGACTTGTGACGCTGCATGGCCTCCAGCACATTCTCGCCTCTGTTGCCCTTGCCGATCATCCCCTTGAGACCCAGTTTGATAAGTTCCGGGGCGTAGGAGTCCATCCGGTAGCTGGTTGTGGGGCCCGCCGAGCCGATAACCTCGCCCGGCCTTGCGGGAGTGGGGCCGACATAGTAAATCACCGCCCCATTTACCTCGAACGGAAGTTTTCCACCCGAGGCGATCAAATCCACCAGCCGCTTGTGGGCGGCATCGCGGGCAGTGTAAATAACACCGTTCAAGCTCACCTGGTCACCGATCCGCAGGTTTTCCACATCCCTGTCGCTCAACGGTGTGGTAAGTGAAATTGCCTTGCTCATATCCGGCCTTCTCCATCCAGGGTGCGGGTGCAAGTTAATCCGCACCGTGCGGTCTTAAGAATATTATCAGAGTGTCACTTCGCGGTGCCGCGCGCTGTGGCACTGCATGTTCAGCGCAACCGGCAGACTGGCTATATGGCAGGGGTAAACCTCGATCAGCACATCCAGCGCCGTAACTGTACCGCCAAGCCCCTGCGGACCTACGCCCGTGCGGTTCACCAACTCCAGCAACTCCTCTTCCAGAGCGGCGTAATAGTTGTCCGGGTGGCGGGAGCCGAGTTTGCGCAGCAGGGCTTTCTTGGCCAGCCAGGCGCTTTTCTCGAACGTTCCGCCGATACCCACGCCCACAATCACCGGCGGGCAGGGGTTAGCCCCCGCCTGGCGGACAGCGTCGACCACAAACTGCTTAACCCCCTCCACACCATCGGCCGGCTTGAGCATCGCCTGGCGGCTCATGTTCTCGCTACCGCCACCCTTGGCCGCAAAAGTGATCTTCAGCTTGTCGCCTGGTACCTGGGTCAGATGAACCAGCGCGGGCGTGTTGTCCCCGGTGTTGACCCTGTTGAGGGGGTCGCGGACAATCGACTTGCGCAGGAAGCCGCCCGTGTAGCCGTCGGCCACTCCCCGGTCAATCGCATCCTGAAGCGTACCCTCGCCCTCAAACGCCACATCGCGGCCCAGTTCCACGAAAAAGATCGCGAAGCCGGTGTCCTGGCACAACGGGGCCTTGGAGCTACGTGCGATATCGGCGTTCTCCAGAATTTGCTCCAGTATCCTGCGTCCGGTGGCCGAGTCTTCCTTTTTCAGCGCACTCCGCAAGGAATCCACCACATCCTGGCCCAGGTCCCAGTTTGCCTGACGGCAGAGTTTGCTGACCTGCTGGGAAACCAGTCCCAGATCAATAGTTCTCACCCTGGCTGCTCCGGGGTTATGGTTACTTTTTAGAGACTCAGTTTGGCGATATTTTCTTTAACATCGGCGGCGGACTTGTGCAGCATCTCCTGCTCCTGCACGGACAGCTCCAGCTCCAGCACCTCTTCCACTCCCAGGGCGCCCAATTTGGCCGGCACGCCCACATAAACGTCATCCAGGCCGTACTTGCCGTTCAGGTAGCAGGCGCAGGGCAGCAGGCGTTTCTTATCACGCACCACCGAGTCCACCATCTGCACCGCGGCTGCCGCCGGAGCGTAGTAGGCGCTGCCGGTCTTGAGCAGTTTAACTATTTCCGCGCCGCCGTTTTTGGTGCGCTCGATCAGCCTGTCGATTGATTCCTTGTCCAGCAGCTCTGTGAGAGCCACGCCGCTGACAGTGGTGTAGCGGGGCAGGGGCACCATCGAGTCGCCATGGCCGCCCAGCACCATTGCGCTGACATCGCGCACCGAGACATTGAGTTCCAGGGCGATAAAGGAGCGGAAACGGGCCGTATCCAGCACTCCGGCCATCCCGAAAACGCGCTCGGAGGGGAAGCCGGTCACGTGTTTCATCACGAAAGTCATCACATCCAGCGGGTTGGAGACCACGATCACTATCGCATCGGGGCTGGTGGCGCGGATATTCTGGCCCACGCTCTTGATTATCGCCGCGTTGGCCTCAAGCAGGTCGTCGCGGCTCATACCCGGTTTGCGGGGCAGGCCGGCGGTGACAACGTACAGGTCGCTGCCGGCGGTGTCCGCATAGTCGTTACTGCCGGTCAGATGGGTGTCGTAACCCTCTATCGGGGCGCATTCCCACATGTCCAGCGCCTTGCCCTGGGGTATGCCTTCAACTATGTCCAGCAGAACCACTTCGTTAGCAAGTTCTTTCTGCGCAAGCTTGCAGGCGACTGTCTCGCCCACGTGCCCCGCACCGATCACGGTGATTTTCATCAGGGATACCTCCTTAACAACCTTGAGATAGATACGGATGATTTACGCCCATAACGCTTGAATTGAACAGCGAGCGCAATCCTCGCGGCTTGTTGCGAGGAAGTTCCAATATTACCGCAAGCGGGGGAGATTTGCAAGCATAAGTGAATCCACAAATAGCCGGAGATTTTTTCTGACACTCATCCTTTGGCAGGTAATTCCTAAAGACACAACCCCCTGTTTCCCCCTTTTCTAAGGGGGAATAAAACCGTATTACCTCATCCTCTGTGCGCAAAAAACTGAGATCAAAAAATTCCCCCTTAGAAAAGGGGGTGTCCACGATGAAATCGGGACGGGGGTTGTGCTTGTCCAGGCCATTAATAGCACCAAATTGTGTGCATGAGAGAAGAAAATGAAATTACTTGGCGAGGCGCTGCAAGTGGAATTGGAGGTAATACTATTATTAAATTATTAGATACTGATCAGGACACTCTGCCCCAGGGGTAGTTTTTCTCGAAGGCCTCGGTGAAGTCGAACACGTTCTTGAAGTCCTGCCTGCTGTCATCCTCGGTTTTGGTCAGGTGCTTGGCCTCGATCAGTTTGAACACGATCTCGCCGATATCATCGGTACTGCAGATGCCCCAGTACTCCAGCACCGTGCGCGCCAGCGGACCGTAGAGCTCCAGAGCCCGCTTACGGCAACCATCGCTCAACTCGCTGCCGGACACGTGGCGGACATCCTTCAGGGTCTCGATCAGATGGCGCAGCGAGTCCAGCACGAACACGTAGGCTTCCTTGCTGTACTGCGTATTCCTGTCGATTATCTCGTCGAGGAAATCATATTTTTCCGGGAAATCCCACATGGCTCACCAGGGTTAATTCAAAGCTGAAAAAGCGATCAGTTCATGGCCGGGAATCAAATTCCTATCCCTGTTTTTAATATTAGCGGCAAAGGCTTCGCTTGTCAATGGAGTGTAGTATTCCCGAGCGCTGCCGTGAGTTAGAACGTTACCCGTCACCGTGTTCCAGCGCCAGCTCCAACACCTGGCGGACATGCTCAACAGGGCTGAATTTCAGCTCACGGAAGACTTCAGGCGGCAGGTCCTCCAGGTCTTTCTCGTTGTCCACCGGCAGGATAACGTGCTTGATTCCGGCCCGGTGCGCGGCGAGCAGTTTTTCCTTGATACCTCCCACGGGCAGCACCTTGCCGCGCAGGGTAATCTCACCGGTCATCGCCACATCGTGGCGCACGGGCACCCCGGCAAGCAGACTGGCCAGGGAGGTAAGAATAGCCACACCGGCCGAGGGACCGTCCTTGGGAGTTGCCCCGCTGGGCACGTGAAGGTGGACGTCGCAGGTGGCGAAAGTCTCCGGGGCGATATCGAGTCCATGCTGGTTGGCGCGCAGGTAGCTGAAAGCCGCCATCGCGGACTCACGCATCACATCGCCCAACTGGCCGGTGAGGTCAAAATTCTTGCCACCCTCCATCTTGATCGCCTCCACGAACAGGATTTCACCCCCGTAGGCTGTCCATGCCAGCGCCGTGGCGGTGCCCACTTCCGAAGTCCGTCCCGCCATCTCGGGCAGAAACTTGGGCGCTCCCAGGAATCTTTTAAGCTCCTGGGGCAGAATTTTGGAATGGAAATCACCTTCCAGCAGCGCCAGGGCTGTTTTGCGGCAGAGCGTGGCCAGGGAGCGTTCCAACTCGCGTACTCCGGACTCACGGGTGTAGCTGCCGATTATATCGAGCACGGTTTTTTCCGGCAGCTTGAGCATATTGCCGTTGCCCAGCCCGTTTTCCTCCAACTGACGGGGGATCAGGTGTCGCTGGGCGATCCGCAGTTTCTCAGCCGGAGTGTACCCGCTTATTTCGATAATCTCCAGGCGGTCGCGAAGGGCGTGGGGGATCTGGTGCGGAAGGTTGGCCGTGGCGATAAAAAACATGCGCGAAAGGTCGAACCCGACTTCCAGGTAGTGGTCGCTGAAATTGTTGTTCTGGGCCGGGTCCAGCACCTCAAGCAGGGCGCTGGAGGGATCGCCGCGATGGTCCGAGCCCAGCTTGTCGATCTCGTCCAACATCACCACGGGGTTGTTGACCCCAGCCTTGCGGATCACCTGGATCAGCCTGCCGGGCATCGAGCCGATATAAGTCCGGCGGTGGCCCCTGATCTCGGCCTCATCGCGAATACCGCCAAGAGCGATCCGGCAGAAACTGCGGCCCAACGCCCTTGCGATAGACTTGCCCAGCGAGGTTTTACCCACGCCCGGAGGGCCGACAAAGCAGAGGATAGGGCCCTTGCTGTCAGGTTTGAGCTGACGGACGGCCAGGAACTCGATTATCCGTTCCTTGACCTCGCTGAGGCTGTAATGGTCCTCGTCCAGGATACGGCGGGACTCGTTGATATCAATGAGTTCCTGGCCGCTGTTTGTCCAGGGAAGGTTAATCAGCCAGTCGAGCCAGGTACGCGAAACATGGTACTCGCTGGCCGATGGCGGGATTCTTCGCAGACGCTCCAACTCGCGGTGGGCCAGTTCCAGGGCTTCGTCGCTCATCCCGGCCTCTTCCACTTCCTGCCCCAACTGGTCAATCTCGCGCTTGTGCAGGTCGTCTTCCCCCAGTTCGCTGCGGATCACACGAAGTTGCTCGCGAAGGTAGTAGTCACGTTGTTCCTTATCCAACTGGCTCTTGACCTTGGTCTGAATCTGACGGCTGAGTTCGATCAGGTTGCGCTCACGCACCAGCAGGTCAATCACCATCTGGGCGCGGTCGCGGGGATTGAGAGTGAGGAAGACCTGACGTTTTTCAAGCAGGGGCAATTCGATATTGGCCGAAACAAAATCGGCCAGGTCGCCGGCTAGGGCGATAATATCGCTTGCCTCGCGAAGGTCCTCGCTCAGGGCAGGGTTAAGGTCGACCATTTCGTGAAACAGCAGCAGCAGGGCTTTGCGCAGGGCGGTAAGCTGAACTCGTGGCTCAGGGCTGAAACGGATTTCCGTGGGAGAGCAGAAATAGAGGTCTTCCTCGGCTCGAATCTCGGTGAGTTTGATCCTTCGCATGCCCTGGATCAGCAGACGGATCGAGTCGTCCTGCATCCGCATCATTTTCAGCACCCGGCCCAGTGTGCCCACGGCCAGGAACGGGTTCTCCGGTTTTGCGCCGCCGGGAACGCCGCTACTGCTGGTAGGGAATCCCAGCGCTACCAGTTGCCTGTCGGTTATATTGTCCTCGACAAGCTGGGCAAACGAACCCTCGGGCACCATCACGGGTACCACCACATTGGGAAAGACCACCCTGTCTGTAAGGGGAAGCAGGGGAAGAGAAACCGGTAGATGCTCGATTTTGGAGGAAGGAGTTTGCGTTGCCGTACTTGGTTTCATCAATCACCGTCCCTGGCGAAAGATTTTATGTCAGTATTTCTTCAGCTTTCGAATACTATTTCGGGTCCCAGATTTTCGATTTCGGCCTGTCCGGCGGTGGTTTCAGTCACCATCGCAGCCAACTGAGTGGCCCGGCTGGATGAAACTGCAATATTCAGGCCGACCTTATCGGTGAACTCCCTGCCGGTTACAAAAAGCGGAAAGCTATCCAGCAGACGGTTTACGGCCCCCAACTGGGCGTATTTGACCTTGATTATGTACTTTTCAGCCAGCATTCCTTGCCTGTGACCGGAATTTTCTACCGCAGCGGCAGCGGCTGAGGCATAGGCCCGCGCCAGTCCACCCGTGCCCAGCTTTGTCCCGCCGAAATAGCGGGTGACAACCACTACCGCCCCACGCAAGCCAGCCCTGTCGATGGTTTTAAGGATCGGCTGGCCGGCGGTGCCGCCGGGCTCCCCGTTATCATCCCAGGCAAACCCGGCCTCACCAGCTACCAGCTCGCGCCAGGCCCAGCAGTGATGAGTGGCGCCGTGGTACTTTTTGCGCTGGGTGGCCACAATCTTTTCTGCATCCTCTCTACGGGCGGCAGATGCGCAGAGAGCGATAAAACGGCTGCCTTTGATCTTGTTCTCGAAAGCACCCTCGCCGCCGGGTGCGATTATCCGGTCTTCGCCTGGAACAGCTATCAACTTGATTTACCTTGCCAAGTTAGTAAACAGTGAGTTTGAGCACGGGGATTAAACAAAATATAGTTGACAGGCGGCCCGGTCAAAACTATCTTTTACACCCTTTGGCAGCGCATATCAGGCGGAGTAGCTCAGTTGGTTAGAGCAGCGGAATCATAATCCGCGTGTCGGGGGTTCGAATCCCTCCTCCGCTACCAGTATAAACGCCGTATTTCCTTGATATACTTGGGAAGTGCGGCGTTTGTTTATTTATCCCAATCCGCAACGAGCCGCAGCAGGACACCTGAAAGTACATGAAGCTCCATGTATTTTCCATGTACTTTTCATTTTCGATACCCAAAACCTCCTCTCCTTGCGAGAATTGCCCTCAGCAGCCATGTCCAGATAGCGCCACTTATGGCCATTTCCATATTTTCCTGCCTATCCCAGCTACATAGAATCTTCCAGATTTTCTCCACGTTCAGTATCCGGCCCTAACAAAAGCTTTCAATCGAAGCCATTCTCAATCTAAACAGGATGATAAGATATGTTAAAGAAAAAGACTCTTGAGTGGATTCTGAAATTTGCACTTGGTCTAATCGGGATATTGATTGACCTGATGACGAATAGAAAAAAAGATGAGAAGGAGAAATAGAAGGTATGCGGATGCCAGTAGTATTCGTACTGACAGGTTGGAGCTGGAGTGCATTTCGCATTGGGACCGGTAGGCAAATAATCAGTTTGGCCCTAAGTAAGGCCTGATTATTCGCAAGGTCTTATACTGTTAATCGAGGTTTGTCGAGGTCCTAATACTTATTTTAGGGCCTTTTTTAATTGAGAGGAGAAAATCATGGTTAAGTTTTCTGGAGCTGGATCACTAACCACCCTGGGTGAGGTGATTGATAAGGTTGAGAATATGTCTGAGCACTGCTGGGATAGTTTATGTAATCAGAGTGACATCAGCTTCGAGCACCTGGAAAGAATTAATATCGCTGGTACCTCTCACTATCTGAGACCTGTTGCAGGAAGGGCTATCTCGGCCAGGCTCGGTGTTCCCTATCATTACCTGAGGAATGCCCCAGGAATCTTCAGTCGGAAAATTTGAATCACTGGATATCAAGGAATCGAACCAAGAAGTTTTTCGTGTGATATGATGGTGACGACGTACGAGCTGTTTTTGCGCCGAGATATACTCCGGTTGATAACAAAGTCGTGATGCAGCATTTGTTCCAGGCTGGTTATTCCCAAAATGCTACTGTAAAGTATTATCTCGATGATGAATTCTTTTCAGTTAGCATTCCCGACAGTAGTAAAACATGTATCCCTTCAAAGATGTATGGAATTTGAATTGCGATGAAAGGCTGTGCTTCTTGACCTCAAGCTTAAAAACAATCAGGATAGAATACAAACAAATCAACAGGAGCCAAAAGTCGCATCTAGTAAATCAACTCTTGACCACAAAAACGGTCACTGCATAGCTTCTCTGAGCTGGTATAGTCGATAATCCATGGAAAACAAGTTGTCAAGTTTAACATTGCAGTACCGACTAATTTCATTTTAGAACAGAGTATTTGGAGGAGTTGATATTGATAAAAGTCTGGCCTTCGTATCCTCAGACGGGTCTTTGTTTAATCTAAGCAGCGAGGCAACAGGACACAGAATTTCAAAGAGGATTCCACATCGAAAAAGAAAAAGGGCAAGATCCAATACCTGAATCTCACCCGGAATTCTTCCCCACAATCCTCGCCCCTAATTTCTAATCGTCAAAAGTTGCAAAGCCCTTTCTTACTGTGTGTCCACGACCCAACTCCTGATCTCAAGTTAATTCGAGTTCTAGAGGCGTCCACTATATTGTAGCAATATCATAAGTGAGAGAAGATCAACTCCAGAGGTTGTGATAACTTGTCCTTACCCCTGAAAAAACTCACTAAAGATGCAAAACTTGTGGGGAATGATGTGGGGAACTACTGTCGTGGTCAAACAAAAAAGGCCAGCGAATTCTCGCAAAGCCTTTAATAATAATGGTCGGGGCGGCGAGATTCGAACTCGCGACCTCCTGCTCCCAAAGCAGGCGCGCTAACCGGGCTGCGCTACGCCCCGTACAAATAATCAATCCCGTAAGATAAGCTACTCACCCGCCTTTTGTCAATCTCACCGGTTTTCCGAAAGGGCGGTTACGTTTCCGGTCTGAGCTGTTTTCTCGCCGGTTGTTTGCCGTGTGGCGACAAAAACCGCACCGCCAACGAGGCCCACCAGGATTCCCACCAACGTTGCCAGCAACTGGGTCACCGCTGCCAGGTCCGCGGCTCCAGCTAGAGCCGCTATCGAGGCGACAGAGGTGAACAGGGGCGGACCGATACTCTCGCGAACACCCACTCCGCCAAAACTGATCGGCACTATCGCCACCAGGGCGATCAATGGGACAAAAATCAGGAAATAGACAAAGCTGATTTCGAAACCAATCGACAGGGCGCAAAAATAATGCACCGCTACACGTAGCAACTGAATTACCATCGAGAGCAGAAATACCCTGAATGCCAGCATGTGCTGCTTGCGGTACGCATGGAAAAACTCGTGGATTTCGCGGAATTTAGCCACCGGAGCGAACGATGTGTACCGTCCCAGGATAACGTCGTAAATCAAGCTTGATACCCGTCGGCTGAACAGCACCGCGGTTGCCAGGATAAACACGCCGAACACGAGGAAAACGTAGTTGACAATGTCCTGTTTAACCGCGGATGCTCCGGTAATCAGCAGCCAACCGCTGCCGGCAAGAGCGAACAGCGCCAGCAGGAAGAAGCCTGCGAACCTGTCGACAAAAGTTGCTGCAAGGCCCTCGCGGCCGCGTTTCTCTACCCGGCTGATCGAGTAGATTTTAACCACGTCGCCGCCCAGGGCGCCCGGCAGGAAATTGTTGAAAAACAGGCCGATGAAATAAAGCTTTACCGCCCGGCCGTAAGGAAATGCAATATTCTGCCCATGAAGCAGCAGTTTCCACTGAAGAGCGCCAACCAGATTGCTCAACACTAATATGCCCACAGCCAGCAGAAGCAGCGTCAGGTCGGCCTCCAGAATCGTGCCAATGTCGTAGCGGGTGGTAATCCACCACAGCAGCACGGCCGTAACTGACAGTTTTGCCATTGTACTGAGAAAAGTTTTCATCGGTTTCTGTTACGTTAAATGAACAGCGAACGTACCCCGCCGCCGTCTCGCACCGGCCGGACGCAGGCCAATATAGTGCTGAGCGCTCTATTTGGCAATCCTTCAAAATCCGCTCCCTGCCAGTGCCTGCTGGTCATTAAGCCTTACGGGACTTGCATTTGGAGCGCCGAATGGTATATTTATCGTTCACTTTAAAACGGGTAATTTGATGCACGAGTTGTCAATAGTGCAAAGTATGCTCGAACTTATCGACTCCCGACTGGCCCAAAACAGGTACACCAGGTGTACCGCTGTCACGGTGCGCGTCGGGCTGTTGAGCGCGGTGGACGAGGAGGCGCTCAGTTTCGCCTTTGAGACTCTTTGCGAGCAGACGGAACACAACGGCGCCGTACTGACAGTCGAGAAAACGTACCCCACCGCCAACTGCGGTTGCGGCTGCAGGTTTAAGGTGACGGACCTGGTCTACATCTGTCCGGACTGCGGGGCAATTACGGCGGCGCTGAGCGGTGGTGACGAGCTGGATGTAATCAAACTCGAGGTGGAATGAACAATGACGACAATCGATATTAACGACAAGCTTCTTTCCAAAAACGACCAGTATGCACTGGCCAACCGCAGGCTGCTGGACAGCAACGGAATCTGGTGCGTCAACATGATCAGCGCGCCAGGGTCTGGGAAGACAACCCTCATTGAGCGCACGGCTGACAAGTTCGCTGGCGGGCCCAAGATTGGCGTGCTGGTGGGAGACCTGGAGACCCAGAACGATGCGGAGCGGATAGCCGCCCACGGAGTGGAGGTCTACCAGATTATCACCGGAGGGGCCTGCCATCTTACAGCCCGTGTTGTGGGCGAATACATTCAGCGCTTCGATATCGGCTCGCTGGATGTGCTGATAGTGGAGAACGTGGGTAATCTGGTTTGTCCCACCTCCTATTATCTGGGCGAGCACAACCGGATGGTGCTGGTCAGCACTCCGGAGGGCGACGACAAGCCGTTGAAGTATCCCGGCGCAATCCATACCTCGGATTTGATGCTGGTGACCAAGACAGACCTGGCTCCCTATACTAATTTCGATATCGAGCGGGCGGGTGAGAACGCCCGCAGGATTAACGCGGATATCGAGGTGTTCCCCGTCTCGTGCACAAGCGGCGAGGGACTCGATCTTTGGTTCGACTGGTTTGGAAAGCATGCGGCGGAAAAAACCTCACAACAGGCCTGATTTGCCGAAGGGCGGCGTGGTCCGTGAGCGGATATCTGTCGGCGGAATTGTCCAGGGCGTAGGTTTCAGGCCGTTTGTTTACCGGCTGGCCCACGAGCTTGCTCTCACGGGCAGGATAGTCAACACGGTCCACGGCGTGGAGATAGAGGCCCAGGGGCGGCTGGAAAATGTCGACCGGCTGGTGAAGTCGCTCAAAACCGATGCGCCTCCGATGGCGACAGTCGGCAACATCCGCCGCAAGAAGATCAACCCGGCTGACGGCAAAGAATTCAGGATCGAGAATTCTCCGGGAGGAGAGGGCCGCACGGCGCCGGTGGCCCCGGACAGTGCTGTCTGCGGGGATTGTCTGGCTGAGATGCGCGACAACTCGGACCGTCGCTGGCGCTACCCGTTTATCAACTGCACCAACTGTGGCCCGCGCTATACGATTATCGCCGGGATTCCCTACGACAGGCCGAACACCACCATGGCCGCTTTCACGATGTGCCCGGCCTGCCGTCAGGAGTACGAGGACCCGCTCAACCGTCGTTTCCACGCCCAGCCTAACGCCTGCCCGGTCTGCGGGCCCAGGGCCTGGCTTGCCGCTCCGGATGGATCGGAATTGAGCATCCCGGACGGCGAGGACCCGCTGCATGTGGCGGGCCGCCTTCTGCGCCAGGGCCATGTGCTTGCGGTAAAAGGGTTGGGCGGTTTCCATCTGGCAGCCGATGCCACCAGCGAGCAGGCCGTGGCAACTCTGCGTGCGCGCAAGAGACGGCAGGGCAAGCCGTTCGCCATGATGCTGCCGGACCTGGCCGCTGTGGAGCAGATCTGCAAAACAAATAAACTGGAACGCGACTACCTTCAGAGTCCAGCCCGACCGATTATTTTGTTGGCAAAAAAGAAACGGCCGATGGTTGAATTGGCAAAAAAGATTTCGCCGGGCATGGAAGAGCACGGCTTAATGCTGGCCTACACACCCCTGCACTACCTTCTGCTCCAGGCGGCGGGCAACGTGCCGTTGGTGATGACCAGCGGTAACATGTCGGATGAGCCGATCGTTATCGATAACGAGAGAGCGCTGGACCGGCTGGGGCGGTTGGCGGATTATTTTTTACTGCACGACAGGCCGATCAGGACACGCAACGACGACTCGGTGATGCGCCGGATGGGCCGCAAGGTGTTTCCGCTCAGGCGGTCGCGCGGGTTTGCACCCAGGCCTGTGCGCCTTACGCGCAAACTGCCGCCTGTGCTTGCTGTGGGTGGACAGCTCAAAAACACGGTCTGTCTGGTGCGTGGACACGATGCTTTTATCAGTCAGCACGTGGGCGATATCGATGGCGGAGACAGCTACCGCTTTTTTGTCGATACCGTGGAGCAGATGCTGCGCCTGTTTGAGCTGGACCCGGACCGGGTGGCCTGCGACATGCATCCCGCCTACCAGAGTTCCCGCTGGGCCAGGAGTTTAAGCGGCAAGCGCGTGGTGGAGGTCCAGCACCATCACGCCCATATCGTTAGCTGCATGGCTGACAACGGTATTGCGGGCAAGGTACTGGGCGTGGCGCTCGATGGCACTGGTTATGGCCCGGACGGTACGATTTGGGGCGGGGAGTTTCTGGCCGCCGATGAAAAAGGATTCGAGCGCCTGGGACACCTTCCGCTCTGCATGCTGCCGGGAGGCGAGACAGCGATAAGGCATACATGGCGCACGGCTCGCGCTTTGTTTTCGAGCGCTATGGGTACTGAGAAACTCGACCAACTGGGCATCGAGTTGTGGGACAGAGTGGGTGGGGAGGCGCTGGCGGCTGTTGACAGGATGATTGCCACTGGAATAAACAGTCCGCTCTCCAGTGGCTGTGGCCGTCTGTTCGATGCGGTAGCGGCGTTGACCGGTGTGCGAACCGAGGCGCTCTACGAGGGTCAGGCGGCAGTGGAACTGGAAGCGCTGGCCAGCCGGACAAGCAGCGCGAAGGCCAGAAAGTACGAGTTTGCCCTGGACGAATCAGGCGGGATGGCCGTGCCTGATCTGGCCCCCATGTTGGCGGAGATCGCCGGGGATTGCGCGGCAGGTGTGGAGCCGCAATTAATCGCCAGGGGGTTCCATGATTGCCTGGTGAACGTTATCGCGGCTGTCTGTGAGCGGTTGAGCCACAAGAGCGGGCTGGACCGGATTGTGCTTTCCGGGGGCGTGTTCAATAACCGGCTGATCCTGGAAGGCCTGAGCAGCAGGATTCGCGGCCTGGGACTGAGAGTTTACAGCCATCGTCAGGTGCCTCCGGGCGACGGTGGGATCAGCCTGGGCCAGGCAATAATAGCGGCCCATAACTGATGGTTTCGTAACAAGTTCATCTACTTCGTTGCGTAAGATTTTCTCGTCATTGTAGCGTACCGTAAGTACGCCTCATTTCTCGCAATCCACGCGCCTCGCATATGAAGCTTTTTACTTTACCATTGGCAAATCAGACTTTTTACGACAGCATCATAACTGAAAGTCAGGAGAGATAACAAAATGTGTCTTGGCATACCGGGCAGGGTGGACAGAATCGATGGTGTGATGGCAACTGTCGAGTTCGGCGGCGTGGGCCGTCAGGTGAGCCTGGAACTAGTCCCTGACGAGGTGGCGGTTGGAGATTACGTGCTGGTCCACGCCGGTTTCGCCCTGGAGCGGATCGACGAGGAGGAGGCACGGGAAACCTTACAAATGCTCAAAGAGGCGACGGGTCTTGAAATATCAGAATGAATACAGAAATCCCGAGCTGGCGGCGGGGATCGCCGCCCGGATTCGGGAAATCAGCCGCAAGCCTTGTTCTTTCATGGAGTTCTGTGGCGGCCACACGCTCACGGTCGCCCGTCACGGGATTGGCTCGATGCTGCCGGAGCGGATCAACCTGCTCAGCGGCCCCGGTTGTCCGGTGTGTGTGACGCCGATGGAGGAAGTTGACCTGATGTCCGCCCTGGCCGGGTTGCCAGGAATTATTGTGGCCACCTACGGCGACATGCTTCGCGTGCCCGGCAGCCGGGCCAGTCTGCTTGAGCGAAGGGCCGAGGGCGCCGATGTGCGCGTGGTTTACTCCAGCTATGACGCAATCGAGCTGGCGAGAGAAAATCCTGAGAGGCAGGTGGTTTTTTTCGGGATCGGGTTTGAAACAACCGCTCCCGCAACCGCGGCCGCGGTGTTGAAAGCAGCTGAAATGAAACTGGATAATTTCTCCGTGATCAGCGCCCACAAGACCACTCCCGCCATAATCACCGCCCTGCTCGACAGTGGTGAGATGCGCCTTGACGGCCTTGTCTGTCCGGGACATGTCAGCGTTGTTACCGGTATCGCTCCATACCGTCAGGCGGCAGCCCAGGGAATCCCATGTGTTATTACCGGGTTCGAGCCGGTTGATATTCTGCAGGCCGTGCTGATGCTGACCGAGCAGGTGGAGCAGGGCAGGAGCGAGGTGGAAATTCAGTACAGCCGCACAGTGCACGAGCAGGGTAACCCCAAGGCCCTGAGGATGATGGAGCAGGTTTTTGAGCCGGTGGCCAGTAACTGGCGGGGGATAGGCGTGGTACCATCGAGTGGCCTGGAAGTGCGTGAGGAGTACTCCGCGTTCAATGCCAGGAGCCGGTTTGATATCGAACTGCCACAAACCAGCGAACCGGCAGGCTGTATCTGCGGCCGGATCCTTCGCGGTATCGCCACTCCCGGGGACTGCTCCCTGTTCGCCGGGCGCTGCACCCCCACCAGTCCCGTGGGCGCCTGCATGGTCTCCAGCGAGGGAGCCTGCCATTCCCATTACCGTTTCCGCGGACAGACCCGCCGTTGCTGAGTACCTGGCTGTCCCCTCCACCATAACTGCATCGCTGGTATGGATTTTGCACTTTCTCGCCCGTGGAATAAGATAAGCGAAAACAAAATCCAGCCAGGAAACTCTTATGACTATCCGCCCCTTATGGCGAATCTCCGTTCTGTATCTATCAACTCTGCTGCTGACGGGTGTCTGCGTCAGTGCCGCCGGTAACGTCACTGTCATCCGGGATGGAAGTCTGATATTCGCCGGGCAGGACAACAACTCGGCGGTGATGGATATTCTTTCCCGTGGCACAGTGCTCGAAGTGGTAGAAGAAGGCTCCGAATGGTACCTGGTCCGGACCTCGGACGGTGGGGCCGAGGGCTATATCCGTAGCGCTGCGGTGGGTGATAATATAGTACCCGCGGCGTTCAACCCGGATAGCGTAAGAGTAGGCTCACCCCAATACCTTCAGTTGCAACGCTCCCTGGATGAGGCGCAGCAGAAGATGCAGCGGATTGCCGCTACTCTCGAAGAGATGGACGCCAGGTTTGCTTTCGCCGCAAAAACTGACTCGCTTGCCCTGACCGGGCCGGCCGGCAGCCGGCTGAAAGCCGGAGCGGGAGCCGGCGGCATGCTGGGACAGGGCTCGGAGTACGATTTAGCTGTGACGGTATTTTATGGCGCGATGATGGAGAATACCGATTTTGCCGCCGGGCTCTCCGCAGCCTGGTTCCCAGGCCTGCCGGCCGGCCTGGGGCTGGAATTCGAGGCTGGGGCGATTTTCCCGGAAAGTGTAGACAATGTATATTGGGGGCAAGCCGGTATGCGCTGCCCGTTGGAGCGATGGGACCGTGTGGTACCGTATGCCTCGTTGGCCGCGGGAATAATCAGAAGAATTCTTCCGGTGGAGGGAAGTTCCGAGGTGACGGACACGAACGCTTTGTTAAGCGCTGGTGGTGGTATGCTCGTGCGTCTCACAGGGGCCGTGGCGATTTCGGCCGATGTCAGCTATATCTGGGAGTTCGCGGAAAATGAAACGAAGGGCGATGGCAGGGTGTATCTGGGAGTGACATTGCTCAGGTGAAAATGGAATCAATTCCAGCCGAGTCTGAGGATATCAGCCCGGATGGACAGACGCTGATAAAACTTGTCGCTGTCGTAACGGCTGTAGCCCATCTGTATTTTAGCCGGTTTGCCGCCCGCGATATACTTTAGGTGGTTGAGAAAAGTCGTCACTTTCGATCCGGGCTCGATTTGAGCAAGCCTGCGATGACTGCTGCTGACGTCAACGGGTGGATCGTTGGCTTTGGCCGAGAAAAAGATTGTTCTGCGTATCTCAGTTTCGGTAACAAAATCCTCGCCGTAAAGGCTATCTAATTCATTGTCCGTATCAGTGGTCAAAAGTTCGTCGTAGCCACCATCAGTGTAATATTCGACATACTTGTCATATGTATCCGCGGCATCATTGAGCAGCGCTCCCCAGGCGGCTGCCGGCCCATAAGTTTTTCCCAGATAAACAAGCGCGGCATCGTCACTGACTCCCGGACCGGCCACCCTTCGAAAATATATACCCTTTGTATTCTTAGCTTTTTTGCCTGATTTTTCGGAAACGATCACTCCCAGGTCACGTAGTTGCTGCAGCCGCTCGTTATCGAAAATCTGTTCGCCGGTGGCTTGTTCGGTTAGCCCCACCTGAGCCAATTTCTCCGGATCGACAAGCAGGGTCTCGCCAGCGCCCAGAACCAGGGGTTCACCACGCAAATTAACCTGAAAATGCTCTTCACAATCCTGTCGCATTTTCCAGTTGTCCATGTAGCCGGCAAGCAGAAAGCCCTTGAAAAATGGCCGGGCCTCTACGTTAATGCCGTTCATAAATATCAATCCGAATGGGTTAGTGGCCAGGTCTTCCGCGGAACCGAAACTGATCGTTTCCAGCCCGATTGAGCCCATGATAAATTCCCGCAGCCCGGTTAACAGGGCCTGCCTCTGCCGCTTAATCTGATCGGCTCGCATACCCATGTCTTCCGGGCCAATAGCGCGGATAATATCTTCCATGGTCACATCCTCGAACGATAGCGGACGGCCGAGATCGTCATGGAACATCCCATGGCCGTTATGAGCTCTTCCGCACATCGACTGAGGCAATAGAAGGGGTTTCAACGCTGGCGATATCTGTATTGGCAGGGAATGGAGGTAGAGGTAATCTCTATGCACCAACTCGTCGAACAGCGCCCGGTCATCGGCGACCGAGCAGGGTATTACTTTGAGTTTTCGCTGTCCCTCACGGACATGGTCAAAACTGTAATCAACATCACCTCGCAACTCGGAGAGAATCATGTCTATCCTCCGGGTGCGGCCTTTTCTTATCCTGCTCTGCTTTTTTTTCTTTCTTGGCATCAGCAATCCTGGAAACTGCTGTCACATCATGAATAATTACAAATCCCAGAGAGGAAAATACAGCTCCATGCGGGTGGAAACAAGAAAAGGGGATGCGCCAGGCGTCATCCCCTTTTCAGAATTGCAATGATTTCCAGCCGTCTTATTTGGTTTTACCAGATTCCAGGTATTCCTTGACCGCCTTGGAAATGTCTTCCAAGCTTCCGCTCAAGGGATCAACCTCGGCATGACGGCAAAATTTCTCAAGCGCCCATTCGGGAGCCCAGAAGGCTTGATCCGATTCCAGCCATTTCTGCAGCATCGCCACGTTACGCTCCCAGGTAAGCCTCGCCTTATTCGACATCGCACCCGAGGGGGGAGCCGGAACTCTCTGTCCGCTGCGTCCATACTGGGCGCTCTGGCTGTCAGCGACAGCCCGGATGCCTGGAATGATGCCACTGGTTTTCAGTAGCGATAGAACCTCTTCCAGGTAGCGGATGATTAATTTCAAGGAATGATTTTCAGCCAATTCACGTTGGATGAACCTTGGGATTTCAGTTTCGAGCATTTTTTGCAGTTCCGAATCTGAAACGCTGCTCTGGGCGTTACCAAAGCCCGTGAACTTACCCTCTCCCGAAAAGCTTTGCTCAAGGCACGCCTTGACGCCATCGGGCGAAGTGAGCTGATCCAGGCTAATCGCCAGAATCTCGGAGAGTTTCATCAGGTATTTCGCGGACGGGGCTCCTTTGCCATTCTCCCAAACGCTGAGATTCTGAAACGCAATCCCGAGTTTTTCGGCCAGGGAACGCTGGGAAAGCCCCTTGATCTTTCTGGCGGCCTTAATATTTTCGCCAATGATTTTCTTCTGATCCACAGTTGCGGACATTGTACACCACCGGAATTGAAGGTGATAAAGCTATAACGAGCTCGTTATTACAGCATTGAGATATAAAAAAAGCGAAACATCGAGCTCAAGTAATTGATATTCAAGGGTTCGCTGAGAATTACGAAGCATAATAGTGGTCGCTGCATTTTAGTGAAAATAATAACAATAGGAATAACCGGTTGTCAAGGAAAAATAAACCACATTTGATTATAACTAAAGTAGAACCACATGGCAAGATAGCAGATTTGTATAATTAACTTCTCTCAACTGTGGAACGTTGAACGGAATATAGATTGAATATAGACTAATGTTTACTATTGATTGCCGAAGTCAACTGCGTATTTTGGAGAGACGGGAAGGGACTATGATACTTTTGGTCAGATCGAAACCTGGAGTATTGCCAATTCATCTTACTTCCTAAAGTAATTGAATTATGGATGATGCGTAAGTGATGCCATAGCATGAGTGCATGGGAAAGATAATGGTAAAGGATCAATAGTTGATTGTTGCGGCAACCTCGAATTGGCATTCTCTGGTATTAGTGATAATAGTAGTAAATAAAAACTAAAGATATCTACTCAGTTGTTACTATTAACTGCTGAAATATTTCAGGACAATCTTTAATCTCTCCGTTGCTTGACTGCTGCCAGAGCCTCCTCTATATTCTTTGCTGCTGTGTAAAGATTGCAATTGAGGGAGAGTGGACGATGGCGGAGTTGCATCGCAAAAGATTGGTCGTAAAGGGAAGGGTTCAGGGGGTAGGGTTTCGTTTTTACATTATTCGCCTTTCGGAAAATTTCAATGTGGCCGGTTACGTGCGTAATATTCTCGATGATGGAGTTGAAATAGTGGCCGAGGGCAGCCCGGAGCAGGTGGAATCATTTATAACGCTTGCCGCCCGTGGCCCATCAGGCAGCAGAGTTGTTGAAGTCAAAACATATCAGGAACAGCCCCAGGGTAGCTATAAATCTTTCGGAGTCCAGTATTGAACAAGTCGGTTCCGGCGAACAGGCCTTCCAGGATCAGGCCGGTAAAGTGCGGGCAGGTTATCGCGAACTCCGGTTCAGCAAGACGTTTCCAGCATATCAGTATCTGGTTGCCGGTAGCCGTTCTGCTGATCGCCGCGGCCTTTGCGGCCTGTGGCGGCAGGATGAAAATATCCGGCCCGCAACTAAAGAGTTCCGATTTTGATTCCCAGGACTTCCGGCTGGTCTGGCCCCTGCCAATCTATACCACGGCCAGGATCACTTCAAACTTTGGCCGCCGCAAGGACCCCAAAAGTGGTATGCAGCGCTTCCACGGCGGAATTGACCTTGACGGCGAGACGGGTGATCCGATTTACGCTGCCGGCGCCGGTAAGATTGTTTTCAGCGGGCAGCGCAGCGGCTTCGGCCTGTTAATGATTATCGACCACGGCAAAGGTTTGAATTCCTACTATGGCCACTGCTCAAGGCTTCTGCGATCCAGGGGGGATAATGTGGACAGGGGTGCCGTGGTTGCCCTGATCGGCAGCACGGGCCGAAGTACCGGTTCTCACCTCCATTTCGAGACCAGAAAACACGGCCAGCCGTTCGATCCGGTGTTGATCCTTCCGCGGCTGAAAAAACGATGATAACAATCCCAGCAGAAAAAGAATGTAATCCCCAGGAGAGACAATGCCGAACTACGATCATCTGACCAGAGCAGTCCGTGAGGTTCCGGATTATCCCAAAGAGGGGATCCTGTTCTACGATATCACGACCCTGATCAATAACGGAGGGCTGTTCCGGGAGGTGGCCGATATTTTTCATCAGCGCTACGTTTCGGCGGGAATCGACAAGGTGGTGGGGATTGAAGCCAGGGGGTTCCTTTTTGCCCCGATGCTGTCTTACAGCCTCAATGCAGGGCTGGTGCCGGTGCGCAAGCCCGGTAAGCTGCCTGCCGAAACGGTGGAAATCAGCTATGACCTGGAATACGGTACGGATAGCGTGCAGATGCATAAGGACGCCGTGAAGCCGGGCGAGAAAGTGCTGCTTGTCGATGACCTGCTGGCAACCGGCGGTACCGCGGCGGCCACCTGCAAGCTGATCGAAGGCCGGGGTGCGACTCTTGTGGGGGTGGCGTTCGTAATCGAACTCGATTTCCTGAAGGGGCGCGAGAAATTGCCGGGACAGGATGTGTTCTCGATACTACATTACTGATAACAAAACCTGAAAAACTGTGTAGCCATCCAATAATCCGTCCGCAAAGAGAGGCGAATATGCTGTTTGGGCTTACTGCCGCCGATTTGGTTGTGATTGTGCTGTACGTTGTGGTGATGCTCGGGATCGGCTACTGGTCGATGAAGCGGATCAAAAACCAGGAAGACTTTTTCATGGGAGGCCGGGGGTTCGGTAAGCTGCTGCAGATTTTCGCCATGTTCGGCTCCGGCACCTCCACCGACAGCCCGATCGGCACGGCGCGCAACACGTTTGTCGGAGGGCTCTCCGGTATCTGGACGGTGCTCAACTATCTGTTCTGCACGCCGTTCTACTGGTTTATCGGCCTCTGGTACAGGCGTTATCGCATGATCACCATGGGCGATTTTTTCGAGGAGCGCTACCAGAGCCGCTCGATGGCCGGGATGTACGCCATTTTCGGTCTGTTCTTCTTTATAGTCTGGCTGTCGGTAGGTTTCTCCGCCGCCTCCAAAACGATTCTGGCTCTCACCCCCAAGCCCGCTCACGAGCTGACAGTTGGCGAGCAACAGGAACTGAAGCAGTTTGAGCGCATGCAACAACTGGCTGGCACGGACTATGTACTGCTTTCCCAGGCGGAGAAACAGGACCTGGACAACCTGCGTGAGGTTGATCCCAAAGGCAATTTCAGCTATGTCAACGGTTCGTTGATTATTATTTTCATTGGCGTGATCGTCCTGCTCTACAGTTGGGCCGGAGGGATGACCGCGGCCTATCTGACGGACTTTATTCAGGGGATTTTAATAATCATTCTCTCGATTATCCTGATCCCGTTCGGCCTTCACCAACTCAGTGCCCGCTATGGCGGAACAGGCATGATGGACGGGTTTAGAATCATGCACGAGAAAATCCCCGAGGAGTTTTTCGACATTCTCGGTTCGCCATCCGCTTCGGATTTCACCTGGTATTACCTGTTGGCCGTCACGATGATCAACCTGGTGGGAATAGTCGTGCAACCACACATGATCGTGGTCGGCGGCGGCTCGGCCAAGGACGAGTTGAGCGCCCGGATAGGTATCCTGGCGGGTAATTTCATCAAGCGCTTCCTCACAATCCTCTGGACACTGACAGGGCTGATCGCACTGGCCCTCTACGCCCGCGAGATAGCCGACCCCGACCTTGTTTGGGGCCACGCCACTCTGGACCTGCTGCGACCGGTCGGACTGGGATTGGTGGGCCTGATGATTGTCGCTCTGATGGCGGCGCTGATGTCCAGCGCCAGCTGCTACATCCTGGTGGCCAGCAGCCTGCTGGTGCGCAATCTCTATAGCTGGGTGGTGCCGGAGCGCGGGGAGACGCACTATGTGCTGGTGGCGCGTATTTTCAGCGCAATGGCAATCACGGGTGGCATTTTCTTCTCGATCTACTACAATGATGTGTTCGATCAGCTTAAGGTGGCCTGGGAGCTGCCGGTGATTTTTGCAGCCACTGTTTGGGTGGCCATGTTCTGGCGGCGGGCCAGCAAGGCGGCCGCCTGGATAACCGTGTGCACCAGCGCGGTGCTGTTTTTTATTATCCCAATCATGCTGCCGATGGTTAATCCGGGCCTCAGGACCAGTGAAAATTTCCTGGTCACCACAGAGACCAGGGAAGTAGTGCGTCGCTACGAGGCCAAGGAATTCGATGTCTTGAAGCGGGATGAGACAATAGCCGCCTGGGAGAGGTTGAACGCCGGAGGGATGGCTACAACCCCGATGCCGGCGGCGTTGGTCCTCGGCGATGAGATGGAGGTCACTTCCAAGCCGCCCGCCAAGTCGATCTACTGGACAAAGGGCGTGGCCGTGGACAAGGACGGTACCCGCTACGGACGCGGTTTTTTCAATGTCGAGATGGCGTTCCTGGACAAGATGGGCATGGACCTGGAGGCGTTGCCCAACCCGATGATCGAAACGCTGCGCCTGCCGTTCAAGATCGTGCTGCCTATCGTGATGATGATCCTGCTGAGCCTGTTTACCGCGCCGGTCAAAAAACAGGTTCTAGACAGGTTCTACGTTCGGATGAAAACACCAGTCTGCCCGGACCCCGAGGAGGACAAACGGGTGGTGGAGCTCAGTTACCAGAACCCGGACAGGTTCGAGTCGACCAAGATTTTCCCTGGTACAAATTTCGAGTTTACCAAGTGGAACAAGGTTGATACGATCGGCTTTTCGATCGGTGTGCTGGGAACGATCCTGGTGATAGGCCTTACGCTGTACATGGCCCGTATCGGCGCCTGAATAAATTAGTAAGTACAGAGATCGCATTAAGCGCCCCGCACCCTTATGGATGCGGGGCGCTTTTATTATGGCAGCCAGTTGCCGGGAGCCGGAAAAATATTCCCACAATCTTCCGCTGATTCCTTTGCCGCCGAGTACCTAACCTTATAACTAATAAGCGTATGACAGAGACTGCAAGCTGGCATGGATGATGCTTCTTGCTAAGGCCAAACAACTTCAACCAGCGGTCTGGCAAGGAGGCTGACTATGTTATCCAGCAAAGGATTCTGGGGATTCATGAAAATGGTAACAGGGGCGGGTTTGCTGTTTTCTGTTGAAATGCTGGTGTTGCTCTATATCTTCTTCTGATTTCAACGCGGTAACCCGGTTTAACTCTCAAGTCGTTAATTATCACAGAGATAACATTGCGGTAACCTGAGAACGGCCCGCTTTCCCAAAGGGAAGCGGGCCGTTCTCATATTCTCAATAACCGCTGTAAGAGTACTAAAAGGTTGATCACTTCAGGACAAACAAGTAACTTGAAATTCTCTATCTATCAGCCAATTCTTTAAGTACCACTATAACTTGCCTAGTCTAGAAGAAGGGGAAGATGGGACTGCAAAAAAAAGATTTTCCAGAACTGAAAATTTTCAGCGAAATGTTCGGTCGGCAGGCGGAGGCGATTGTCCGCTCACCGGCCAGGGTCAACATAATTGGTGAGCACACGGATTACAACGACGGGTTTGTTTTCCCGGCCTCGATTAACCGTAGCTTGCGGATGGTTGCCGCCAGGCGCGAGGACCGTATCTGCCGGGTTTACTCCACTCGTTACGACACCACGGTGGAATTCTCTCTGGACGAGTTGAAAAAGACCCGCGAGTGGACTGATTATGTAAAGGGTACGCTGAAAGAACTGTTCGCCCGGGATTTTCCCGTCGGCGGGTTCGATGCGGTAATAGGCGGTGACTTGCCTGTCGCCAGCGGACTGAGCAGTTCGGCGGCGCTGGAACTGGCGGTAAGCGCCTGCTGCCAGACCCTGTTCGGTTTCGAGGTGGAGCCCTGGGAGGATATTAAGCTGGCAAGGCGGGCGGAGAACCACTTTGTCGGGGTCAACTGCGGGATCATGGACCAGTTCTCGATTCGTCTGGGCCGTAAGGGACACGGTTTGTTTCTGGATTGCCGCAGCCTGGAGTACGAAGCCGTGCCGATCCCCGAGGACGAGCTGGTGTTCGTTATCGCGGACAGCAAGGTCGAGCGGAACCTGGGCAACACAGAGTACCACGCCAGGCAGAAGCAGTGTGAGCGCGGACGGCTGTTTTTCAAGTCGATCAACAAGTCGCTCAGAAGCTTGCGCGATGTCAGCGAGGATTTGCTGATTGTCAACCGCGATAAGCTGGACCCGGTGATCTATCGTCGCTGCCGCCACGTGATTACCGAGAACAAGAGGGTGATCAAAGCTGTCGAGGCACTTAAATCGCCGGACATGAAGCTGTTCGGTGAGATGATGAATATCAGCCACGAAAGCTGCAAGAACGACTACGAAGTCAGTTGCCGGGAGCTGAATATTCTGGTTGAGTTGGCGCGTAAGGTACCCGGAGTACTGGGAGCCAGGATGACCGGCGCGGGCTTTGGCGGTTGTACGATCAACCTGGTCAGCCGCAACCGGCTTGATGAGTTTCAGGATAAAGTGGGCAGGTTATACCAAAGCAGTACTGGCCTGGAGCCAAGTTTTATTGTTACCGGGGCAGAGGACGGGGTGGAATCGCGAAAGCTTTAAGATCAGCTTATAGTGGGTTGGCAAAAAACAGAGGGGCGACGGATTTTCCGTCGCCCCTCTTTCTATGTTTATTGTGATTGATCAGGTTGCGTTACTATTTACTACCCAGCAGGCTCAACACCTCCAGCAGGTCGAAAATATTCACGCTCCCGTTACCATCCGCATCGGCGCCTGGTGTCGCTACCGACTTCCCGCTCAGGATGCTCAGCACTTCCAGCAGGTCGAAAATATCGATCTTGCCGTCACCGTTCGCATCACCCGCTGTTACACCCTCAACACCATCGAGCAGGATCGCGAACTGGTAGGCTGACTGCGGCGCGTTGGCCGGATCGGTCACAGTGTGCTCCTCATCGCTTGTCTCGATGTAGTAGCGGACCGTGTTACCTTCCCTCTGGCCGGGGATATCTCCAGTGAAACCGTTGATCAGCAAAGTGTCCGGTTGCATCTCCACATAACTGTAGTTAGTCCCGTCAATGGAGTAATACAGCCTGGCCGTGCGGATCAGCACGTTATCAACGATAGTGGTGATAACGTTGTACGGTCCGGACTCATCGGTGGTGCTGACCAGCTTGGAAGTGAAACTGATCACCGGTTCTACCAGGTCCAGAATCACGCCCAGTGTAAAATCCGTATACAGAGCCAGGTCGGCCTGGGCAGTGGCCGTGTTGGCCACGGTGTCAAGCTGGGTGGCTATCTGCACGAAATTGCCGCTGGCGTCCAGCCCGAAAATCGAGATGGCCGATTCCAGGAACTCCGGTATATCGGTTGCCGGAATGTCGCGGTCCTGGTAGCTCAGCGTCAACTCGAACTGAAGCGTGGAGAGGCCGCCCAGCAGATCACTGGAAAGGTCCAGGCCCCATCCGCGGCGCACACCGTAGAAATCACCAGCCACCGAGCCTTCAGCGCTCAGGAACGGCATCACTTTAACCTTATCCTTGCTGCCGGCCAACTGCGGATATCTGCCGCTCAGGTCCGTTTTACTATTGGCCGCGGCCAGCAGAACACCGCCACCACCTGTGCCTCCGCTGAGCGTACCCGAGGTTTCGCTTCCCGTTACCTGCCCACTGATCGAGCCGGAGCCACCGTATGTCATCGTGAAGCTGAGTCCCGTGCCCGGAAAGCCGTAATTGAACGGATCACCACCGGCAGGAATATTCGGCACGCTGACATCGTCCTGGCGGATGATCTTGAACTCGATCCTCATCGTGTCCGCACCACCCCGGCTGTCGGCCGCGGTCACTTTGAACACCGCCGAGGGAATCTGAGTGGTTGAGTCCAGCAGCGCGGTGTTGAACACGAATACACTGTTGTTGCGGATTTCCGCCGAGTTGATATACGGTGTACCGCTGGAGTCAATCCCGATCGTCACCTCATCGCCGTCCGGATCAATCGAGGAAATCTCGAAACTGATCACATTGCCCTCGATCAACTCCTGGTTGTCGATTATGAACAACTCGGGATTTCTGTTCCTGTCCTGGACGAGGATCTTAACTCCGGCCTGTGCTTTCTGGTTCCCGTCACTGGCGTTGAACGTCAACTGGTATTCGCCGGCCTGCTCAAAATTAGGCGTCCAGTTAAACTTGCCGCTCTGTGGATCAAGTGATGCTCCGGGGGGCAGGTTTGAACTCAGCACCGGCACACGGTTACCCGAGGCATCCCGCACGCTCACAGTGAACTGCAACTGGTCGTTCTCGAAAATGGCCCAGTTGGGCGGCACACTGATCGTTGGCGGACGCGGCACGTCCACCACCGTTATCGTTACCCGCTCCTCGTCGGTCAGCACACCATCGCTGGCCACGAACTTAAGGCTGTAACTTCCGGCCTGGGAGAACGAGGGCTCGAAAGTGAAAGTATTAGCATCGTTGTCAAAATTGGCATTGACCGGCACCGGGGTGACAAACACGGAAACATCCGCTCCCTCGGGATCGCTGACCGAGACAGAGAGTACCAAAGTGTCGCCCTCGGCAACTGTCACATCACCGATCTGGCCCAGCGACGGCGGGAGGTTCTGCGTGCCGACACTGATTATCACCGATGCCCTGTCGTTGGCCTGGGCCTGGTCGGTTACAGTAAAACTCACCTCAAAACTGCCTTCCACGGCTGGGGTCCAACTGAAAGCCGGCGGGTTAACGCTGGTGTCGAACGTGGCCCCCGATGGCAGATTGGCCACGGTGAACGTGAGCACATCTCCAGCATCGGGATCGGCGGCCGGCACAGTGAATGCCACCGCTTCGCCGGTGGTCAGGCTGACGTTATCAAGCCTGCCCAGCCTGGGTGCGCGGTTCTTGTCGGTGACCTCTATCGAGTTGGAGACCGCGTTTGTTGTTCCGTCTGTTGCCGTAACAACAAAATTAAGGTTGTATGTTCCGGCCTGGCTGAAATCCGGCAGGAAACGGAACGAGCCTGTAATCGGATCGAAACCGGAGTTGGCCGGCAGGCCAACCGGCGGATCGAATACCACATGGTGGCCATTCGGGTACCTGCCTTTCACCCGGAAACGCAGCAACTGTCCCTCGCTGACAGTATAGTTCTCCAATGGCTCCAGCACAGGTATCTGCTCAACAGGATTGACTGTGATTACCACGTCCTTGTCCGTGCGGAACCGGCCATCGCTGGCGCTCATGGTCACCACGAACTTGCCCTGCTGGTCAAAAGCGGGGAACCACTGCAACGAATCACCCTCGCTGGACCAGTGGGCTCCTCTGGGAAGACCGCGCGCCAGGAACAAGACATCTTCACCGGTGCTGGACTGGCCGCTGGCGGTAAAACTGGCCGACTCGCCCTGGTTCACGCTAAGACTGTCGGGCACTACAAGAGTGGGCGGGGTCACTGTCTGGCCGACAAAAATCGTGACCGCCATCTTACCCCTGGCTCCATCGCTGTCCGTAACCACGAAACCCGCCTTGAACGGTCCGAATTGCAGCGCCGTGGGGGTCCAGTTGAACTGTCCGCCGGCGGCATCGAACGAGGCTCCGGCAGGAAGAGCATCCACGCCGCTGACCTGCGCCAGCGATAATGTCAGCACATCACCGATATCCGGATCGTTGGCCTGCAACGTGAAACTTACCGGAGAGCCCGCCTCCACCTTGATCGGTTCGATCTGGACGAACCTTGGATGTCTGTTAGCGGCAATCACGCGGAAAACATAGCTCATGCTCGCTTTGCCTTCGTCCTCGTCCTCGACAGTAACGGTGATTGAGTAAACTCCGGCGCTGCCGAAAGGCGGGTCGAAACTGATCTGGTTGGCCACTGTGCTTGACCAGGCCGGCAGGTCGGCGTATTCAAACTCCAACTCGCCGCCGTCCGCGTCGCGTGCCGGAATGGTGACCGAGAAAGGTTTGCCCTCGAGTAATCTGAGAGTATCATTGAACGCCAGCAGCTCGGGTAGACGGTTGAGCCGGGTTACCTGGATTTTCAGCACACGGCTGGTCTTGCCGCCCTTACCGTCATCCGCTACGAACGTGACCAGCAACTCTGTGCGCCCCGCAGCCAGTTGTGGGATTGTAAGGTTGTATGTGCCCGTGCCATCGCCGTTGTCCGTAAACGATGAGCCGGTGAAAGGTACGCCATGTACCGTGAGCGTAACGGGGTCGCCATCGGGATCGCTGGCGGTTACCTGCACCGTAACAGCCTGGCCCTCCGTGACGGTGACCGGCTGGAATTCTGCTATTTCCGGCGGTCCATTCTGGGTGGTCACTTCAGCCCTGAACCGGCTCTCTCCCAGCTCGTACACTCCGTTCAGTTGTCCGTCGTGTACGGCAAGGCCCAGGAACAGCGGCCAGACTTTGGTGCGCTCGCTGACAACCGTTCTGATAAAGCCGGTCCATTCTCCGTCCACCTCGTTCAGGTCACCGCTGAGGCGTTTGGCGACAAGGTGGAGCGAATCGGCACCGGCCATTGCATTGAGCCTGAGTGCGCCCCCATCGTTGGAAAGATGGCCGAGGAAGCTGACTGTTTCGCTGGAGATATTGTCCAGATCACTGCCGCTTACCCCGAAACCAACTTCTCTGTTGGATTCGTTCCAGGTAAAATCAAGCAGCGGAGGAAGTGTGATCGAGATATCATCATCGCCCGGCAGAGGAAAAACCTTGATCCGGGTTGCGACAACTGTCAGGTTGTCCTGGAGGATTCCCTTTACGTTAACATCGCGTGCCAGCAGCGAATCGATCGGCAGGTTCAACTGATTACCGTTAACATCGACAATTTCCGTGCCGCTGTGGACGATAACGGGCCTGTCCACGTGCTGATTCAACTGGTTGAGGAAGCTTATAATAACAGTCCCGTTCTCCACGGAGGTCACCTGGCCGCCGATAAAAACCTCATCGCCCGGTTCCAGCATATTGTCGCCGCCCGGTCCGGCCTGGCCACCGCTGGTAATGGTGCCGGTAACACTGGTTCCTGACTGGTTAAGCTCTGCTTCTACAAGTACCTTGGCATCCTCGCCCTGCTGGCTGAAGCCGCTCCAGCGCCCGCTGAGCACACCGGAAGTGCCGCTTACCTTAACCAGGCTCAGTACGGCATCGGTCTGACCTATCGGGCTGAAATCGATCTGGCCCGCAAGGTTGGCGAAATCGGGTGAAACGTTTAAGGATACGGATGTTACAGCCGGTTGTTGACCGGGGTCATCTTCGTTGAAGTCAAACTGGAAAGTAAAAACGGAGTTTTCGATCTTACCGTCAAGAACGGTGAACGTGTGTACTTCCAGATCGCCGGTGTCGAGAATTATCACCGTGTCCGCGCTGGCCGTTAGCGGAGAGATATGGATACCGCTGAAATGGACCAGGTCATCGACCTTCAGATCGGCAAAAGTGGTGGGCTGCAAGCCCGAATCCGTTTCCTGCCGCCACACCGTGGTCCCGCTGACCAATACCGTGGCGCGCGTAGTGACGCTTTCCCCGGGGTCCTGGATTTCCAACCTGAACCGGTCGGTCTCGATGGCCACAACCCGTCCCCCGGCATCGGCGCGCTCCGGTTCCGGAACGCTGACCCTGATTGCGTTAAACGAGTTGCCCGCAGCCTGGCGGCGAGCCACAACTACCACCTGGGCGCCGCTGATAATCCCGCTGGCATCCAGTTGCTCTCCGCTGCCCTGGCGTACGATAATGGTGGAGTCGGAAATGGCAACCTGCGCCACAACTGACTGCCCGGACTGAAGGCGTGTTTCGAGCTCGAAAGAGGAACTGCCCGTGCCTACAACCCTGCCGGTGAGCAGCCTCAGGGTACCTTCAAGATAGGTCAGCTTGCTGGCTGTAACAGAAACGCTGTCCTGGTTTACGGTGCCCTGGGCCCCCAGCACATCGCCGGCTTCCAGCCAACCCAGTTCAATTGGAGCGCCGAATGAGGTGACGAGTTCTGTTTCTGCGGTGATGTCAAGCCAGGCCGATGTCAAGAGTGTATCGGGGCCGGTGAAGCTTAAATTTACCCGGTTACCGGAGATTTCCGTGATCTGGCCTTCAAGCTCCACGAAATCACCGGGCAGGGGCATAATGGGTTCAGCTGTTTGACGAATGACAAACAACAACTCGAAACCCCTGTCCTCATACCAGATGCCGCGGCCACGGATCTGGTCGCCGGTTTGCAGCGTGACAGGGATGCTATCCTCGCCGGTAATCCGCACGTTCCCCACAATATTGCCGCGCATCACAATCTGCTGGCCTGCGGAGTCCGTGGTGGAGATATCGATAAATCCCTCACCGAGCTCTACAACCTCTCCCTGGAAGTCCAGCGTGTCCGCTTGCGCAGCAGCAGTACTGGGCAGCAGCTTGATACTGACAAGGTAGAAGCTGCCGTCCTGGCCAGGCAGGACCGAGCCGGTGACAGAATCTCCTGCTGCAAAGCTATTGGCTGGCAGAATCTCGTCCGCTGTCCCAAGGAATACGGTCGAACTGTCGTAAGCCATCTGGCCGACTACCGGCTGGCCGTCGGGGTCCGTGCCATCGATCATAATGAAGTCAGGGCCAGTTTCGGTCACGATACCCTTAATAGATATCTCGCTCTGCTGCTGGCTGATAACCTCGGTAAGGATAACCAGTTCGCAAGCCTGGATCACCCCGCCAGCGTTGAAAGTGTCGCCTGTCCTGTAGTTACCGGCGCTAACCGGGTTGCCCTGCTCATCGACAGTGTTCTCAAGGATAAGAACTTTAAGCTCTCCCTCGGCAGGGTCCTGAATCACCAGGTAATCAGCTCCCACATCCACAATCTGGCCTTGCAGCGAAATTTTTATTCCAGGTGGGTCCAGGATGCCGTCGTAGACCACCACCTCCAGCACATTCTGTGAGCCGTCACTCTCAATTATGCTCACGGATTTGATGAAATCACCGACCTTGAGGCTGGTGGCGGCGCCGGAGGAAGTAGTGATCAGGGTCTGGGCGTTCGTGTTGTTTCTCTTCGTCAGTGGCGGATGGCCGTACTCGCTGACGAAATAATCGGAGCCCACCTCGGTAATTATCCCGCTGAAAGGAATTTTCTGGCCCAGCGTAAAATTGTCGCCGTCGCCTTTGGCCAGCCTGGCGGCACTGACCGCGAAATCCGCGGTCAGATCACCATCACCGTGTACCCTGTCGCCTGCCGCAAAACTACCTGCGTCCAGCGAGTTTCCGTTTTCGTCTGTCAACTCGGTTCCCGAGGAGATTATTACGCGCAGGAAATAATCTATTCCGGTGGGACTGAGGCCCTTGACGAAAATCTGGTCGTTGTATCTGCGGATTATCTGACCCGTGAAGTTTATTTCCGCGGTCGGTTGTCCGGGAAGTCCGGTCATACGGGAGATGGTTTTTGCAAGCACTTCGCCTGTGCTCGTTATAGTGACCACGCCGAAAACCTGTTCGTTCACGGCAAAGTCGCCCAGGGTTATTGCCGAGCTGTCGGTATTGAGGAAAACGGTCTGGGCATCAACCTGAAGCCTGACAGTGGCCGTGTCGCCTGTTTCCGGATTCAATGTCAGCACCACAAGGTAATCGGAGCCGATCTCAAGTATCGTTCCACCTGCCACCTGGTCGCCCGTTGGGGGGGTGACAGAGCCGCTGCCCCTGAACATGACGATCAGGGTCACGGTGATGTTGCCGCTGTCGTCAACGATCCGCACTTCACCGAAAACTTCGTCCCCGACCGCGAAATCATTGACTGTGATCGGGTTCTCATTCTCGTCTTTCAGGTCGGTCTGGCTGTCAAATTTCACCCGCGTCGTATCAAGCTGATTAGTTTCCGGGTCAATAAGCTGGATATCGAAATAGTCGGTTCCGATACCGACGAGCACACCCCCCTGGAACGGTTGGGTCTCGCTTGTGGGCGGCAGGATATCCAACGAGCCTTTCTTGATCAATTTGGCCACGATGTTGTTCTCATCGGTGGCGTCGACAATACCGACTATGCTATCGTTGACGGCGAAATCTGAAAGAAACAGGATCGAACCGGTCTCGTCCAGGAACTGCGTTTGATTATCCACCATCAGCCGGTATGTCTCCAGAGTGTCTTCATCATCGACTTCGACATCCAGATAGTCCGTTCCCACGGCCACGATTACCCCATGGAAAGCAACGGAGTCCTCGGGTTCATCGTGGTCATCTTCCGGATATACAATGAGTTCGATCAGCTTCATGCTGCCGTCGGCCTGGATTTCCACCTGGCCGTCCACATACTGGCCAACCAATGGAGTTGCCGGGTTCCCGGCCTCATCAACAATTACAAAGCCAGTTGGAATTTTGAGGGTGTCAATGCCGGATTTCCCAGCGGTCTCGTCATTCCAGCTCAAGACCAGGAAGCCCACTCCCACAAACTCCACTTTGCCGCCGGTGGGGAATATGGTACCTGCTGCCGGTGGGGGAGGATAAACCGTAATAGCGATAAACTTAAATGTACCGTCAGCCTGGACTTCCACTGTACCATCGATAAAATCGCCAGTGTTGAGCGTGACAGAGTTCCCGTCAAGATCACTTGCGATACCGGCATCATAATAAACCGTGTCGCGATGTTCCTCGCCGGTCTGGTCGTCTTTGGCGAGCAGAATCATGAAGCCGCTGCCCAGTGATTCAACCTGACCGCCGAACTGGAACTGCTCACCGGGCTGAGGGCCGCCGCCACCGGGAGGCGGGTCCGTGCTGCCGCCGGTATCGGGAGGCAGGCCACCGTCGTGGATATCGTAGGCAATAAAGCTGCCGTCCGCCTGTTTCTCTCCGGAGCCACCAGCGAAATGCCCCACGAGTATCTGTGAAAGGGCTATTTCAGCTTCACTCTCGGAGAAAACCTTGCCGTCCGCGGCCAGCGTCACGTTGAACGTAAAAGTGGCCTGCGCGGTGCTGTCCCAGCCCTCCAGTTGCAGTGTTATACCGTCGTTGACTTTGACAATCCCGCCAAATGGTTCGCCTGCGGTCGGCGGTGGATCAGTACCACCGGGAGGCGGATCCGTGCCGCCGCCGGTAGGCGGGTCTGTCGGCGGAGGATAAACCGTGATGGAGATAAACTTCAATTTACCGTCAGCCTGGACCTCCACGGTACCGTCTATCATGTCGCCAGCTTTGAGCGTGACGGGGTTGTTTTCAGGATCGCGCACGATCACGGCATCAAAATAAACGGTATCGAAATAAACCTCTCCTGTCGTGAAATCTTCCGAACTCAGAATCATAAATCCAGTACCCAGTGATTCCACCTTGCCACCGAACGGGAACTGCTCACCGGGCTGATGACCGCCGCCGCCGGGCGGTGGATCAGTACCACCGGGAGGGGGGTCCGTGCTGCCGCCGGTGTCAGCCGGGCCGCCGTCGTGGATATCGAAGGCAATATAGCTGCCGTCGGCCTGTTTCTCTCCGGAGCCACCAGCGAAATGCCCCACGAGTATCTGTGAAAGGGCTATTTCAGCTCCACTCTCGGAGAAAACTTTGCCGTCCGCGGCCAGCGTCACGTTGAACGTAAACGGGGACTGGGAAGTTTCGTCCCAGTCCTCCAGTTGCAGGGTAGTGCCGTTGTTGCTTTTGACAATCCCGCCAAATGGTTCGCCTGCGGTAGTAGGCGGATCTGTAGGTGGAGGATCAGTACCACCGGGAGGCGGGTCAGTGCCGCCGGTGGTAGCGACCACTATTTTCTGGATCAGGGGTAATCCATCGGTGCCGAAAGTTACCTCAAGCTGGACATCCAAGCCATCGAGGTTGATGCTTATATCTTGACCAGCGGCATCAACGATGGGAGTAGCTGGAGGAATCAAGAATGTCTGCTGGGTAGATGCTCCGGTTGTGGGATCTTGGATATCGAGCACCATCACCCCGGTGGTGAGAACGAAACTGACCACTCTCCCCGGAATAATCAACGTGTCTCCTGGGTTCTGCGCCCGCGCACCTGTGGCTGCAAGCAAAAAAAGCGGGAGCAGCAGCAATAATCTGAGAGATTTCATCTTCGCGTTCTCCTGGCCTATATGGTTAAAACCAACATAACATTAATTTTTAGTTTTTGGCTGACGGGACAATCCAGCAGGTTTCGTTCCATAATGCCTGATCGGCGTAAGTGCTGGAATTAGCTAATAAGGGCTATCCGGTTGAAATAATATCTCAGGATAAGTGTACTAAAAATGCATGCAGAGTGCAAAATACGGGCACTCTGCACGCATTGAGCAATGAACTCTGTCGTTGCGTTTTAGTGCTATGCGGGGAAGTAGCAAAGGATATTTACCCAGGCAAAATAGACGGGCTGTTTACCGTAAAGGGAGGGGCATAAACGGAAAACAATCAATGCAAAAATGGGCAATCGCTGCAAAACGTTGCAATTCTTAACGCAGCTTGCTTGGTAACTCTTTAAAAGATAAGGAATTAAACCCAGAATGTCAGTCGGCGGATCGGGTAATCAGGTAATTATCAGGTGGTCTGGCGGGTGCCAGGGCGGAAGTCTTTGCGCCGCTGTTATGCAGACAGGAACAGCAGTCCGGCTGGAGACTCAGTTTTTCCTCTTGGAGAGTGCGAACTGGATCGGGTAGTTGATCCACATCGCCACCCGCTGGCCGTCTTTTACAGCGGGGCGGAAGCGGGTTTTGCGTGCGGCCTTGACCGCGGCCTGGTCCATTTTCGCATGGCCGCTGCTGGACTCCACTTCCACCTTGTCCACGGTACCTTTCTTGGTAACCAGCACCCTGAGCCCCACCGTGCCCTCAATGCCCTTCTTTTCCGCATCCTTGGGGTACACCGGGGGAACCAGCATCATCAACTCCGGCCTGCGGTAGGGGAGCCTGCCGGTGGGACTGCCCTCGCCGCTGGTCTCAGCTTTCAGTTCGGGGCCGATCTCGACAGCGCCGAAATTTGGTTCAGGCATGTCGATTTCTTCCAGCGCGAACGCCACCTCGCGGATAATCGGTACTTTCACCCGCTTCTGGGCCAGGCTTGTGCGCGGCACGGCGTTGATCACCACCAGCGTGTTATCCGAAATATTCTTGCTCGCCAGGGCATAGGGGCTGTTATCGATCAGCGCCTCGTCTCTGAAAAGATCGGAGAAGGGGAATGCCAGGATTGCCAGAATCACCGCTACGAATATCGATCTGCGGAAGAAATAGTCATAGTAACGCCGGTCTCCGGCAGAGCTTAGGAAATCACGCAACGGTAGCAGCCAGGTCATCAGGGCCGGTGCTCGTTGCTCCAGATAGTCTACCAAATTATTGACCAGCGAATAATTTTTGTTACGTTTCGCTTCCATAAACCCCATCATGGTTACAACCTGATTGACAAAGTTACAAATCCGCCGGGAAAAGATGACAATACTCACACAAATGCTACACTATGGCGGGTGGCGATGTTCCCGTTATCACCGCACCAGTCATAATAAAACAGGTATCCGCGGCTAACGGCCAGCCTGCATCAGCTTTTCGATCTCATCTGCCGTTTTGGGAATATTCCGGCTCAATACACGCCTGCCGCCCTCTGTTACCAGCACGTCGTCCTCAATCCGTATGCCCAGCGCCTCTGCGGGGATATAAATGCCCGGCTCCACCGTGATCACCATCCCCGGACGCAGTTTCTCATCGCGGCTGCCCACATCGTGGACATCCATCCCCAGGAAGTGGCTGGTGTAGTGGATAAAGTACTCCCCGAATCCGGCCTCGCTTATTACCCTGCTGGCCGCCGCATGGACCTCTCTCAGCGTTACGCCGGGTTTCACCACTGCTATTGCCGCTGCCTGGGCGGCCAGAACAGTTTCGTATACCTCGCGCTGGCGGGGCGTAAACCGGCCATCGGCGGGCACCGTGCGCGTGATATCGGCGGTGTAGTAATCAAGCTCCGCGCCTACGTCCATCAGCAATAGCTCACCCGCATCTATCCGTCCGCGGTTCTCGTTGTAGTGCAGCGTAACCGTGTTGGTTCCGGCCCCTACTATCGAGGGGAACCCCGGGCGCTGGCTGCCCCGGCGATGGAATCCGTACTCAATCATCGCCTCAACTTCGTACTCGAACATGCCTGGCTTAAGCTGACGGATCGTCTCCTTAAGCGCCTGGCCTGTTATATCCACCGCCCGCTGAATAGTGGCTATCTCCACACTGTCCTTTATGGTGCGAAGGCTGTCCGTGAGCCGGGACAACGGCAGGATTTGAATATGCGGGTAGCGGTCGTGGATTGATTCCAGCATCACCTCTGCGCCGGACTTCGGCCCGCCGATTTCAGCCGGGATGTAGTCGAAATACAGCCTGTCCAACTTAGCGGCAAAAGAGGAGAGCGCCAGCTCGAAAGTGCCTTTTTCCGCAGCCTTGGCTATACCGGTCGCTTTCTCGGCGATGCTGCCAGGGCCCAGCTTGCTTCCTGTCCAGACCTCGGACATGCTGCCGTCATCCGTGTTGCGCGCCGGCAGGAACAGCACCTCGTGGTTTCGCGAGGCCGGCGAGAGGAGCAACAGCAGGTTTGGCTGCTCGATACCTGTGAAGTAGAAGAAATTATTGTTCTGACGGAACGTTTCCAGTTCCTTTTCCCATGCAGCGGAAATGAGTGCGGCCTCATGCGGGCCCAGCATGGAAAAAAGCCTGTCCCGTCGCAGCTTGAACGCGTCCGCATCACGGGCAAAAGCTGTCGCCGCGGTAAGCGGCAGGGCCACAAGCAGTACTCTGAGCAGAACCGCTATCATTGCTTATCTCCGTTGGGAGGATTCGCTCGATGGTCAAAGGTGATAATCAAAGCAATATAGCCTGAAAAATTTGTCAAAGCAAGTTGCTGCGGGCATGCTGCGGGACTGAAAGATAAGACATTTGCGTTTTGTGATGGGCCGGGATAACTTGATTAGTAAACGGGAATGCTTTACCCCTGACCAAACCGGCACAGAGTACCGATGAGAAAGGGAGCCGATGGCGATCAATGGCCTGGAGAGCAAGTTCGCTGAGATGACCGCGGCGCTGAAGGGCGTAAAGAACATTACCGTGCTCTGCCATGACAACCCTGACCCGGATGCTCTGGCTGCAATGCTGGGACTGCGCTACCTGTTTACCCGCCATCTTAAAATCAAAGTCCGGTTGGCTTACGGGGGCGAAATAGGCAGGGCTGAGAACCAGGCGATGGTGCGGTTGCTCAAAATCCCGCTGGAAAATATCGATAACATTCGGCTGAGAAAAGACACCCGTTTTGCGCTGGTGGATACTCAGCCACAGTTCAAAAACAACTCCCTGCCCGATGGCGCCAGAGTGGAGATCGTTTTCGATCATCACCCGCCGTCTAAAAAAGTTGTCAGCACGTTCCGGCATGTCAGCCGTGAACTGGGCGCAACCAGTACGCTGATATACAATTATTTAAGGTACGCCGAACTGGAAATTGACAGCCGTCTGGCCACGGCGTTCGCCTACGCCCTGATCTCCGAAACCCAGGACCTGGGCCGCGAGACCAGCCGGGAGGATGTCCGGGTCTACCAGGAGTTGATCCCGCTTGCCAACCTTCGCACTTTATCCGGTATCAGGTTTCCCCTGTTGCCCCACGATTATTTCCGCTCCATGCATCAGGCGCTGGAAAACACTTTTTATTACAAAAATATCGTTGTCACCCGGCTGGGAACGGTTGATTCCACCGACATGATCCACCAGATGGCCGACCTGTTCCTGCGTTTTGAGCGACGGAGCTGGTCGCTGTCCCTCGGGCGTAACCATCAATACCTCCTGCTCAGCCTTCGCAGCAGCAACGTGCGTGCACGCTGCGGGAGAATGATTGCAAAACTGGTGCGCGGGATGGGTCACTCAGGTGGCCACGACATGGTGGCCGGAGGCAGGATCAGGATCGACACTCGCCAAAGCAGCGATATTCAGCGTATCGAGGAACTGGTAATCAGCCGTCTGCTGAAAACCCTCGGGCACCCTGGCGATCCTGATATCATGATGCCGCTGGTTGGAATCGAGCACGAGGGCGGGGAGCTATCATGAGGCAAATCACGTATTGTGGAGGCGGAAATGGACGATAGTTTTGGCGAGATTCTCAAGTATCTCGAGTTCAGCGGGCCGGATTCCGGTGATATCAGGCTGTTCGTGATCTCTATTTCCGTCTATGTAGTCCTGATGCTGGCCACTGTGCTTATCCACACATACATTCGCAGGCAGCGCGAGCGGGGAGCGCTGCTCAAGTCCGCCAAGGCCAAGGGACTTACCAGTGCTGAACTGGAACTGGTGACCCGGCTGGCGGGTAAACGGGCAAAAATAGATCTGCGGCACGTATTCAGCTCTATCCGCGAGTTCCATCGCCTGTTCGGCCCCAGGATGCACGAACTGGTTGCGGCAAGCGAGGGCGATGAGCGTGCTCGCGGCCTGCTTGACGGGATATTTTCCCTGCGCAAAAAGCTTTTTGGTGACGTTTCCTACCATTTCGGCAACCTGACAAGCACGATCCAGCTCAGGATCGGGCAAAAGATCACTCTCCGCTTCGATTTGCAGGGCTCCCCGTTTGATTTCAGTTCGGTAGTGCTGGATGTGGATTCAGAGGCGATAACCGTGGCGAACCACGGGCATGGGGACGGTTATTTCATGCTCGACGGGGGGCAGGAAGTAACGGTATCTTTCAACCGTCTGGAGGATGGTTATTACGAATTCGAGACCCGGACCCTGCGGGCTGTCAGTAAGGATAATCAGTTTTTTCTGCTGCTGGCCCACGCTGATAAAATCCAGCGAAAACAGTCCCGGATGTTCTTCCGCGCCACCGCGAGGATCGAGGTGGAAATCAGCCGGTTCGCCTGGGACAAAAACCCTCAGATGCGCTTTCATCCAGGCAAAACCGACACCGGCGAGAAAATGAAAGGCCTGGTGGTAAATCTGGGCAGCGGGGGAGTGCTGCTGCGCACCACTGGTGAAATGAAAAAAAATGATATGGTGGCGTTCGATCTGCCACTGACAGAGGAGTCCCGGTTTGACAACGTGTTGGGCAAAGTGGTGGACGTGGTGCCCGGCCGGGAAGGACAGGAATTTGCAGACGTCCATGTCCAGTTCCTCAACCTGAAGAGGAGCGATAAGGATGCTATTATGCGGGTTATCCAGCAACACAAGTTGACAGAGGCCGAATAACTCATGGCTCGGGCGGCAACTAACCTGGCCTGCCACAGGAGGACGACATGCATTCCCAGCAGAAACAGCGCGCTGTTGTACTGGTTGATGGTGTGCACAAGTCGGACAATTCGATCAATGGTATCAGGGAACTGGCCGCAAGACACAACTTTGCCCCGGTCCGCCTGGTCTGGATCGGCGGCACGGAGAAAATGAAGGACCCTAAGTCGTTCAGCGCGGATTTCAATGAAGCGTTCGGCACCGAGGTGATTTTCGAGGGCGATCTGGAAACTGGCAAGGCCGATCCGGTGGAGGGCCTGCACAAGGCGCTGGAGGGCCGCGATGTGGACCTGGTGGTGCAGCTTTCGGGCAGCCCGCAGGTCAACAGGCGGTTGATGAACCGGTTTGCCCAGGTGGCGGTGGGCTATGGTGCGAAGTATATCGCCGGTGGCACGGTGTTCGCCGAGGACACCAGCAGCGCCAGGATTTCCAAGCCCAGCGTGGGCCTCTACGCCACGGATAAGCGTGTGGGCAAAACCGCGTTCGGAGTGTATGTGGCCGCGCTGATGAGCGGGCTGCGGGGAATCGGGACACCGTGGAGCTCGATCAGTATCACCCATTCACGCGGCGGCCCGCCCAAGCCGCCGGTGCTGTCGTTATTCAATAACCCGGATGACGGTAAGCCGGTGTCAGGCATGGAGCTAAGCGAACTCTACGGCAGAAGGTTCCATCCGCAGGTGCTGGAGCGCCTGCTCGATTTCGGGCTGCACGGCGCCAGCGATGTCTACGAGGACGCGCTGATCCTGAGCGAGTACCTGACCGCCTGGGAGAAAGAAAATCCAGGGGCTCAGACTCCTAAGATGCATGTGGTGGGCTGCCGAAGAGCCGGGGCGGGCTATTTCCACGAGTTCGCTGTCAGTAATGTGGAACAGGGCCTGGTGGCCGCACAGAGCGCCAGTGGAGATTTTATCATCCACGAAGGCTCAGGCGGCGAGCATCCGCCCGTGGCCGTGGATGGTACACTGATGCTGGTGCCATCGGACACGGACATTGAACTGCTGGAAGATTTTCCGGGCATGGACACCACCGACCTGATTATCCTGGCCCATTGCCAGGACGAGACAGCCAGCCTGGAGCAGATTGCGGCGGTGGAGGCGGTGCTGGCTCCCAGGGCGCGCAACGCCAAAATCCTGCGCACATTGTTCGAGCCGGAGGTGATCGGCAGCAGCGTGGAAATCCATGCCGCGCTCAAGGGCAAAAAAGCCGCCCTGTTCACCACCGCGCCGCAAATAGTGGAGGGACGGCTGACCACCGCCCTGGAGCGCGACTATGCGGTGGAGGTTGTCAGGACCAGTTTCACCCTGGCGCGGCATCACGCGATGATAGCGGAGATTGACGAGCTGATGAAAAGCTCCTCGCCGCCGGAGGTGTTCCTGATGGAGATCAAGGCCCGGGGTGTGGAGGGGGCGGGGTATATCCGCAAGGCCTACGGTGTGCCGGTGATGTACGTAAACAACGTCCCCCGTCAGGTGGACCCCAGCGGCTCCCTGCTGGCCGATAACACAGGGTTGGACACGGATATTGTGACAGCGCTCAACCGTGCGGTGGAGCGCTTTAATAAGCGGGAGGGGAAAGCGGTTCCGAAGTGCGAGGTGTGACAAATTTTTAGCGTTGCGGTTTGAACGTAGGGGCACGGCATACCGTGCCCTGCTGGCTTTAACAAACGGGAGGGGAAAGCGGTTCCGATCTGCGAAGTATAGACAAAGCCTGAACGTAGGGGCACGGCATGCCGTGCCCGTTCTGCTTAGCCTTTCGCTGAGCATCTGATTCATATCGCTCTTTTAGGTCATCAGGCATTACCATTGTATCACAGGGAAGTGTTCGCCCGTAAAAAAGCACACACACCCCGCCTCCGATTTCATCGGTGGCGCCCCTCTTGTTAGCGGGGATTATTTTGTCGTAGGGGCGAATCCCGATGTAGTCGGGATGTCCGCCCGTTTTATTGTGCATTGGGTTGCAGTGTGTAGACTTGTTGGGTGATTCAATACATCAGGATTCTACATCCAAGCGACAATTCCAGAATCCCGGTGTCTTTTTCCTCCAGAAAACGGTGGTATTTCAATTCATCATTGTCCAGATGGTAAAACTTGAGAACTTCAAAATTAAAAGGCGTGTCACTGTTTCTGCCCGTGAATATCCTCTGATAATTTAATCTTAAATTAATTCCCACCCTGTTAGCCAACAGGTACTCCACACCCGCTCCGATCAAGGCGGTGAAGTGAGTGATCCTGGTCCTGTCGTCATAATATTCATTATCGGTTATTTCACCAGTTGTGGGATTCGAATAAATATAAAGATATTTCATCGATCCCCGTGTACTGTAGATTCCAGCGCCAGTCATAAATGTGGCGTTCAGCCCTGCGTGCAACGGCAGAGTGAACCGTATTCCGGGTGTGTACGAAAAACCGGTTAGATTCGAGGAAATTTTAAAATCCGTCAGGACATCTTTTCTCATGGAAAATGCCAGCAAGGTCATGCTGTAGTATGGTGAATTTTCCCGGGCAATTCTTTGGTATTCCCCCCTGTAATTCGAATAGTTATCGAAATAAGCTTGCTTTGAAAAACTGAAACCATGGAATGCACAATTGATTGGAACGATTGCCAGGTGGTCGGTAATATCGTAGCCAAACTCGACCGAGGCGGTGAAAGTGGGTTCATAAAAGTTACTCATCTCATAAGGGCCGCTTGAGCTGGCCGTGCCGGTGGAGAGCAAAGTATACCAGCGGTTTTCCTCAAACAAGGCGGGTTTCGCCGCAACCGAGGCAGCTAGTGTGAGCAGTAAACAAAGAAGTTTGAACATCATGCTGACCCCCAGGGACAAATAAACGTTACGGCAGGTCTGAGTCATGGAGAACCCAGCTATAATATGGGGGGAATACGATATATTAGGGGGGTAATTAAATATATTGGCCGAAATCAATTTAATCAAGAGAAGATGCAATTAAATAAAAAGGCAGCCCAAAAGGCTGCCTTTTTCGCTTCTGAAACTTTGGAAAGCCTCTTACAGCCCCTCTTCCAGCTCTTTCTCGATCCTGGGGATCGTGCCGGTGAGGTTGAACTTCTCGAAATACTTGTCCATCGTGCGCACGATTCCGTCTATCACCTGGCTCTCGCCATCGATACCCATCGCTGACAGGTTGGCATAGAGCTGCCCGCGGGCTTCAACCACACCATCGGCTGTCCAGATATAACGGCAGCCGGTACGGACCAGCCACTCACGGCGCTCAACGGCCAGTGCGGAGAATTTTTTCCCGCTCTCATCGGCCTGACGCCATTTTTCCCAGCGGCCGCTGGCCACCACGGCGTCCTCCAGGGCCTGCATCAGGCCGCTTTCACTCTCCAGCTTACCCTGACGCACGAACTCGCTCTCGCTCATCGAGAGCTTCTTCAGGCTGAAATACTCGGCCTCGGTAAATTCCGGGCCCACATTGGCCCCGCCCATCCCGCTTTCGGGGTAGGCCTCGGGGTTTTCCACGCCATCGGTGTAGTGGCCCTTGATAAACGAGCCATGCTCGGCGGCGGTTTTCACCAGTTCCACGGCCACATCGGGATCGAACAGGGTGGTGTGAAGGTCGGTGCCCACCTTGCCCACCACAAAACACGGCCACACGTCCTGAAGGCCGCACTTATCCAGGCCCTCGCGAAGGCCGTTGAGGAAGCGGCGGAAAGTGTTCATGTCCGCCAGGCCCCCGTGGACTTCCTCGGTACCCACTTCGTAGCTGATCCTGGGCAGGTTGGCGCTCCTGCGGTGACGCTCCGCGTGGTCTATCATATCCACGGTGCGCTCAGCCACCGTGTTGATTGAGATCGCCTCGCCCCCGGCCAGGGTGCGGTCAACTGTCGGGTCGATATGCAGCAGGTCGTAGCCGGCGTCGATACAGGCCACCAGCGAGTCTTTCACTCCCTGCATCGCACGCTCCAGCGGCCATTTCTCGATTGTCTGCTTATCTTTGAGCCACGGGCCGCCGTGGTCCAGAGCCACGATAACCGGTCCCTCGAACCCGGAACTGTCCACTTCGTCTTTCACCAGGTCCAGGAACTGCTGCTGCGTCCAGCGCGTATAGCCCCCGTCGTTATCCACCTGGTTCAGCGTGGCCGCGTACTTGATCGGCGCATTATGTTTTTTGGCCGCGCGAATCGAGGCCCGTGTAACGGCTTCGCTGTTGGGGCAGGCCGCGAACAATGTCACCGGCGGCTCATCGCGCTCCACGGCGCCCTTTTTCAGCGCCTTGAGGATCAAATCAGTCACGGGTTCGCCGGCCTGCTCGGCCAACTGCCTGATCCGGCTTTGGTCGGCTGTGATTCTTCCCATCTTCACTCCTAAGATAGCGGTTTATTACAAGCAATAATTCTGAATTGGAGATTTTTGTGGATGTTTAACTAATTGAAGCAGCATGAAGATAAAACAATCGCCTGATTTTCTCAATGATTGGCTCCGGAGCGCAACAGCGGCGGTTGTGTTAAATTGGCTGTGGGCAGCCCGCGCTTGTTTTGCCTATCGTTCAGGATCTCGATTTGGGCGGGCCGGTTGATTGCCCTCCTGATTATTTAAGATCGAATAAACTGACCGAAAGTATTATTTTAGTATCCTGGCGGGCTGAGAACCTGGTGCTGCGCGGCCCGGAATTGTCATTAAAAAACGACTCACTTACGGGAGACAATGAGCCGGATGAATAATCATATTACAAGCATGGTAACGGATTTCCCCCAGCTCGAGTCCTGCGCCGCGGATACTCAGCGGGCGTTCGAGCTTCTTGCATCCTGTTTCCGCTCAGGGGGCAAGCTGCTGCTGGCGGGCAACGGCGGCAGTGCATCCGACTGCGAGCACTGGGCCGGAGAACTGCTAAAAAGTTTCCGTAGCCCGCGCAGGCTTAGCGCCGAAGATGTGGAAACACTTGGGACGGAGCTGGCCGGAAACCTTCAGGGAGGCCTGCCCGCGCTCCCGCTGCCGTCGCTGGTAGCATTTGCCACAGCCTGGGCCAACGACTGCGATCCGCAGTATGTATTTGGCCAGGGAGTCTGGGCGCTGGGCGTCCGGGGCGACGTGTTTGTTGGCCTGAGCACCTCCGGCAACTCGGCTAATATCATCCGGGCGGCGCAGGTGGCAGAAGCCAGGGGCCTTAAGAGGATCGGCCTTACCGGAGCCGATGGCGGCAAGCTGGCCGGTGTGTGCGATGTCTGCATCCGGGTGCCGGAAAAAGAGGTGTACCGCGTTCAGCAACTTCACCTGCCGGTTTACCATTGCCTGTGCCTGATGTTGGAGGACGAGTTTTTCCCTGATAATTCCCAAGGATAAAGAGGTAGATAAGCATGGATAGAATAAAAGTAGCCTCGGTGCAGATGGAGCACCATGACGGGGACAAGGACTATAATCTTTCGGTGGTGGAGAAGTTCAGCGCCAGGGCAGCGGCCCAGGGCGCGGCCGCGGTGGCTTTCCCGGAGTGCTGCATCTCCAGCTACATGTACCTGGAGGGCCTGACCCGTCCGGAGCTGGAGGCGCTGGCCGACGAGGTTCCCGGCGGAGCGAGCGTGGACGCCCTGCGGGATATCGCCTCCACCAATAAAATCCACGTGCTGGCAGGATTGCTGGAGATAGATCGCACGGAAAACAACGCCCTTTATAATACATATGTAGCTGTTTCCCCAGACGGTAAAATAACCCGCTACCGCAAGCTGCATCCGTTTGTCCATCCCGAGCTTTCCGCTGGCGATCAGTTTGTGCTGTGGGAAATCGAAGGCTGGAAAACCTCGGTGCTGATCTGTTACGACAGCAACCTGACCGAGAACTGGCGAATACTGGAACTGCGGGGAGCCCAGCTCGTGTTCGCCCCTCATCAGACCGGCGGGTTCGATATCCCCTGCGCCGGGATGGGTAAAATTTCTCCCGATCTGTGGCGCAACCGTAAAAACGACCCCGATACTATCCAGGCTGAAATTTCCGGACCCAAAGGCCAGGCCTGGCTGAAAAAATGGTTGCCCTGCCGGGCATATGACTCCGGGACCTATGTTGTGTTCTCAAACGGAGTGGGTATCGACGGGCCGGATGAAGTGAGGGTGGGGTGCAGTATGATAGCCAACCCCCACGGGATAGTAATTGCCGAGACCAGCGCCCTGGGAGATGCGCTGGTTGTGGCCGAGCTGGACCCTGCCGAACTGGAGTTGAACCTCGGCAAGTCGCACTCCTCGGCAAGGAGGCCGGAGCTTTACGCTGAGCTGGTTCAGGGAAGTTCCACCGCAACCAAACAGAAACGCGATGAGATCAGGAGAAAGCTGGGAGTTGATCTGGAATAGCTTAGTCCATTCAACCTTCACCATCTAGAGATTGAAAGTGGTTATCCAAAACCTCCTAAGACGATAATTACAAGGAAAACCACGCTTTCAAGAGCTGCTGAATGGCTCAACTCAAGGGTGAAGGTTTGCAGGCCGGTTTGAGAGCGGATTCATGCTTGAATTTCATGGTTCAAAGGTAACTCTGATGCAGGTCTTCTTGCCTGTCGTGACCTTGATGAGGCGTTGGGATTGTTCGATTCAGGATCCAAAGTTTTGAGCGATATACGAACGAAGATGAAAGCTGTTTTTACTGTTTCAATTTTGAATGGTGAATACCGATGAGCATCCTCTGCTTGTAACAGGCTACAACGAAATGAGCGTTTATGAAATATTGGTTAATCGAAACGCTCAATTACGAGCACAATCGCCATTTGTGATTTCCCTATCCATCTTGTATCTTGAATTATAGCAAAGAGTTAAGCGTTGCCGGAAATATGGCATGAGAAGTGCGAACTTAGCATCGAATGGTTATGTCCGGTGCAATACTCAACTCAGTGCTAAATGGGGAAGTTTGAAATGAAGCAAGAAGAAATCTTTTCCGCAGATGTGGACTCTATTGAATTAAATGGTCTCGAATCAATAATTAACTTTACGCGTTATAAGGCGACTAAGTCCCATAAGTTTATTAATGGACTTGAGCTTGCTGATGATTTGAAAACAAGTACCGGGATAATCTTTTATACAAAGGGTACGGAATTTACGCGTAGTCGAATCAGCAAGTTATTAGAGCTGCACGATTTAAACCCTGAACTGACTTGTTCTTGTAAAATCAAACGTAGTACAATGCTTATGAAAATAATTCGTCAAGAAATAAATGACCAGTTTCAAAAGATATTTCAGCGCTGGAAAGGGATCAAAATCTATAGTGATATGTTGGAAAGGATATCCAAGGATGTTGAAAAATCCGTTGAACTTATCTTATCCGATGATGATAAAGTTCTGGCCCTTTATAAAGTAAAATTTATTTGCGAATCTGCAAAATCCAATCGAGCTGATGATTTTTTCGATCACGCCATCAATGTTGCCATCTTTGCATCGGCCGTGGCTTCAACGTATCGTTACAGTTCTATTACTGAAATGAATGAAGACAAATTGCTAGATATTTTGAATGCCTCGCTTTTCCTTAATTATGGCGCTCTTCTGCAAATCGACAACATCCTGATTGCCCCAGCGGACGAGAGCTTGAATATGTATTGGGAGGCTAACCGCCGTGGTTCTTATTATCTTACAAACATAAAGTTCAACTTTGATATTATGGATGCTCAGCGGTACTTGTACGATTATTATTCAGGGCGGAATGATTTTATTGCCAGAGAAGAATGGCCGGCGACGATGGCCAATATCATCCTGGTGGCCGATATTTATCTACAGAGAACAACAGGTCTTTTCAATGACTTACAATCGATCAGGAAGGTGGTGGATAATCTTAATGTGAAAGCATTTGAAAATGAAGTCAACGTTGTGACGGTTCAGGCTTTGACTATGGAATTGAATCTACAGGACATTTTCGATTTTTATAGGGAATTGGAAAATTTAAGCCTACTATGTACGGAACAAGCTGCTATTCCATATCCGCTGAAGTGTTTTTTAAGCCCGGTTATTTTTGTCTGTAGCAAAAATATCGTGGAATGCGAATATATTTCCGGGTACATGAAAGCGGTGAAACTTTTTAAGACATTGGGAGAACTCCAGTCGGGGGAATATCGCCGGTGCAAACTTTTGACCCCTAAGCTATGGGAGTTCTATTATGAGCATTATTCGGAAATCAAAGAAGATGTTAAAGGAAATTATAGTGTTATAAAGAAGAAAAAGATCTTGACCCCAAAAGCAAATCCAGTTGATACAGTTAATGAATCAGAGACTGAGAAAAAACATTCAGAGGAAAAATTCCATACTTCGCGGCAGAGAAAGAGAAAGGGATAATAGTTATCAAACAATCTTATCATCGATAGCTGCGAGTAATTTGCATTTTGATGTTTCCGTTAAATTATACAGTTACTTCAAGCCCAGGATTAGGCATGAAATTCAAAACTGCCCGGATGCCGCTTTACCTGTTAAGTGCGTTAGTAGTTGTAATGGGAGTATTTAGCTGTGCCGGTAAGCAAAATCAGCCGGTACCCGAAATGGAAATATACCCCACCTATTCCGCCGTGGGTCTGGAGATTGATTTCCCGCCGGGGCTTCCGGAGGGCACGGATGCAACGTTTGAGTGGCGCACAGACGGGCAAGCCGGTTGGAATAACGGCGTTGATCTTACGCTGAGCCCCGACGGGCGCAAGGGGTGGGCAAGTATCTGGCCGTTTGAGATGGACACCGCCGTGGAGGTCCGTCTTAATTACCAGGGGGCAGGAAGCAGCCAATCGCTGGTAATGAGCACCCGCACGAGAAAAATTGTGACCGAAACCACAGGCGGGCGAGATATCCATGTTTTGCCCCAAGGTGACGACGGGGCACAGGGAACGGCAGGGGAACCTTTTCGTACCCTGGGCGCGGCGGCCTCGATAGCCGGGCCGGGAGACCGGGTGGTGGTGGGAGAGGGTATCTACCACGAGGGAGACTTGTTTGCCGGTTTGCACGGGGAACCCGGTAATCCGATAGTGATAACAGCCGCTGAAGGTGCCAGGCCGGTGCTGGATGGGTCGGTGGAAATCAGCAAAGGCGAGAGCGGCTGGAGAAAAGTGGCAGCGGGGCTGTTCGCACGTGAGTTGAGGCCCGAAACAAGTTACGTGGGCTACGTTGCCCAGGACAGTTTGCGCATGTTCTGGAGCAAAACGCTGGAAAACATGCTCTCCGGCGAGTTCCTGCTTAACGATAAAAAGACAATTTCCCAGCTCGGCAGGGCCTGGTTCTACGATAGCACGGATGCGCAACTCTACGTGCGCACAGGCGATACGCAAGACCCCTCATCGCACAGTTACAACGCTTCGATATACCGCCACGGGGTACTGCTCGATGGCTCCAGTTATGTTGTGATTCAGGGTCTGGAACTGCGCTATTACGGCCAGAGCGCGGTCAGGCTCGATAACGGCGCCACCGGTTGCGCACTGCTGGACAACGTGATTCACAACTCGCAGAACGGCGTTAATTTCTACGATAGTCTGACCAGTGACAACGCAGTCTGGCGCAATGAAATTTACGAAAAGGGATTGCTCGACGTCACCTGGGCTGAGATCAAGGCCAGCAATTACGGTCGTATGGCGATACACGGGGCGGCTGGACGGGGAAACTCATTTTGTTACAATACAATCCACGGTTATTTCGATGCAATTGCTCCGGCGCAGTGGGGCGACTGGAACAAGTTCTATCTTAACCGCGATCTGGACCTGATGTTCAACGAGATGTACAATATCGGCGACGATGCTGTGGAAGTGGAGGGCGGTGGTGTAAATATAAGAGTGCACGGCAACAGGATGCGCAACGTGTTCACGGCTATCTCGCTGGCCCCGATCGAGGCCGGCCCGATCTATGTTACCCGCAACGATGCCACCTATATAATTCTGATGTTCAAGCTCAATGTGGGCGGAGTTGTCTCCGTGGGCCATACCTACTGCTACCACAACTCCGGATACGCGCTCACCCATGGCGATCAGTACGGCGGTGTGGCTATAAATTTCCCCTCGGCGGGCAGCCTTCCTATCGACAACAAGGTATTCAAGAACAACGCGTTTGTCTGTGACAGCTACGGCATCAAATTAGCAAACGAGCGCTACGATATCGATGGGAACTGTTACTGGAATGTGCCGGGCCAGGAACCAGTGGTTTTTCGATGGGAGTGGCAGGTGAACGATGAATGGCCCGACACCAGCTACTTTTCAATCAAGGATTTCAGCGATGCCACCGGGCGTGAGCAGCACGGCATTCAGGCAGACCCGTTGTTTCGTAACACCGAGGGACTGGGAGAGACAGAACGCATGTACTACGCGAGCTATCCGTTCAGCCACTATCCATCCATCGAGAATACCGCAACGGGAGACCTTCGCCTGCAAAGCTCCAGCCCCTGTATCGACAGCGGGTTGATTATTCGGGGGATCAATGACCGGACTGCTGACGGCAAGCCGGATATGGGGGCGTTTGAGTACGGCGAGGACTAATAGAGCGCTCTACCGTTGATATATTAATATGATGAAGGTTAAGCTGACAGGCCTTGCCATCCACGATGGCAAGGCCTGTTTTTGTATCATGGTAACGCCAGAGTCAACTCAAGGTTACTGGTCAAACTGACCTGTGTGGTTACTGCTCCTGCTGTGATTGTATAAGGAATTCTGGACCCCAGGCTCCCGTCGCTGTACTCATACTCAATCAATTCCCAGCTTAACTTTCCTTCGCTGTCCGAGTTGGTGCGGGCCACCTCGGCGCCGCCGCTGTCGCTGACAACCACTTCGGTACCCGCCACGGGCAGGGAGTTTGAGTCAACCAACAGCAGGTCCAGTGTCCAGCGGACATTGTAGCTGTGGTTCTGGCCCGTTTTGTCGATTTTAAACTCCATGCCCTGGCAGCTATTGGAGAGGAAAGAAATATTCTGTGCGGTTCGGGAGCCATATCCCATGCGGACAGTGGCAATCGAATCCTCCGGAGGCGCGGAGCTGATAAAAGTGTTGCGGCTGAAAACGGCATCGGAGGCAGAGCCGTACGGGGAAGCGACCCAGATAGCGGGGACGTTGGAAGTTACAGTGTTGGCGGTCCACTCGCCACCGTTGTCCGAGCCGCCGATATAGAACGCCGCGGCCAGAGCTTTCGAGAATGGGTGCAGGTGCTCAACCTCGAAGGTGTTGTTATCAAAGTAGGTGGTGCCGCCTCCCACGCTTAAGAATACTCCGTAGGCCATCGGGATGTAACTCGAACGCAGGGGATAATCCCGGGCGGTTATATAAATCTGGTTGTCATAAATCCGGTTATCGGCCGCCGCGCCCTCGGTGCCGGGTTGACGGTTGTAGTCGGTGATCCTGATCGCGTTGACCGAGTAATCCTCGTTGCCGTACTCGCAGGTGGGCGGCGAGGATTCGATACGGAAGATGTTGTTGAAAATCTCGTTGTTCGAGCCGCGAATCAGGATGCCGGAGCCGATTTGCGGCAGGAAGCGATTGTCGTAAATCTTTGTATAATCTCCTGATATGTTAATGCTGTAGTGGTTGGTCACCATCTGATGGTTGACGAACAGGTTGCCGTGGACCTCGGTATTGTTGCCGCGAAGAGTCAGACAGCCCTGGCCGCCCTGAAACTGGCAGTTTTGCACGATGCTGGCATTGGGACCGCGCAGGAAGACAGGCTGGTCGCCGGTGATGTGACGGTTGAGGATGAACGGTGAATCTATTACGAAGCGGCAGTTATCGAGCTCGCCACTGGGCACGTCGACCGCGTTAGTGTTGATCCCGGCGGCCTCGAACCGCACGTTCTCCAGCCGCACGGTGACCTCGCCCGCTGTGGACTGCACGCCCCACGACCTTACGCCCCTTACGCCGCTGCGGATCACGCCGTTTTTGATCGTGACAGTGCCGGTTCCCTCAACTTTCGGAACGCTGGAGATTGGAGTGGAGTAAGTACCCGGCTCGGTGTAGTCCGTAAATGCGGCGTAATCACGGTCCAGAATGGATTTATAGTAGGACCAGGGTGACGTGTTTCCCACGATACCCACACCCACATCCATCGCCGGGCGGATATCCACGTGGTCGATCAGGCAGTTGACGCCCTCGGCTTTGACCCTGATCCGGTAGCGTCCGGCGGGAAGGTCCTTGAGTTGTGCGAACACGAACCCTCCGCCCAGCTCGGGTGAGCGCGCGGTTTCCGGGCAGGTGATTCGCACGGTGCCGCCGAAAGTGAACTCGCAGTTAACCGGGTTGCCCTCGGCATCGTCCACACTAACCGTAACAATCATGTCCAACGAAGTTACACCGCACATTGCATAGTATGTCCGGCCGGCCACGGGAAGGTTCACGTACTGGGATACTATCGTCTCCCCACGGGGCAGGAACAGCAGCTTCTCGCCGATAAAGCTCTGCAGCAGCGCCGTGTCCTGCACTTTTGCACCGGGCGCTGAACTGACGTCCCAGAAGTCCAGGCCGTCCTCGAACCCGTAGTTGGGGACGTGCTCATATGTCGTATCGGCGTAAGTAAGGGTGTAGCCGTTGAGGTCCAGAACCACGTCCTTGCCCAGGAATATTGCACTGCGCGGGCTGGAGATATCCTGGCTAAGCACGTAGGTAACACCCGGATCGGCATAGCTTCCCGGCCCGGAAACTTCAACCTCGCCCTCCGCCAGTTCCCTGTGGGTAACATCGCCCGGCACGGAGGGCAGTTCATTCAGGCTGTTCCGGGAGATATTGATCATCATCGCCAGCGCATCGGCCAGCGAAAAACCACCATCGCCGTTATAATCCAGCTCCGGGTCCAGGCGGTTGCTGATAGCCCCCTTCAGCAGCGCCACTACATCCAGCGCGTTAACAGAACCGTCGCGGTTAAAATCTTCGGCGTAACGGGCGGACACAGGGACAATGGACAACAGAATACTTACCATACACAATGCAAGTGAAACGGAAAGGTTGTTTTTAGACATGGGTGTGCCGCCTCCGGAGATTGATTTTACCGGTGTTGCGCTTACTTGAACAGAGTAGGGATGGATAACCGCGGACCAGAGCTTTGCGAAAAGATAATTTTATACGGATGTACTATGAAAATTAATTGATATCAACGGAAATATCCATGTTTTACAGCAGTTTATTCAGTTCAGGGGGGCGATTACCAGTATGCGAAAATCAATGTGGATGAGCTTGTGTTGATTCAATATACAAGTCATCATGGGCTGGATTGAGTTTTATTGGCGGATATCTCAGTTGATTCGGGGGCAGGTGAGGCTGGCTTCAGCCGGCAAGAGGACCAGGCCAATAGGTTTTGGCACAAGGACTATGGCTCCGAAATCTGCTTTTCGGATTGTCCTGTCTTATCAAAGGTATGGCTAAGTTACGTTTGGCTGCCATCGGTTCCTGCTCCGGGTATAATGTAAAATTCCTGTTCAAAGCTTCCCCGTTCAGGAATGTTGGCTCTGCACCAGCTCTTTTCCCAGCCATATTTGCCCTGTTCGGAACTGGATTCCTGGGCGTGGCAATTCACTTTAATCGAAAAGAATTCCTCGCGGCTTGCCGCGGGGTAAGCTGTTGCTTTTGCAGGATGAGAAGCATAAATCCCCCCTGGCCCCCCTTTGGAAAAGGGGGGGAACATAGCCGTAGAAAAGGATGAGAGGTAAAATTCCCCCTTAGAAAAGGGGGTGTCCACGATGAAATCGGGACGGGGGTTGTTGCCTCCCCCTTTGCCAAAGGGGGATTGAGGGGGATTTTTCAACTACCTCGCAGCTCTGCTGCGGGGTAGTTGAATTCAGGCGCTATCCGTCCCTCTGTGACCGCTTTTCCGATCATTGAGCAGACCGCAGCAGTCTGGTGCTTTCTCGCCGAATTCTCTCCGGTTGGCTTCGCTTATCCTGTTCAGCCAGGCTTGATATTTTTCCTGTAGAGCTTTCCAGATAGTCATTTCGACCTCTCTTCAGATATGAGAAGCATTGCTTAAAGACAGTGGTTTCAGGCACTACTGACTTCAGCCAGCAAAAGGTCCAGGTCCAGCGGTTTTGGCACAAAGACATCGGCTCCGAAATCCCTGACATCCGTATCTTCAAAAACATCCGTATGGCCGCTGATCATGATTACCTTGCAGGTCTCCGGCAGGACATCTTTCATCTCAGACATAAAGTGCGTGGCTGTGAACACTTTCAGGTTAAAGTCGATAATTAGCACGTCCATAATGGGTTTCAGCTTGAGAAAGAACAGGGCTGATTCAGGACTGGGGAAAGAGACGACCCTATGGCCTTTTTGGGAAAGGATCAATTCCAGATTTCTCGCCAGGATCAGGTCATCGTCAACGATTGCAACAAACACAGCGCACCTTGGAGCTAAGTAATTGATTTAAAAGCCTGAGGAATGGGCATGCATTACACAAAGCAATATGAGTGCCATATATAAACAGTGCCATAACATATTGAAGTTGGAGAGTTTATGTATTTGGTGCGGCTGGAAATACGGCTAAACTGGACTGATATTGTGGAGCACGAGGTGTTCAATATTTGCAGGGGGAAACGCTTGTCAACAGGAGGGCATGCTTAGTGAGGCTTCCTGAGTTTGTATTTGTCTATCTTGGCCCTCAGGGTATTGGGAACGATATCGAGGATTTTCGCTGTTCTGGAGATATTCCATCGCGTGGCCAGCAGGGTGCTCAGGACATGTTCCTTCTCCATCTGCTCCAGCGAAGGGATCCTGTTGGGGTCGGGGATTTCATCCTGTCTGTTGCTGAAAGTGATTTCCAGCTCCTCGGCGGAAAGAACGGTTCCCCTGGTGAGCGCGATAGCCCTGGTGAGGACGTTTTCCAGTTCCCGGACATTCCCCGGCCAGTCGTAACTCATCAGGCGCCTGATAGCTTTATCTTCAACTCTATCGACTTTCCTGTGCAACTTACGCGAGATGCGACTGATCAGATAATGGATCAGCAGTGGAATATCTTCCTTGCGGTCGCGCAGAGATGGAATTTTCAAGCGCGTTACGGCAAGTCTGTAAAAAAGGTCTTCGCGGAATCCACCGTTTTCTATCAATGATTCAAGACTCCTGTTGGTGGCGGCTATTACTCTGGCCTCGAAAGGGATTGTTGTCAGCCCGCCGATGGATTCGAATTCTCTTTCCTGCAGAACTCTCAAAATTTTTGCCTGCTGGTCCAACGGCATGTCTCCAATTTCATCGAGAAATACAGTGCCCCCGCCGGCATGTTCAAGCTTTCCTGTCTTACGTTGGATGGCCCCTGTAAATGCTCCTTTCTCATGGCCAAACAACTCGCTCTCCATCAGAGTGGACACTATCGAAGAACAGTTCATGGCCACGAACGGCAGGCCGGGACATGTGGCTTTGTGTATCGACTTTGCAACCAACTCCTTGCCGGTTCCGCTTTCACCCTCGATTAATATTGTTACCTGGCTTCTGGCCAGCAGGCCGATTTGTTTGACAATCTCCAGCATCCTGTCGTTGCCGCTCACTATCTCCAGCGATTCGTCCGAACCTTTATACTGGATTATGTCATTTCCGGCCTGCTTGTTCACTGAGATGAACCTTTTTGTTTTTTCGATCAGAACCAGCAACTCCTCAATGCCGAACGGTTTGCGAATATAATCGAACGCACCATTTTTCATCGCCTCGATAGTAGCTTGCGAATCCTGCTCCCCGGTGATCATCGCCACCAGAGAATCGGGTTGGGAACTTGACAGGATTTTCAGGACTTCCAGTCCGCTTTTATCCGGCAGGTTCAAATCCAGCAGAATCAGATCGGGTTGCAGAGTCTGGGCTTTTTCCAGCCCGCTGGAGGCGGTGGTTGCATACTGTGCATTGAAACCGTGCTGTTTCAAACTGAATTTTAAAGACACGCACAAATCTTCATCGTCGTCTATGAAAAGAATTCGTATCACGGTTTGAGACCCTCCATGGGAAGGATTATTGTAAATACCGCTCCCTTACCCTCGGCGTTGTGTACTTCAACTTCTCCACCGTGCAGCTCGATGATTTTTTTAACATTGGCAAGACCCAGGCCTGTTCCGGCTTTCCTGGTGGTGAAAAACGGCTTGAATATTTTATCCCTCAAATCATCCGCCACACCAGGTCCGCTGTCAGACACCGAGATTTGGATATTACCCCCGCCTGCATCGTCCTGTTTGGCATGCAACAGAATCTCCGATTCCGGGGGAGATGCCTGTGCTGCATTAAGAACCAGATTGGTCAGCGCTATCCTGATTTGTTCGGCATCGGCGGTAAATGGTTTATCGCCCGGACCATTGGAAAAGACTAAACTGCATGAATTGTTTTTCAATTCAGTGTTGACAGTTTCCCGTACATCCTGCACAACTTGCTCCATATTAACCGATGTCAGCTTTAAATCCAGCGGTTTGGCGTAACTGAGCAAATTGGAGAGCATACTTTCAAGACGGCCGATCTGGCGAGTGGTGATCTGGTTGATTTCGGCATATTCCTGGTCTGACTGGAGCCTTTCGCGGACTGCCTGAGCGTTGATTTTGATCGAACTCAAGGGACTGCGCATCTCGTGAACAATTGCCGAGGACATGGTTCCCACGGCCGCCAGGGATTCGACCCTCACCACCCTCCGATGGCTTTCGAGCAGTTTATCCAGCATCTGGTTGAATGACTGGGCGACTTCCCGGAATTCCTTACCGCTGAAATCTTCCAGGCGTTTGGTGTGCTTGCCCTTTGCAACCATCTTTGTTACCGCGACCAGCTTATTCAGGGGTTTGGCGAGATATTTAGAGACGCTAAGTGCAACGAATATCAGTACCAATAAGGTCACCCCCGCGGTAATCAGTGCCCTGATACCCAATATATGAACCCATTTAAACGCTTCATCCTGATCGATTTCAACTACCAGCAAAGCCCCGATATCATCAATCAGTGCGGCTATACCCAGCACCCCATTGCCCTTGTAGTCAATATACTCCGCTATCCCGGTTCCACTATTGACCAGGTTGTCTGACAATTGCGCTTCGATTATCCGGCTCTGGTCTGAACTGGATGGGATGTAAAATTTGCCCGCTGACGGGAAATAAAGATATACTTTTCCCGATTCACCCAGTCCTGCCCGATCCAGCAGAACTGGATCAAACATGTAGGAAAGATTGAGGTTAGTCAGAATATAACCGCTAGAATTACCAGTGGAGTCGATGGTCTTGTATCCTGCGTATGCCGCGATTCCGCCGGTTGAGTGCAAGTGGCTGATACCGATATTGACTTCATTACCCCTGACAAGCAGCCTTTCGAGGATTTCTCTGTCCATAAAATAGCCGTCCGGGTGTTTTTCAGACTCTGTATCAAGTATCCCGTTCCCATTTTCATCGAAAATCATAATTGCTTCAAATGAAGGATTCTCCTGGATAACTTTTTCCAGTAACAAGCTGTAATGCTCCATCACAATTGCCGTATCGGGGGAAGATACCGGATGGATATTATTCAACATATCGAATACTACCGAGAGAGAGCGGATATCCGCTTTTCTTTCATTCATCCATCCCTGGAACATGGACTTGCGTGAATCCAGAACGCTTATCAGATGATTTTCCGCCCGGTCTATTACTGCCTGATGGGAGCAATGATAGCCCTGGATGGATACTATCAGCATGGGAGTCAGGGCCACAAGGCACATCCAGAAAAAAACTCGCAGGAAAAAACTCCTGTTTTTTGTAAACGGCATTGTTTCTCCCGGGGATGACGCGGCAAATAATCTTATCCTAAGTACTCAGTAAGAAAAACCTTTGGACATGTTTGTCCTGCTGAACTATGCAACAAGCCTGGGCTTGATGCAAGGGGCGAGACCGAGAGTCATAATTGCTTTTCGGAAAATATTCGCCTTGGAAGATTTGTGGATTATCGATGTGGTGATCATATAAAACGCGGATTTGGCGGCGGACAGGCACGTCGGCCGGGTAGTGACTTTCATTTGCAGGCCGAAGGCTGTAGAGAGCTTGTCCGCTACTTTGCGAACAAGCTCTCTGCAACACAACTAATTAATCGCCTCAATCAAGCGTAACGCTTTTCAGCCGGCGTTCGGCCAGCCAGGCGTATAGTACCGGAACCATGAACAGGCTGAGAACCACGAACATCATGCCTCCCACCGAGGGGATCGCCATCGGTACCATGATATCGCTCCCGCGGCCGGTTGAAGTCAGTACCGGGATCAGTGCAAGGACCGTTGTGGCCGTGGTCATCATGCAGGGCCGCAGCCGTCGAAGGCTGGCTTTGAGCGTGGCTTGCCTGATCTCTGCTACGGTGGCCGGGTTATCACGTTCGAACACCTGGCTAAGGTAAGTGCCCACAATCACGCCGTTGTCGCTGGCGATTCCAAACAAAGCCAGGAATCCAACCCACACGGCCACGCTAAGATTAATCGGGCCAATCTGGAACAACTCGCGCATATGCACGCCGAACAGGCTGAAATCAAGGAACCAGCTTTGTCCGTATAGCCAGAGCAGGATAAAGCCACCGGCCCAGGCCAGGATGATCCCGCTGAACACCAGTCCAGTGGTCGATACACTGTTGAACTGCATAAACAGGATCAGGAAGATAATCAGCATCGCCAGCGGAAGGACAACCATCAGGGTTTTCTGGCTGCGGACCTGGTTCTCGTAGCTGCCGGCAAATGTATAGCTTACTCCCGTGGGCAGTTTCAGCGATCCGTCATCGATCTTATCGCGCAGATAACGTTGAGCCTGCTCTACCACATCCACCTCGGCGGTACCAACCACCCGGTCGAAAGTCACATAGGCCACCAGGAACGTATCCTCGCTCTTAATCACCTGCGGACCGCGCACGTACACGATATCCGCAAGCTGGCCCAGTGGGATTTGTGATCCGCCAGGAGCCGGGATCAGGATTTTTTTCAGGGACTCGAAATTGTCGCGAAGCTCTCGTGGGTAGCGCACCCGCACAGGATAACGCTCGCGGCCTTCTACCGTGGTGGTCACTGTCATACCGCCCACGGCACTCATAAGTGCCTGCTGGACATTCATAATCATCAAACCGTGGCGGGCTATTTTCTCGCGGTCAATCCTGATTTCCAGGTACGGCTTGCCCACCACTCTGTCTGCATTAACAGTAGCCGGCTTGATACTGGGGATTTCTTTCAGCGCGGCCTCGATCCGCAGGGCCGCCTGCTCGATACTCTCCAGGTCCGGTCCGCGCACCTTGACTCCCATCGGCGCACGCATCCCGCTCTGCAGCATCACGATCCGGGCTTCAATGGGCTGAAGTTTCGGTGCACTGGTGGTACCCGGCAGACGGGCCGCTGCCACGATGTTGTCCCAGATGTCGTCTGGACTGTTGATTCCGGACCAGGCGTCGCGTCCGGGATTGAGTCCGGGATCCAGCGCAGGCCGCCACATGCGGAACGGAGCGCCTCCGGGATCGGGAACCAATTCTCCACTGCTGTCTCGCAGGTAAGCGCCACGAACTGAGTAAAACTCACCATCAGCGGCAGCCACGGGGTTGCCATCGTGATGGCGGAACAGGTCCGTGCTGTCGAGATCGTAGGCATAATTCAGCCGGTGGCCATTCTCGTCGACCATGTACTCAGAGTAGTAGTTGATCACGGTTTCGATCATCGAGATCGGCGCCGGGTCCAGCGGGCTGTCGGCGCGTCCGATTTTGCCCACCACGCTGCTGACCTCGGGGATTGCCGAGATACGCATGTCCTGCTTACTGAGCACGTCGTAAGCCTCGCCAATCGAGGCGTGGGGCATGGTGGTAGGCATCAGCAGGAAACTGCCCTCATCCAGCGAGGGCATGAACTCGCGGCCCAGACCGGGAAACTTGTGATTCAGGTAACTGTACGCCGAGGTACCCTGCACGGGTTGGGGTAACCAGCCGAAAAAACGCTCAAAGCCCAGCCAGGACCAGCCGCCTGTCATTATCACCACCAGTGGAACCAGCATAAACAGGCCCTTGTGCGCCAGGCACCATTGCAGCCAGCCACTGTAGAAATGTTGGAAGACAAATATCAGCGACAGCAGGCCACCGATCAGCATCGCAACGAACGTCACGTTTAACAGGGCGCCTTTTTCCGGTCCCAGCGGCAGCCAGTGCCCGGCCAGCTGGAAAGTAACAAACAGCACCAGTACTCCGCTGCCGGCAAGCCCGGCCCGATGTTGGAACTCCTGCGGAATCCGATCCTCAAGCAGCCGGTAGACGCCGAATCCGATCAGAAGCAGGCCCACCCAGAGGTTTAGCCGGATTGCAGCGGCAAAGCCCCCGGCAACCATCAGCCAGGGTATCAACTTGAAGTTTGAACCGATTTTCCGGCGCCGTTTCCAGAGCAGGTGCGCCAGCGGCGGAATCACTGTCAGGGCGATAATTACCGAGGCGATCAGGGCGAATGTTTTAGTAAAGGCCAACGGCTTGAACAACTTACCCTCGGCTCCTGTCATCGCGAACACCGGCAGGAAACTGACCACGGTGGTGGCCACGGCGGTGAACACCGCTCCGCCCACTTCGGTGGTGGCGCGGTAGATCACCTCCAGCCTGCTCTCATCCGGATGGGACTCATCGAGATGGCGGAGGATATTTTCGCAGATCACAATTCCCATATCAACCATGGTGCCGATAGCGATCGCTATTCCCGAGAGGGCCACGATATTGGCATCGACCCCGAAATAGCGCATGGCGATAAAGCAGGCAAGTACCGCCAGCGGCAGCAGCCCGCTGATCAGGATCGAGCTGCGGATATTGAGCACCAGCACCAGGATCACGATGATGCTGACCATTATTTCCTCGGAAAGCGACTTATTCAGCGTGCCCAGGGTTTCGTAGATCAGCCCGGTACGGTCGTAGAAAGGGACAATGGTTAGTTTGCTGGTACGCCCGTCGGACAGCACTTTCGATGGCAGCGAGGGAGCGATCTCTTCGATCATATCCTTAACGTTCTGAATCGCTGCCAGCGGGTTCTGGCCATAGCGAACCGTCACCACACCGCCCACCACTTCCGCGCCTTCCTTGTCCAGCACACCACGGCGGTTTGCAGGTCCAAGGTGCACATTGGCGATATCGGCCAGGCGGATCGGCACGTTGTCCACCACCTTAACCACCGCCTGGCGCAGGTCCTCGACCTTTTTGATAAAGCCGATACCACGAACGATGTACTCGACCTTGTTCACCTCGATAGTCTTAGCGCCCACATCGAGGTTGGACATCTTCACCGCCCGGACAACATCAGCCAGGGAGACGCCCTTTTTCAGCATGGCGTCCGGGTCGACATCGACCTGGTACTCCTTGACGAACCCGCCGATAGAGGCCACTTCGCTTACGCCCTCGGCGCTCATCAGGCTGTAGCGCACCTGCCAGTCCTGGATACTTCGTAACTCCTGGAGGTCCCAGCCGCCGGTGGGACGGCCCTGCTGATCCCGTCCTTCGAGCGTGTACCAATACACCTGTCCCAGAGCCGTGGCGTCAGGTCCCAGGGCTGGCTGGACATCAGGTGGCAGGGAGCCTGCCGGCAGGCTGTTAAGCTTTTCCAGCACACGGGAACGCGACCAGTAAAACTCGGCGTCCTCGTTGAATATCACATAGATAGTTGAGAAACCGAACATGCTGTAACTGCGAACAGTCTTGACAGAGGGAATACCCAGCAAGGCCACGGTCAACGGGTAGGTGATCTGGTCTTCCACATCCTGCGGAGAGCGGCCCTGCCATTCCGTGAACACGATCTGCTGGTTTTCGCCAATATCGGGGATCGCATCCACCGGCACCGGGTCACGAGGCAGCCAGCCCAGGTCCCAGGCGAATGGTGCGGTCATCATCCCCCCAACCACCACCAGGATTACCAACAGAAAGGTGAACATTTTCTTTTCCAGGAACACCCGGATCAGTTTGTTCAACAGGGATGGCTGATTGTCGTTGAACTGCGTTCCGTTGCTCATCGCCACTCAGTTTCCCTTCCCGTTCACGGTGAACAAAGTATCAATCCGGTCCTGGCAGAGGAGCATCATCGATCCGTAATACGGGTTCCTTGTCTCGGAGTCATTCTGCAGCCACTGGGCGCCACGGTTGTCAAACGCCATTGGGCAGTGGAATAGCACCAGCGGCTGGCTCCCGTGCCCGCCGAAGATTTTTGCAGTGGTAATCAATGTGCTGCTCAGTTGAGCGAAAGCTTCCCGGGCCCCGGCGATATTTCCGGCGGCGGAAATGCCCTCAACCGCGGTTTTAAGATCTTTATTGTAGTCCATCCAGACGTCGTGCTGGCTGGCGGAAAGAATGGACATTCTTACTTGCGCCAGCGCACTGCTGAACGAGTCCGCTCCTTGCACCGCTTTATCATAATTGTCTCCAGCAAGCGCTTCCTGAACCTCAAAATAGGCGCTGTAGAGTGCGGCAAGATCACTGGTGAACTGCTCCGGTAATTTTGCCGTGTCGATCTTCTGGGCTGCTTCGGCCGTCATTGCCGAGTGGTCGTGCATTCCGGCCTGCCCGGTCTTGCCACCCTCCGGGTTCATCATACTTGGCTTGGCCGCAATCTGTACGGCGGCGTCAATCTTGAACGCGCCGTTGACAACCACACTCTCGCCCTCGGCCAGGCCCTCGCTGACTATGTAGTAGTCTCCAGCCCGGGAGCCCAGCACAATCTCGCGGCCCTCGAATACGCCCTTTTTACCTGGTACATCAACATAGACCACGGCTCGTTTGCCGGTGATCAGCGGCGCGGTGGCCGGGATCATCAGCGACAGTTCACCCGCTAGCTCCTTGCGTGAAGTCACCACGGCGGTAGCCAGCATTTCAGGTTTCAACCTACCGTCGCGGTTAGCAGCTACAACCCGGACATCCACGGTACGGCTTTTGGGATTCAGCATCGGGTCAATAAAACTGATCGTTCCGCTGAATTGCTCGCCGGGAAACGCCGGAGTGCTGAAAGACACTTCCTGGCCCGTTTCCAGCCAGGGCAGGTCCTGTTCGTAGGCATCCAGTTCCACCCAGACCGTGCTCAGATCGCTGACCTGGTACAAAGATGTCCCGGTCTTGACGTACATCCCGATCATCGCATTTTTCTTAACCACCGTGCCGCCAATCGGGGCGTAGATATTCAGGTTCGTCGTTGGTTCACCACGTTCCACCACGGCATCAATCTGCTCTTCCGTGAGGCCGAAGAGTTCCAGTTTGCGCCTGGCGGCGGTCAGGGTGGTCCCGGCGGTCCGTCGGATGGAAGCCAGTTCACTGTTGCGGAACTGCTCCTGCCCTTTAATGGCCTGCAGCAGTTCCTCCTGAGCGCTATATAACTGAGGGCTGTAAAGCTCGGCCACCAGTTGCCCCTTGCGTACCCGCATCCCGGTGTAGTCCACGTACAGCCTGTCAATCCGGCCGCCCGCCCAGGCGGTTATATGGAACACCCGGGTCTCGTCGTAGCTCACACGTCCGGGCAAACGGACAGAGTGTGTCGCCCGTCGCCGCTGAACCGGCGCAGTCTGCACCTCTGCCAGCTCGCGAGCGGTTGCACCGAGTTTTACCTGGCGCGGGCCCAGGTCCTGGTCGTCACCACTATCGGTGGCCGGGATCAGGTTCATGCCGCAGAGCGGGCATTTGCCCGGCTCTGGCTGACGGATCTGTGGATGCATCGCGCAGGTCCAGACAGAGGCCTGTTGCTGCCCGGCTTCCGCCGAGGTCTGCATCGCGCTATGATCGTGGGCCGTTTCGCCTCCGCCACGAAGCAGGAACCCCAGCAGAAATACTACAACCAGCACAGCCCACAACGGGACTTTGTGGAAAATATCTCTGGTTTTACCGAGCAGTCCGTTAGCCATTGTCATCTACTCGCTCTTTTTGACTTTTTCAAGTTCGATTCCCTTGGACTCCATCTGCTCGATGTACTTGGCAGCATCTTTCTCGAACTTCGGTTTGCACATCGGGCAGCAGAAATAAACCTTCTTCCCGTCATGTACCGAATAGAGCAGCTTGTCGATTTCGCCACCCATCATCGGGCACTGGGTCTGGACCTTGGAGACAGTCTCCAGCTTAACTCCCTGGGCCTCTAGCTTGGAGATAACTTTCTCCGGGTCTTTCTCAAATGCGGTCTTGCAGTCCGCGCAGCAGAAATAGACTCGTTTGCCGTCATGGTCGGCGAAGACATCCTTGTCGATCGGCTTGCCAGACAACGGGCAGGCGGTCTGTGCCGAGGCATCAACCTTTGCGTGGCTGCCGCTTCCAGCGGAGTGGTCTCCGTGCCCCTCATGCTGAGCGGACAATGCCGGAGCAAGCGCCAGTACCGCTGCGATCATCGTGGTGGTCAAAATACGCGTAAACATCTATGTTCTCCTTCCTCCCCAAAGGGAGAAGTTTACAAACAATGGCGGCAGAGTATCAGTTTCGGCCGTCAGGATTGGTTTGAGTGGTGTTGCCAAAGTTCAAAGTCTCTCCAGTGAGCGCCTCGATCCAGGCGATGGATTTGGCCCGTGTGGCAAGTGAGCGATCCAGTTCGAGTTGAAAACTCAGCAGGGTGCGCTGGGCATCGAGCACATCCAGTGCATCGGCTGTTCCGGCCGACAGAGCGGTAATGGCCGCCGCCAGCGACTGTTCTGCTTTCGGTACCAGGGTGGCGCCGTAAAGGTTGGCCTTGCGGTCCGCGTCCGTCAGGTCCACCAGCGCTTGCTTAAGCCGGGCGCTGAGCATGAATGTCATGTTCATTTCCTGATGCCTGAGCGCGCCAAGCCTGCTGACGGCCTGCTTTTCGGCGGCGTCGTATTTGGCGAAAGAAAGCGGGAGGTTGATACTGACGCTGACGATTAGCGGGTCCCTGCCGTTGTCCGTAATGCCGGCCATGCTGCCGGGGTCTGTCTGGATATAGTCAAGTCCGATCATCAGGTTCGGGTAACGCTTCTTGCCTGCCAGCAGCACCCCGTCCTCTGCGGAACTTTGCAGTTCACGAAGGCGGGCCAGTTCCGGGTTACGCTCCACCAGCAGCCGTTCCAACTCCGCGGATGATAGTGCGGCAGTGGTAGTATCTATCGAATCAGGAAAAGGCAGGGGCAGGCTGGTGTTTCGGCCCAGCAGAGCGTTAAACGCCGCGGCACGGCTCGTGGCGAGGTCTTCCAGAGTGGCGATTCCATCCTCCAGCTTACCCATCTCCACCTGCACCTTGATCAACTGGCTGAACCCTCCTGAGCCGGTGCTGTAGCGGTTACTCGCAATTTTTTCGGTCTGCTCCAGCAGGGCCAGGTTGCTCCTGGTAATTTCGATCCTTCTGCCGAGGAACCAGTAATCGTAGTAAACCACTCTGATCTTACGGAACAGTTCCACCCGGCCGGCCTCGAAATTTTTCCCGGCTGCCCGCGCGGCCTTGACGGCCTTGCTCTCGGCCAGGCTCAATTTGCCGAACCAGGGGAATGCCTGGCTTAGCCCGAACCGCTGAGCCTGCGGTCCCACCCTTGTTTCAACCTGGCGCAGGAAGTAACCGTAGCCAAGGCGGGGATTGGGCAGAGCGCCTGCCTGAGGCGCCTGCTGCACCGCGGCTGCCCAGTTAAGATAAGATGCTTTGAGTCCGGGGTTGGTTGCCAGGGCATAAAGCAGGTAGTCATCCAGGGTGGAGCTTTCAGTAAGCTCCGGAGCCTGGGAGCTACCGGAGTTGTGCGGATAAACGCCGGACAAGCTATCCGCGGACAATCCGGGCCGGGGTACAAGGCAGATGCATATAATTGTGATCAGCAGTAAAGTTCTCAATTTATTTCACCATTTTCAGCATTCAAGTTAGATAACCGGTTCACTCTGGCGGTCCCACACCTCGACATCCCGGTATTTATTGATTCCACATACTACTTTCAACTCAGGCTTTATACTATCAGTCAGGAGGTTTCAGGATCATATTGTTCAATAGGATCACATTTTCTTCCTCGTATATTTAGCGGGCTACTCCACACGCACACCTTCAATTACCATGTAAATATCCTTCTTAAGATAGTACGTTTTGCAAATCTTGAGTTTTGTAGACTTAGTTAAATGACTATATGTGTTACGGTCAAAGCGAGCACCGAACACCTTCTCAACGAATGGAGCAAACAGCCTTTGCAGTCTTCTGTCTTTGGCGTTTTCTGAATACTGCATTTCGAGTATACGGAACCGTCCGCCAGGCTTTAATATCCGTTCAAATTGCTCAATCGCCAGTGGTTGAAGTTTATCCGGCATCACGCAGCATAAGAACGTAGCAATCAACCAGTCATAATGGTTGGAAGGCGCGGATTCCATGACAGTGGCATCATCGTGGCGGAGATTAAAATCACAAGCAGCGGATTTCCCTCTCCTCATGGCTCTTTTCAGCATTGCCAGACTGAGATCAATACCAGTAAGTTTTACACTGGGGTGATAGTACTTCAGGTTGCGTCCAGTACCAACTCCGGCTTCAAGTACCGTGCCGCGTATATCATTTACCAGCCCAGGTCTCCAACGTTTATAGAGTCTTTCCCAGGGGTAATCCAAAATGTCATAGAATCGCGCTGTAATATTATACTTCGCCTGAAGCAAGCGGTTATCAACATTAAAGGAGTTGTCGAAACCAACCGTTATGTTTTCACCCTTGAGATTATCCATATTCCACCACTTGAATACTTGGTTCGCCTTGCATTTAACACTTCAGGCCGGTATCAGATCAACCCTGATACCGTGAATGCAGATAAGATCACAATCCCGCCGCCTGGTACTAATTACCGGTTGCGCTGCGTACCACCCGCAGGCCCACGGCTTGCTGGGCCCCGGCCGGATCCTCGTAAAACCGATAGGCCGGTGAGCAATACGAATAGACTGAGTTGTAAGCGCCACCACGAACTACGCGGTAGGTCCCATCCTGCGGGCCAGAGGGTTGCTGCATATAATCCGCGCCGTAGAACTGCTCACCGTACCAGTCGTTGCACCACTCCCACGCATTGCCCATCATGTCGTATAATCCCCAACCGTTGGGCAGCATGCCTCCCACCGGGTGGAGTGTACCTTCGCTGTTGGCGTCATACCACCCGGCTCCCTGCAGGTCTTCCTCATCGTTACCCGAGTAGAACATTGTAGCGCTGCCTGCTCGTCCGGCATACTCCCACTCCGCCTCCGTGGGCAGCCTGAACCCATTGGCCGTGAAATCAGCTTGCCAGGTGGTTGTATCGTAGCACACTTCCAGTCCGGCGGTGGTGCTGAGCGCGTTGCAGAACCTCACCGCATCGAACCAACTGAGCCCATGCACGGGCAGACTGTCGGAGAATGTAAAAAGGGAGGGGTCCACACCCATCATATCCTCGTACAACTCGCGGGTAATCTCGATGGTACTGACCCAGAATGAATCTATTCCCACAGCGTGCATCGATGCTCCGCCCATGTGCATCGGCCAGTTGCCGTGGCTGTGCTGTGGTGATACCGTGCCACCCATCACAAAACTTCCCGCCGGAACCCGCACCATCGGCACACCCAGGATAGTATCCGCCGGAAGTGCTCCTCCCAGCAGGTTGCCCTGCTCGCCCTCAAGTACGTATCGCATGCCGGCATTTCCCATCGGTCCCTTGTTGGAAATAACCTTAAGCAGACTTAAAATGTCGAATATGTCGATTCGGCCATCATCGTTCAGGTCACCAACCACACCGGCGGATACGGAGCCGGCCGTGATTGTGATCGAAGTGATCAGTGCTAGTATTAATATCCTCATAATTGGCAATTCTCTCAATCAAAAGGTTTTATTTCATAGATATTCTGGCTTTAAAACACCTTCGCCAGGCCATCCTGCGTTCAATGCTGGTGATTATCTTTTTCGCCTTCGCTCGCACCTCTGTAATAACGGCTCAAGCTTGGCGTGTCCTCTAAATCTATTCCTGTAGAGATCAGTTCCCGCAAATATTTAGCCGGATCAGCCTTAAAAGCAGTCGTACACCCGGGGCAGCAGAAATAGATTCGTTTACCCTCATAATCAGAGAAAATATCCCGGTTGATTTCCCCTCCCATCACAGGACATTCCCTCTGTGGATTGGGAATATTGACCGGAGCGAATCCCTGGGTTTCCATTTTTTGCAGGTACCCTTCCGGATCGATATTGAACTTTTCAATGCACGGTGTGCAGCAGAAATAGATCCGCTTCCCGCCTTGATCCCGATACACCTCTCGATTTATTTTAGCATCCATAACAGGACATAGTTCCTGGGGTTTCAGTTTAATTTCGTCCGCGTTTACCACAACAGCAAAAGCTAATGTAAAACACACCGCGAAGTTTATACCGCTTGAGAGTTTCATTTCATCCCACCCCTCTTTTAACAAACTTTGCGAGATATACGCTTATTCAAATGTGGCAAGATCACAAGGCAAAAGCAATGCCACAAGCGGATTGAAATGTTAAATGATTGGAGCCGTTATGCTTAGGATATCAGGAAAAGCAGGCAATTTGTTAAGTATTCAATTATTGAGTGCCTTTTGCAGTCTAATATTGCGCAGCAGGGGATTGAGATTGCTACAATCCAGTGGGCGCGTCCAATGCAAAATATCAATTGCAATCTGAGTTCCACGGTTTAAGTTTCAGCACTAAATGTTTCACTTGTCCAAATTGCATTCTTAAAGATTAGAAACAGGAGCGAAATTATGGTCAGGATTATAGGCGAGCAACCGGTTCCCAACATTCCCTGGCAGGATCGGCCGGCGGGCTGCACTGAGGTCCTCTGGCGCTGGACGGAGAACCCGGTTATCGGCCGCAACCCCATTGCAAGTTCTCCGCGAATCTACAACAGCGCGGTTGTTCCCTTTCAGGGGGCTTTTGTGGGCGTATTCAGGGCCGATGGCCGTGATGGATTGCCCCGGTTGCATTATGGACGCAGCAGTGATGGACTGAGCTGGCGGATTGAGCCCGAGCCGATCCAGTTTGTGGACGAGGCGGGCGCCCCGGCAAATATGCTGTATGCCTATGATCCGCGAGTTGTCAGGATCGAGGGTACTTACTACGTAACCTGGTGTACCGACAATCATGGGCCCACTATCGGCGTGGCCAAAACCGAGGATTTCCGCACTTTCGTGCGCCTTGAGGATGCCTATCTGCCCTTTAACCGTAACGGTGTGTTGTTTCCACGGCGGTTCGGCGATAAGTATGTGATGCTGAACCGGCCCAGCGACAACGGCCACACCCCTTTCGGTGATATTTTCCTGAGCCATAGCCCCGACATGTGCTACTGGGGCAGGCATCGCCACGTGATGGCGGCCGACGACAGTGGAGGCTGGTGGGATGACACCAAGATCGGCGCCGGGCCGATCCCGATCGAGACAGACGAGGGCTGGCTGATGCTTTACCATGGGGTTGGTAATAGCTGCAATGGCTACGTTTATAGCATGGGCGGGGCGATTCTGGACCGGGACGACCCGTCAAAGCTGCTGCACCGTGGCAAGGAATGCCTGCTGAGCCCGGAAACCGACTATGAGTGTGTGGGGTTCGTGCCCAACGTATTCTTCCCCTGCGCCGCTCTGTGCGATTCAGATACAGGCCGGTTGGCACTCTACTACGGAGCGGCGGACACCGTTACCGCGGTAGCATTCGGTTATCTGGATGAAATCATGCAAAGTATCCGCGAACACTGAGGGTGTTGGATAATTCAGGGCATCAGAGATCAGGCAGAAGATAATATTAATTATTCTATGCTTGAGGATCAAATCTGCAAACTTCCTGTTGAAATCATTCGGTACTGCTTGAGTTCTTTCTGTAACGGTGGTACACTTGACAGGTAATGCCATAAAACACAGCCTCAATCAAGAGCAGAGCTTAGCTTAGAGTTAATGCTACCAGAAGCCGCACAACCGAATAAAGTTTTTGTTCAGTGAATACTCAAAACATCAGGAGGATGCATGTCAGATCAGGAGAGCAGGAAACTCTCACGTCGCGAATTTATCACCGCAGGGGCAACAGCCGCTACAGTACTCAGTGCATTTCCTTTTGTCAAAACGGGCCAGGCCCAGCAGAGAAACCTTCGAATCGGCGTAATCGGCACGGGTGGACGGGGCACTGGGGCTTGCGCCAATGCACTTGAGGCCGGCAAGGGTAGCGTGGACCTGGTGGCCATGGCCGATGTGGCGCCTGACCAGCTCGAAAAAAGCCTGAAAACTCTCAAAACAGGCGCTCGCGAATTACAGGGTGAACTGCAGAATAATATCAAAGTTGAAAAGGACCACGTGTTCTCCGGCGATGAAGCCTGGAAGCAACTGCTGGCGCTGGACGATCTGGACTACGTTATTCTGACCACTCCTCCGGGTTTCCGCCCGCTGCATTTTGAGGAAGCGGTTAAGCGTGGAAAGCATATTTTCGCCGAGAAGCCGTTGGCCACCGATCCGGTAGGTTGCCGTAAGGTCAAAGCCAGCGCCCAGACCGCCAGGGACAAGGGCCTTTCGGTGGTAGTGGGCCTGCAGAGCAGACATAGCCCGGGTATCCAGGAAACGATCAAACGGGTGCAGGATGGGGCGATTGGCGCGTTCCGGGCCGGAAGTATCAACCGCCTGGGCGATAATCTCTGGCACCGTGGCAATAACCCGGAGTGGAGTGAAATGGAATATCAGTGCCGTAACTGGTACTATTGGGTCTGGCTCAGCGGTGACCAGATAGTGGAGATGACGGTTCACCTTGTAGACAAGATGAACTGGGTCCTGGGCGCCAACCCCATCAGCGCTATCGCCAACGGCGGTCGTCAGGTGCGTACAGATCCAAAGTGGGGCAACATATACGACCACATGTCGGTGGACTACGAATATCCCAACGATGTGCACGTCCATGCCATGATGCGCCAGATAGACCACTGCGATTTCAATATTAACACAAGAGTAGTGGGTACGCTGGGTGAATCGAACATGAGCAACACCATCCGTGGAGAGAACCCTTTCCGTCACCGCGAGCGTCACAACGCAACCGTGATAGAGCACGAGGTCCTGCAGGACTCGATCCGCAAGGACAAGGCGCGCAACGATGCCCTGGATTATGCCGCCGACAGTACTCTTGCCTGTGTTTTGGGCCGTGAGGCCGCCTACACCGGCAAGCTTGTAACCTGGGATGAGATGGTCAACAGCGATTTGAACCTCGTGCCCGATAACTATCATTTCGACGCCAAACCACCCAAGCGTCCGGTGGCCATGCCCGGCGCTCCCCGGCCTGTCTGAGCCGGGAGTGGATGGTTTACTCCAGATAGGATGACTCAGCATACCGAGCCCCGGAGAGACCACTCTCCGGGGCTTTTTAATCGAAAAGAATTCCTCGCGGCGCTGCCGCGGGGTAGTTCATTCTTACCTGGTAATGGCCTTGCCCCAACTTGTTCTGAAGGCACACATACCGTTCCTGGAGGCAGCCCAATGAGCCGTAAAATAGGAATTCTGTTAACGGTTACAGTCACCATCGTGCTGACAGTACTCTGTTCGGGAAGCCCGCACGCGGAGTGGAAAATCTCCGCACTCCCGCCGTCGGTAAGGATAGACCCCGTAGAGGGCCGGATAATAGAGGACCGGCCGGATATCTATAACATGGACTCCCTGGGCGCGCTCCTGGACTCAAACTGGGTGTTTGACGGTTCCGCGGTGAATATTTTCGCGGCCCGGGGGGAGTACGTGTCGTTTCAGATTGTGCTCGAAGCCCCTCCCGGTGATACTCTTCACGATATCGAAATCGAACTGCCGGCGCTGGAGATGGGTGGAAAGAAACTGGCGGTCCAGCCGGAGCTGTTCCTGGAATGGGCTGTGCGGGTGGACGAGAAAAGCTATGGTTACGATAAGGCATCCTACGGCCCCGGCTGGTATCCCGACGCACTGATCCCGCTCGATATTATCGCCGGGGGCTCGATGCGCGGGCGGAGGATAATGTATCCGCTGCGCGTCCCGGATTTTGTCAACCGCGTGCCGGGGCAGCGTTTCCTGGTGTTCTGGGTTGACCAGTTCGTGCCTTTCGAGCGGGAAGACGCCCTGCCCGGAGAGTATAACAGCGAGGTGCGGGTGAGAGTCGGAGAGGTGACGCGCACAATTCCGGTTAACCTGACTGTCTGGGATTTTGAATTGCCCAACGAGAACAACCTGCGTGGTAACCTTCAGCAGGGCGGCTTCATGCGAGCTCTGGACGATGACCTGCGGCTGGAGGTCTACCAACTGATGAAACGTCACCGGATAGTCCCGGTCGATCAGACCTACCGTCCCAAACTGGATATCTCCGCTAGCGGCGAAGTGACTATCGACTGGAGCGAGTACGACCGTCAGATTGGGCCGATTCTTACCGGAGAGGCATTTACCGAAAAATATGGCTACAGCGGTCCAGGCTACGGGGAACCCGTGGAAATGTACCTCCTGCCGTTTAACTGCTGGAGCGACCATCGCGGTACGCCCAGGCGGGGCTGGCCCGATGTCGGCTCTGCTGATCAGGAGCGCAAACCTGAAAACAGGGCGATTTACATCGAGACAATCCGCCAGGTGCGCGAACACGTGCTGAAAATGGTCGACCCGGATAAGACCGACCTTGTGGTGTTTCTCAACGGGCTGGACGAGTCATATTTCCCCGAGGCGTGGGACCGGATGGTCTACTACGGAGATATGTTCCACGAGCATTTCCCGGAAGCCAGGCACCGGGTGGACGGTGGCTACAGTGAGGAAGCGATGGAGGCGATCCACGATGCGATAGATTACTGGTGCTGCCACACGGTGGGCTACGACATGGAAACAGTGGAAACCTACCGTAAGCTGGGTATCAAAGACTGGGTGTACGGGCCTGTGCTCTATGAACGTCGAGGCAACAGCGGCGTGGGCAGCAGCACGTTTATTGACCTGGAACTGGCCAACGAGAGGGCTATAAGCTGGGCCTGCTGGAAATACCGGACGCTCACCTGGTGCAGTTGGGGGATTGGCAGCAACTGGAAATCCGCCTGGTACGCTCCGGAGACATGGAAATTCACCGTGCGGCGTGACGACGGCAGCACACAGTACCGGGCCTACAACGGCAACGCGCTGGAAGTCTATGCTCCCGGAATAGTGCCTGGTATTGACCTGCCCTGCCCGACCCTGCGGCTGAAAAATATGCGTGACGGGGTGGAGGAGTACGAAATGCTGCGGCTGCTGGCCGGGTTGGACGGCAACACTGTCCGCGCGGACAGCGTGGCCGATATCCTGATTAACAGGCCGTTCGGTGCGCAGAGCGTGGGCAACCTGGATGTCTGGAACCATAACCCGGATCAATGGGACACCGAACGCGTGCGGTTGGGAGCGATGATCGAAGAGGCGGCGAAAAAGTAATAAGAGTTAAGGGTTTAAGGTTATGATTATAAAAGTGTTGGATGAGATTACTGTTCATGCAACTTGGCGCTGCACTTTTCAACCGCCGTTTCAGGCATGGAGGGGAAAGTGACCGTTTCCGTTTCCACATCCAGGCAACTGCTGTTTTTTTCAATCATTATTGCCATCATGATCAGCCTTTTATCCTGCACTGAACAACGCACGGATATCCTGATTTGCGATGCCGACGTAACTGTTTCCGAGACCATGAAAAAGCTCTGTTCTCCGGGAGGAGGCCGTCAGGGTTTTCTGATGGTGGGTTTTCTGACCCTGCGTCAGAGCGATGGCGATAACCGGGCCTATCTTCGCTTTGACCTGAACGGTATCGACCCGGCCACTGTTACCAGGGCTGAATTGAAACTCTGGAAAAGCCGGGACCGTCAGGACACGCTCAGGGTATTCGCCGTGGGGGTCGATGGCTGGGATGAGTACGAGACAGCCTGGGGCAATGCCCCGCTGATGGGGGAGCTGGTGGCGGCGGGCCACTGCGGCCAGGGCTGGAACAGCTATGATGTAACCGGGTACGTCAAGGGCAAAACAGGCGATCAGGCGTCATTCGGGCTCAGGGTACTGAACCAGGAAGTTCAGGGCCTGGGTTTCAATTCGCGCGAGGGTGGCAATCCTCCCCGGCTGGAACTGACCCACAGTGGGCCCCCCGCCGGCGATCAGAAACCTGATCCGGGTTTCCCCTCAACCAGTGAGCTTGAGCACGGCGTTTATATCTCCGAGGGTCCGGCGCTGATTTCCTATCCTGATATCAAGTCCGCCGTGGCCGCTATAGAGCCGGGCCAGGAAATTGTGCTGGGTCCCGGAATTTACTACGAGACTTTTGACCTGTCCACCAGGGGCACCGCCGCTAAGCCGCTGAAAATCCGCGGCGATGGTGACCCCAGGCCGATAATCGATGGTTCGCTGAACCAGACCGCCTGGGCCAGTGGGGATCACGGCAGGCCGGACAGGGGGCTGGTGCGGGTCAGTGGCGACTACTGGACCCTGGAGCACCTGGAAATCCGTAACGCCCATCCCTGGGGAGAGTCGCCCCAGCAGAACACTGCTGCTGTTTTTATCCTGGACGCCACCGGAGTTATTGTCCGCGACTGCGGTGTCTATTTTGGCAGCAACGGTATATTTGCCACCTCCACCACCGAAAATCTGACCCTGGAATATAACGAGGTGGCCTACAACAGTTTTCCGGGCCGGGGCTATAAGCACGGCCATTATATCAGCGGGCCGGGAGTTGCGACAGTCCGCTTTAACCATATCCACCACAACGGCGGCACTAATTTCAAGAGCCGCTCCGAGCAGCTGATATTCTACTGCAACTACGTGCACAGCGCGGGCAGCTACCACCTTGATCTTTCGGCGGGCAAATGGGACGATCAGGATGCAATCGTGGCGGGTAACCTGATTGTTACCGATAACGAAGACCGCGCCAATCCTCAGTTTATCGTTTTTGGTGAAAACCGTCACGGTGGTTCCCTGCACCTCTATAACAACACATTTATCAACAATTATCCCAATGGCTATGCTTTTGTAAACATGTGGTTTCCCGGAGATACCAAGCTGCTGGGCACCACGCTGGAAGCTTACAACAACGTGTTTTACCACCGGGCCTACTGGGGCGGCGAGAAATTCTACCGTTCGGAGCGAGATGTCCCGGTGCTGGGTTCCAACAACTGGTTTATCAGCGGTACCGAGGCCGTGCCATCGAGTTTGAAAAACACGGTCTACGGCGAGGAACTGGAAGTCGTGAACCTGACGGAGGGCGATTTCAGGCCTCTGCTCCGTAGCCAGTTGACCGCCGCGGGCACTACCGCCATCCCGCACCTGCCGGAGCACGAATACATCCATCCGCGGCAGCAGAGGGAGCGCCTGATTGCAGGCGGGAAACCATCGATAGGCGCTTACGAACCGGCGCTGAAATAGATCGTCGCTGGATTCAGAGCAGGAGAAAATGGCCGTCCGGGATACTCATCCGCCGCAATCAGGCGGCGGCGGGAACTTGCGGGGAAAGAGGCTTTTTTCCCAAAGCGGTGGTCATTTTCACGTCCACGGAGGACTGGTAATTTTGTTAAAACACGGATGACCTGCTACCCGGAAACGAGTCCGGTTGAGGGCATGGATGCAAGCCGCATATAATGCCTGAATCGTTTTCTACCGGTCAGGTTCATGCTCTTGAATATCATCATAATTAGTAGTAAAATACTTAAGAGTTGGTCACTTGAAGCTACCAGATTGTTTCGCCTGCGTTTAAAGTATTTTGTCTTTTCTTCATTAAATATAGATACATTTTCCTTGGCCTCGTAGGGATAGAGCGATGAAATATAAACTATCGTTGCTGGTTGTATTGTGTGCCGCTCTTTTGCTCGATCCGTGCCAGCATGCATCGGCAGGGAGCCCGGACGATGAATCGACCGGAATCACCCGGTATGCGGAAAGCGGAAAACCGCCTGCCGACCCGCTGGATCCCACTGCCGCGAGTGTCCTCGGCAAAGCAACGGACTCCGCGGCGGGTTTAAGACTGGCTGGGGCGGGTTCGAGCAGCGGAAGTGCAAACGAGTTAAAGGCATTCCTGCAGGGTTTGGCGGGCACGGACTCCCGGAGTAAGCTGAAGGCTCGTAACGCTTCGATGTTACAATCCGCTCAAACCGGCCCAAAAGAACTGGACCCGTTCGACCCTGGAGTTAAAGAGGAACTGTCCAGGCCGGTAAAGCAGAGACGGGTGCAGGATGACATACGATCCGGGAAACCGGCAATCAAATCCTCCGGCCCTGGCGAGCCTAAGGACGACCCTTTCGATCAGATGCTCAAAGAGATGCAGGAGAAACCGGCAAAAAACGTGAAGCCCGCGCCGGGTTCCCTGGCAAGCGCACCGCCTGCCGGTAGTTCCATGCTGAGCGGCCAGGGGACGGATTTCAGGGACCGGCGGGCGCTTAAAGATTTTCTAAGCGAACTTTATGCACTCAGAGGACAGACGAAATCCAAAAGCAGTGATCTCCCTCAGCCCGCGCCCGCCGCCGCTGTCAGTAAAAAAACCGGTGGATTGGCTCAGTCGGTTCTGGACCGCACTCTCGCCAAATATTTAGAACTGAATACTTCCGCGAGCAAACAGAAAACTCCGATCGGGCCGGCTACCGAAGCCAGGAACAAAACCAGGCTTTATCCATCCGCGCCGCTCCCGGCGGGAGTACAGAGTGAGAAACTTATCAAAGCCGTGGCTGATAAGAGTAAGTTGATCAAGATGACCCTGCTTGGCTCCACCGCACTTTCAGCCACGGGTATCGCCTATGGAGATTCGGTGAGCGGTGCGTTGAGCGAATCCGACCTCACAGGCGGTAATTACGCGGATTTCTATACATTCAGCGGCAACGCCGGGGATGCGGTGGTGCTGGACCTCACTACCGGCGACTTCGACTCCTACCTCTACCTGTATGATCCCGAAGGTGTTCAGGCTGCCTCCAACGACGATTATAATTCGACCTCCCGTTCTCTGATCAATTACATATTGCCCTCCAGCGGTGTTTATACAATCGAAGTGACATCGTTCGAACAGGGCGAAACAGGGAATTACCTGTTAAAGCTGGAACTCGGCGGCGGCAGGACGATGGAAGAGATATCCTGGGGTGATTCACTGGACAGGGATTTAAGCTTAGCCGACGGCTTGAGTCGCTTGCAGAGCGGAGCTTTGGCTGATGACTACAGCTTTACTGGTGATGTTGGAGATATTGCGGTCATAGAACTCTCTTCCGGCGAATATGACACCTACCTTTATCTGTATGATCCCAACGGCGAACTGGTAGCCAATAACGACGACTACGGCGACGGGTCGAATTCTTTGATCGCATACGTTCTGCTGGAAGCCGGAACGTATACGGTGGAAGTCTCATCTTATGCTGAAAACGAGACAGGGCAGTATCGGATCACCCTGACCAACGGTACGGACCTGTTCCCCGGCCGTTCCTCCACGGAAATCGTTCCGGGTAGCGATCCGGACGGTTCTTTGGGCCAGGGCGATGGTTCCAGCCGCGAGCGCATCGGCCATTTCGCCGATGACTATACATTTACGGCAGCGGCGGGAGACCAGATTCTGCTGGACCTGACGAGTACGGAGTTCGACACCTACCTTTATCTGTACGGCCCCGACGGCGAACTCTCCGCCCAAAACGATGACTATGGCTCCGTGTCGCATTCGGCTATCGAACTGACCCTGCCGGAGTCAGGAACCTATACTGCCGAAGTTACTTCATACGAAAGCCAGGAAACAGGTGGATACAGGCTATCTTTCAGGGCCGGGGATGGTATCCGCCCCGGGCGTTCCGTGACAGCGATAATATCAGGCGATATGCTGGCGGGTTCCCTGGGCCAGGGTGACGGACCCAGCCGGGCCGGTAATGACTATTTCGCCGACGACTGGACGTTTACGGCCGCTGAGGGGACAGCCGTGGTGATCGGGCTCCAGAGCGATCAGTTCGACGCGTTCCTGTTTCTTTTCGGTCCGGATGGCGAGTTGGTGGCTTACAACGACGATTTCGGGGACTCCACCAACTCCTTTGTCAGTAGCCTGCTCCCTGCCGATGGTGACTACACAATAGAAGTCACTTCATACGGTGAGGGCGAGAGCGGCCAATACATGATAACCTTTCAGGCCGGAAGTAGTGTCAATCCAGGACGGTCGGTCACCGAAATCTCTTATAACGATTCCCTGGACGGTTCCCTGGGTGTTGCTGACGGGATCAGCCGCACCGGCAGCGGCCATTTTGCCGATGACTTCACTTTTACCGGCTCTGCCGGCGACTCGTTATCCATAGACCTGAGCAGCATCAATTTTGACACTTATCTTTACCTCTATGACCCCGATGGCAACCTCGTGGCCGAGAACGACGATTACGGGGGCACTTCCCGGTCTTATATCTGGTACAGGCTGAACTCCAGCGGCATGTATACTCTCGAGGTGTCTTCCTACGAAGGCTTGATAGGGGATTACCGGATAACCTTGCTGGCCAACGAGAATGCGGGTGCCGGGCGCTCTGTCACGGGGTTATCGTACGGGAGCGAGTTGGAAGGCTCGCTTAGCCTCGGTGACGGGATCAGCCGTCTGAATACCGGCAGTTATGCCGATGATTTCAATTTCGAGGGTAACAGCGGAGATTCGGTGGTCATAGACCTGGCCGGCAACGAGTTCGAGGCGATGGTATTTCTCTACGATCCGGACGGGCGTCTGGAAAGTTTCAGCGGCCTGTTCGGTGACCTGTCCGCAACGCTGATCAGTACCACCCTTTTAGAAAGTGGCACGTATACGATCGAAGTAACTTCTGCGGCCGAAAACGTGACTGGTGACTACAATATCAGGCTGCTCCAGAGCGAGGACACGGTAAGTACGCAGCGCTCGGTAATGGCAATCTCCTCCGCCGATTCGGTTGCCGGTTCGCTTAACCGGCTGGATGGCGTGAGCCGCAGGAGGCCCGGCAGTTTTGCTGACGACTACACGTTCGTGGCCGGAGCCGGTGATGTCGTGGCTATCGGGCTTTCGAGTGCTGAGCTGGACACCTACCTGTACCTTTACGACCCCGAAGACTCTCTGGTGGCGGTAAGCGATGACTACGGTAATTCCTCGGACTCTTATATCTGGCAGAGGCTCGGTGCAGCGGGAACCTACACGGTGGAAGCTACCACCTACCCGGACTATGAAACCGGTTCTTACCTGCTCGTTCTGGCGGGCAATGAAGCCGCCGGTTCCGGAAGGTCCAGCGCTGAAATCTCGCTGGGAAACCCGGTTGACGGAATCCTGGACCCAAGCGACGGGTTAAGCCGGTTGGGCGGAGCAAAATTAGCCGATGACTATACTTTCAGCGGCAACTCCGGGGACCTGGTGGCAATTGAGCTTGTCAGCAGTGAATTCGATGGTTACCTGTACCTGTACGATACAGAGGGCGGCCTGGTGGCCGAAAATGACGACTTCGGCAGCACGATGAGGTCGGTTATCATTTACGAGCTTCCATCGAGCGGCACTTTCACGATAGAGGTCAGCGTATATGAGACTGGCTTAACCGGTTCCTACCGGATCACCTTACTTGACGGCAACGATCTGCAAAACAACCGCTCGGTGACCGGGATTGCATATGGTGACTATCGCGAGGGAAGGTTAAACCCGGATGAGGGAACCAGCAGGTTACGCGCCGGTTATTTCGCGGATGATTTCGTTTTTTCGGGACTCAGCGGAGATTCGGTGCTGATTTCGGCTTTCAGCACGGATTTTGATACTTACCTGTATCTCTACGATAGCCAGGGTGCGCTGATCGCCGGGAACGATGACTTTTCCGCCGAAACGAGCAACTCGCTGATAAGCCTCGTGCTGCCTGCCGGGGGCGAATATACGGTGGAAGTGACTTCCTATGAGGCAGGGACCGGCGAGTACCTGCTCAGACTGTCGTCCGGTGAGGACATTGCATCCGCACGCTCAAGCGCTGAAATAGCTGAAAACGTACAGGTGAACGCTTCCCTGAACGAACTCGATGGCGCCAGCCGGGAGCGTGCCGGACGCTTTGCCGACCACTACACGTTCGAGGCCAGCGTCGGTGATATCGTGGCTATCGAACTGTCGAGTGATGAACTGGACACCTACCTATACCTCTACGATCAGAATGACAGCCTGGTGGCCCGGAACGATGACTACGGCGGCATTTCACTCTCCCTGATCAGCCATGTGCCGGCCTCCAGCGGCACCTACACTATTGAAGTTACTTCTTACGACGAGTTCGAGACCGGTGCTTACGCCCTCACTTTGCTCAAGGGACAGGGCGCGGGCGCCAGCCGCTCGGTCACCGAAATAGCTTTCGGCCAGGAGGTGGAAGGCTCGCTTGGGGTTTCCGATGGGCCCAGCCGCATGTATATCAGCGGCCACTTCGCCGATGATTTTACCTTCACGGCAGCTTCCGGGGATACCGTGGCGGTGGACCTCTACAGCAGCGATTTCGATACCTTCATCTACCTCTATGCCCCCAACGGTGAGCTGGTGGCCCGGAACGACGATTACGGCGGGCTATCGCGCTCCTTTCTCCAATACGCGGCCACCGCGGATGGCGTCTATACTGTCGAAGTATCGTCGTTTTTTGAAAATGAAACCGGAGGCTACCGGCTGAAGTTGTTGAGTAACGAAGCCCTCGGCCCCGATAGGTCGGAGAGGAGTATCTCTTTTGGTGACCAGAAGAGCGGCTCCCTGGACGGCGGCGACGGGACCAGCAGGCGTCGCATGGGCCTGCCAGCCGATGACTTCACTTTTTCGGGAATTAACGGGGACTCGGTCCTGGTGGACCTCTCCAGCCATGACTTTGACACCTACCTCTATCTCTACGGTCCCGACGGCAGCCTGCTGGCAGGAAACGATGATTTCGGAGGCACTTCCCGTTCGCTTGTAAAACTCGTACTTCCCGCCAGCGGAAAGTACACGATTGAAGTTACAGCCTATGATGGCGGCCAGGCCGGAGATTACCAGGTCGTGCTGCTTTCCGGCGAAGACTTCAGTCCCCGGCGTTCCGTTGTTGAACTGCTCTACGGCAGATCGGCCTCAGGCTCGCTGGGTGCTGCCGATGGAACAAGCCGAAGCCGCGCGGGCAGCCTGGCCGATGACTATACTTTTACCGGGGTGTCAGGCGATTCATTAATCATAGACCTCACCAGCGACGAATTTGACACCTATCTTATTCTGTTCGGCCCGGACGGCAGCCAGCTAGCCCTGAACGACGATTTCGGCAGTACTTCGCGCTCCTATATCTGGTACCGGCTGAGTTCGAGCGGAGTTTACACGATTGAAGTAACCACCTACAGCAGCCACGAATTGGGCCGCTATCAGATCATCCTGCTGGGCAACGAAAATGTCAAACCCGGCAGGTCAAGCAGTGCAATCGCTTACGGAGATTCGATAGCAGGGTCGTTGAGCGTAACCGACGGGACCAGCCGCCTGATCGGTGGCAGTTTTGCCGATGATTACAGTTTCACCGGCAATAGCGGTGATTCCATAGCGATAGAACTGACCAGCAATACTTTTGACACCTACCTGTTTCTCCTTGATCCCCTGGGAGATGTAGCCGCTTACAACGATGACTGGGGTGGAATGTCGCACTCCTATATCTGGTACCGGCTGCCCGCCGACGGTACTTACACCATAGAAGTCGCCTCGTCCGAGCCGAACCCCAGCGGGGCATATCTGATCAAGTTGTCCAGCGGGGCAGGGAGCTTGAGCGACAACAGGAGTGAATCCAAGGTCAGCTACGGTGAGGAAGTAAACGATTCGTTAGTCATTACCGACCTGCCGAGCCGTCGCCGCCAGGGTGCTTTTTCAGATGATTACAGTTTCACCGGCAGCTTGGGTGATACAGTGCGGATGGAACTCACCAGCAACGAATTCGACACCTACCTGTATCTTTACGGTCCAGGCGGCGCTCTGCTTGCCTACAACGATGATTATCAGGAGAATATTACCCGATCCTTAATCGAACGAACCCTGCAAGCCGACGGTACTTATATTATCGAAGTCACTTCTTATGAGCCTAACGAATCGGGCCGTTACAAGCTGACGCTCAGCAGGAGCCGGAGCACGGTTTCAGTGGCGGGTATTTCCTATGGAGCAACCCTGAGCGGTGTGCTTACCGAGGCTGACACGAGCGGACGAAGCATTACCGGAGGCTATGCGGACCGCTACAGGTTCAATGCCGCGCCGGGTGATTCCGTGCGGATGGCGATGACAGGCGACGGATTCGATACCTATCTGGCACTGTACGATGGCTCCGGGGTTCAGGCCGCCATCAGCCGTGTCCGGACACCGGGTACCCTGGCAACTATCGCTTACAGGATATCCAAAGGCGGAGATTATACCATCGAAGCCGGAGCTGCCAGGCATGGGGAAACCGGGCCGTACCTTCTTTCGCTGATTTCAGCGGACGCGAGTTATGCTCCCGCTGAAACCGGCGGTGCGTTTACATTTGTGCGGCGTGGCTGGGGCCTGGACCTCAGCTCGACAGGTTTGTTTGATAAAAACCTGTTCAGCACCGGGCTCCCCTGGAGCATAAGCTTGCCGTACAGCCAGGACGACATCCATCCCGCCGGTGATGAGGACCATTTGAGTGTAATGGGTTATAACGCTGAATCGGGCAGTTGGATTCAGCAGAAAGTCATCAGCCGCGATGTGGAAAATAATAGCCTCACTATCGAATACACTTCCTATCTGGTAACTCTCTTCGCCGTCCTCTCGGGTTCGGAAGAAGTTACGGTCCCCGGATTATCGCCCGCCTCTTCCGTACGCGAAATATCTCCCGGCGGGACTTATGTGCTCCGCATCATGGCGGGTTACAACTATCCCGTTACGGGGCTGAACGATCTTTCCTTCACCTTGACGTACGACTCCCTGCTTGTTGAAAACGTGGAGGCCCGGACTGCCGCGAATGTGGACACTTCCTCCTTTGTGCTCTCGTCCACCGGGCAATCCGGCAAGATCGATATGAAATTTGCCAGTACCACCGGCGAGAGTTTTTTCGGAAGCGGCACAGTGGTTGAAATTTCTTTCCGGGTGCCGTTGGCCGCCCCTGCCGGTTCGACAGCGGATTTCAGCATTGTCGAACTTGACGCCCGGAACCAGAAGGGTGAAACTATCCCGCTTAAAGCCCAGAACACGAGTCTGACAATCAGCGCCTCACCTGTGTCATCAGGGGATGTTGATGGCAGCGGAATTACAGATATCTTCGACCTGCTGGAATTGTTAAAAGTACTGTCAAGCGGTTCCCCCAGTCCCAGGGCCGATGTGGACGGCAACGGGAATGTGGATATATTCGACTTGCTCGCGTTGCTGAAGCTCTTAAGTTCGGGGTAACCGCCCAACATATTCTGAAGCAGTACATGAATCGAGATGATGGGATTTGACATTATCCGCAGGGGTTGCTTTGAATGACGGCATAAAGCCCGGGATGGCGTTGCAGGGACTACTGATAGCGGTTTATTTGTTTGCCGGGACAGCGTTCGGAGCGACTCCGGAAGATTCGGCTTCGGGGATTAACATTCACTGGATCGACTTGAAATTGGTTTTACATTATGGCCGATCCTATTGAGGAAGCACTTTGTAAGAGTAATGACGTATGTTTCAGCAATCGTTAAAAAGGAACTGCGATTGGAATTACCGCTCTACACAATTCTACAGGTTTTGAGTTTGTCACTTTTTGAAAGAATGCCCATTTTACAAGCGTTTGCAGAAGGATAATTCCTAAACTGAAAAATAGACTCTGCTATCCAATTGTTAATCCTATAATTACGTTGGGACACTACTGATGTTTTGTATTTAATTAAGGAATAGTATATGGATGGCTTACCCAACCGCGCAGCTTCCCTTCAATTGCGTACATTGTCCGACGAGCAGCTTCAAAAGATCCATCAGGCAAGCCTGCAAATACTAGCGCAACAGGGGATGCGCTTCATGCATCCCGGTGCGCGGGAAATTCTGCTTAGCCACGGAGCGGCGCTCGGGCAGGACGGCCTGGTAAAAATACCTTCAACCTTGGTCCAGCAGGCCATCGATACGGCCCCGGAAGTGGTTATGATTTACGACCGCGCCGGAAATCCGGCCATGGAGCTCGGTGGGCGAAATGTTTACTTCGGAACCGGTTCCGACACTCCTCAGACATTCGATCCGGAGTCGGGAGAACTCAGGAAATCCACGAAAAGAGACAGTTTCAGGATAGCAAGTTTCGTCGACGCCATGCCACAACTCGACTTTGTCATGAGCATGGGCATTGCCGATGACTATCCCGGTACCAGCTCTTTTGTGCACCAGTTCGACGCAATGATCAGCGGCTCCACCAAGCCTGTGGTTTACACTGCCCTGGGTCTCAAGGATATCCAGCCGATCCATCAAATGATGACCGCCCTCAGGGGAGGTAAGAAAGAAGTTTCCGACAAGCCATTTGCGATCCTCTACACTGAACCCATTCCGCCCGGAGTGCATACGCACGAAGGATTGGAAATGATCATGTTCTGTGCCGAAAACAGGTTACCGTTGACATATCCCACAGGCAGCATGGCTGGCGGTACCGCTCCGGTAACCATGGCCGGAGCAATAGCTCTTGGAAATGCGGAATGCCTGGCGGGTTTGGTAGTGCACCAGTTAGTTGCTCCCGGCGCACCGTTTATTTACGGGGGGAATGCTACGGCCATGGACATGCGCGGCGCCGGTTTCACATACGCCTCACCCGAATTTCATCTTGCTTTCAGCGCATTCGGTGACCTGGCCCACCACTACGGGCTGCCTGTCTGGGGCCTGGCCGGGGCGGCTGACAGCAAAGCTGTGGATGCCCAGGCCGGCGCAGAGGCTTCTCATCAAATTCTCCTGGCCCTGTTGAGCGGAGAAAACCTGGTCCATGATGTGGGGTACCTTGGAAGCGGAATGGTCAGTTCAATGGAGATGATTCTATTCTGCAACGAAGTGATCGGTATGCTGCGCAAGGCTACCGCCGGGATAACTGTCAACGAAGAAACCCTGGCGCTTGAAGCGATACAAAGAGTGGGGGCAGGCGGCCATTTCCTCCAGGATGAGCATACGCTGAGGCATTGCCGGGAAATATGGACGCCATCGCTGTTCAACCGGGAACCTTTGGAGCAGTGGAAGGCCTCAAAAGACAAAGATTTTTTCATCTCTTTGAACGAGCAGGTAGGGAAGGTTCTGGCCGGGCACAAGGTGGTTGAGATAAATAAGGAAGCACGAAAGGATATTAATAATATTCTCAGTCGCCGTGAGCAGCTAAAAACTACTTGAACCCTGGCGACAGGCAGAACGGTTTGCCGCGGCGAGTCTTCAATTGGGGAATATAAGTTAATGGTATTGCCACAGAAAAGTGGACACCGGCTTAAGCCACATTATTCAGCCGCTCATACTGGACGGGAGTTTTGTACCCCAATGTCGAATGTCTCCTGATCCCGTTGTAACAGGACTCGATATATTCAAAGATTTGCTGCCTGGCCTGGTCTCTGGTGTAAAATGTGTTCTGATAGATCAGTTCGGTCTTGATGGTTTTGAAAAACAACTCAGCCACCGCATTATCCCAGCAGTGCATAGCAGTATTCTCAACCTGATCCATCACCTCACCCGGGGTAGTTAATGATCCAGCCCCAGAACACTTGACCATGATTTTATCCTCTCAAGTGGAAAAGGTCCTAAAATAATCCGCGTGCCGGGGGTTCGAATGTCTCCTCCACTACCAGATATAGCAAGGGTTTGGCCGGTAATGGCCAAACCCTTTTTTTATTAGGCTATTATATCCCGCGAAGGCCCAATTAATGCATTTCAACAGGTTATTTTACCTTCGCGGTACAGTGTTATATCAAGTTAACAGCAAATTGATACTCGAACATTGTGACGTCAGCTTACCTCAAAAACCTTCTCTACCTCTTCAAGCTGCAAGCCTTTTGTTTCCTTCATCATGAACATCGTAAAAATAAACGCCACGAATGAGGCCGCGGTAAAAAGAAAGAATACGTTGCCGCCCATTGCATCCCTGAGAACGGGGAAGAACTGGGTAACCGTAAAATTAGCCATCCAGACCATCATGGTGGCAATCCCCATGGCGGCGCCGCGGATTTTGGTGGGAAACATTTCAGAGAGGTAGACCCATATTACCACTCCGACACCTGTTGAAAATGATGCCACATAGGTCATAACAGGAATAACCATCAATACAGGGTTGACATCCTTCATGCCGAACATCAGCCCAAGGGCCAGCATGGAGAGAGTCATCAGGGCGTAGGCGACTATATGCAGAATTTTTCTGCCCGCCCTGTCAATGAGCGCCATCCCCACAAAAGTAAAAATCAGGTTTGTCAGACCGATAATCATCTGGGCCTTGAAAGAGGTGGCTTTTTCTACAAACCCGGCCATCGAGAATATCTCGGTCCCATAATAGATAATTACGTTGATTCCGGTGAAGTTCGAGAATATTGCAAGGGCGAAACCAACTATCAAAACAGGCCTCACCCTGGGGTTAAGTAATTCAGCCAAGCCGCCCTTTTCTTTATCAAGCGCGGATCTTACCAACTCCATTTCCTTTACTGCATAATCCTCTCCGCCAATCTTCCGGAAAATATTCAGCGCCTCTCCATCCTGCTTGTTCTTGGCCAGCCAGCGCGGGCTCTCTGGAATAAAAAACAAAGCCAATGTAAAAAGCAGGGCGGGGACAGCCTCCACTTCAAACATCCATCGCCAGGAGCTGACCCCCATGTCCACCAGTATCCAGTTGCTGCAGTAAGTGAGCAGAATCCCCACCACGATAGCGAGCTGATTAACCGCCACAAGCACACCTCTCACCCGTGCCGGCGCCAGTTCGGCTATATAAATCGGAGAAAGAACCGAGGCGATTCCCACGCCGAGACCGCCGATGCTGCGGGCGATTATAAGCTGGGAGTAATTTTGGGGCAGGCCGGAAAGTACCGCCGAAACGGTGAAAAGAATACCAGCGCTGATCAGCATCTTTTTGCGGCCGTAGCGGTCGGTGAGGGGGCCGGTAATAAGCGAACCAATAATACAGGCAACAATCAGGTTGCTGACAGCGAAACCCTCCTGCCAGGCATTCAGCTCAAATTCTTCCGTTATCCCGCTGATCGTTCCTGAAATCACCCCCGTATCGAAACCGAAAAGCAAGCCTCCTATCGCCGCGATGAAAGATACTGCGCCGACATATTTCCAATTGATATGCTGTTCATCGATCTTGGTATTAGCCATTATAATCCTTATCTTTAACAGGGAAACAGGCCGGTTAAACCGCCTCGCGGTCTGGCTTCGAAAAAAAGAATAGTTGGTAAACAGTAGTGAGCTATATGTTATGTTTAATAGGGGAAAATAGATACACCCCTCCAAAAGATCAAGCCATATTCTGATTCCCGTGGATTAAATGGGTGGCAGAGCCTGACTCTGAGGGATATTATTAGTTGGCGAAGTTATTAAAGCTGGAAAGGCAATTGTCAGCCGAAAGGGGCTGTGGATAAAATAAAGTGCAGTTGACCCATCCCGCACATCCTTTTTTCAGCAGCATACACACATGCACCGCGAGGCAGGAAAGATGAAGAAGCTGTCAATTTCCGGCATCATCCTGATCGTCCTGGTAAGTCTGGTTCCAACCCCACCGGCACGGGCTGCCGAGTCATCCGCCGCTGTCTGGATGAAATACGAAATTCCCTTCGTGAGCAATAAAACCTACGATAACCCTCTATATGACATCAAGTATTTCAAAGCCACTTTCACTTCGCCCACCGGCAGGAATAAAACAGTCCACGGTTTCTGGGATGGCGGCCAGGATTGGAAAATCCGTTTCCAGCCGGATGAACAGGGCCGCTGGACATATCTTACCGCTTGCAGTGATACCTCAAACCGCGGCCTGAATGGCATCGAGGGTTCTTTTGACTGCGGGGCAAATAGCAGCGAACTCGATATCCATCGCCGCGGGGCCGTAATCCGTCCTCCGGGTGCTTATCATCTGTCCCATGCCGATGGCACTCCTTTTCTCTGGACTGGCTGCACGGCCTGGAACGGAGCGCTGCTGTCCAGCGAAGCCGAATGGGAAAAATACCTGTCACAAAGAGTTGCGTCGGGCTACAGCGTGATCCAGTTTGTCACCACCCAGTGGAGAGGTGGCGAAACAGATAGCGAGGGCAGAGTCGCTTTTACCGGCAGCGGAAAGATCGAAATAAACCCGGAGTTTTTCAATCGCCTGGACAAAAAGATCGATCATGTAAACTCCCACGGGCTGCTGGCGGCTCCGGTAATTCTTTGGGCGCTGCCGTTTGGCCAGGCCAGGCATTTGAGCCCTGGATACTACTTGCCGCAGGAGGAGGCTATCCTGCTGGCGCGTTACATTGTGGCAAGATATGGAGCAAACCACGTGAGCTGGGTCCTGGGCGGGGATGGCCGTTATATAGACGAATACGAACAGCGCTGGAAAAAAATCGGGCAAGGGGTGTTCGGCGATGGGGAGTACCAGGGTATTGTCTCGCAGCATCCCCACGGGCGGTCGTGGATTGGACGCGCCTACCGCGATGAAGCCTGGCTGGATGTGATCGGTTATCAGTCGAGCCACGGCAACCAGGCAAATGTGGTCAACTGGATCAACAGTGGTCCTCCCTCCCGGGACTGGGACAAGCTCCCGGCCCGGCCGATTATCAATATGGAACCGAATTACGAGGAAATATTCTTCAGAATTACCGCGCGGGATGTTAGAAACGCATCCTATTGGAGCCTGCTTGCCACTCCCGTGGCGGGGATCACCTACGGAGCCTACGGTATCTGGCCCTGGTTGCAGGAGGGCAATGAAATACAGAACCACGGAAGCCCGTCAATAGAGGGAAGAGAGTACACCCCCTGGTATGACAGCATTAATCTGCCTGGAAGTATCCAGGTGGGCTACCTGGCGTCTTTTTTCAGGAAGCTTCAATGGTGGCGGCTGCGTCCAGCCCCCCAGCTGCTGGCCAGCCAGCCGGGCGAGGAAACTTTTAACCATTTTATATCAGTGGCTGCAACTGATGACAAATCGTTGATAGTGGCTTATCTCCCCGTGCAATCCGCTATTATTCTGTTTAACCCGTTTGGCGCAAAATATCAGGCTGAGTGGTTCGACCCGATCAGGAATAAGTACAACCCGGCCGAGGTAAGCTATCCGGAAGGATTGATTCAGCTCCATTCGCCCCTGGATCAGGACATGCTGCTCATTTTGCGTAAACTTTAGCTGATTTGGAGAGCACGATGATTCCTAGCATGCGCCGAATTCTGCCAGTGCTGTTACTCTGCCTTCCGGTTGCGATTTTTGCGCAGGAAGACGCGGCTGGCCTGCTGCCATCCAAACAGATTCTCGCTGAAATTCGTTCCCAATCAGATGACGCCGCTATCTGGTGGACCGGCCATAACGGGTGGCTGATCAAGGCCGGGGGAGTCTTGTTCGGATTTGACCTGGTGCTGGATATGGCGGACCGCCTTCACAAATCTCCCATTACCACAGCGGAGCTGGCCGGGGAACTGGATATCTCATTTGTCACTCACGAGCATGGCGATCATTTCAATAACAGAGTGTCGAGAGAACTGGCCAAAAACTCGGATTGCATGTTTGTAGTTCCGCGCAATTGCCTCAATAAAGCCCGGGAACTGGGCATTCCGGAAAGCCGGATTCAGGTGGCCATCCCGGGCGAGCCTTTCGACCTGCTGGGGGTCCATGTCCTGCCGCTCAGGGCGCTCCACGGACATAAGCAATTTTCGGTCTACAGCAAGGCCAACCTGGACGACTGCGGTTACCTGATTACTGTCGGCGGGAAAACATACCTTCAGCCCGGTGACTCTGTCCTGCTGCAGCAACACCTGGAGCTGGAGGGTGTGGACGTGCTTTTTTTCTCGCCCACCGAGCACAACATGCATATCCGGCAGTCAGTTATTCTGATCAACGAGCTGGAGCCGGAGTACATTCTGCCTCAGCACAGAGACACCTATCGGCAAACCCCGCAGAACCGTTACTGGACCAACGGTTACCCGGATGAGGTGAAGACGCATCTTTCCCGCACTCTTCGGGAGCGCTATTATATTCTTGAGCAGGGCGGACGCCTGATTGTGAAATGAACTTTAATCGAATAGAATTCGCTACCGCTTAGATGAGGTGTAAGCTGTTGCATGTGCAGGATGAGCAGCTCAAAATCCCCCTTGGAAAAGGGGGCGTCCACGATGAAATCGGGACGGGGGATGTTGTCTCCCCCCTTTGAAAACAAACTGAAGATATCCGGCTACTTGTTCTTCCGGTTATAGTTGATCAGCCGCTTGATCCCGGCAAGACGCTCCCGCATCGTTGTTATTTTTTTAACGTGCAACTGGGTACTCCTGACCATCTTGGGGTCGCTCGTGGAAATTTCCCGCAAATCAGCCAAGGACTTGGCATATAGACTCGAAGCACGGTCGGCTCTGGCATGGTTCATTGTGCCTGAGCCAATCAGAGCGTCTATATCCGCAACCTCATCGGAGGCGTAGTCCAGTTCCCGGGCGTACTCCAGGTAGGCTGTGGCTCGAAAATATTGAGCCATTTCCTTCATATATATGTCATTGGTCTCAAACGCCGCGGATAAGGCTGTGATCGCCCGCGGGTAGTCCTTGAAATTCTGGAGGTTGATTACACCGATCTGAAAATATAACGGTGCTTTACCGGCATCCTCCGCGCAATTGACCGCCTGTTCGTAATAGTCTATCGCTTCCTCGAAATCTCTGGCCTTATGGGCGTATATGCCCAGGTTGTAGCAGGCGCCGGGAAATGATGGGTCCAGTTCCGCGATTTCACGCAGGGTTTCGATCTCTTTCCCGGCCTCGTTAAGCTCGTGCTGCAACGTGGCCAGAAAATTCAATCTCTGACATTGTGCTGCTATCCAGGCCGAGTCGGCTGGATTACCTTCCGGGCGGGATATCTCGCAGGCACGGACCATGTAATCGGCGGCTTTGCGGGTCAAGGTCTCAGCCTCATTCGAATCGCCGTCCTCCTCTAGTCCAGTGGCTTTGCTGTAATAGTAGACCGCCATCTGATGCCGGACATCGGCATCAGTGTCCTCGATCCCGATCAGTCTTTCAAAGACCTCGATTGCCTCGTCCAACCGTTCGAGCCGGTTCAGGGTCAGGGCATGGTAATGGGTATACGTGTAGCGCCGCGGGTCTATTTCCACCAGTTTAGCAAAATGCCTGAGTGCGCCCTCATAGTCATGGCCGGTGAAGTAATAATGGTTGGCCAGTGTTTCGTGGGTGGGCACGTGAAGAGAGTCTATTTTTGTAAGGATTTCATTAAGCCTGGCGATTGACTGATCGTACCTTTTTAACTTCAGCAGGCACATCGCCACCATATAATTGAAAGTACGATTTTCCGGCTCCAGGGCTACCAGTTTCCGGTAGTTTTTCAATGCTCTCTTCATGTTTATTTTTGTTCGAAATGCTTTAAATAGCTTGTCGTATATTGTATTGTTATAATTGGGGCGGGCAATTGCAATCGTCATGATTTGTACTCTGACGGCTGCGACCACATCGATAAACTCTCCTGCCAGGTACCATGACCTTTTCTCGCTTTTCACCGAATACCACTCGCTAGCTACCGTATAGTCGTCTTTCGTATAGTGATCCTTCGGATAAACGTAAGTGACCTGGGCCGAGAATTCCGTTCCTTTGCCACCCGGCTGGCTGATCGTAGGGCGGGCAATGAGAATCGACTCGAGGCTTTCCATCATTTGCGGCAGCACAGAATCCGGGATAGCGCTTACCCCGGTCATGTTATTCTCTTCCAGGTATTTCTCGTAATCCTTTTGGGTGACGCTCTCGAAATATCGGCATTTCTTGAGAACATCCACCAGGTCCCACTGGAATTTTTCCTGTATCGAACGGTTTATTTCGGATCCTGCTACCGGGGGCAGTACCAGAATTTTCGGCCAGCCGGCCTGCACCGGGCTGCTCAGGAGGAGGATGAAAATAATCAGCATCAGCAGGAAACGACCCGGAAAGATAGTCATGAGTAAGCTCCATTCGAACTGGAATCAGGGACTGAGCATGGCAGTGACCGCAAATAATTGTGGTGACGACTCCTGGCGCTGGCATCCGAACGTCAGTTTGAAGAAACATTATCTATCCTTGGTACCACCCCGGCTTGTTGGTGTTCCAAATCCGAGCGGAATCTTTCGTGCTTTTCAGCAGGAATCGGGACGGGTCGGCATATCTTTCTGGTATCACCTCATATCCGCGCGGCATCATGCTGGCGCCGTTTTGGCCATGCCGATCTAGTTGCTAAGGCTTGATCATTAAGTCGGGCGTGATAAGACTCTGGTTATCGGTGAGGGGCGCTTTTGAATTTGGGAGAGTCTTATTGTCGTTTGGGCGATGTGTTCCCGGAGCTGCCGCATAGTGCAACGATCCGGACAAAAAAATCCCCCGACGGGAGCGATTCCTGCCGGGGGGTACCTATCTAGTGGCTTGATCCAAGCCTTAAACAGGCCTGACGTTTTGTGACTGCAGGCCCTTGGGACCTTCGGTGATATCGAACTCAACTTCCTGATTTTCCTGGAGGGTTTTGAAACCATCCGACTGAATCTCAGAATAATGAACAAAAACGTCTGCGCCGTCTTCTTGTTCAATGAACCCGAAACCCTTGGACTCATTAAACCATTTGACTTTACCCCTTGCCATGCTGGGTGCTCCTTGATAAAAATAAAAAACTTCCGCCCCGCTCAATATCTCTAAAGTAACGGGACACGTTTGCTCTTGAAAGCAGTCATCCTGAGGGAATCATGCGATCAGGGTTCTAATTTTAAGCTCAATTTCTCAACAAGGCAAGAAAAAAAGCATTTTAGCGGAAATCTCCCATTTTATAATTGAGACCGCTTGAGAAGGTTTTTTTTTAGATTCAGAGCCGAATGCCTGAACGAGTACTGGTTCCTGAGCCTGGCTGATGTCAGAGAGATAATTGAAAAATGGCAGTGGTATTATAATGAAAAACGGCCGCACAGTTCACTGGAGAACCAGTGCCCATCCTACTTTGCCGCTCACAGTGCTCCTGCTCCGGCGTTTGGTTCCCTGCCCAGGAGTGATGCGGGAAGCTTGCCGGTGAGCCGTAAATGTGGAGGCTCAATTCTGGTGGAGATGCCCGGAATTTTCATTCGAAAGTGTCCGGATAAGAGAAGCACTCCACCGCCACTGTCCTGATCTTTTCAATCAGATCGTGTGGCATACCCCGCAAAAAAGTTAAAAAATCGTCCCGTATGCCCCGCCATTCTTTCCGCACTTTCCCTTGACGAAGTTTTCTCATAGTGCGTATACTGATATTAAACCACTACAAAATAACTTCCTGAATTAATATGTACAGGTATTTCCATTCAATAAGCGTTTACTGAATTCTTTTTGCTGCAATCCGTGTTCCATGCAATTAGCTAAAGTAGACATTGCGGAACAACTTTCTGCAATTCGTCATAAATGACAGCCATTCTCACCCCTTGAGTTTTCCTGGAGTTGGATAGTTTGTCTCAGGACTGAGCGATCAATCATAAGATATGCTCCTCAAAATATATTCAAGAACGTTTATCATTCCTTGCTCCAAAATAGACCTGGGTCGTTCGCGGCCGATGATTCGGTGCGTAGCACGCCCTGAACTTATCACTTTGGCCGTTAAAGTATAGAGCACGGGGAAAACGTAAACCGTGAACTGAAAAGGAGACCTATGGAATAGATTTGCACAACCGCTATGGAAACAGATTTTAATAATTTCCGCAATCTGAACGGTCATTATAGTTAGGGATTTATGACTGAATGGCATCAGGATATTCTTGAGATCATTTGTGAGTTTGCAGGGTTGCGGCAATGAAAACTGAAGGGGGGACAAATATGAGGCCGGTCATCGTCTGTTCATTAATGGTTTTTATCGCACTCCACCTAAGTGCCGCGGATCTAGACGCACAGACCTTTCAAGGGGCGAGCAATTGCCTTGTCTGCCACGCAGTCCCCCAGGGTGAGCACCCGGCGGTAGACGGAGCAATCAGTACTTACCACAATACCTCGTTGAGGGACCCGGATTCGTCATCGGTCTACGGCCCGCCGGGAGTGGTTTCTGATGATCAGTGGGCTGCGGGGCTGGACCTGGCAACCACTTCCAGCTTTGCCCAATACGGTGAAAACGCTCCCAAACTTTATTTGGACCAAACCGTTGCCGCCCAGGACCCAGCGGACTTCCTCAGCGGCTACCAGGTGACAATCGGCGCGATTACATATCAGGTAAATAGTACCTATGGCGGCCACGGCAAGTGGAAACAGCGTTACATGACAAAGATCGGCGAGGGTCTGTACGTCCTTCCTATCCAGTGGAACGAGAAAGACCAGGAATGGGTGACTTACAAGCCAGACCACTGGTACGATGGGGATGATTTGCCGCTTTACACAGACCCGGCCACCCTGGTGGCGGATGTGGTCCTGAAAAATTCTTTCGAACGCCGTTGCATTGGCTGCCACTCCACCGGGACAGTACTTGCATACGATGATTCCACTGGATACACAGCCACTTATGCAGAATTTAATACTCTTTGCGAGCGGTGCCACGGGGCGGGTGGCCCCAGCGCGGTTTCTTTTCACAGTGGTGGAACTGGTTTGTCGATTGATGATTTAACCCAGGACCAGCGGCTGGAGCTTTGCGGCCAGTGCCATTCAAGAGGTTCGAGCGTGGGTACCGCCGGAGGAAACAAGTTCGATTTCCCGGTCAATCTCGCTTTGGAGACCTACAAGATCAGCGAACCTCTCGAAGACTTTTTTATCGTCGTTAACCCGGTGGACGATGCGAGCAAGTTCTGGCCCGACGGCGTCCATTCGAAAAGCCATCACCAGCAGATGTTGGACTTTAAGAACAGCGGTCACTACTCTGACCCCGGCGCGCTGATGGATTGCACCACCTGCCACGACTCGCACCAGGCGCCGGGTGACCACCAGGTAAGGGATCAACTCGTTGTCACCGGGGCGGACAGCCAACCGTTGTCTATTACCACCAACAACGATGATAATACGCTCTGCCTGGCATGCCATGCCGCAACGGCAGGCTTATTCAGCGCTATCAGCAAGGAAATGGTGGCGGATGCCGCTGCCAATGCCGATTCTATCGGCACAATCGTATTGGCACACACCAACCACGCTTACGATCCGGATGGAAGCGGAGAGTCGAGATGCTCGAAGTGCCATATGCCCAAAACCATGAAGAGCGCAATCCCGCATGACATTCACGCCCATACTTTTCAGACAACCCTGCCGGAGAAGACCCTGAACCTTGACTATCAAACCAAGGGCGGAATGTTCAATTCCTGCGCCCTCAGCTGCCACAACAAGAGCAATCCCTGGAGTATCGTGGATGTTGACAATACGGTCTGGAATGAGCCCACTGACCTTGAATTGGCAGCCGCGCTCAATGAGTATGCCGTCCAGTGGTGGGGTGAGGAGCTCGCTCGGATATGCGATTTCAATAACGATGGGAAACTGGCAGTGAGCGATGTGATTTCTTTTATTATTCTCGCGCGTAATAATCCGGTGGACCAACGCCTGGACAGAAACAGTGACGGTAAATACAACCTGGGTGATCTTATCGCTCTGATAGATGACATCTGGACGGGCGCCTGTTCCGAGAGTGCCGGTGAATCGACATCATTAGCTTCGGCCTCTGGCGGAATAATAATTGATGAGACCGATGGTTTAACCACGGATCAGATTGGCTACATTGAGACGATCCTGCAGCAGCTCGATCTGACACTGGAGCAGCAGGAAGCTTTCCGCATTGCCCTTTACGGGCAGAGTGGGATAGCCGCTCTACCGAAAGCATTCGTCCTGGCCCAGAACGCTCCGAACCCGTTCAACCCGGCCACCACGATCAGCTACAGTGTGCAGCAAGGCGCCACCGTGGAGGTCAGCCTCAAAGTATATGACATCCGCGGCCGGCTGGTAACCACACTGGTTAATGAGATCAAGGACGCTGGGACTTACACTGTTTTCTGGGAAGGCACCAGCGATTCCGGCCAGAAAATCGCCAGCGGAGTTTATTTCTATCGCCTGCAGGCCGGTGAGTTCACGCAGACCCGCAAGATGGTGCTGCTGAAGTAAAGCTGGAAGCAGGGTTTTGTCAGCGAGGTGAACAAAGGTACGGCCCGGCCAGCAGGCCGGATCATTTGTACGGTTATTTAATAAGATTGATTTCATGGGAAACCGGGACATCCAGTGAAGTCAGTCTTTCATAAACCGGGCTGTACCTTTGATAATTTAACACGAACCGGTTTATTGCCTTTTATTACAGGAACCATGAGTGATTGCTGTCAGCCGATTTGATTGTGCCTTGCGGCTGGCGGCAATTGTATTATTATGCGGGCTGGAGATTTTATGCGAGCATTTTTGCCGGATTGGAGAGGAAATGTTGTTCAAGGTCGGCCAGGTTGCACGGGAAGTTGAGATGTCCATAAAAAGGATTCTGGAATACGAAAAGGAAGGCTTGATAAAACCTTTAAGAAAAGAATCCAGCAGTCACAGACTTTTCAGTGAATTCGAAATCCGCCAGATTAAACGGATAAAACACCTGATACACAAAAGAGGATTTACACTTGCAAGTATCAAGCATTTGCTGAACATGGCTCCCTGTTGGATAGTACTTGACTGTGATAGCTGGGAATCTTGTCCCGCTTATAGTCATCCCAATGAAAAATGCTGGGAAATTAAAAAGCAGTTGGAAGTTGAGTGTAAGTGTATGGGCACCTGCGAACGATGCCCTGTATACCTGGTAAGGGATTTCAACACAGAGCCTCTTTTTGAAAAAACACCGATTTTAACCGAAACGAATTTCCCGGAGCTTGCTCCGGGGTAAGCTGTTGCATTTGCAGGACGAGAAGTTTAAATCCCCCCTGGCCCCCCTTTGGCAAAGGGGGGGAATCTGGCCGTAGAAAAGGATGGGAGGTAAAATTCCCCCTTAGAAAAGGGGGGCGCTGAAAAGCGGGTGGGGGTTGTTACCTCCCTTTTGAAAAAGGAAATTTTTCAGATACCTCGCAGCTCTGCCACGGGGTAGTCCATTTCGAAAAGGATTCCCCGGTAGCTTACCGCGGTATGGTTCATTCCGATTCGGGACCCGGTTCCCACGCCGGATTTCCAGTTGAAACTCTGTTTAAAAGCCTTGCATTATCTGGTTACTGTTATTAAGTTATCCAGCCTTAAGACGGAGATTATTTGCCCCCTTCGTCTAGTGGCCTAGGACGCGTGGTTCTCAGCCATGAAACAGGGGTTCGATTCCCCTAGGGGGTACCATATAGAAAGCTCGCTCTGATTAAATTCAGAGCGGGCTTTTTTTGTAAAAGGACTAATTTTGTTTTAATAGATTAACAATAATATTGCCCAGCAAAGCCAAAGCAGCAATCCATAATCCCAAAATAGTCAGTATTCTTTCCTTACGAGTTTCTCTTTTCTGAGATTCCCGCTCTTGAAGTGTTTCTGCAGCATTTAATAACATCCCTGGGCGATATCGCCAGTAAAAACAGAAATCTTTCCTCGTTTTTTGAACTATTTCTTTGTCTCTTTCTATTTTCGTATAACCCTCGTCCCACACTCCAAAGTAGCACGATAAGGACTCAAGTGATTTTACCCACGAAAAATCATCTTCACATGCCAGCTTTCTTTTTTCGTCATTAATTAAGAGCTTGTGGCCCATAGTGTCTCTAATAAAGAAATGGCAATTCGCACAATTAGCTTTCATAATACTCTCCTAACAAAGTAGTTAACAGTATTATGTATCCATCCCCCTGGCCGCCTTAAGCGCCGCCATCGGAAGGCACGGCTCACAGCAGCGGCCGTTGGCATCCACCTGTTTCAGCACCGGGTGGACAGTTTCCAGGGCCGCCTCGCGCTCACGCTTCATCGGCCTGCTCGATCTGCTTCAATTTTTGCTCAACCCGGTCAAGCTGTTCCGGGGCCAGGCAGATTTCCCTGAATACAGCTTCCACTTTCTGCTCATCCAGGCGCTCAAAATCCTCTTGCCGGGGCAGGATCAGCATCCCGGCCATGTCCGCGCTGCCGGGACTGACAACGTACCTGTCCTCGCCTTTTGCGTAGAAACAAGCCGGCCGGTGCTTTCTTCTGGGATGGACAGCCACCAGCGGGGGACGGCCCTCAGCTCCGGGTGTAACAGCTATATTCATCCCCGGCTCGGTATCGCTCCGCTGCATTTTAAACTCATCGAGCGCCAGCAGGGTCCGCTGGAAAAGCACACCTGCCCGCTCACTGTCCGTTGCGTCAATGAAAATCCTGTGCGGCAGACGGTTGTCCACCACAATTTCCCTGCCATCGGGTTGCGGTAACTGCTCTTCAATCGGCAGCCAGCCCGGCGGTGCGGCCTGAAGATGGAGGTGGTCGGGGACCGAGGCTCCGGAGCGGGGCCCGTTATAGAGTGTGACAAACCCGGTCAGGCGGGTGAACTCGATCATCGCCGGCAGGATTTCCGCCGAGCATTGGGGCTTGTGTTCTCCATGGATCAGCACAAAGTGCCGCTTGAACAGGGGCAGAGGGTTACAGACCACCATCCAGTTGTCAAAAAAAGGCAGAGCTTTTTGCTCAGTGGGCATGTTCGGAGGGCAGAGCGGGCAGGGCCGTCTGGCTACTTCCTCCGCTAAGATAGGAGCGTTGACGTTCACTATCCGCGCCGGGTTGTGTTGCAGTCTAAGCGTACGGCCATCGAGCTGAAGAGTTCGCCTGGAAGTGTGGTCCAGCTTCTCCAGGGCACCGGCAAGCTCCGGCCAGCTCCTCCTCTGCTGCTCATGGAGCGCCAGCACGGCCTGCCTGAACCCACTCCCGATGGTTATCCCGATACCCTCTTCGAATAACCTGTCCTCCCACTGCCGGTCCATAGTGTCCTTTCATGGTCCATAACTAAGGCGGGGACACGGCACAAAGCGTGTCCCCGCCCGGATTGCCGCCACTTATCTGGATGCCTGCTCTATCAGGTTCCCCAACTCGATTACGGCCTTGTCCCAGTTTTCCGGGTTGTAGTCCCAGATATCCAGGTTGCCGATTGACTGCTCCCCGTAAGGCTCCTTGATTATCCCGTTCACTATCTTGTCGGCGCGCTCGGAGTTACCGTCCAGCTTGGCCAGCATGTTCAGCATCTCCCATTCCTCCACACCATCGCGCATGGCCTTAAGCCGAAGAGCGGGGCAGACCCGGTCCACTCTGGGCACAATACCGGGGGCGTAGATCACCTGGGCGTTCCCGTTGTAGCGCCGGAAGCTGAGCGGGCCGGTGCCGTGGTCGCGGAAATAATCCTTCCAGGTTTCCGCGTTGTACCAGGCGCTCTTCCAGCCGCTGCCGATCCCCCAGCTGCACCAGGTAAGGGTGCCATATTTCCAGGCTGTCCAACTGGGTGCGCGCTCGTTGACCAGCGGCAGGTCCATAAACGTGCTGCTGCCGCACCAGCCGTTCTGCGAGCGCTCATAGAGCTGGGGGCCGTAGAACCAGTCGGCAATACCCATCGCACGGTATTTCTCGATAGTCTCCATGTTGTAGCCGATAGTGTGGCAGCACCAGTAGTCGATAGCGTCGTGGATAATTTCCATCGCCTCTTCGCTGTAACTGCCGTCCACGCGGAACTTGATCTCCGGAAAATACTGGTCGAACATCTTGCCCCAGAAGTCCATCCTGTCCCAGGCCTCGGGGAAGTACGATTCATCCAGGCCGTTGAGGTAGACTATCAGGCGGGTTTTTTCCGGATCCGCCATCGCCAGAATATGCTTGCGCACCTGCTTCATGGCTTCCACGTAAATTGCCAGGTTGGCGGGATCACGCTCAACCTCGGGCTTGCCGATATCCGGCCATCCGGGTGTGTCGTATTTACCGTAAACGTCAAAAGGCAGCACGTACTGCTCAATCGGCTGACCGTAGCCGGGGCCGCGGTAACCGTATTTTTCCGTGAACGCCTCACCGGAGAAGTATTTCTGCAATCTCTTGTCGTGGGCGCCCCAGCCGATTTCCACCTTACCGTCGCTTTTAACCTCTATTGTGGGCGTGTAAGTGGGGTCGGCGGGCACAACGCGATGGCGCTTGAACAACTGGTAGACTTCCAGTTCCAGCTTTTCGTCCATTTTTTTCAGGAAACCCTCGTGCTGAAGGTTGGCGGCCAGATTGTTCTGCTCGGGCAGGGTGAAATCCCAGACATGCAGTTTTACCGGTATGGTCCTGGCGTGGTCGCCCACCCGCACAGTGACCTGGCTGAGATAATCCCCGGCCGCCGCCTGTGGCGGAATGTACTGGTCGATCCAGAGCAGCATGTAGCGCTGGTTGTCGATCCGGTTACGGAAATCCGGCAGCTCCAGCGGATATTGCAGACGGCTCATCTTCGCCACGTCCATTTGCAGCAAATCCAGCGGGATCAGCGCATCCGGGTACCAGCCTACTCCCAGGTTGCCGCGCTCGTAGCCGGTGGAGAAACTTTTAATTTCCAGCGCCCACTCAAGGAACAGCTCGGGCTCGAACGAGAGTTCCTTGCCGCCCTGGCTAAAAGTCTTTGTCTCCACAATTACATCGTGCAGGGTGCTGTCGGTCAGGTTCTCAACCACCACCTGAAACGAAACGTACTCGCCGCGGGCTGCATGCAGGGATACCGACGCCCCGTCGTAAACCCAGTTTTTCGCCAGCAGATCACCCAGCGCTTCTGTTTCATAAACCGTGTGCGCATCGTCGATAATCCGGCCGCTGGAGGGGTCCATCCTTACCGATGACGGCAGGGCTGATACAGCGAACGGCGCGTTGTCAGGCCGGGCGCAGACCACCGTGATAGCGGCGGCGGGAAGCAGGATTAGCAAAGAGAGCAGAGCGTAAGCGAACGGACGTTTTTTCATCGGGCACCTTTTATGGTTGGGGGTGTGACAGTCAGACTTGTAAGAAAAAGTTTCATCAAAATAACCTATCCCGCTTGCGCTCACAAGGGCACACGGGGTGCGCGCGCCGCCAAAGTGTTGACAGACGGGCATGAACCTATGAACTTTTATCACACGCGCGGTTGAAGAGGAAAAACGTGGCAGTTGTACCACCACCGGCATGTTACCCAGGGAGGCCAGGTTGAGCCGCAAAACAGCTTTTACACGAATTATAGTTATCGCTATTCTAGCTGTTTTCTTGACAGTAACCGTTGGCGCGGCTCAGCAGAGCCCGGAGCAGTATTTCGGCCATACCGTGGGTTCGGATCGCAAATTGGTGCGCCACGACAAGATAATCGATTATCTCAAGCACCTGGCCGAAAAGAGCGAAAGGGTGCATTACGAGCAGGTGGGCACAAGTACGCTGGGAGAACCGCTGGGCCTGGTTGTGATCTCCACGCGAGAGAACATGGCCCAGGTGGTGCGCTACCGTGAGATAACAAAACGGCTCACCGATCCCCGTACTCTGAACGAGATCGAGGCAGGCCAGCTGGCCGAGCAGGGCAAGCCGTTCGTGCTATTTCTCTGCAACCAGCACAGCACGGAGATAGCCAGCAGCAACATGGCCGCCGAGCTTGCCTGGGGACTGGCAACAGGCCAAGACCCGGAGATGGAGCGGGCGCTTGAGGAGGTGTTCGTGATGATTGTGCCCTCGGCCAACCCCGATGGTCAGAGGATGATTGTGGATTACTACAACGAGTATGTGGGTACGCCATACGAGGGCGGCCCGCTGCCCTGGCTCTACCATCACTACGCCGGCCACGACAATAACCGCGACTGGTTCGTGCTGAACCTTGCGGAAACCGATGCGCTGGTGGAGACGATGTACTGGAACTGGTTCCCCCAGGTGCTGGTGGATGTACATCAGATGGGCGTAACAGGCGCGCGCATGTTCGTGCCCCCGTTTTTCGATCCCCCCAATCCCAACAACCATCACCTGATCTGGAACCAGATCGAACTGACCGGCAGCTATATGAAGTACCGTCTGGCCGAGGCAGGCAAGAGCGGCGTGATCAACAACGCCTACTACTCCGGCTGGTACCAGGGCAGTATCCGTCCCAACGCCACCCAGCACCATATAACGGCCCTGCTGACAGAGAACGCCAGTGTGCGGATAGCCAGCCCTGTTTATGTGGACCCGGCGGAGTTGCGGGGTACCGAGAAAGGGTTGCCCCAATACGGCGTAAAAATGAACTTTACCGATCCCTGGCCCGGCGGCTGGTGGCGGCTTCGCGATATTGTTGAATATCAACTGGTTGCGCTTAAGGCGATGGTGCGGGTGGTGGCCGACAACCGCGAACTGTTTCTCAATAATTTCTGCCGCATGGCTGTCGAAACTGTTGCCCTGCCCGAGAACGGTGCTCCTTATGCCTATCTGGTCCCGCCGGTTCAGCATGACCAGGGCAGCACGGCGCGGATGCTGAAGATTTTCGAGCGCACACGCTGCGAGATCCACAGGGCCTCGGCAGCGTTTTCCACCTCCGATGGCCGTCGCTGGCCGGAGGGCACACTGGTGCTCAAGGTCGGCCAGCCCTACGGACGTTTTGTAAAAGATCTGCTGGAGCTCAAGCCATACCCCGACATTCGCAAATGGCCCGGTGGCCCGCCGATGCCGCCCTATGACAACGCGGCCTGGACTGTCTCGCTGATGATGGGAGCCGAGGTCCACGAGATAGCAGAGCCGTTCGATGCCGAGTTGGAGCTTTTGCCCGGTGCGCCGGAGCCACTGGCCTCGGTTGAGAAACCCCTCAGCCTGCTAGATACCCGCGACAACAACAGTTTCCACGCGGTCAACCTGATGTTGAAGCGCAAGGTGCGGGTGGAACGTCTGCTGCGTCCGTTTGAACTGGCGGACAAAAACTACCCGGCGGGCTGTTTTATGGTCAAGGCCCAGATAGATGTGCTGGCCGAGGTGGCTAGTGCTGCCGGGGTGAGCTTTATTCCGCTGGAAGAGGTGCCGGATGTGCCGAAAAGAACTCTTCAGGGCGGTAAGATAGGCGTGTACCGCGGTTGGGTGCCCACAGCCGATGAAGGCTGGACCCGTCGCGTTCTCGACGAGTTCGAGTTTGACTACGAGCGCCTGGACAATGAAAGGGTGCGTGACGGCAAACTGATCAAGGATTACGCCGTGATCGTGCTGCCAAGCCTGGGCAGCAAGGCCATGATTGACGGGCGCAAGGGCGAGGACGTGCCGCCCAAATATCGCGGCGGAATAGGTAAAGAGGGAGTAGAGGAGCTGAAAAAATTTGTGGAGCAGGGCGGTACCCTGGTGGCGCTGCGTTCGGCTTGCCGGCTGGTGATCGATAATTTTGACGTGCCGGTCTACGAGGACCATCCAGGAATATCGGACAATGAGTTTTTCTGCCCCGGTTCCCTGATAAAACTTGAAGTGGACAACAAGCAGCCGGTCGGTTTCGGCATGCCCGCGGAAACAGCCGCGTTCGTTTCCGGTGTGGTGATGTTGGGCACCAGCACGCCGCCCTCGGTCGGTACTGACCGCCGGGTGGTGGCTCGCTACGGAAAGAGCGATATCCTGCTCTCGGGGTGGATCGTGGGCGAAGACCTGATCGAGGGCAAGCCGGCGGTGGTGGAAGTCAGCCTGGGCAAGGGCAATATAATCCTCTGCGGCACGGGGGTACAGAACCGGGCGCAGACCTGGGGAACGTTCAAGCTGCTCTTTAACGGCCTGTTGTCAAGGTGAGTACAGCAGAATACCGCATTGCTTGCTTTGCGTGGTTGCTTTACTGTAAATAATTAATCGCTTGCGGGGATCAATACCATGAATCGTTTACTGACGTCTTTCAGGTTTGGATGGCTTTCTACTGTTCTAGCTCTCGTACTTGCCCTTGCGCTGTTCTCCTGCGGGCGAAAGGAGCAGGCGGAGGAAGTCCGGGCCGGCAAGGTTACCGGGCTGGAGATCGAAAGCCGCATTCTGCTGGGAGACGGGATTTCGTTCGGTGCGGCCGGAGCTTACGAGGTACTCTCCGGCAGGGCGCATTACGTGGCTGATCCCGCAAGTCCGCTCAACGCTCGTGTGGTTGATCTGGCGCTGGCCGCGGACGAGGACGGCCTGGTGCGCTACAGCGCCGATATCCTGATTCTCAAACCTGTCGATATTGGCCGGGGTAACGGCGCGCTGCTCTACAACGTGGTCAATCGGGGCGGTTTCGACACCCGGCTGCTGACTTCCGAGCCGTGGGCAGAGGTGGCCACCGCGGAATCGGGCAGCAACGAGAGCCTGGGCCGTCTGATGAAGCAGGGCTGGACCGTGGTGTTCAGCGGCTGGCAGGATGATCTCTTGAGCGAGGAGGCCCTTCGGCTCTACGCGCCCCTGGCCAGTCAGGACGGGAAGCCGCTCTCCGGCCCCGTGCTGGCCGAGTTCGGTTTCGGGCATGATACCACTGTGGCCTATCTGGGCGCCCAAAGGCACCGGGCCTATCCTGTTGCTCCAGGTACGGAAAGTGACGCCGTGCTGCGTGTGCACACCTCTCACGCTGATCCCGGTACGGTTATCGCCCGCGATACCTGGCGGTTCGCTGCTCTCGACAGTACGGGGGCCGAGAGGGCCGACAGTGAGCATATTATATATCCCCAGGGATTTGAGCTGGGCACTACCTATACTCTGGGTTACACCACGGCTTTCTCCCCGGTGATGGGACTCGCTTTTCCGGCAGTGCGGGATTTGGTAAATTTCCTCTGCTCCGGCGATACGCTCAATCCGTTGCTGGACCAGTCCGGGGCCAACCCCCTGCGTCACGCGCTGGCCTACGGCAGCAGCCAGTGCGCGCGGTTCATGCGTGATTTTATCTACCAGGGATTCAACCAGTCGCCGTCGGGCGGTAAGGTGTTCGATGGCGTTTTTGCCAACGTACCGGGAAGCCGCCGGGGCTTTTTCAACTACCGGTTCGCCCAGCCTTCACGGTCCGAGGGTTTTTACCCGGATTTCGTATTTCCTTTTAATGACTTTTCCCAGACAGATCCTGTCAACGGGAATACGGGCGGTATCCTGGCTGATGTGCCCGACAGCTTGAGGCCGAAAATCTTCTATATCCATCATACCGGCGAGTACTGGTCCAGCGGGGCCGGGCTGACCCATGCCACGGTTGACGGTACGGCTGATGTTGCCCTGCCGGAGAACGTGCGGATTTACACGTTCGCCGGTACGGCCCACGGTGTGGCCCGGCTGGTGGATGGTCAGCCGGCGCCCAGCCAGTTTTATCTGCCCTATAACCCCAATCCGACAAATCTGATGGCAACCCCGCTGATGGAGGCCCTTGGCCGCTGGGTGATGTTCGGTGACAGCCCACCGCCAAGCAGCTACCCCAGGGTGGATGAGGGTGAACTGGTGGCGGCCGAGGACTACGCCTACCCTTCGGTGCCGGATGTGGAAGCTCCTGTGCGGCCCGTGCTGCATCCCCGTTTTAGCTGGGGAGAGAACTGGCGGGACGGAGTGATGAAAAGGGCAATGCCGGAGCTGGGTCCGTTGTTCCCCGTACTCGTTCCCGCCGCCGGCAGGGATGGCAACGAACTGGGCGGCCTTCGCACTCCCCACGTAACCGTGCCGGTGGCAAGCTATATCGGCTGGAACTATCCTGCTAAAACCTACGATGGAGCGGAAACCACGACAATCTTCTCGCTCTCCGGCGGCTGGCTGCCGTTCTGCGCCACCCGTGCCGAGCGCAAGAGCCGGGGAGACTCGCGCCAAAGCCTCGACATGCTCTACAAGGGGCGGGGAGATTACCTGAACAAGCTGCGCGATGCTTGCGATGGCCTTGTGGGAGACGGTTTGATGTTCAGTGAAGATATCTCGATGGTGCTGGAGCAGGGTGGTGCGATGTACGATTTCGTGGCGGCCAACGGTGCGTGGCGTCCCGGTGGAAAATGGGGGAAAGCAGCTAAATGAACGAGCAGGCAAACCGGATTATCGGTATTCGTCACGGTGGGGGCGGCGAGGACATGCGTCGCCTGATAGCAGATGAGATTCAATCCCGATTCGATAACGAGCACATGCGTGTCCTGGGTGACGCGGCCTGTCTTAGCCTCTCCGGCGGGGCGCGGCTGGCGTTCACCACCGACAGTTACATCATCGATCCGCCGTTTTTCCCTGGCGGAGATATCGGCTATCTGGCGGTCTGCGGTACGGTTAACGATCTTGCTGTCAGCGGGGCGCGGCCCCGCTGGCTCAGTTGCGGCCTGATTATCGAGGAGGGGTTTGCGTTCGATGATCTCAGGCGCGTGCTGGATTCGATGGCGCGCGGGGCGGCCGAGGCGGGAGTGGAAATTGTTACCGGCGACACTAAAGTTGTGCCGCGCGGCGGGGTGGACAGGATTTTTATCAATACCTCCGGAGTGGGTGAGCTGGATAACGAGGTGACCATCGATATCCGCTCTGTGGGCCCCGGCGATGTGCTGATTGTCAGCGGTCCGGTGGGAAGCCACGGGGCGGCGGTGATGCTGGCCCGTGAGGATTTCGGGATCGAGTCGGAGCTGGTGAGCGATGTGGCTCCGCTAAGCGGCCAGGCGGCTGCGCTCAAAGAGGCGTGTCCCTCGCTGCGTTTTATGCGCGATCCCACCCGTGGCGGTCTGGCCGGTGTTCTTACAGAGATTACCGAGGCCGCGGGCGTGGGAATCGAGCTGGATGAGAGCCGGGTGCCGGTGCTGGAGCCGGTAAAAAGTATCTGCGAACTGCTGGGATTCGATCCCCTCTACCTGGCCAACGAGGGGATCATGCTGGCGGTGGTCCCTGAAGCGGACAGCGAGAGAGCGTTGCAGGCCCTTGGCAGCGCGGGCGCGGCCTGTCCTGCATTGGTTGGGAAAGTGGTGGAGGACGAGTTGCGTATTATCAATGTCCGCACCCAGATCGGCGGGCAGCGGATACTGCCTCCACCCGGAGGAGAACTGTTGCCCAGAATTTGCTGATCCGGCGATTGAAGCTGGAAGCTGCCTAGGTATTTCAGAGAGTCATTCAGCGGGGGTGGTTGATGATCGAGCTGAAGAAAATCCTGTTCCCCACGGATTTCGGCGAGTCGGCTGAGGAAGCTTTGCGCTATGCTGTCAAACTGGCCGGGGATTTCGCTGCCGAGTTGACGATCATGAACGTGGTCAGCCTGTTCGGCGAAGGCCTGGCCAGTGCCGAGCAGCACATGCGACAGATGGAGGAGTACGCGGAAAAGTTCGCCGACCAGTCGCATGCCGAAGCGGAAGAGTTGATCGAGCGCACTATCGAGGAGCACGCGGAAAAAGAACTCGTGATGAACAAACTGATTGTACGCGGTATCTCCCCCGGCGAACAGATTCTGCAGGTGGCCGCGGAGCAGGAGATGGACCTGGTGGTGATGGGTACTTACGGGCGGGGTGGAGTGAGCCACATTCTGTTTGGCAGCACGGCGGAGCAGATGGTACGTAATGCTGTCTGCCCGGTCCTGACAGTCCGTCACCACGCGCCGCGCAGCTCTGATTACCCACGCTTTCGCAAGATTCTGTTCCCCACCGATTTCTCTGACTATTCCAAGAGAGCTTTGCCCTATGCGCTTTCGCTGGCCCAGAACTACGGCGCCCAGTTGCATGTACTGCACGTCTTCGAGCAGAGAATCCACCCCTCGTTCTATATCGCCGACAAGGAGACTCCGTTCGATCTGGATGACGGCCTTCGTGACCGCGCCCTGGACGCGCTGGACGAGTTTGTCTACGACGACCTTCGCCAGCGGATAGATTTCCATTGCGAGGTGGCCAGCGGTAAGCCGTTCGTGGAGATTATCAATTATGCCCGCGCCAACGAGATAGACCTGATCGTGATCGCCACCCACGGCCTGACCGGGCTGGAGTACATGATTATCGGCTCCACCACCGAGCGGGTGGTGCGAAGAGCACCCTGCCCGGTGCTGAGTATCAAAGACCCCGAGCACGAATTTGTGGAACTTTGAGCTTAACAGAGTGGCGCGGGAAGCATTTGCTTCCCGCGCTTTTTCGTATCCGGAGCGCTGCTTTAGGCATTCCGTGCCGGGATTAATTCAACAGGTGTAAGGCGTTGAGAATAAAGAAGAAAGATAGCATTGCTTATCACAGTGGCGGAAGGCCCGGCAAGATTCAGGTGCTAGCTACCAAGCCCTGCTCCACCCAGCGCGGCGATGACGTTGAGGAGATTGTCAGCATGGTAGCTGTCTGCGCGGTGGACGCACAGGAGGACGGCTGTTGATGGCGGAAGAATCTAAAGAAGCAGGCAGCCGCGTTGTGGAGGCGGTAATTGTCAACTGGAACGCCGGTGATTATCTGGGGCGCTGTATCGACACTTTGTTCGGCTGCCACCGGGCACAGCAGTTGCGTGCGATTGTGGTGGACAATGCCAGCAGCGACTGTTCGCTTGAAGCGGTGAAGAACCGTGAGCGGGTAAAAGTAATCGCCAACGATTCCAACAGCGGATTCGCCGCCGCTGTCAACCAGGGGCTGAAAGCATTGGGTTCGGATACGGATTACGTACTGGTACTCAACCCCGATATGGAGTTCAACGCGGATGTCCTGTCTCCGCTGCTGGCTTTTTTTGACGAAAACCCGCGAGCCGGTGTGCTCACTGCCCGGATCGCCAACCCGGACGGTTCTCTTCAGGCCACCTGCCGGCGGCGGGAGCCCTCGCCCTGGAGCATGCTCTGCCGCTTGAGCGGATTAGCGAATCTTTTTCCGCACAGCGACTTTTTTGCCGGTTACACCTACGGTGGCGTCGATTCCGAAAAACCTCATCGCGCCGAGGCGGTCAGCGGCAGCTTTATGTTGGTAAGGCGCCAGCTGCTCGATAGCGTGGAAACCTTTGACGAGCGCTATTTCATGTATGCGGAGGACCTCGAGTTCTGCCGTGCGGTGCGCCTTGCGGGATGGGAAATATGGTACGTTCCGGTGCACGGAGCGGTGCACCACGGGGGGGTGAGCAGCTCCCGCCGGGCAGTCAGATCATTGTGGCACAAGCATTGCACAGCATGCCGGTATCTAAATTCCGCCCGCCGCCATAACTATCCGGCCTTTTTGCGCTGGATGATGTGTGCAGCGGTGATGGCGGCTTTTCCGCCCCGGGTGTTATGGGCATGGCTGGCCGGAATTCGCAAGTTGGGCAAAACCAAAGTCCGGCGCTAGCCCTGCCGATATATTCAATGTACGTGCGCCCAATGGATTTGAGCATTTAACCGACTGTCTGTACAGGGTTTGACCATGCGATTAATGCGCTTGTTTTCAGTGCTTTCGTTAGCCTGCATGTTGTCGATTGCCTCACAAAGTGCGTTTGCACAGCAGCCTCCTCCCGCGCCGCAACAGGCTGATACCACGGCGGTAGCCGATACTTCACAGGCCGTGGCTGTTCCTGCCCCGGAACAGGAGCCTGCGCAAGAGCCTTCGCAAGAGCCTTCGCAAGAGCCTTCGCAAGAGCCTGCGCAGGAGCCGTCCTCCAGCCAGTTCCTGCTGCCCCCGTCCGATGACCTCGATACCAAGCACGGTTACAATCTCAAAGTGACTGTCCGCATGGCGCCTGTCTACGATGACTCGACACTGATCAGCAATATTTCCGACTACCTTCCGCGCGGCAGCGTTGTGGGTGTGCTTACTGTAATGGATAACTGGTACAGGATTGAGTATGGCGATGACCGCACGAAAGGTTGGTTGATTTCCTACGGCGTGGAACGGACCCACGAGATGGAGCACATTGTCACCAGCCGCGATGACCAGAACCGCTGGGAGGGGATACAGGTTGTTATTGTTGCGGGCGAGACTCCAGTCCGCTCGTTCCCGTCCTCGGCAGGCGAGGTGCTGGTCAAGGCCTATCGCAACGAGATTTTCAACGTAGCGGGCGCCAGCGAGGATTACTACATGGTGAGCCTGAGCAACGCAGTTAACGGCTGGATCTGGCGTGGGGATGTGGATATTTACGAAGAGCCGAAGTATACCAGGGAGCAGATCCAGCAGATGTACGGCACGGCCCGCGAGCACAGGCAGCGCATCGACAATCTCCTGGCACTGATTTACGACCTGGAGCAGCGCAGTACGGAAGCCGGCCGCAATGTCGAACTGCTGACCGTGCTCGATGAGCGGATGAAAGAGGAACAGGCACGTCTGGCCGGCCAGGGCGAGCGCAAACCGTTTTTCCAGTTTGACTCCCTGAAACACCGCATCAGCCTTCAGGCTGGTATCCTGCGCCAGGGTTTCGCCGCCGATCTGGGCCTGGCCGCCACCATGCTCACCGGCTTCGGCCTTCGCTACCGCCCCTCGGATAAACTGATGTTCGAGTTCGGACGGTTCGGCGGAGACCCGGCACTGCTGGTCCAGGACGAGGAGTCCGGCACACTGCCCACGGGACTCAGTGGTCTCGACAGCCTGATCGTTTCCGCCAAGTTCTGGAATTTTGGTGCGCGCTGGGTGATTGGCGGGCTGAGAGGAGTACCCCTGCTGGGCGGGATGGATAACTACCTCTACGGTGGTCTGGGATTCCTGACCCTCACCCCGCGTACAGCCGGTTTTGTTGGCAGCCAGAACCTCTGGGGCCCTGTGCTGGGCTGGGGATTCACCAAGGGGCTGTTCGGCAGCCTGTCGATTGACATGGGTTTGCGTGTTTTTCTCTCCCAGACCGAAGTTACCGATGTACGATTCTCAGGACAGCAACTTCTGCAAACCAGGAGCGTATTCCTGAGCAACATAGGGCTGAACGTGGGGGCCAGTTGGCGCTTCTGAAAAATATATCAGCCGGAGCATGCCTTGTTTTATTTCTGGCGGTCTTCAGCGGCTGCGGCAGCAGCAGTCTGACCACAGCGGCCACGGACATTATCAACACCCAGCGGCGGGCCAACCTGACCCGTGACAAGCTGACAGGCCTCTGGGATGGCGAGGTGGTCTCCACTGACGGGATCGGCCGTCAGACTATCGTGCTGGAGTTCGCCCAGGGGGAGGGCTTCGACCTGGACGGCAGTATTCTGATCGGCAGCGATATCCGGATCGGCAGCACCGTGGTCCGCGACACGTTCGCCCTTGTAAACGGGGTATTCAAAGCGGGCGACATCCGCTTCAACCTTGCACCGGGGCAGGCTGCACCCGTGATTATCTCCCAGGGAGAACCGGTATTGTTTATCGGAGTGCTGAGCGAAAACGGCTTCATGAGCGGAGATATGAAAGCCGGCAGCCGGATACTGGGATTCTGGGAAGCGATATTCAGCGAAAACCAGCCTGCACCACCAGCAGAGCCCGCCCCCTGATTGTTTTCCGCTATTTTTTATCCAACAGCTTAAGTTTACACCCCTGCCGAATGGCCCGGTCAACAGCCAGAGCCTCGGATGATGCTGAACCGCTCCGATTGACACCCTTTCTCTTATTGCATATAATCAACTGTCTTTATCGTCCGTGATGGCAACCTCGCCAACTTAACACGGTGTCAACCGGTGATTATTTTTAACGCGCCAACGTGCCTCAATCCCGGGCAAATAAGTGCAGCCGCGCTACTGAGCGCTCTGTTGCTCGCTCTTGCCCTGCCCCTTCATGCCGCTCGTCACAACCCGGACAGCAGGGGCGACACGGGCAGCCAGCCGCTGATTGAAACCCTCGCCGATACGCTGGAGCCCAACGGCAGCCCGTCCGAAGCCTCGCTGATAGACTGGCAAGCGGACGGTTCGCCCGACAAGGCGTTTTCCGGCGCAGCCACCATAACAAGCGGCCTCGACCTTGATTTCTACGCTGTTGAGCTGGCGCTGGGAGATTCGCTGCTGGCGCTTGTAACGATACCCGACAGCTCGGACAGCCCTCTCGATCCCTCTGTAAGCATCATGGACTCAACCGGCGTTGTGTTGGCCGGAGACCTGTTCACTCCCGGCCAGGCATCGTTGGCGGCTCCCTATACGGGAACATACCTGCTGATCGTTAGCGACCGCTCCCTGCTTGATGGCGCACCGTTTACGGGTGTACCCCGTGAGTATGAGCTAAGCCTCAGCCGTCTGCTGCGACGGGGAGATGTCGATGGCAGCGGGGCGCTGGACTACCGCGATGCGTTTGTGGTGTTCATGCTGGCAAGTGGTTTGCTTGATCCCTTGTCGGTGGAGCCGCGTGTGCTGGCTGCCGCGGACGTGGATGGTGACGGGGTGGTGGTTGGTGATATGGACGATTTTTACCTTCTGATGCAGAGGGTGGAGTTTATCCCTGCCCGTGACGAAGGCTCCGGGGGCAAGCGGAAAGCCGAAGTGGGAAGAACACTGCTGGCCCTGGCCGATGGTTTTACCGGGAGTGTGCAGGAGCTACTGGCCGCCATACCGGTAGAAAAATCAGCTTCACTCATGGCGCTCTTTAATAGTATTACGGGCGGCACGACAAAACTTCCCTCGGCCTCGGTTGTCACCCTGGGGCCGGCTGCCCCCAACCCGTTCAACCCCTCCACCACTATTTCCTTTACCGTGCATAGCGATACGGATGTAGCCCTGACTGTCCACGACACTCGTGGACGGCTGGTGCGTACTCTGGCGTCAGGCCGCTACCCGGCAGGCAATCACAGGGTGTACTGGGACGGAACCGGCAGCAGGGGGCGTGTATTGGCCAGCGGGGTCTATTTCTCAAGGCTGGTTGCGGAAAACTTTACCCTGACTCGTAAACTGGTATTGCTCAAATGAGATTTTTTACCGTCAAATCAATTGCATTCCTAACCTTGTTCCTTGCCGGAACTTCCCTGGCTGACCAGCCTCGCGGCTGGCTCAATCTGGCGGATCAGGTGAATTCCGCGGGGTCAATAGTACACGGAAAAATAATCTCCGGGCAGAGCCGGTTCGAGCACGGGCGGATTTACACCTACTACCGTCTGGGGATTATCGAGAACCTCAAGGGGACAGCCGGGGGTGATATCGAACTCAGAGTGCCGGGAGGAGTGGTGGGTGTGGTGGCCTACATAGTGCCCGGAGCGCAGGAGTTCGCCGCCAAGCAGGAAGGCGTGATCTTTATTCGTTCCGCTGAAGGTGGCGTATGGGAACTGGATGGAATTTCCAGCGGCGTGTACACCGTGGCACGCGGGCAGGATGGGCCGGGATACGTGTCCACGGGTGCGGTGCGGGCCGGGCCGGTGCTGGCCGCCGATGGCCACCTGGAGCAGTTGCCCGCCAGGATGCCGCTTGCTGATTTCAAGACCCTGATCGGACGGATCACCGGCCACGAAAGCTCACCTGAAAACAGCCAATACAAAACACCAGGACAAGCAAAACAAAAAAAAGGAAAAATCAAGGAGTCAACCAGCGGGCCAATTCTGGCGGCGGGAAATGTCCAGGCCGGATTCAGCCGGATTCTGCAACGGCCAGTGGATATCTTCTGGAACCTGGAGCGTGCCTACGGTCCGGTTGCCGGGGGAAAAGTCCGCTGGTGGTTCAATCCGGATTCAATCGATGGGAAAAGTACCTTTGGAGCCAGCTCGGACGATGTGAAGGAGGCCGTGCGCTGGAGTTTTGAGCAGTGGAACGAAGTATCCACCGCGCGGATAGAGTACGAGTTCGCTGGCAGCCGCACCGATATAGCGGACCACAAGCTGGACCTGGTGAACATGATCACTTTTGCCGACAGCGAGTACGTGCACGGCATCCAGCGTGATGCTATCGCCAGCGCCCGGCCGTTCGCCCTGGTGAGGCGCACGTACGTTGGCCCCGACGGGCTGGATTTCGATCTGGACGGCAAAATAGACTTCCCGGATTTTCCCCAGGGTGTGTGGGAAGCGGGCACTATTATCGACTGCGATATCCGCTGGGATGCGGGCGCGCCGGGGGCTGATCTCGATTTCGCCACCGATGGCAGCCCCAACGCGCTGAGCGTGCAGGGGGTGTTCAACCACGAGTTGGGCCATTTCGCCGGGTTGGTCCACAGCCCGATCCGCGACCAGGCGCGTCTGTTGAGCAGTACGAACGTTACCCCGACCATGTTCTCAATCGCGATCCCAAACCCTCCCAATGGTGGCGAGAATATCATGCACTCGCTGGAGTTCGACGACCGTCTGAGCCTCTCGATGCTCTACCCGGCGGAGAGTTTCAGCGCCGAGTTCGGTGCGATCTCCGGCAGCGTGGAAAGCGGAATCGATGGTAAGCCTGTGCGGGGCAATTTTATCGCCGTGCTCAGCGCACCGGCTGCCCAGCCGTACCGCAGCCTGAGCGACGCCTACAACCGGGCCGCTATCGCCACCGGGGTGTTCACCGACCAGCAGGGAGTGTTCCGTATCGGTGGGTTGCCGCCGGGGGACTATGTGCTGGGCCTTCAGCCCATGGACGATGATCCTCCGGGAACCAACAAAAACGCCTTTAACACGCTGGTCCAGCGTTTCGGCGATGTCGATTTTGTCTGGGACGAGTTCTACAACGGCCAGGCCGAGAGTGCGGACGAAGAAGACCCCTGGGCCGCCGAGACGGTGAGTGTGAGCGCCGGAGGCACGACAGCCGGAATAAAAATCATCAGCAATTTTTACCCTGCAGGGCGTAAGAGCCTGCGACGGCTGTTCGGTGAGCGGGATTTTTTCATTGCCGCCAACCAGCTCGCCAGCCCGTTCAGCCCCATTTCCAGCTCGCAGCACATGGTGGCCCGTAAGCTGCCGCAAATATTCGAGCCACCGTATACAATCGTTTCCGCGGTCGCCGATTTCGCCTCCAACACGGCACCGCCAGAGGGTACACAGGTGACCTGGCCCCAGCTTATCCTGGCCCTTTCCGACCCGGCAGATCAATCGCGGCCGTGGCTGGAGAACCCGCTGGCGGTGGTGGGCAATTTTGCAGGCGATGGCACCTTGCTCTCTTCCGACCCTCTGCCGTTTGATTACCCTGTGGAGGTGGACGGCGGGGGAGCGTTGTGGCTGGTGGCGCGTAGCCCGGACGGCAGGTTCAACGCATTTCACAATATTGACGTGCTGGGGGCGGGCCAGGGAGAACTTCAGGTGGACGAGTCCTTTATCTCCCACGATGGCGGGGCCACGTTCAACAGCGTGATGGGTTTCGGGATCAGTTGGCGGATGGGAGTGGTGGTCCAGGGGCAAGGCGGCCGGGTGCCGCTGGCCGGGCCTGTGCTTGTCCAGAGCGACCGGACGGCTTCCGCCAGCTGGATAAGGCTGCATTTCAACAAAATAAGAACCCTGGGCGGCCAGTTGGCGGGCAGCAGCGCCAGAATCAGCCTGCGCCACACCTATAACGCCCCGGCCCGTCAGGCAGGCTCCGTGCTGCGGGATGTTGTCCGTGACAGCGATGGCCGTTACGCGTTCACGCTGATACGGAGATCAACAGTCGGCGACAGTACCGCCTGGCGGATTACAGGATTTGGCATCAACGAGAGCGGGGACAGCCTGGCCGGGAGCGTGGAGCCGCTAACCACCGGCGCGGAATCGCTGGGCGGCTGGCTGATGGCGGCACGGGTGAGCGGGTTTGCCAGCCCGCTGTTGGACGGGCTTTACCGGGGACGGTTCGAGAAATCGGGCGCCGTTATGCTCGATCTTGTGCAGGTGGGAAATGTTCTGGCCGGGGCGGTTACCTGGCCGGCAACTGACAATATTATCCCTGATGGGTTGTTTTTCTCTAACAGCGAGGCTGGAGATACCACGGTTACACTGGCTGTCGGGCAGGCCAATCCAGCGGGTTTTGAGCTGACCGCCACTGATTCAGCGGGGCGGAACAGCAACCCGAAGGTTCTGGGACTGGGCTATGACCCCTACGAACCCAACCAGCGTCTCAAGGATGCGGCTGAAGTATTTCCGGCATTCGGCCTGCCGCACACACTTAATTCGCGCAATGCGATCCGGGGAACCATTTTCGCCACCGAGGATGAGGACGATATCGACTGGTTCCGCTTTGTTGTCCACGCGGGTGACAGTGTGGAGATCGATGTGGATGCTGTCAGCTCCCGTCCGTTTGACCCACCGAGCAGCCTGGACGCCTATATCGAGCTGTTCGACAGCACGGGGGCGCGCTTTACCGGGGCCGATGGGCGCGAGGTGACTGACGACGACACGGACGGGCTGGACCCCTATTACACGTTTGTCAGCCCGCGTGGCGCCACGGCCTATCTTAAGCTGCTGGACGCCAACGTGGCCTACGGCGACCGGGGAAAACGCACAGGAGCCAATGCGTTCTATGAACTCAGGATTACGATCCACCCCCGCCGCGGTGATGTGGTCCGCGACAGGGTGGTGCGGATCGATGACGTGCTGGCCGCGCTGGATATTGCCGCCGGACGCGCACGGTTCGACATCCAGGCGATCACCGCCGCCGATATCAACCGCGACAACCGGGTGGACAACCGGGATGCAGGCGAAATCTACTATCGCGCCATGACAGACCCCTACGGCACCGGCGGAACAACCATGCTGGCCGCCTCCGCTAGTTGGCCCACGTTCGAGGAGTTTCTGCAGGAACTGGGCGCGGGAGCCACGGAGCTTTCCGGAGTGCAACTGCCGAAGGCGTTTGAGTTGCGGCAGAACTATCCCAACCCGTTCAATCCCTCCACCACGATCAGTTATTCAGTCCCCGAGGGCGGCAGCGAGATCAGGCTGGAGGTGTTCGATATCCGTGGGCGGCTGGTGCGTGTGCTGGCATCAGGAGCGCACGAGCAGGGCAGCTACCGGGTGCGGTGGGATGGCACGGACGAGGCAGGCCGGGCGGTGTCCAGCGGGGTTTATTTTGGCAGGTTGCGCGCAGAGGGATTCAGCGCGGTGCGCAAGATGGTGCTGGTTAAGTAAGGTTAAAAAAATCCCCCCTGACCCCCCTTTGTCAAAGGGGGGAATAATATCTAACAGGATGTAAGCTGGCAGAGAGCGCTTTTAATTCCCCCTTAGAAAAGGGAGTGCCCGCTGAAAGCGGGCGGGGGTTGTTACGACAGTATTTGCTTTATGGCAGAGAGTGTTTTTGAATTCCCCCTTAGAAAAGGGGGTGTCCGCTGAAAGCGGGCGGGGGATGTTACGGCAGCAGTTGCTTTATGGCAGAGAGCGCTTTTAATTCCCCCTTAGAAAAGGGGGTGTCCGCTGAAAGCGGGCGGGGGTTGTTACGGCAGCAGTTGCATTATGGCAGAGAGTGTTTTTGAATTCCCCTTTTGAAAAGGGGGTGTCCACGATGAAATCGGGACGGGGGTTGTTACGGCAGGTTGTGCGCACGAGGATTCAGCGCTGTGCGCAAGGTGCTGAAAAAAAGTGCTTTAACTCTCTTCTTTTGGGGCCAAAAGAAGCAAAAGCCTTCACCGGGCCGAACTCGTATCAACGCTTAAAGCAAAGCCACCGGTTCGTTGATGAGTTCCTGAAATCGCTGCATCCGCGGATGGCCTGAATTGTCCCGAAAAAATCGGGACAATTGAAGGCGCACCTGACTCTAACTGGTCCTATTCTCCCGCATGGTAAACGTGGCAAATAATCCGCTGCCAATTGCCTTAACTCAGACATGCGGCCCGGTAGTTTGCCCCACCGCTCCTCCCGCAAAAAAACACCTCTGCTACCCGTTTTGTAGTTATAAGACAGCTTATTGTTGCTATATGGCAGAGAGCGCTTTTAATTCCCCCTTAGAAAAGGGGGTGCCCGCTGAAAGCGGGCGGGGGTTGTTTTTTTTGGCAAGGCTTGTTTTAAAAGTCCCCCTTTGACAAAGGGGGCTTTAGGGGGATTTGAATTCAGTCCTGATCATTCTCCCGCAGGGGCCGTCCCTGAAGCTGATGGGCCAGGTAGGAACTTCGCACTTTGGGCCCTGAGGCCACTTTGGCTATTCCGGCACGACGGGCGGCCCGGCCCAGCTTGTCGAATTCTTGAGGAGTGTAATAGCGCTCCACGGCCAGGTGTTGTTTCGATGGCTGCAGGTACTGGCCCAGGGTCACCGTGTCGCAACCCGTGGCGGCAATGTCATCCAACACCTGCTTTATTTCCTCTTCTGTCTCTCCCAGCCCAATCATCAGCGAACTTTTTACCGAATATCTTCCCTCCGCAAGCCTCACCAGTGATCGCAGCACGCTCAGCGAGCGCCCATAATCGGCCTCCGGGCGGGCAGTGCTGTAGAGCCGGGGGACAGTTTCCACATTATGGCCAATCACTTTCGCGCCGGAGCCTGCCACCGTGGCCAGCGCATCGCTGTGGCCACCGAAATCCGGGATAAGCAGTTCCACGCCGCAGCTTGGGGATCGGCTGGCGATCTCGCGCACGCAGGCCGCGAAATGGCCCGCGCCGCCATCGGGGAGGTCATCACGGGTAACGCTGGTAATTACCGCCCAGTCCAGTTCCAGCTCCGCCACGGCTTTGGCCACCGCCAGCGGTTCGCCGGGATCGGGAGCCGGGGGAGACTGGGTGGGAGGCACCCCGCAGAAGCTGCATCCCCGTGTGCATACTCCTCCCAGGACCATGAACGTGGCTGTGCCATTGTTCCAGCATTCCCACTGGTTGGGGCAGCGTGCGCTCTGGCAGACAGTGTTGAGATTGTGTTTTTTGAGCAGACCCAGGACCTTGGTATATTTCTCACCGCAGTCCAGCCTGACTGTCAGCCAGGCCGGTTTTATTAAACCTTTGCTCGTTTTGGCCATTTTTTCCATTTCATATCCACTTACAGCCATACTCTCTGCCAACAGGGGGCGCAGGAGACTACAATCTTGCTTTTTAAGCCGGGAAGCGTCAAATTCAATTCAGTTGAATGAGAATCGATACCGAATTGAACATTGCAATCCCTGACGTGTATAATCTCCGAACACTTTAATCGGAGCGTGATTTGAACGGATGCAATCTAACAGGCATCAACCCCGGGAGCAAGGCGCTGCGCTCTCTGTTGTTGCTGACAGTTATTGCTGTACTGGCAAGCTGTTCAGCGGATATGCCCACTACTGTAAGAGAAAGTTTCATCTACGACGGTTCTTATGTTGCCGTTCGTATGGTTGAAAGGCCTGACGATGTGACTGAGTATGTTTATGAGGGCTCCGATCTGATGGGGCTGATGGTGATCCGCGATTCTGTTTATTTTCTGGATGTTTTTTTTAGTATTGGAATGAACATTTTTAGCAGAAGCGACAGCGGAAAATTGGTTATCTCCGGGGATTTCGTGTACTTTGACACAGTTACCGATACCACGCTGATGAATGTTCCCTGGGGAGAATTCGTTGAGGAAAAGCAAGAACTTAAGATAAATTACCTGAAAAACAATCACCTCTGGACCGAGACTTGGAAACTCGCCACGCCGGTAGTGGATTCAGATACCAGTTTCAACTATATCCCGTACTGATTACGCGCCGGTTTTCGGCATTCCGATAAATCCGACCCCATGTCCTAAGCGATGAATGCATATTCACGAGTTTACAGCCAGATTACGTGCATTATTGTCGCGAAAATTCTGCTCGCCTCAATTTTCTGTTCCACTCTGTGTGCCAGTGCTGATTCCACCACTGTTGCCGATTCCGCCCGGATTGTTGCCGATTCGCTTGCAGTGGAGCCGGACAGCGCCGGGGTGGCTCGCATGGCCCCGCTCGATCCGCTGGTGGCTTTCCGCTCCCGAAGTGCGCTCTCGCTGCTGTTCGCCGACACGCTTTCTTCGCTTAAACTTACCCCGCATCAGTTAGACAGCGCCTTTCCGTTCTACCTCGATGACGCAATCAGGATGCTGAGCTCGTTTACGGGCGGAGACAGCCTGGGCAACGGCTATGCGCGCCTGAGCTCATCGCTTGGCGGGGGATTCGCCTCCACGGGAGTTTTTCTGGACGGGATGCAACTGGCCGACCCGCTCACCTTGCGAGTCGACTGGAGGATGCTGCCGGTGGAGATAGTGGAGAGGGCGGCGTATATAATCGGGGGAGGGCAGAGCGGAGTTGCCGGCTGGGCCGATGAAGTGCATCTGTTTTCACGCTATCCCGCTGTGCCCACTCCGCTAACCCAGATGGGAATCAGTGGCGGGGCCTACGAGATCAACAAGGTGGGCGGCGGGCTGCGCAGGAGGATGTTCGGCAGCGGAGCGATCCACGTATATATCAACAAGATACAGCAGAGCACCGAGGATTTCGATGCCAGGGTAGAAAATATCCAGTACTACACCCGCCTCCAGCAGCAGTTGTCTCCGGGGGCGCTGCTGGCGGTGGACGGCCTGTTTTTCTCGAACACCCATCGCCGGGGTGGAACATCGAGGCAACGCACCGCGGCCACACGGATAAGGACCTCGCTCGTAGGCTCGCTGGGCAGCTACGGCTATTCGCTGGCCTGGGGCTATGCCGGTGGCGAGCAGCCGTTTGGTACCGATACGGGTAGCCTGACTGCCGGGGCATCAAGCCACCGCCTGGACGCCGCGTTTTCCTCCGATCCCTCGCGTGTGGTGAACTGGGCGGCGGATATCGGGCTGGCATCCACGGGGCTGAACGGCTTTCCGTCCACATTTGATAATCAGAGTTCCCGAACGCAGAGCAGGCTTGCCATGCGGATGGGTTTCGGCGGCCAGGGACCGCTGAGGGCGCAACTGAGCGCGGGGGTCAGGAGTGTCAGCGGTGGGGACTCAAAAGCTGTCGGGGGTGTTACGCTCAACTATGCGCCCTCGGCTGCCGACGGCCTGTGGTGGAGCTGGAAACGCGATGCGGTGGCGCCATCCCCGTCGGCGATGCTCTCCTCCTACGGTACCTTGGACCCGGAGGGCAAATTCAGCCCCGGCGTACTGGACCATCTGGAAATAGGCTGGAGCAGGGGAGCGGGCAACGGCTGGAAATTCAGCCTGGCCGCTTTCCACCGTCGCCTGGACGCCATGCCGGTGGAGCCGCCACAGGCGAATCCGTTTCGTCAACTGGTACTTCGCACCGCCAGCGCCAACCTTTCGGGATTGCGCTACGGGGCCGAAGGAACGTTGTTCGGCTTCCTGCAAACCGGCCTCACAGGGATGGAACTGTTCGATACTCCGGTCGATGTGCCCTGGCTGAGTGCTCGTCGAATTGCGGCCACAGCGGGCATGCAGGGCCTTGGCTACGAAGGTGATCTGGGCTGGTCGCTGCGCGCGGAGGCGATTTTCGAGGGCGCATTGCATTATCCGCTGGGCAGCTCACTGTCAAGCCCGCTGCGGGAACAGCCCGGCAGGGTCAACTTTTTCGGTGCTGCAAGTGTCCGGATTATCGATTTCACCATTTACGGCCGGGCCGATTTCCTGGCCAGCGATTATTACAACGGAACCGATCCACTCAGCATGCCGGGGCCACGGGTGGTGGTGGGTATCAACTGGATGTTTCGGGATTGACAGGCAGAGTAAATAATACTTATATTTTTTTATGATTGAACTGAGAATGGGAATCGGAATAAGAAACAAACCAGTGTATGCCGGGTAACTATTTTCAGAAGCTTGAATAATTTTTTGGCGGGGCATGGCGGATGTGGATAAAAAATGGCGGCACGCCGGCAATAGCGGTCCTGTTGATAATTGCCTCGTTAGTCTGTGGCAGGCGGGCTCAATGTATCGGGAGTGGGGAGGATAACATGCTTACCCAAACGGGCAGGCGGCAGGCGGTGGAATTCCCGGCCTACGCTCAGTGGATCAATACGGGCAGGAACTGGAGTATAGAGGATTTCAGGGGCAAAGTGGTACTGCTTGATTTCTGGACTTATTGCTGTATCAACTGCATGCACGTGCTGCCGGACCTGAAAAAACTCGAGCGGAAATATCCCGAGCTGGTGGTGGTGGGAGTGCATTCGGCCAAGTTCACTGGTGAACGCGATCTGGAAAATATCCGCGAGGCGGTGCTGCGCTACGATATCGAGCATCCGGTGATCAATGATTACAAGTTCGAACTGTGGCAGCGCTACGGTATCCGCGCCTGGCCGTCATTTGTCATGATCGATCCCGAGGGCGGAGTTATGGGCACGGCCAACGGCGAGGGTCTCTACGACCTGTTCGACCAGCAGATTGCCGCGGTGGTATCCGAGTTCGAGGGCCGGGGCCTTGTCGATCAAGAGCGGATCGAGTTTGAGCTGGACAAGCTGGCGGGGCCGCGCAGCCTGCTCTCTTTTCCGGGCAAGCTGGAAGTGGACACCGCGGGCGGGCGGCTGTTTATCAGCGATTCGAACAACGATCGGATTCTTGTCACCGATCCCGACGGTAAAATCCTGCAAGTGATCGGCAGCGGGATGGATGGCAACCGGGATGGTGATTTTGAGCAGGCCCGCTTTTTCCGTCCCCAGGGTATGGCCTACGACGCAGCCGGTGACGCGCTCTATATTGCCGATACCGAGAACCACACGGTGCGCCGCGCTCTTTTGGGCAGCCGCACGGTGGAAACAGTGCTCGGTACGGGCAGCCAGGGCCGGGGGCACTCCTCACAGGGGCGGGGAAGGTCACAGGCGATCAACTCTCCCTGGGACCTGGCGTTCCACGATGGGTTGTTGATTATTGCGATGGCGGGGCCGCACCAGCTCTGGAGCCTTGATACGGAATCGGGAGTGGCCAGGGTCTGGGCCGGAAATGGCCGGGAGAACCTTGTGGACGGGCCGGTTGCAATAGCTCAACTGGCGCAGCCTTCGGGGTTGAGCGCCAGCGGGGGAGCGCTTTATTTCGCGGACAGCGAGGTCAGCGCCGTGCGTAAAGTGGAGGGCGGCCGTGTATCGACACTGCTGGGAGAGGGCCTGTTCGAGTTCGGGGATGTTGACGGGCGGCTTGGCGGAGCGCGACTTCAGCATGCCCTGGGTGTACTGTTCCACGACGGTGGTGTGCTGGTGGCCGACACCTATAATAACAAAATCAAGCGGATCGATCTGGCCGGCGGGACGGTAGAAACTGTTGCCGGGACCGGTGAGGCCGGCCACTCCAACGGTCCGGCGCTGCGGGCAACGTTTAATGAACCCAACGATATTAAGTATCTGCGGGGCCGCTGCTACATAACCGATACCAATAACGGCCTGATCCGTGTGCTGGACATGCAAAGCGGCACCGTATCAGATCTCGAATTGACAGGGCTGGAGATGCTCTCCGGCCGCTCTGGAGATGTAGTTTCCCCGGCTCTGGAACTGGAGCCGGTAACAGTGGCTCCGGGCAGGAGCAGTCTTAGCTTCACAGTGAAACTGCCGCGGGGCAGCAAGGCCAGCCCCGGTGCGCCCCAGTCCCTGGAAGTAAAGTCGTCGTCGCCGGAGGTGGTAAGTCCAGGTCCTGTAAACTGGCTCAGCAGCGAGGGTAACCTTACCGCCACTCTGCCGCTGAAAGCGATGGAGGGTGAAACCACGCTGTCCCTGAGGATTGATGTTTACTACTGCGATAACGGCAGCGCGGCTTCGTGCTATCTCGAACAGCGGGAGTTTAAGCTGCCCGTTACTGTCCGCACCGGTGGAGACGAGCGTATTGAACTCACTCACGTTACCGGCGCTTCAGGCAACGAATAGATGCAATCTCGCACGCTTCTTGCATTTCCAGTACGGCGTGACAACAGGTTTCAAGTTGTCTCACGCATCACCGCGCGTTTCCGTGGCAGTTTCTGCAACCGTAAGATATTGATAATTATTGCGATACGTGGCCTGTAGTGGTTCGTCCATCATGGCGGTGGCATAACTGTCAGGAGGGCTTGCGGTAGAGCAGACCGGCAGGTTTTTCTCGTTTTGACTCCCATCCCGGCGACAGCGGTGATCAGGAAGCTTAAAGTAGTTGCCCCGGAAGTTCGATAACTGATGCATGGGCCTTTATGTCCGTTAATGGGTATTCGAAGTTTGCCAGGAGGCGTTGTTTTGCACCGTACCGTTGTAGTAATCCTGTTGCTGATGGTTTTCGTATTTTCTTCAGGCCTGGTAATGGCTCAGTATTCCACCGTGCGCTCCGAGGCCTCGCTGATGGATCTGCCGGGTGGGGAAGCCGTGGTTCTCGATGTGCTCAGCCCCGGGATGAGTGTTGAATTAATGAGCGTAAAGGGTAAATGGGTGCGGGTCCGCATAAAAGCGACAAGCGAGGTGGGTTGGGTGCAGGCAAGTGCGCTGGCCCGTGAGGGTACGGGTGAGGATGGCGAAACCGGGATCGGTGTGACGGGTAAGGAGCTGGGAAGGGTGGAGGACCGGGTGGAAATGATGAGCGGCGGCATGAGGGGAATAGAGCAGAGGGTCGACAACCTGCTGGACCATCTGGGCGCCGGTGAACAGTCAGGCCGGAAGCCCGAGGTGTCAACCTCCGGCGGAACCCGGGCGAGGGCTGCATATACAATGGCCCAACTGGGAGCGTTTCGCTGGCATAACCAGTTCGTGATGGGTACCTATCTCCGTGGCGGCCAGAATTACTACGGACTTGAACTCAGCCGCACCCTGGACACCAGGGGCCGCAGCCTGTTGGTGGGTCGCGCACAATACGGCCTGGGAGAGATGCGGGGCAAGGTTGACGATTTTATCGACTGGACAGTGGGATTGAATTTTAACCTGTTTCCTGAAACCTACGTGATTTATCCGTATGTCGGCGCTCATTTTGGGATGCGCCACCTGCTTGAAGACACTCTGCCGGACCGCCACTTTTTTATCGCCGCGCCCTCGCTGGGAGTACGCGCGGATCTGGCTGGCATATTCACCCTGGGCGTTGAGCTTCGCGCACTTTTCCGTTTCGAGAGCGGCCATCGCCGCGACGACGGTATGGTGGGATTTAATTGCGGCTACAACTGGTAAAATTTTATAACGGCCAGTACCCTCGGGTTTCTTTCCTGCGCAATTAATCAGCATTTCCCCAAACAGCTTTACTCCCGCATTTCCCGAAAGAGATTGACATTCCAGTGCGCTGGTATAAAATTAGGTAATGTCAATCATTATGGTAAATTTCCTTCCGAATACATTGCTGATTATGAAGCTGAACAGCCGAAAGCAATGATATATATATTTCAAGCGGCTGCTTTGGTGCTCCACATGTTATTTGGCATAAATCCGGTTCCGGCGACTGTCGCATTGCGGATCGGACGAATTGAGGTACTGGTCACCTCCATCCACTAAAATCCGTTCCGGGGGCTCGTCTCTGATAATACCTATGTATGCACAGATAGTATTGGTTTGATTAATCCGCTAGGAATAGAACACTTTTTCACATATCCGGCCGCTGAGATCACGGCCACATTAAAGAAGAGGCTTTAGGCCCGGGGAGAGTAAATGAACAGATTTTTTCCGGCAGTATTATTGTTTGCAGCGTTGATTGTTTCTGCAGGCAGTGCTTTTGCCCTGAGTTCCTCGCTGCAGGATTTGCTTAGCAGTGAAGAGATAATAATGCCCGCAAATCTGGAAGAGCGCTATCCGGGCGTGGATGCGGTGATCGTTCTGGACAAGAAGGAAATCGACCAGAAACGCTCGCTCGATCCTGTTTATATCCGCCAGCACGTGGCTGTAAAAGTGATGAACGAGGAAGGCGTCCGTAAGTTCAGCACTGTGAAGATCCCGTATTACAAGGAAGTGAAAGTCAACAATTTCAAGGCCCAGATTATTCGCGGTTCGCAGGTGATTGAGGTTAAAAATATCGTCAATCGCCAACTGGACCTTGAAAACGCGGACAAGGATTTTATCTATCCTCTGGCGATGGGCAATAACGTGTTTTTCCTGCGTCCGATTGAAGTGGGGGAAAGCCGCATCACCACTGACCTGCTCAAGCTGACCTCCACCAATGGTTTTCACAAGCAGAAGGAAAAGGCCTGGAGAATCCGCCAGATCGATTTTCCCGCTCTCCAGGTGGGCGATGTGATAGAGTACGAGTACCAGTTCGAGGACAAGCGCGTCCAGATATATGAGCGTTTTTTCTTCGAGCGGGAGTACCCGGCGCTCAAACTGCGTTACATTACGATGAACGCCCGCATGCTCAAGTTCAGCTACGAGGTGAGCAATTTTAAACGTAGGCCGGTTCAGGTTTTCGAGCCCAGGTTCACCAACCTTGAAGAACACGATAATATGCGCATTCGCACCGCGTTGCGCACATTCGATATCAACAATCCGGACAGCTGGCAGTTCCACGGGCATCAGTATTTCGAGGTCAGCCTTGATACCGTGCCGCCGCTTTCAGCCGATGTTCCGTTGGCTCCACCGGTCTGGGGTACCGCAGCCAGGATCGATATTGTGCTGAGCGAGGTTCTGAATGTGTGGTATGCCAGTGAAACAGATGCCCGTGTGCGTCGCGAGCATTTCGGTCCCAACTGGCAATTCGTTTTCAAGCGTCTGGCTGACCGCAACTTTCCCAATGAGGGCAAGAGCCGTAATGCGATCAAGGAAATCAGCCAGGTAATCGCCTCCGCCAACTCGGCCGAGGAAAAAGTGAACGCCGCTGTAGCCTGGACGCGGGAAAATTTTACCTGCAACGGGGAACTCGACAAATGGGAAGGATATTACTGGAGTTCTCAGGCCGAGAGCGCGGACAAAATGTTGCGCGACAAGGTGGGTAACCGCGATGATATAGCGCAGTTTCTGGTTGCCGCCCTGTGGTACAACAACCTGCCGGTATTCCCGTTCTATACAAAGAGCCGCGAAAAAGGCCCCATCCTGACAAAGGTCATTACGGAAACACAGTTCGACTGTACCATGCTTGCCCTGGAAATCAGCAAGCGCCGTTTCAAGTTCTGGCAGCCTGTAATCGATGTGCCGATGCCGCCGGATTATATCGATTATCGCTACGAGGACCAGCAGGGTTTCATCAACCAGAGCGACAAGGATGACGTGAATGTAGAGGCTTTCCAGATCAAGGCCAGCGAGGCCGCCCAGCATATATGTAAGCTCGACGGGTCGTTGGAACTGGCAGCTGACGGAACTCTCAGCGGTTCGTTGAACACTACCTACAACGGCCATTTCGCAGCCGGGATAAAGCGTAAACTGCTGGTGGATAAAGCCTCGCCGTCCGATGCCTGGAGCGCGATGCTGATGGGTTCGTGGCAGTCCCTTGACGTCCAGGGTGAGCCCTCGCTCAGTGGCGTGCATGAGAGGGTCGGTACGGTTGAAGCCAAGGGTACAGTGAGTATTTCCGGCACGGCAGTCGCCACAGCCGATGGCATTTTGCTCAAAGCAGCGGTTGTGACGGATCCCTACACCAGCCTGCTTACCGGTGAGGAACGTAATCTGCCGTTGGTTTTCCCGCATACCGGTGATATGCAGTCTTCGATCGAAATTACGATTCCAGACGGATATGCTCTGCCCGACACCCTTCCCGAGGTGGTGGAGCTTAAAACCCGTGGCTTCTATTACACAAGGGTCGTGGCCCGTCAGGCGGACAACAAGCTGCTGATTAAGCGCGATTTTGCGGTGGACGGCAAGCTGATCACCGCGGCCAGAATGTACAACCGCCGCTACGCACCGCTTTACAAGCAGATTCAGGAAGCCGATGCTGTTGAACTGTTGCTGGTGAAAAAATAATTTGACTGGTATCACAGTTATTAAGTAAAGTTTGAAAGCCGCCGGACCGGAATGTGCAGATTTGCGCTCCGCGGCGGCTTTCTTTTTTTCAAGGTTCCGGGAGGCTTACCATGAATGAAGAAGCTTTGCGCACGGGACTTTTTATCGGTGGGCAGTGGATTGACACCGGGGACAAGATAACGGTGGTCAATCCGTATGGTGGTGAGCAGATCGCACAGGTCAGCGCCGCCTCGCCCGAAGAGCTTCAGCGGGCCGTTGCATGCGCAAAAGCAAGCGGCATGGAGCAACTGACAGCCCACAGCCGCTACCAGATACTGAACCAGGTATCCCGGCTGATCAACGAGCGCAGGGAGAAACTGATAAGCCTGCTGGTACGGGAGGCAGGCAAGCCGTATCGCTATGCGGAAGGTGAGGTTGAGCGCGCCGGGCAGACATTCAGCTTTGCCGCCTCGGAGGCCCGCCGTATCCAGGGCGAGACCATGGAACTTGACGCCCACCCCGACGGCAACGGCCATTTCGCTTTTTACCATCGTTTTCCCCTGGGCGTTATCGGCGCGGTCAGCCCGTTCAATTTTCCGCTTAACCTGGTGGCCCACAAAGTGGCTCCCGCGCTGGCCGCCGGCAACTCGGTAATTCTCAAACCTGCCAGCACCACTCCGCTGGTAGCCCTGGAACTGGCTGATATTATCGACTCTTGCGGCGCTCCCGACGGGGCGATTAATGTCCTGCCGGGCAGCGGTGGCACGTTGGGAGCTGCGCTGGTGGAGCATGATCAAGTGGCGATGATCACCTTTACCGGCTCGCTGGAAGTGGGGCGCCGGATCAGGCGTAATGCCGGGATGAAAAAAGTCACCCTGGAACTGGGTTCCAACAGCTCGATTATTATCGACGACGAGAGCCGTCTGGAGCAGGCCCTCTCCCGCTGTGTTGTGGGCGCGTTCGCTTTCAGCGGGCAGGTTTGCATCTCTATCCAGCGGATTCTGCTGCGCTCCTCGCTTGCGGATCGCTTTCTGGAGCGTTTTATCCCGGCGGTGGAAAAAATCAGGATCGGTGACCCAGCGGATAAAACAACCGAGCTTGGCCCGATGATCGAGGAGAGCGAAGCGATCAGGGCAGCGCAGTGGGTCGATGAGGCTCTTGATCAGGGGGCGCGCCTGCTCACTGGAGGTGCGCGCGAGGGAGCGGTCTACCTGCCCACCGTGCTGGACAACGTGAATCGCCGGATGAAAGTGGTCTCCGGCGAAGTGTTCGCGCCGGTGGTGTGTATCGAGTACTACGACGAGTTCGAGCAGGCCCTGGCGATGGTCAATAGCAGCGACTACGGCCTTCAGGCTGGAGTATTTACCTCCTCGCTCTCAAAGGCGATGAAGGCGTTCCGGCAGTTGGAGGTGGGAGGGGTGATGATCAACGATTTCCCCACCTACAGGGTTGACCAGATGCCCTACGGCGGTGTAAAGGGCAGCGGCACGGGCCGCGAGGGGCCGCAATTTGCCGTGGAGGAAATGACAGAGCTCAAGCTGTGCGTAATCAATGATTGGGATAACTGACCCCGCTGTGGCTTGCCACACTGCCGCCAGTGCCGTATTGTAAGACAGGCACGTTTTTTTTTATCCTGGCGGCGGTTGGCGCGGATGGCTGGTCCGGTAAAAATATTGATGAAAATACTCCCGTGGCTGGCAGGCCTCGTTTTTCTTATTCTTGCGGGACTGTTTCTTTGCGCCGAATGCTACCGGGCCGCCGATCACACGGATAAACTGCTGTCAGCGCGCGCCGAGTGGTTCGAGGTGTCCGAGCGCGAGCAGGTTGATTCAGCGGGACAGCGGGCCGTGTTTTTTACGCTGACCGACAATCTTGGCCGCATTGTAGAGGGCTATCTCAGTTTTCCCGATACAACAGTGGAACCGTTGCCGACGGTGCTGATTCTCGGCGGCCACGGCACGGGTGCACGGGCGGTGGAACTGGTTAAGCTTAGCCGTCCCGCGGTTCTGTGTGGTCTGAACTACCCGGCAATCCCTGAGTACAGGGTCCATCCGCTTAAAATCCCCTCCCTTCTCTTTGCTCTCGACAGTCTTGTCACTGATGCCGTTGCGATGGCTTTCACCGCTATCGATTACCTGCTCACCCGTCCGGAGGTGGACCCGGACAGGCTTACCGTGCTGGGAGCCAGTTTCGGTGTGCCGTTCGCGGTTATCGCCGGGCTGGACAGCCGGGTGGACGGCATGGCGCTGGTCTACGGCGGTGCGGACATGGAGCGGATTATCGAGTGGAACGTTCGCCGCAGGATCAAGTCCGGCCTGCTCCGCAAAAGCGGCTGCTATCTGCTGGGTACTTTCACCTCTGCCTACGAGCCCTCACGCTACCTTGCCAGATTCGCTCCCCGGCCGGTGCTGCTGATTAACGGCGGCGATGACACAAAAATACCATTGGAATCCGCCAAGCTGTTATACCGCTCAGCCGGATTCCCTAAAGAGCAGCTATGGCTCTCCGGAGGGCATATCCATCCCTCCAACAGTGAACTGATAGGGGAACTGACATCCGCAATTTCTGATTGGATGGAGCACCACGGATTGTATTGACTTTTTTTACTGTTAAGCAAGTGGCTCCAATTTTTTCGGTATCATGTCAATCATCGTCCATTAAAAGGAATGGACGGGCCGAGTTTGTGATAATCGCCTGGTATTTTCAAGCGTGAAAGCCGTCAAGAAATAAATTGGAAAAAAGAGTTGACTTTTGATCAAAAGCACAATATATAGTATAGGCAAATTCGAATAATACAACATACCCATAAATCTGCCGCAAAAGGAGATTACCGATGCAAGCTGATAAAACCGGAAAAAAAGCTGCCCGCCGGGCAGCGCCCAGGGAAGTCTCCAACCGCTTGCCGCAGGATGTAACAACTACTGGAACAGAACAGGAAAATCAGGTTTCGGACAGCGGGATATTCGAGTACCCGGAGCGGATCGAGAGGGTGTTTACCGAAAAGGACCAGGATGTTTACTCATTGGTTAACTGGTCCCGAAGGTCGCTGAAAATGGTGGACCACGGTAAGGGCAGGGTGGTTTTTGAGGCCGACGATCTGGAGTTTCCCTCTTCCTGGAGTGAGAACGCCTGCAAGATAACGGCCAGCAAGTATTTCAAGAAATCGAGCAAGTACTCGGAAACCAGCCTCCGCCAGGTGATCGACCGGATTGTCGATACTATCTCCGATGAAGGCGGCAAGGCGGGTTATTTTACCGGCTCGGAGGAGCAGGAAACGTTCCGGGACGAGTTGAAGTTCATCATGCTGGATCAGCGGGCCTGCTTCAACAGCCCGGTGCTGTTCAATGTCGGTGTGCCCGAAGAGAGGCCCCAGGCCAGCGCCTGCTTTATCAATTCGGTCAGGGACAGCATGACCGACATCTCGCGCCTGATAGTAAACGAGGGCCAGATATTCAAGTGGGGCAGTGGCTCCGGGGTCAACTACAGCACTCTTCGCTCCGAGGGCGAAACGCTCTCCACGGGCGGCACGGCCAGCGGCCCGCTCAGTTTTATGAAAGTGCTCGACGCCAATGCGGGTGCGATCAAGAGCGGCGGCAAGAGCCGGCGGGCGGCCAAGATGTGCGTGCTCAACGCCGACCACCCCGATGTGGAGCGCTTTATCGACTGCAAGGTTGTGGAGGAGAAAAAGGCCCAGGCGCTGATTGAGGCCGGCTACGATGGCTCGATTGCCGGAGAGGCATACAGCACGGTTACTTATCAGAACGCCAACAACAGCGTGCGGGTAACCGACGATTTTATGCGCGCGGAGGAGCAGGACCACAAATGGGACCTCAAGGAGGTGGTCGGCGGTAAGGTGGTGCGTCAGATAGAGGCCCGCAAGATGTTCCGCCGGATGGCCGAGGCCGCCTGGATTACCGGTGATCCGGGCATCCAGTTTGACACCACCACCAACGACTGGCACACCTGCCCCAACTCGGGACGGATCAACAGCTCAAACCCGTGCAGCGAGTACGTGTTCCTCGATGACAGCGCCTGCAACCTCTCGTCTATCAACCTGCTCAAGTATGTGGACGAGGAAGGATTGAGAGTTCAGGAGTTCGCCCACACGGTACGCGTGATGATAACCGCTCAGGAGATCCTCTGCGGGTTCGCCATTTATCCCACTGAGGAGATCACCCGCAACAGCATCGATTTCCGTCCCCTGGGCCTGGGCTACACCAACCTGGGGGCGCTGCTGATGACCCATGGGCTGGCTTATGACTCCGACGGCGGCCGTCTGGTGACGGGCGCAATCACCGCGTTGATGCACGGACTGGCCAACGAGTCCAGCGGCTGGCTGGCCAATAGAGTCGGGCCGTTTGCCGGCTACAAGGGTAACGAGAAACCGATGAACCGGGTGCTGGACAAACACAGAGCCTCTCTGTCAGCTATTGCCCCGCGGGAAAACGGTAAAAATCCTCCGCTCTATGCCGAAGCCTACCGTCAGGCCGAGGCCAGTTGGGACAGGATCTGCTGCCAGAAACGATATGACCAGGGCTACCGTAACGCCCAGGTTACCCTGCTGGCGCCCACCGGCACGATCAGCTTCTTCATGGACGCTGTCACTACCGGTGTGGAGCCGGAGCTGTGCCTGATCAAGTACAAGAACCTGGTGGACGGGTCCGTGCTGACGATTGTCAACCCGCTGGTGCGCAGAAGCTTGGAATACATGAAGGTGAAACCGGACGTGATCGAGCGGGCGGAGCAGTATATCGAGGAGCACGGAAACCTGGAAGAGTTCGGCGAACTCTCGGACGAGCACAAGCAAGTATTCGCCACCAGTCTGGGGCAACCGGGAAGGCTAACCACCCTGGCTCCCGAGGCCCATGTACGGATGATGGCGGCAGCGCAGCCGTTTCTCTCCGGGGCGATCAGTAAAACTGTCAACATGCCGTCGGACTCAACCGTGGAGGATATCGAGAAGATTTATTCTGACGCCTGGAAGCTGGGTCTCAAGTCGATAGCTATCTACCGCGATGGCTGCAAGCACAGCCAGCCGCTGGAGGGTAAGGGGGCAAAAAAGAACAGCCCCAGCGAGGTTGCCACGGTACCCAAGCGCAAACGTCTTCCCTCCACCCGACAGGCGATCACCCACAAGTTTGATATCGCGGGCCACGAGGGCTATGTCACCGCCGGGATGTACGAGGACGGCAAGCTGGGCGAGATATTTATCCTGATGCACAAGGAAGGCTCGATCCTCTCGGGCCTGCTGGATTCACTGGGGATAGTCACCAGTATCGCCATTCAGTACGGAGCGCCGCTGGAAGTGCTGGTGGACAAGATGACCCACATGCGGTTTGAGCCGTCGGGCATGACCAAGAACAAGCAGATTCCAATCGCCAAGTCGCTGGTGGACTATATTTTCCGCTGGTTGTCCACCGAGTTCATGGATGAGCAGAAGCAGGAAGCGCTGGGGATTAAAAATATTAAGAGATTGCAGAACACCGTGGAGGCAATTGAAGAGCTGAACAGGCCTGCCGGTGAGAGCAAGGGGAATGCTGCCAGGGGCGGCCAGCCTATGTTCGATCTGATGGGCGATGCGCCCAGTTGCGACAACTGCGGGGTTATCATGGAGCGACGGGGGAGCTGCTACGTGTGCCCCTCGTGCGGAGACACCACTGGTTGCAGTTAAAAGGGGAGCTGCCAGTTTTCGTTTCTGGGGCCGCGGGTCAGTGATGACCCGCGGCTTTTTTATTGTTATCAAACGAAAAAGTAAGAAATGAAGGCGAAATCCCCCTTGCCCCCTTTGGCAAAAGGGGGGGGGAACATAGCCGTAGAATAAGGATGAGATGTAAAATTCCCCCCTGGAAAAGGGGGTGTCCACGATGAAATCGGGACGGGGGATGTTTTCGGTTTAGCTCCCCCTTTTAAAAGGAGAATTGAGGGGGATTTATCAGCTACCCCGCAGCAATCCGCGGGGTAGTTCAGTTTTTTAAGTCCAAACCTTGTGCTTGTTCGTTATGATAAATGAACTATTATTATCAAACCGGGTATAAACAACAACAATCAATGGAAAATAACCTGGAGAAACCGCCATGCCCACCCACATGCGTTTCAGGTTTTTTGCTGTTTTTGCTCTTTCTTTTTCCCTGCCTTTTCTGATTATACTCCCACAGCTTGCTTTGTCAGCCCAGGACAGCACTTCCGCCGGCATTTCCAGTCTCGATTCCAGTCTTGCCACCGATCCGGATAACTATGAATTGCTGCTCCAGCGTGGCCACGCGCTGCTGGATGCGGGGCGACTGAATGAGGCCCGGAAGCAGTTTCAACAGCTTATTCATAACTCGGAGAGTTCGGTAAGATGTAGGGCGTACGCCGGGCTTGGCGACGTGTACTTGGAAATGCCCAAGAAGAAAATGCAAGCCCTGCGCTATCACAGGATTGCGGAGTCCATTGAACCTGATAACCTGGATATAAAATATGGCCTGGCCAACGTGGGCTTGAGATTGCAGTGGACCGATGGCCACATGCTGGCCAGCAGGGAACTCAAGGAAATAATCTGTGCTGAACCTGATTACCGCGATGCTTACTCGATATGGCGGGAACGCATTCTCGGACATTCATTTGGTGAACTGCGAGAGATGGATCGTTGCCTTGAAAACCACCTCAGACAGAATCCTGACAGGCCCAGATTTTGGCTCGATATCGCCAAAGATCAATTCCATATGCTCGAGGTGGAAAACTGCCTGAGTACTTTGGACAGCCTGATTAAGTATGCTCCCGAATATCGGCAAGGTAATCGAAATCTGCTTGAAGCCCGCTGCTACCTTGATTTGCAGGATACACTTGCATTCGAGCAACTATATTTTAAGGCGCTTGAATCAGCTCATAGGGAAAATGATTTCGAGCAAATAGTTCAGGAAGCAGAACCGATCTTTACGCCCGAGGAGACGAAGTTTATCGAGGAAGTGAAAGAGCCGGAACGTTTGTACAATTTCATCAGGGTATTTTGGAAGAAGAAAGACCCCGATCCCACGGATACGCATAATGAGCGGTTGCTCACACACTATCTCAGATTGCGCGAGGCCGAAACCTATTACCGTCTCCGCAAACCTGATAGCTGGTCGCAAACTAACCCAACATACAACAGAATGTTTTTCTCATGGTTCGAGATGGGCGTGGAATATGAGCCCTATGAGTACAAGCCAGAGGAAATTTCCAACAGCAGGACAAGGCGGTTTCAACTCGACCATCGCGGTCAGCTGCTCGTTCGTCATGGCCCTCCGGATGAAATTTCCTATATCGAAATGTGGGAACCTGCGGAAAGGTTCATGTTTGCTCCATCACCGGCCAAGACATGGCGCTATGGAGGAAACGTTTTCACGTTCAAAGAGGTATTCGGTGTGGGAGAGTTTATTTTTGCTCCTACTCCTGGGAAGTATGCGGCCGATGTCATGCATGCGATGGCGACCGAGTTTTACAAGGATCCGCTAAAAAATCTCGAGCAGAATTTCTACGGCGCCAATTTTCTGACCGAGGACGGAAATCTGGAGTTGGAAGTATATCAGTCGTTGGCCTGTGAAACGGCCGAGACTCAGAACCCGCCGGGCGTGATAGTTACTGTATTCGACAGCCTGCTTAATGAAGAGGGCCGCGACAGCACCATAGCGGTCAAGATAAAAGTAAATAACGACAGTTTGTGGCTTGGGATCAACAGGTTAAGTGTTGAACCGGGCCAGAAATCCATTGCTTTGAAGCTGGATATACCGGGTTCGCGTTGTGTGGAAAGAACAAACCTCACCATCGAACCTTACCCTGAGGGCGAGCTTTCGATTAGCGGAGTTGTGCTTGGTACTCCGGCTATCAGAGGAAAAGAAATCTACAGCCGCATGGGAGTGGCTCTAGTACCTCGCCCGTCCCTACGGTTCAGTTCCAATGAAACGATAGCGGTTTACCTCGAAGTTTACGGCCTCTCAGCTTTACGGGATGAGGGCCGTTCGTATGCTGTAACTGTCACGGTCAGCCGTATGACGAAGGACGAGGGAAGACTGGCCTCGCTGATCAAAAAGCTGCGCCTGAGTGGAAGGCTGACTGAAACACACCGTACGCTGAGTTTCGAACGCCGCGTGTTAACAAGAGCCGGGCAAGTGCCGGAGTATTTCACCTTGGACGCTTCTGAACTCGTACCGGGACTGTACAATCTCGCTATCAGCGTTGTCGATGACGCTTCCGGCCAACGTGCGGGTGTGGTCTGCTCGTTCATGCTGGTTGACTAATAATTTGGAGTCTTCTAATAAGGTCAACAAAGGTAAAACAGTAGCCAGGAGAAACCACAATGTTACAGTCCCGACGAATCCCTGTTTCAGCTCTCTTTTTGCTGCTGCTTACCGTAGTTGGTTTGCCGCATGTCTGTCGTCTCTCTGCTGCATCCACTGACAGCACTTCCGTCGGCATTTCCAGTCTTGATTCCAGTCTTGCCACCGACCCGGATAATTATGAATTGCTGCTCCAGCGTGGCTATGCACACCTGGATGCGGGGCGGTACAGGGAGGCGCGGGCTGATTTCAACGAGGCCAGATGGTCGGAGTCAAAAGCGATAATCGCCCGGGCGCGGATCGGGCTGGGCGACAGCTACCGCGTGCAGCCGAAACGCAAATGGTGGGCTATCAGGGAGTACCGCATAGCGATCAAAGTGGACTCAACGTACAGGCCGCAGGCCCTCTACGAGATAGCCCAGACAGCGTTTGAGCTTGGCTGGACGCATGGAAATAATGTGGCAATAGCTGCGCTGACAGAACTGATTGGCCTGGCTCCGGAATATAAGGATGCCATAACTCTCTGGTGGGAAAAATCATATGTGCAGACAAGCGGTCAGTTGCGTAAGGTCTGCAGCAGGCTTGAGCAAATAATAAGCCTGGGCAGTACAGAACCTGCTCTGTATCTGAACGCGGCAAAAATCCGGTTCAGGCTCCAAGAGCATGATAGTTCGTATGTTCATCTGACCAGACTGAAACAGATTGATCCTGAGTATATGCAATCCGAGCGCCATCTGCTGGAGGCCAAATGCCTGCTCGAGTTGGAGGACACGCTGGGTTTTGAGCACTGCTACAACGAGTCAATCCGGTTCGCGGAGCAGGAAGGGGAGTTCGAGCATCTTTTTCGGGAGGCTGAAGCGATATTCAATCCTATGGAAGTCGAAAAATGGGACTCGCTGACTACCCCTGCCGAAAAAGCCTCGTTCTTTCATGTTTTCTGGACCCGCCGTGATCCTGATCCCACAACCCCACACAATGAGCGGCTGATTACTCACTACCGTAGGCTGCATAAAGCCCTGGCCACGTATTCCGATGTCAGGGCGCATAGTTTATACAACACATCCGAGGAGTATAACAGGCTTATGGGAGCTTATTTAGTATTTCAATTCGACAATCCTTATTTCTATGAATACGATCCCGGAATATGGTTTGATAACAGCCGGTCGTTGGCGCTGGAGAACAGAGGGTTGTTCTTTATCCGCCACGGAGAGCCGGACAAGCTTTACAAATTCGGTTATCCCTGGGATGCAAATAAGGAAACTCCCTCATATGAAGTTTGGAGCTACGATAACAACTTTTTCCCGTTCAACAGGGACAAGGGTTTGTTCAGGCCCCTCCCGGCGACTTCACAAACTGGTGACATTATGGCGGCCATGGAGTCGGAATCTTTCAAAGACCCGCTGCCTATGTTACGGATGGCAAACTACGGGGTGCAATTCAAAAGCCGGGATGGCGGTCTGGAGGCCGAGTTCTACCAGTCCCTGCCTGTTTCGCTCAATGACAGTTCTTTGGATGCAAGGTCGGCCACGGTTGTGATCTACGACAACCAGTGGCGGGAGCTTGAGCGCCGCGAAGTTACTCCGCAAAAAATCTTTACCGGGCGGGACAGCATGTGGGTGGCGGTAAACAGTGTGCCGGTGGAGCCGGGACAGTTGTTCTGTGCTGTCAGCATGGATGTTCCCGGCTACAGGGCAGTTGTGCGAAGGCCGCTGAACTCGTTCTCTTTCGCCGGCAGTGAACTGGAACTGAGCGGGCTTATCCTGGGCAGCCCCCCGCCAGAGGGTGTAAATGTGCACAACCGGGGAGGTATAAAAATCCTGCCCCGGCCATCGCTGGTGTTCCGCCACGGGGAGATAATCACTGTATATCTGGAGATTTACGGCCTTCGCCCCGGCAGCCAGCGTGAACGAGAAAATTATTCGTTCAGCGAGCAGGTGACAGTTACCCTGGAAGAGCAGGCAGAGGGCAAGAGCATAATCAGTAGAATATTTGGCCGCAAGAAACCGCTCACCAGCCTGACCCTCAATTTTGACCGCTACCCCCAAACGGAGGGCAGCCGGGTGCCGGAGCATTTCACAATCGATACATCGGACCTTGTGCCCGGAAAATACGGGCTTGTGCTGAGGGTACAGGACAAGCACAGCGACAGCAAGGCAGCGGTGGCGCTCAAGTTTAATCTGAGCGAATAGAGTGGCGGATACAATCAATCAGGAGGTAATGGATGAAATTTTCCCTGTTCTCCGGCTCATCGTACCGAATCAGCTTTTGCCTGCCTGTTCTGCTGATATTCCTCTCGCTTGCAGTCCAGCCTGCGGGGGCCCTCGCTGCACAGCCCCAGGGCCTGCTGGATGAGGCGGAGCAATTACTGGATGATGGTAATCTCTCTGCCGCACGGGATAAATATTCAGCAGCGACTCGTTCCACCGACAGGCCGACACGGCTGGCCGGGTTTATCGGGCTTGGCAGGGTCTACAGGCAAATGCCGGGCAAACGGATGGAGTCGCTGCGCCAGTTGAAAAAGGCGAGTAAAGTCGATCCGGCCAATACAGACGTGCTCTACGAAATAGCCCTGACCGGTTTTGAACTGGGGGAGAGCAGCGGAGCAGTAATCGCCGATAACGCCCTGACCAAATTAATCTGCCAGGACCCGGCCTACCGCGATGCCTACTCCATCTGGCATGAGAAAATCCGTGGCCGCTCACAGAAAAATATAAAGAAAGCGGCCAACTGCCTGCCAGGGCATATTGCGCTCCATCCGGAGTTGAGCTACATCTGGCTTGATATCGCTTTCGACTGGTTCAAGTTGTTCAACACGGAAAATTGCCTGGCCGCCCTGGACAGCTTGCTGAAGCACGCTCCTGAATACAAGCCCCAGGAACGATTTCTGCTGCGTGCCCGCTGTCTGATGGATATGGATGATATTCCGGGGTTCGAGGCCTATTACCGTCAGGCGCTGAAAGCCGCCGAGAGCGAGGGAGATTTCAAGCGCTTGATTACCGAGGCGGAGACCATATTTACTCCCGACGAGGCGGGGAGCCTGCAAAGCTTGGAGTCAACGGAGCAAGTGGCCACATTTTTGGGCGTGTTCTGGCGCAACAAGGATTTTGACCCGGTGACGCTCCACAACGAGCGGCTGGTGGAGCATTACCAGCGTTTACGAACCGCGGAGCGGGCTTACAGGATTTTAACTCCTGACGGACTGGTTAACAATTCAGATAATTACTTGCGGTTAGTGTCCATGCCCGGTTCGACGGCGCCAGTGTTTAGCGAGTACGGTAGCACAAGGGGACCTGTTTTATACGATTACGATCCTTTAAGGGTATTCGGCGGGCGTGGTATCAATCTCGGGCTCGATCATCGGGGGCTGTTATATCTGCGTCATGGCCCACCGGACGAAATTGATAGGGTATTTATCAATGAAACGAGAGATGGATTTTCCCTGTCTACCACCAGCAACGCCGAGCAATGGATTTATAACCAGCAGAAGATTGTGTTCAAGGAAGGTTTTGGAACGGGAGGATATCTCTTCTGGCCTGCCATTTATGAAACTTTCTATGGGATAGCCGATATCGAACATGCACTAAACACCCAGACTTATGAAGACCCCCTGCCGGAAAAACCGCAAGATTACTACAGCGCCGCTTTCCTTCGTGAAGATGGCCGGCTGGACCTCGAGTTTTACCAGTCCGTGAAGGTTAAAGACTCACAAATAGCCCAGCCTCCCGAGGCAAAAGTTGCACTATACGACCGCTCCCTGAATGAACTGGCCCGCGACAGCAGTGTCTCAGTGGCCGCGCCCTCCCCGGATGGCGACCTCTGGTTGGCGATAAACAGCTTGCCTGTTGATCCGGAGGACTATTCGTTCGGGCTGAGCATGGCCCTGCCCGATGTGCGTTCGGCTGTAAAAAGCAACCTCCATGTCGAGCCGATCAGTGGCCAGGATTTGGCTCTGAGCGGAATCGTGATGGGTGTCCAGCCCGGGGAAGACCAGGGTGTATACGGGCGTGGAACGGTAAAAATTCTGCCCCGGCCCTCGCTGGAGTTCGGCCTCGATGAGCTGATTGAAACGTTTATGGAAGTCTACAACCTGAACCCGGACAGCGATAGCGGCAGAGAATACGAGGTCCGCGCATCGGTAACACTAATCGAGCAGGACAGGAGCCGGATCGGCAAGCTGATGGAGAAATTCAGGCTGCTGGGTCAGGAGCGCGGCACGGAGTTGACAATGACATTCGAGCGTGTTTCTACGGCGGAGAGTGAAGTTGTGGCGGAACATTTCACGATAAACGCCAGCGAACTGATCCCCGGCCTCTACCGGCTGGAAATAGAGGTCAGGGACAGGCGGAACAACAGCCGCGCCAGCTCGGTAAGAAATTTCAGGCTGGTGGAGTAAAAGATAAAAGCAGCAGTATATCAACTGCTCATGCTGCGGAAAGCCCAGGCTATGGAGCCGGGCAACCTGGAGGTTCTCTACGAAATAGCCCTGACCGGACTGGAGTTTAAGGACGGCGAAGGTATCGTACGCTTCGTTGTACACGAGGAAAATGTCGCTGCCCGGCATAAGAATATACCGCAGCAGCTGTACATTACTGGTCGTCCCCCACAAAGCGTTTCTCCGGCGCTTTGCTAACGCGTCGGAAGAGAAATTCGGTTGGGGCCTTAATCGGCTTCCCCTCAACCTCAAGCACGGGAAAGGCAAGAAAGTTGATCGGACCAGAGACCGGTTCCGGATCGACCCTCAGATCGCGGCCCCGGCTCAGTTCGATGCGGTTGGCGGGCTGATGTCCGAAATAGTAGCTTGCAAGACTTGAATTCTTGTCGGCCTCACTGATGTCCACAGGCCACCATTGGCCGTCGGCAAAGAATTCGGCCCAGCAATGATAGCCGTCAATGCCACCGTCGTTTCGTTCCGACGGAATCGCGGCGCCGATGGCGAAGCGGGCGGGTATGTTGACGGCGCGCGCCAGCGCAATGAAGTAGGCGTGAAAATCCGTGCAGTTTCCGCTTTTTGCATTACACGCGTAGACAGCATCGCCTTGGCCCCAGCCGGAGCCATACCTGGCGTAACGGAGCTGGTCGATTACATAGTCGTAGAGCGCCCGCGCCCGCATGAGATCGGTGGCCTTTCCTTTGATCACCTTCTGAGCAATGTCGCGGAAGGCGGGGTCATTCGGGCCCAGCCGCTCGGGCTTGGAATATCTCTGGGGTAAGGAGTTTCCCATGGGGTAGGGCGACTTTTCCTTTCGCCGGACGAGATATTGTATCTCTATTTTTTTGCCGCTGTCTTCCCGTCCCATTGTCAAGAACAGGATCTTATTCCCGTACTCGCGCTCCTCGATCTGGCGTCCCTCCGACGGCACGGAGATATTCTTGATTTCAACGGTTTGATAGGCATCCGACCGTGCAAGCGGCAACCAGAGCCTAGCCGGTCCGGCGAGATCTGGAATTCGAACACGATACGTGAACTCGAACGCATCCTCGCCCTGGATCACCCCCAGCAGACGGGGTGTCGCGTCGGTCGCGGGGACGCGGTCCCATGTTCCATCCCCCTTCTGTTCCCAGGCATAGAGTGGCTGGCCGTTGACCTTGTGTACAGTAGTTTCGGTCACGGTCATATCGCCCGGCTCGCTTTTGAGGAAAAAGTCCACGTCGTAGACTGGGCCATCTGTTCCAACGAGATCCACGCAGGCGAACTGAACGCCGCCGCCGAGGTCCGCGAGGTACTCCATATGGACCCTCACGAGTTTCAGTTTCAGCTCTTTTTCATCGTGCTTCAGACGGAAATATCCGCCGGAGGTCTCGGATTCTCTGGCAATGTGATTTTCGATGGCGACGGCGATCTGCTCGATGCTGACGCTCTGATCCTGTGCGAGAGCGAGACTCGCGATGACTGTTCCCATCAAGCTCGTAAGAATCCACAGCTTCATCATTCGCCTTCCTATAGTATTCGGAATCGAAGCAATTCGGTCTGATTCACTTCTTGGGATGTTCTGGATGTTCGGACTTTTTCGCTTCCTTGGGATGATCGGGCTTTTTCGCTTCCACCGTTAGCACCTCAAACACGCGCTCTTCACTGTAGATCTTACCCTTCAGCGTCAACACTTCACCATGGTGCTCCTTGATCATGGGTTGTCCGTTGTCGGTTTCCAGGTAATGCAGAACCCACCCCTTCATCTCTGGAATTTCCTTTCCAGCAGTGGTGGCGGTGGTCACTTTCAACGCATGCCGATGTCCATACTTGCTGCATTGCGCGGCGGCTCCCTTCTCCTTCTCAATGGAGCAACCCACACAGATGTTCTCTCCCACGACGGTCGCATCGATCACCTCGAGTTGCGCGGTTTTTTTCGTCGGATGTTCCGGATGATCTTGCGCGAGCGCGTATCCGGCGATGGCGATCCCCAGCAAACTTGCAAAAAGAATGCTTCTCTTCATCTGTTGCCTTCCTTTCGTCCTTCGAATCGTGGTAGACCATTCCGTAACAGCGGATTAATTTCCAACGTTTCAGGAAACAAGCTACACGATTTACACAACACCGAAAATTCTCTGGAAGTTCCCATGAAATGCACATTGACACTAACTTCAATTATTTCATCCTTCACAAGTGGCGGTGACCTCCCTCCATTCTTTGTACCACCTGTTAAGTTAGTCGGGTTGCCCCTGAGGGCTGGCGAAGCGTAGCGACGCCAGCCCTCAGGGGTATATCTGCAATATCTGCCGGTACAATCCAACATTCCCCATATCAAAATTGAGAGCAATTGTCAAATGTTGTGTATAGAGCAGTGTCTTAAGCTGCGAGCTTGACTTCTTTTCCATCCTTGAATACTACTCCTTCATTGATTTTTCCGATCAGCTTGTATCCTGGTAGTTTAATCCACAGGAGAAAGAAAATATTTCTTGTTGTATTCCCCGTCAGGCACTTACCTGGACTAAAACTCTTCCTGCATAGTAGTGCCCTGACACAAGAAGTTTATTCCTTTTTTTTATCTGGGAGGAACAATAGTAACTCTGCCAAGAAAATAATCCTCTCAACTAATCTAGGCCCTGACTTTTATCTGGAGGCGCACTTTTGCAGAGTGTTGAAATGCAATGCTCCCCCTTTCTGTACACATTTGAATGTTAGTTTTGGGCCTATCTGGAGTGCTCCACATTTCTGGACATCTTTGAATGACAGTTTTGATCTTATCCACGCAAATATCCATATACCCGATATTCCCCATATCAAAACTGACAATGACATTCGAGCGTGTTTCTACGGCGGAGAGTGAAGTTGTGGCGGAACATTTCACGATAAACGCCAGCGAACTTATCCCCGGCCTCTATCGGTTGGAAATCGAGATCAGGGACAGCCAAAATAACAGCCGCGCCAGTTCGGTAAGAAATTTCAGGCTGGTGGACTGAAAGAAATGACAAAGCCGTTTGACCACCCCGGATCGTTCCACAAATGTTCCGGGAACGGCAAAGGGCCTTCCACCATTTCGCTGGAAGGCCCTTAACTCTATTGGTATCCCCAAGGGGACTCGAACCCCTGTTGCCGCCGTGAAAGGGCGGAGTCCTGGGCCACTAGACGATGGGGACAGATTCCGTGTGCGGGCCAAGAGGCGTATAAAATATTCAG
>SDBV01000007.1_pt1 | contig 177006 bp, 276 predicted proteins | sample 2277081 | NCBI WGS metagenome assembly SDBV01 (sample SAMN10402039, study PRJNA504765) | marine sediment metagenome | isolation source: marine sediment core GS10_PC15, 223 cmbsf | place: Arctic Ocean: Southern Knipovich Ridge | collected 2010 | reverse complement strand
TAAACATCTCCACTTTCGATGTTCTAGTTTTAGATCCTTGTTTATACAACTACAAACACTACACATCTTGCTACTTGGTTCAAACCTACCAATCTGGATTAAGTTGACTCCATACCACTCGCTCTTGTACTTCAAAGATGTAACAAACCTAGACCAACTTACATCAGCAATACTTTTAGCCAGTTTATGATTTTTTATCATGTTCTTAACAGCAAGGTTCTCTAAACAGATAGTTTGGTTCTCGCTAATCAATTCAGTAGAAACTTTATGTAAAAAATCATCTCGCTGGTTATGTATCTTCTCATGCATTCTTGCTACTTTTAAGAAGGCTTTTTTCCTATTGTTACTTTTCTTAACTTTCTTACTTGCTCTCCTTTGTAGTATTTTTAATCTAGCTTCTGAAGATCTTAGATATCTTGGATTATCTATTTTAGTTCCATCACTTGTAATAGCAAAATCTTTTAGACCTAGATCAATACCTATAGTTGTAGTTGGGTTAATATCTGGTTTAGTAGGTAATAGTTCTCCTGTTTCTACCAAAATACTAATAAAATACTTATTAGTTCTTGTTTTAGAGATTGTACAAGTCTTAACTTGCCCTTCAAATAGTCTAGAAAAGATAGTTCTTACTTTACCTATCTTAGGTAGTTTTACAGTAGAATCGTGAAAGTTTACTTTAACATTTTGAGGGCAAGAGAAAGATTGTTTCTTGTGTCTACTCTTAAACTTTGAAAAACCAGCTTTCTTTTTAAAGAAACTACTAAAAGCCCTATCAAGATGAAAAATACTCTGTTGTAAAGATTGAGAGTTAACTTCTTTTAGCCAACACGTATCTGGTTGTCGTTTTAGTTGAACAACCTGTTTTATCAAGTCAAAAGATGAAATAGTTTTTTCTTCTTGTTTGTAGAGTTTAATCTTATTTTCAAGTGCATAGTTATAGATATAACGAGTACAGCCAAAATGTTTAGCAAGAAGAACTTGTTGTTCTTGGTTTGGATAGAGACGGTATTTAAAAGCTTTTAACATATATTTAATATACTAGAATTTACTCGTTTTTCCTTGTTCGTTTTCATCTACAGCCGCTAAAGCGGCGTAGTTTTCACACTCACACTTTTACAAGTCGAAGTAACCGTAATCTACACCATCACTGGTTAAACTCTACAAAAGATTGTTATTTTCCATCTCTGTTATATATCGGACAATTGCATCACTCCATCCAGTAATTCTTGTCCAATTACCATATCCAACGCCATTTTCATATGAAGCAACGTTGATCATGTAACCTTTATTACTAGGAGAAGCAACTCTATCATGAGATTGTTCATCAGTTACAACTATTAATCTATCATGCTTTTCTTTAGATACTTTAGTTACAGCGGCTCCAAGGTAAGTTCCTCCATGTATTTGAGATCTATTAATAGCATCTCTTAAAGCAAAACCTCTGCGTGGAGGAACTTCAATAGTATCTGTAGAAAAGCTGAAAGTTCTGACATCTTCACATATCTCACGAAGAACCATAGCTAATCCACAAGCTGCATCTAATCTATCCATATCAGATTTTCTACTTACAGGTCCCATCATAGAACCTGAAACATCAACAAGCATAATTGTTTTTCCAGAAAGTTTTTTACCTTCTAAACTTCTGAACATAGCTTTTTCGAGATCAGGTTCAAATCTTGGAGCATATCGAGCAGCTGCAATAAATCTAAAAGGCAAAACTCTAGAAACATTAGCTTTCGCTAAAGCATCTTTAATTAAGTCTTCATCAACATTAACTTGACTCATGTTTCGTAGGTTTCTAAGTAAAGCTAAAGCTCCCAACTTCTCTTCAGACAATAATCTTGTCCAAGAGGTTTTCTTATCTTCTCCACCTGAAAGAGATACTTCCCATGTATCTGGAGCTTCAAGAGTACCATTAACTAGCTTTTTCCAAGTAGCAGCTTGCTCATCATCTTTTGGTTTTGCATGAACTAAAAACAGAACATCACGCAACTTGATTGCATTGTCTCTATTGTATTTAGCTAATTGATAAGCATTAAATTTTCTAAATGCTTTAGCTAAACCTTTTTTAACTTGAGAAGCAATTGGAGTTTTTCCGTCTTTCCAGTAAAGAGAAAGAAATTCAGATAACTCATCAGCTCTTTGTATTACAGTCTCCAGCGTATTCCCAACCAAACTTCTGTGACTTTGAACCTTAGCCATAGCACAAACGAGCCACAATGGAGCGTGACGCAAGTTCATGTCTTGACGGGCTTCAACAGCCATTGCAGCAACTTTTTCAGGAGCTACGCTAGGAACAAGTTCCTGAATCCTTGTTGCAATGTCTACACCATCTTCGTAGAAAGAATTCTCCCATAACATGCAAGCCATCACAGATCGTCTTAAAGATTGCTCTGCATTAGTTCTAGCAGCAGGAGCACCTTCATGTGTCTTCTCAGAATACGTGTTTTTCACATTTGTTCTCATAGTACACCACCTTCCTTTAAAAGGGGATTTTTGCTCTTCTATGGAATTATATCGGTTTAACATTCACATGTATTAACAAAAATACTTTTTGTCAAAGTTTTTTTCACAACAAAATAAAGAGGAAAATAATATTTTTAAAAGAAACTATAGACAGAAGGACATTCGAACGATATAATACTATAGAAGCGAGTGACTGCTAGATGATGCGAAGTTTCACAAGCACCTGTAGCTTAGCGGTCAAGCAGCGGCCTCTAAAGCCGTATACGAGAGTTCGAATCTCTTCGGGTGCGGTAAAGGATAACACAATGACATAGGGACAAACATTAACACCTTACGTTTACGCAATCACTAGAAGCGATCTATCACTTCCACAGCAGACGGTTCAAATCGCTCATGCTACAATCGTAGCAACACAAACTTTCAAACAACCTGAAATTCATCCTCATCTTGTTGTCTGTACTGTTCGCAATGAACAGTCTTTATTCAGACAAGCCATTTATCTTAAAAATATGGGGATAGATTTCTCTGTTTTCCACGAAACAAATCTGAAGAACGAATTGACAGCAATTGTCACAAGACCAGTTTATGACCAAGAAAGAAAAATATTCCGTAAACTACAACTTATGAAAGGACAAACATCATGGACAAACAAGATTTAAAAACTGAACAAAAAGTTTACAAAGGTAAATGGGGCTTCTATCCTTGTAGCAGAGAAATCTATTTAAAACTGAAAAAGATTAACCATCGTATTCTGCAAACAAAACATAAAGCTAGCGCTTGGCATAGATGGGCAAGAAAAGCTACTCATAATAGGAAAGGAACAGAACCAGAAATATGCCTAATCTTTTCTGAAAAGATAGACAAAGACAGAAGCAATAGCGACTATTGCCCTGATTTCGCAAATGAAGCAGGTAGATACGCTGGAATAAGAACATCAAGAACTTATTGGGTTAAAGACGGTAGAAAAGAATTAAAGTACATTGATAAACCTGGTACATGGATAACTATCCCTATCAATGCTGATAAATATAGATATCAAAAATCAAAAAATGGAGGCTGCATCGAAGTAGATTCTTTTGGTATAGATAGAGCATATACTCTTGCTAAACATCCAAAAACTACAGCAGAAGAAGTTGAACCTATTGATATAACAGAAGAGTGGATAGAAAAAATATACAAAAAAATAATATAATCGGGATGACAGCAAAAATTCAGCTCATGGGGATTTGAACCCCAACCTCCGCGTCCCGAACGCGGTGTGCGACCAAGTAACACTTTGAGCTGTTACATAAATTCTTTCTTCAACTGGTCCATCCAAAAATCTAGTTTTGTCTTTAAATAAGCATCTCTTATCATTATAGTTGCAACTCCATTTTTCGAACACCAATTCCTTCCAGACAATTTGCCAGAATTACTTTTACGGGAAATTTTTATTGTATCTGGGTGTAAAACTAAATTCCAAAAATTGATAATTTTATCTTCATCTTGATCTATATGTATTTGGACTGTACAATGAAGAAGTTTTTTTCTATAATTGATACGCCTCATCCAGTATACAGATAGTCGCATTAATGTATCATCGCTATTAGCGACAGACACACGATGTCGAGTTTTTCTGTGTCCTTCACATAGGTACATCATTAAAAATAAGCAAAATCCTGGTTCTTTTTTCAAAACTACCCATTCAACAACTGCTTGTTTGCGGGCTTCTCTATGAATTTTTCTGAATTTTTTACGTACTGCTTGTGCTGCTTTTTTGCTCTTACTTTTTGTCCTTTCTAAAAAAGCATTTGGCTTTTCCATTACAACATTTTTAATCCAGTAATAAACAGTTGTTTTGGGTTGATTAAGTCTTTCACAAATATCTGGTAAACTAAAACCATTTTTTCTAAAATGTACTGCTTTATCTCGTACGTGTTCTAACTTTTTCATATGAACCTCCTGATAGTATATACAATTATATTATCGGAGGTTCAATAATTATACTTTAGTCAAATTCGGGATGACAAGATTCGAACTTGCAAATCTCTCGCTCCCAAAGCGAGCGGGATACCAGATTTCCCTACATCCCGTAATATACCGGCTGTTCTACCGTCACCAAGGATTTCGCGATGCTCCACATAACCTTCTCAAGCGTCCTTGAGTGTTTATGCGTCTATCTCGGTCATTTTTAAACTACCATCCCGCCACATATCTAGAATATGTATAAGGACGAGGGTTTTTCACCCCAATCTTCCGGTTGATGGTGCCTCCCGGAGTCGAACCGGAACCTCTACCTTTTCAGGGTAGCAAACATACCAATATTCCAAGGCACCCGAACTTTACTTATTGATGGTACTATTTTCTATTTTAATTTTATGGATAAATATAATATCTATTCCTTTCTTCCTAGCTCTCCTTATAGTTGCCCATGTCCCAGATCTTTTTACTTCTGTAGAAGATGATGGTAATGCTATTAAGATATCAACATTGTCAACAATATCTTGATTTCTATCTAAAGCTGGAACAGGATCTAATACAATTATATCTTTCTGTGGTTTAATGTCAGCTACTTTTATAGGATCAACATTTGAAGCTGGATGAACAAAAATTTTACCATCGTTATTATTTTCTCTCATATAAAAACATGCATATAGATGAAAAATATTATCTGCTCCTTTACATCCTCCATGATGCCATTCTTCAACTTCTGGAGCAAATTTCTTTATCTGGTCTATTAACTTTATCATCTGTCCAGTTGTTATCTTGTCTATATACTGAGTCCCTGTGAAACCTACATTCACTTTAAAGCTCCTTTAAGGCTTTTCTTAGATCTAGTAAATATAGCTATCCCGCATGGTTCGTCGTTTCTGCGGTGATACCAAACATCTTTTTGCCCATATTCCCAACAGTAATGAGCTTCAAAGGGGTACTCTTGCCAATTATCTGAAGAAGGATTGAAAACAGCTCCACATTGGCTACAAATTTTTCTAAGCATAATAATCTCTCCTTTCTTGTAAATTGGCGGGGCAAGGCTCGAACTTGCAACCTCCCGGTTATCAGCCGAACGCTCTATCCAATTGAGCTACCCGCCAAAAAGCGGGGCGTACTGTTTCGTCTCTCCGTATCCACAGGTAGCCCCTACACTAGTGTTAAACGTTATTCTATCAAGATTTGCTCCACTTGTCTTGTTCTTTTCTTAAAGATTCAAAATTATCAAATTGTTTTACAAATAATATTTTCATTTCTTTTGATGGAAAATTTATCTTGTTACTTCTATAAAAAGTAGTATTGTTTTCTTCTTTTTCATTTGGATTATACTCATAATCATCAGAACCAACTATTTTTGGTTTTATTACTTTCACATTCATACAAAAAAGTTTTGCATCAAAAAAGTTATTTGCAACATTTGTTATAGCTTCATCTGCATTTTTAGCTGTATATTCAGTAAAAGTAGTAATTTTGTTTGTTTCTCCATTTCTAACAACAACTAACCAGACAAATTCAGTCTTATATTTTTCTTCCATCATTCATCCTTCCTATCTAATCACAACCGGGGAGATTCTAACTCCCAGCCTGTTGTTTTGGAGACAACTGCTCTGCCAGTTGAGCTACCGGTTGTATGAAATGGCCACGGCAAGATTCGAACTTGCAAGTCTCATTTAAGAGAAGAGGGGTTACAGCCCTCTGGGCCGCCATTGCCCGACGTGACCATATCTTTGCAAAATACATAATCTTCATATCTACAGGTTAACTTATTACCCATAATAAAATTCTTTCCATCTATCTCCAATATAATCTTTTAAATTTATGACTTCTTCAATAGGTATTACTTTATTATGTATCATACGATGACAGTTCGGACAAACATAAGTTAAATTTTTATGGTTATCACAATCTGCAATCTTTTTTCCATTAATATGATGAAGATCACATGTTGATTTATCCCATCCACACATAGAACAACCAATTTTTAGTCTTTTTAGTATTTTTCCAGCAGTTCTATGACTTAGTTCTAACATTCTTTCTGGAATTTGTTCCCTATATTTGCCACGTGTATGTTCTATAATAGCTTTAGCTGCCTTGTCACCTTTACGTATTTTTTCAGGATGTAATTTATAAAGACGCTTGAGGCTTTCACTGATTTTCTTTTTTTGTTCTTCTGTCATTGGTTCCCTATTACGATTGTTGTGTTTGCTAGCACATCGTTTGGAACAAAACCTGATTCGTTTATCTACAGTACGAATTGCTTTATTACAAAAAACACATTTACGATTGTAATATGTTTTGCCTTTCTTTTTTTTATTGGCTTTAACGATTGAAGCACAGCTTCTACTACAAAACATTTGTTTAGATATACTGGTCTTAAAAGACTTACCACATAATTCGCATGTTTTATTCATTGTTTCTCCTTATCAATATATTATATATTCGATAAAAAGAAATGGTTTCCTTACTAGAATATAATATTTTCTACAATCCACTGGATTGCCAATTATCCAACATGTCCGCAAAGCATCTTTAATATCCTTAAAACTACGGGGCACGGGATTCGAACTCGTACTTCTTCCTTGGAAGGGAAGTGTGCTATCCGTTAAACACTAGCCCCGCTCAGGTGGGCGACGCAATTCGAATGCGTAATACCCAGACTCACAATCTGGTGCTTTATCCAGTTAAGCTACGCCCACAATACACCTGGCAAGATTCGAACTTGCAAGCTCTTGTTTCGTAAACAAGTGATCCATCCAATTGATCTACAGGTGCTTGTAAAAGGGCGAGTAGGATTTGAACCTACAATTTCCAGAGTCAAAGTCTGGTGCGTTTACCAATTCCGCCATCGCCCCAGGTGCGGCGGGCCGGTCCTTCCCCGGCCATCGTTAGGGTCGCAAGCAGATTGGAGGGTTCTACCTGTACCGTGCGTGATTGTCTCACGCCGCCGCCGCATAAGCCCATATTCACTTTTCAAACAAGTAAACGATATCCTAGCGATATCGACGTACAATACAACTGACTATTCTTAAACGGGGGATTTGCAATGATGAGAACTGCTACAAAACCACCCGTTTAAGAGCGGTCTCCTAGCAATTCCCGATACCTTGATACGGGAGGTGCCAGGAGAACCAAAATGGTGTGACAAAATGTCGTTTGACAGTTCTCATAAAACTCTTCCCATAATCTCATTACTATTATAGTCGTCTAAACCTTCCACATACAACAAAAAATAAAAGATTTTTCAGGTGTGAAAGAATCTACATCTCATTTTACAGGTGTTTATCGTTTTTACAGGTGTTTATCGTTTTTACAGGTGTTTACCAAGGATCATCTGTATCTGGAGGCCACTCATCTCTTTCTGTTGGGTCTTCTGAATTAATTTCTTCCTGATAAGCAAGTTCCAAATCTTTCATTGCTTGTGGAGAAAGTTCCCTCTTTCCACTTTCTGTAATCAACTCTACAGAAGTAACAATATTCTCATTATCTCCTTCTGGTGGATAAGCGGTATCTGGATTATAGGTAGAACCAGGATCATCATAACCTGAACTCGCATAATTGACTACTAATTCTACTCGGCCATGTTCCGGGACAAGACCTCTAATTTCTCTAGACACAGATTCTGGTAGAGGTCTATTAAAAGTGATATCATAAATAGGAGGTTCTCCAACAGGATTAAAAGATAATTCAATTGTTATAGAACCAGGAACATTATTCCATCTTTTGATCCTACCAGATTTTTTATTAAAATTAGATGTACGAAAAACTTTCATATTCTATTCTCCTACTTACTTAAACTTCATCATCTTTTTTGTTAATCCTTTTTTTAATTCCAAGGTCTAGTTACAGATCGTAAAGATACTCCAGCCTTCATAGCCGCTAAAACACCAACTGCTTCAATAACTTTTTGTATGGTATTTTTGTTAATATTTTTCAAATTATACTATATAATTCCATAATTGAGTAAAGATTTCCTGCAAAAAAGAGGGTTTTGTAAATATTTTGAGGATAAAAGGTATAAGAGAAATATTTAGTTAGTTATTACAATATGAAAATTATTTATAAAATAGCAAAAAATAATAACGCCAAGATCATAATAGTTCATGGGTGGGGCGGTTCTCCTTTAGATGATTTTTTTCCTTGGCTCAAAAAAGAGGCAGAAAAAATAGTACATAATGTGATTATTCCTCGTCTTCCCAATACATATCATCCTGAAATTCTCCCTTGGATAAATACCCTTAAAAAAGCTTGCGGCACTGTAGATAAAAACACATATTTTATAGGACATAGTTTAGGATGCTCCGCCATATTACGATTATTAAAAATATTGCCTAAAACAACAAAGGTTGGCGGTGTTATATTGCTGGCTGGTGGAGTATATTTTACCGATGTGTCAACTTGGAAAGATGGAAAAGACGGAGACCAAGAGATTGTAGATAAATGGCTTGATTTTGAGTTTAATTTAAAGGATGTAATAGAAAAAACTGTTCTAATTTTGTCTGATGATGATCCATACATTCCTGTTCGCAAAAACGCAAAAACTTTAAAAGAGAGACTTAATGCCAAAGTAATTATTGAACACAATAAAGGTCACTATACTTCCTCAGATGGAGTAAAGGAAGTTCCAACTGTATTTTCTGAGCTATCAAAAATGATCAATAGCTCCAATTAGAAAACTATAAAAATCAAGAAGTCATTTAAATATAGAATCTATCCAACAAAAGATCAAAAAATTCTGTTGGTTAAAGATTTACAATTCTGGTTGTGGAATGTAATCGGAATCAAAACAAAAATATGAGGAGGCGTTGTCGTTAGACGATCCGACGAGTTACTAGACCCTGACATCTTTAGTGTTTAAATATTTGTTTTCCAGGGTCTAGTTACAGATCGTAAAGATACTCCAGCCTTCATAGCTGCTAAAACACCAACTGCTTCTTTGTGATTTTCTACTATTATATATTGATTAGGTTTCCACTTAAAATTATCTATAATATCGCCATAAGTTTTAGATAGTACCTTTTCTTTTACTGCAATAACAGGTATTCCCTGATTTAATGCGGCATAAACTGGAATTCCCAGACATCCATATGGGATAACTAATGCATTAATATCTTCTACTGATATGTCACATTTAGGTATATTACATTCATTTTTTATTGGGATTTCAACTATACTTGGAGAATTCATCAATCCTTTTAAAACACACATAAAACTAGAACGAGTGATGACATCAGGAGCTATTCTAGCATCGACTACACCACAATTAAAATTCTCCCATTCTGGTAATATCATTGGAGCATGTGCAGAAGGTAAATTAGTTTGAGAAGATATCCAATGAGTCAATAATGCTTCTACCCCACCATAAGGATTAACCTGGTTCCCATCAGATGTAATATAGTTTTCTCTTGTTATTTGATCTATCTCTTCTACAGTTGTAATAGCAATAGCATCGCACTTGTCTTTATAAACAGACAGTTTTTGCTCTAATTTATTTATATTAGTAATTTCTCCAGTTGCTCTACCAGATTCATTCATTTTAGAGATTACTTTAATATCTTCTATCATTATTATATCACACAAATCCATACCAAATACTGTGCAAGCAGCATTTGTAGCATTTATAGCTGTATCAACACTATATTGTGATTGGTTATTTTGTATTATTACCAAAATTCTATTAGACCTACTAACTCGAAACCCTATTGTCCCCATCAATAAACGAGATAATAGGCTACCTTCAACATAAAAAGCATTCTGAGGTATTTCATTTAAATCTGATGCGTTTACAACATTAGGATGTGTTATAACTCTATCAGCTACTTGAGCTATCATCTTTAATGTAGGTGTAGCATCTCCACAATTGCCCCCACAAGCCGCTCCAACCCCTGTAGGAACGACGAACGCCACATCAAAGCTATTATGACTAGTATACTGGCATTGTCTATAATGGAACGGTGTAACATTTGAAGTGTGTTGTAATGTAGGATTAGATGATTCCCAAATACTTATTTCTGAATGGGTATCAGTCATTACGCTTCGTATAATCGTTTGATTGTTTTCTAGGTATTGTGTTACTAAATGACTATGGATATCTTTACATTGAGTTAAATCTTTAGTTGGAAAATCTATAATCTTTTCAAATATTCTTGACATAGTTTCTTTCTATGAATTGAGTCTCCATGATTTGTGCTCCAAAAAACTCTTTTATAAAGTTTTCTGCTACTTGTTTATCAAAAGGTTTACACGTAAATATATTAAAAAATACAGTTTTTAACACAGATAAAGTATGGATAACAATATTGCTTGTTTCTATAAACTGTACACACGACACTCCTTTGAGATGAGGTTCGTCTGATGCTCCACCATTTACTTCATCCCAAAAAAATGGTTCAAGAGCACGCTCCATATCTATCATTTCGCATAATTGTTCAAGAAAATCTTCAATATGTTCTCTTGTAAATTTAGATGGATCACAACCACTTGCATCTATAATCAATTCATAACCATAACAAGTTTTCTCTTCATGAATAACATTTCGAGATAACATTTTCATAAATTATTTCCTTATGTTATTTTGTCTATTAATATTCGACATCTTTTAGATGGATTACTTGTTAAAAACCCTCCTTTTTTCCCTAAATGATAAGGATAATCAAAATCAAACTGCCCAGCAGTAGGATCTATAATCTCTTTATCTGTTTCTAGCCACCAATGACTAATATCATCAATCTTATAATGCATTATAATGAAAGAATATTCATCTTTTAATAAGTAGTACAAAGTCTCTGATGCAACATAACATGCTCCATGAATAGGTGTTAAACCTCTGTATTTATTCTCGATCAAATCAAAAGATAAGTTATCTTGTATTTTTTTAATACAATCTAGAATTTTTTCATCTGAACAAGGTTTCTTCCTTATAATAGAATATACCCACTTCTTTTTCCCACAATCCCATAAAGCAAATAAATTTCTAGAATTATTCCAATCTAAAATACTCATACCTACAGGTCTCAACTTATTTGTCTTACGTTGAGATTGTTTTGTTCTGTATTTTTTATTAATCATATCATAATAGAAATAACTAGGTTTATATTCTTGTTCTAATTCAAAATCTAATACTCTATAAACACCACCCTCTGAAATACAATTATCTGACCATGATACAATAGAATCAAAATTATTGTCTTTTGACCACTGTAAAAAACGCTTAAACAATTTAGAAGTTCCTCCCTGTACAGTTGTATTGTCTTTAAAAGCTAAACGAGATAAAACACAAACTCCTTTATCGTTATTAGTCTTCTCATGATGTTTGCTGGCAGTCATGCATCCTACAATTTCTCCATTATATTCTAAATTAAAATACCTCAATACGTCTCTAGGCTTTCCCTGAATATGATATGCTTCTAAAAAACTACTTGCATTGTTATGAGTAATAGTACATTTTCTTGCAGCTACTCTATTAGTGTTTAACCCAAAAACAGAACGTATAAAGTTCTGGAACTGCTTAGTCTTCTCTATATAAGTATGTTCAAATACATGTACTAGTCTTATACCCATCTCACGACATTGTCTAGTCTTGCTGATATGCTTATTTTTAGCTAATTGTCTTTCTAAATTAGCTTCTGAATGCCAATAACTACCATTAAATTCTATAGCAACTTTCTTATCTTTATCATATATGTCTAGTTCTAATGGAGAAATAACATCACGACAATTCATCTTGACATTGGCTCCAATAGATTGTAACCAATCAAACAACTCTTTCTGTTTTTGCTGAGAAGGAAAAGAATATGTAGAATAATACTTTTCTTTAAATTCGGGTCTTGATAATATACTAGCTACAGACTGATATTTAAGGTCCATGTTATTACAGACATCTATAAGAGAAGCTTTTTTAGATAGTCTATCCCAAAAATCACTACCCCTTAATATATTCATTATTTTGTACCTATCTGTATTATTTCTCACATGAGATGCAAAAGATTTTTGAGATTTCTCTCTTATATTTTTATCCTGCATCGGGTTGTCAACACCATATCTATTTCTATTTGTCTGTCTTATTTTTTCTTTTATCTGTTCATTTTGTATAGGGCTAGTAACTCCGTACCTTTTCAGGTTTATTTGCTTTAATTTCTCTTTTACTTCTTCTGACTGAAAAACATTTTCTACACCATATCTGTCTAAATTAGTTTGTCTAGTTCTTTCCTCTTTCGTTATATTACCTTCTTCAAAATATTTCTTTATTTCTTCTATATGCTCTGGCAAAAATCTGGGACGACCATTTTTAGATGTTCTTAAACATCCTATCCTGCCAATTTTTACCAGATATGACAAATTGTTGTAATCTATCTTGAGTTCATCAGAGACTTGCTTCATTCTCTTTGCTTCAAATCTCCAATAAGGTAAATCAAACTTGTAACTATAACATTCAACAGGAGAATTCTTACCAATGAAATTAAAGAACCCAGGTATACCTTTTGCCTCGATATAAATCCTATTATCATTATTACGATGACATTTTATACCTTTCTCTTGTAACTTCCCTGCAAGAAAACAAACATTCTCTTTACTAAAACTGTCTGTAGAAAGCCTTAATGATATAGAATGACCAACTTGAACTAGACTACCATCCCCTAAATACCATAACATAACAGATGTGGGAGTTATCCTAATATCATTAGGAGGTTGTTTGCTACCTAACTGGTACCATCTTAAGTATTGTTTATGTAGATCAGGATGATTCCCAGAACGACCACTATATATAAAACCTTGTTTCATTTTAGAAGATTTATATTGTTTAATAACAGGATTATATACCTTAAAAAAGCTCATCATATATGTACAAAATTCTTCGTGCTCAACATTACAAGTCAATCTAGAAACTAACGTACTAGTTCTTTGTCTTACAGGAATACATCCATCACCTAATAAGAAGCCATCAATAGCCTCAATAATTGGTTCACTTAAAAAAACTTTATCATAATCAAGACAATTTTCGTCCCAGTTTCTCCTGGCTTCTGATATTGTTCTACCAAATCCTAACTTCTTGGCATACTTGTAAATAGTTGCTACAGAAATACTTATCCCTTCTTCTTTAAGCATCTTGCTAAGTCCCGGGAAAGACATCTTGTCCTTCACATAATTCTTCTGAAAAAATTCTCTACTTAATGTGTTTAAGTATTTTTGTTCTTGTACCATTGTTTTCTCCTGAATTACTGATTAATAGCCTATATTATAGCATACTATTCTTTCACTTTACTGATGAATATCTAAATTCCTCTATAATTTTTTGTCTTAGTGCATAAGAAAAAGACACCTGTAACAACAGGTGCCTTTTTCTTAAGAAAACTACTACAATATCACCATTACGTTGCGGTTGTAATGATGATCAACGAGATAGCGTAGTCATTCACAACTACGATGCCTATTTCCTCGTAGATGACCCAACCTAGTCTAATTTTTTTCGGATCATCTGCAGGTAGTACCGTAATATCTTGGCGGATCGGAAAAGCGCCAACGGTATCTGGTGATGCAACTACCAGAACAGTATCAGGATCCATTCTTGAGCTAACATGCAAGTCGGCAGTCCACAGGTGGCCATAAAGGCCAGTCGTGATAATCTCACGTTGGGTTGCCTCGTCATAGAAGTCTTTACCCAGAATACGGATATCTGCAAATCTTTGAGCTTGCATTACTACTTTAGTAGTAACAAGGTCATGCTCTTCGATCATACGATAAGCGGTATTCAAGGAAGCAACAGTTAAAGCGCCAACATTTTGCACGATTTGCGTGCCACGAGTCGTAGCCGCTGCAATCAGTGCATTAAAGATGTTGGTATCCTCTTCCTTCTGGATAGCTTCTTTAGCCTTAATTTGCGCTCTATCAACGATATAGAACCTACGAGCCTTAATTTCAGACAACCGAACAGATGGGTTGGCTGCGATTTCGAAAGTAGGAACTAAGATCTCTTCGCCTTCTTGAATCTGATCAGGGACAGCGCCTCTACGGCTAATTACATGAGCGATAGCTGCAACGTCACGTTCGTAACGAGCCAGGGCACCTTGTGGCAGTTCCAATTAATCCTCACCAGTTTCCTGGGGGCCGGACTATACCATCATCTTCCTATGAGGGGGAAGAGCTATGCGTATTAGCACCAGAACATTTCAGTACTGGCACTCCACCCAAAATTGGGTAAGTCTCTACGGGGTTATCGAAAAACTTTATTTTATAGTTCATGCAGTTCATACCAAAAGGAGAAATAATTTCACACAACTTTTTATACTCTTTATTATTTAATCGTATGATATTATATTTTCCATTTTTGACTTTAACAATAAAACTATCAATTCCAAAAGTAGATTTTAGCATTTTTCTCAAAACATCAATATCATGTTCAGAGAAACCTTCAACATGAAAAGTTGCAAACCAGGAATTCTTTCCATTTTTTGAAACTGATCCATCATCAAAGAACCACACAGCCAAACTTAAAGGTGACAACTTGATATTATCAGGAATCTGTTTCTTACCATCTTTATAAAATAACTCATAAAAATAAACAAATTCTTTATGAAGAACCGTATAAAAACAAGCAGAGATCCCATTAGAATATGATTTATTTTTACTATTATCAATAAACTGAATATTACTAGATACAAAGTTTTGTAATATATCTTTTTTCCACATCAAATAATCAAGTTGTGCTATAGAATGAGTTTCAATAAACCTACAAGAGTTAATTCCATTATGATGTTTAGAAACACATCCATCTCCAATTAAAGAACCTATTAATAGTTCTTTTTGTTCAGGATTAAGTTTCTGTTCATAATAAAATGAGTAAGCTCTTTTATGTCGTTTGATATTCACTCCACACCGTTTCAAAAGACGAGACACACTACATCTATGGCATCCTAACAACTTAGCAATTTCATAAGTTGTCATATCTTTATCAACATAATATCGAATAATTTCATCTTTTTTAATGTCAAGTCTTTTTCTCATTATCCGAACCTTTAAGAGTTTTTCTTAAACTTCCCACGGTATTGCCTTATCTTAATTGACTTAGGTTTCACCGTTATGAGCATAATTTTTTTTGTAGAACCTCGCGGTTCTAGGTGGACAAACTTTAGTCAATCCACCATTAAAAGTTTACGACCTACGGCTTGGTACTCAAGCGATCTACGAATCGGTTCAACCATAGCTTGAGCTAAGGCGACTCTACCTTCATCTGTCTCCAGCGCTTGTGCAATTACTTCTTCTTTTTCAGTGTCAGTCAAATTCTTAGTCATACTCATTTTTTAAATCTCCTTTTTTCTGTTTCTAGCTGTAGGCGTTCAACAAATAAACCCAACAGTACTAGTAAACAATCTTTTAAATTATCAATGACGCAGCACTACGGTCATATAGGTTCCTAACGACATTGACGACTGGACAGCAGTACCGGGGACGCCACTAGGATAAGCAGCGGGGGTACCAACAACATCAGCAACAATTACAGCACTTACAGAAGCAACATTAGTCAGACGACCATTTGCACTACTGTACAAAGCATTGCCAACACCATAAGCAATTGGAGCAGCGCCAGCAAGAATTTCATATTCGGTTGTAGCAAACTTGCCACCACCATTATAAACAGTAATCATCCCAGAAGCCAGGGTCTCATTAAAAGCATCTGAGACTCTATTCTGTGTCCACTGGGTACCTCCAGCACCATTAACAGTTAAAGCCGCAGAGTAAGGCGTATGCGGGTTAGCAGCAGTTGGAACAGTAGTTGTCATCGAGTCACCAGCCAACCCCATAGTTCTGGTACCAACACCACCAGTAGCCCGAGCTGCTTGTCCGCCTGCAGTCAATCTTACACATTGTCCTTCGATGATTGGGTTAGTCCAATCAACATCGACAGGATACATATCGGCAACTACATGATAAATCTCAATTAGAGCCATTTTTTAACTCCCTTCTTTATCTCCCGTATCCTTTTCTTAATTGGATTACAGGATCTTGTTCTGCTAGAGCATTTTCTTTGGATAGTTTAAACATACCTTGAAGTTTACTGCTTAATTCATCGCGACGATCTTCTGCCGTTTTCATAAGATGTTCATTACGTTTTTGAGCATCTTTCTCATTACTAACTTCTCCAATAACAACGGGATGCTCTATCCCGTCTGCTGGTGTGTTAAGTCCCTTGTTGCCCATAAACATACCTCTTTCGAGGTCTTTTAATTGAGCAGATTCATATTTAACAAGTTCAGCAATTTTTGTCGCAAGTTCTTTTTCAGAAATCATTTTGCTTGTCAACATACGACCAGCAATTCTTGTTGCTTCTTGCTGAACAGCTTGTTTATGAACCTCAGACTTCCCATCGCTACTAGCAATGACACCGCCTTGTCCTGTACCTTGTATACCAGTTACTCGCTCTTCTTTCTCTGGAGCAATTTTCTCATTATCTTTTTCTCCCTTAATCCTATCATCTTTGGCAGGAATTTCAGGAGTATCAGATTCTGTTGGTTTATCTCCAATACTTTCTTGTTCTTTTCCAATAAATCCGCTATCGGTTGTTGGAACCTGATCAGGAGTTGCTTTGGCTTCTGGAACAGATTCAATACTTTCTTTTTCTTTACCCATGAAAGCTTTATCACCTTCAGAATAAGGTTTTACATCTTCATCATCTTGAGGAGGATGTCTTACAACCTTTTTCTCTTGAGCTTCTTTATTATTTGCAAGAACTTCTAATATATTATCTGCTAATCTACTAATACGTTCTTTAGTTGAAGCTGCTCTTGAGGAGCCTGCTCCTTGATCTCCACCCGTATAACGATCATCTCCACCTTCAAGTTCTTCATGTCCCATATTTCCACTACCTACTGGAACTTTAACTTTAGGTTCTGTCTGTGGATTCAGATCATTTGGTTCTTTTCCCATAGTAGCATTTGCACTTGGAACATCAGGCTTAGCATTTACATCTGTTGTAAAGCTATCTTCATCGCCTATTGTTTGGTTATCTTTAACCTTACCTATCTCAGGAGTATCTTGAGCATTTTGGTGACGAAGTTCTTTTTCTCCTGCTGTTTTACCTAAAACATCTAAAACTTTGCTAAGATCCAGGTTAATTTCTCCTGTATGTCCAATACGTCCTCTTTTCATTGTTTCGACTTCTTTATCTGCAAAAGCCATTTCTTGATTTTCTTGAGGCACTTCTTCGCCTTCCTTAAATTGTTCACCTTCATCTTCAACTACATCTTCTACTTCATTATCAACCTCTTCCTCTACTACGCTTTCAACTCCTTCATTATTTTCTCCATTTTCTCCATTTTCTCCATTTTCTCCATTTTTAATTTTTTCAATAATACCCAGCAATTCATGTTGTGCTTCCTCAGACAATTTTTCTAATGCATCATTCAATGTTATAGCCTCATCAAGAACCTTCTTGGCAATTTCTTCTAGGATTGAACATTCACCATCATCCTCTTCTTCTACTACTTCTACACCGCCAACTTCTTCTCCAATACCCTCTATAGTTTCTCCAACTTCTTCTACAACTTCTCCAATGGTTCCGCCTTCTTCTGGTTTTACTTCTCCACCTTCTTCAGGTTTTACTTCTCCACCTTCTTCAGGTTTTACTTCTCCACCTTCTTCAGGTTTTACGATTCCTCCTTCGCACTCTTCTACTTCAGAAACTTCTCCAATCGCTTCTCCTGGTCCCTCTACAGTTTCTCCTACTTCGTCTACCTCTCCTATTTCTCCTACCTCTCCAACTTCTCCAATTTCTCCAACGTCGCCTTCTTGTGACAATGCTTCATCTAAAGCATCATCAAGTTGTTCAACAAGATCAGTTGGAAGTTCTACACATACTGTTGTAGTTTCTTCATCAAGATCGTCAAATGGACTTTCATCAGTTTCAAAGTCAGGAGCTACTTCATCGCCTTCGATTTGACCAATATTATCTTCAACGGTTTCATCGATCTCTTCTGAGATAGCATCGTCAAACTGAGCATATTTCATTTTCATAGTTTCGCAGATAGTAGAAGCTTCTTTTAATTCATAGCCCATACGGACAAAATCTTCCATACATTCAACGGAACCTTCTTTATCTTTCCAAACGCCAGCTACTTTTATAGCTAAGGCGTTAGAATAAACACCTGCTGATTTAAACGAATTACAAACACATTCATATAATGGCTGACCTTCGCAAGGACCGCTAAGGGCTAAAGCATTCTCGCCATATCTACGAGCTATTTTCTCGCGACATGTTTCTATTGGGAACTTATCACCAAAAGTGCTAACAGCTTCAGGGCTAAAAGCTTCTTTATAGCTATTGATAATTGAACCCGTTTTTTTACTTGCGGTTTTAATTTCTTTTAGATGGCCTGCTTTTCGCATAACCAATATTTTTTCTCCCTTTGTCTTTAAATCCAAATCATCAAATTCTTCTTCTGTCATACCTATTTTTTCAAGAGCTGAGACAAAAGCTTTTTTCATACGGCTACAATTTGGACAATCATTGTTTGCCGTTTTAGGGGTCCAAACCCATCTTGCATAAACCTTTTTCGGATCTTTTTTATTAACTGCATACTGGACTTCGTATTCGCTGCCTGTATCAAGACAAATATGTTTCCCATTACCAGCATCTATGGTCTCAGTACTTCCTGTATAAGGACTTACTGATCCAAGTTTAATTTTATCCTCAGCAATTTTCTTAAGAGCTTCAGGTTTTAAACGAACAGTTGCTGCAAATTCTGGCATAGTTAGTTCTGCCATTGCTTCTTTCTTAATTCTATTATCTTCTTTACTAGAAGCAGCAGCATTTTGTTCTCCAGCTTCAGGCATTTTAAATCCTTGCCCTGCTTCTTCTTCTCCAAGTTCGACACCTTCTCCAAAGCCTTCTTCCTCCCCAGCTGTTTCGCTATTTCTACTATCTTCCATAAAATTAGCCCAACTAGGAACTCTAACATTTATCTCATAAAATTGTTCAGAACCACAATTATTACATTTACCTTTTCCGCCAATAATATCTAGATCATCCGAGTGGCAAACTACACATGAAGTACCAGGTGGTTTAGGCTCCAAACCTTCATCTTCAAAAGTCCCCTCAACATCAGTCTGTTCAAAACTCTCAACAGGAGGTTGACCTAATTCATTAGGCGGTTGAGGAAGAGTAGCGCCAGCTCCAGGAGCTTGGGAGGCTCCGGCTTGGCCACCCATTTCTCCACCAAGAAGTTGAGCTTCTTTTACAAGACTCGATTTAGCATTCTTGCCTTCTGAAACAGAATAAGTTCTTCTTGTTCCTCTTATAGAACCATCTCCCATAAGTCTTTCTTCTGCATCTAATGAATCTGTTTCTACAGGCGCATCTGGAGTATCAAATGGATCAAGTTGTTCATCTAAAACAGCTAAAGCATTTTCCTCTTCTTCTGTAAGCATTTGGGCATTTTTTAACGTTGCTACGACAATTTTACGATCTTTATCAAGATCAACTTTAGTTACAACAGTTTTTATCTCTGGATCATCAATTTGTTGATCTGCAAGTTTATGTAATGATTCAATAAACTTAGATTTATCTTCAAGTTTTTGTCCAACTTCTTTTACAGTCGCATGAATTTGATAGGTCCCATCTTCTGGACGGCTAAGTTCATTTATAGCATTGTCCAACTCTGCTGTTTTATCTAAAACTGTATCTGTTTCTACAGAAGAATGTAAACGCCGACGAGCAAGTTCTTCTACTTGCTCCATTGCTTTCTTATTAGAAATGACATGTTTCATTGTAGAAACAAGATCATCAGAACTCAAATTACCAAGATTGTCGCTCATTGTAATAAGCAAAGAATCAATAACACTTGGTCCTTGTATTTGTTCTTGAGCGAGTTTAGAAATATATGTAAATCTACGTTTTGCGGTTTTTCTTTCTTCTTTTTTATGTGGCAAAGAGTTAATAACTGTCAAGAATGCAGTTTTTTCTGAATTTTTGGCACTCTCATTAAACATTGAAACAGCTTTACTAATCTCTTCTGGGGTTTTATGGAAATAAGCGATAGTATCTGAAATCGCATTTTCGGCAGCTTTAACTAACGCTCTCGCATTATAAGCCCAACGTTCTGTTTGTGTAGTCGTTGAAGTACTCAGTTGTTTCTCAGTAATAACACCAGGATCAACATAAGCATGATGATCTATGAAATCTGCAAGTTGTTTTTCGGTGATGATAGAATCTTGGTCTTTTGATAGATCAGAACCTATCCACCTACTAACATCTGACCATTGTTTCTCTGTAATAACACTGGGCCAATCATTCCAACGAACAACAGCACCGCTAGAAACAACATCAAGTTGTTTCTCTGTAATGACATCAGAAGAACCTAGCCTGTCTTGGGGAGTTACACTTGTTGTAACATTAACATCTTCTGGGTTATCTAACTGTTTCTCAGTAATAACATCAGGAGATCCATCTCTTTTTCCCGTAAACTTCGCTTCATCTAACTGTTTCTCAATAATAACGTCTGTATCATGTTCAGCTTGTTTCTCAATTTTATCTTGTTCCTGTCCTGTCTTAACGTTTTCAGTACTCGCCATGGTTTCTTGCTCCTTTACGGGAGTATGATTATTAATATAAGTTTTATCGTCACCACTGGCGACAAAACCTTCTTGCATTAACTTAAGCTGTTGTGTTAAATTAAAAGACGCTTGAATAAAATCCTTCTTTTTTTTATCAAGTTTTTTAGAAGAAAATTTAGGTTTTGTAACAGACCCTAAACCACCTACATCTTCACTAGCAACACCAGATGGAGATATGTTAGTAACATCTACTGGAGACTGTTGAATCTGGGGTTGCATTTGAGGTTCTGTTGAAACAGGTTCTTCTGAAGTTTTTGGTAGTTCGATGTTCTCTTCACCTGTTAATACAGGAGATGGAAGTTGCATATATCCCATTTCTATAAGTTCATCAGTAACAGATTGCATATCTGCAAGCGTTTTTACAAGATCGCTAACAAATTCCATTGATACATGTTCTTTTTGTGACATCATACTCTTTGCAACTTTTTCTATTTTATCCATAGCCTCAGTAAGTTCATCAATTTCCTGTTTACCAGCAACTTTTTTCATTTTACATGTTCCAGATGAACAAACAAGATCTGATGCATTTTTAATCTTTGTTCTTAACAAAGCTACTTTCTTTCTCAATCCAGGAATATCAAAGATCTCTTCAACTCCACATTCATGACAAGCTGGATTAACAACAAAACTATTTTCTATAAATTTTATCCCAAAGTTATGTTCAAAAACTTGAGTTTCTTTATGTAATATTTCTTTGTTATCATTTTCTTTTGCCCCACAAAGTGGGCAAGTATCTTCTTGTCCTTCAACTCTCATAGGACTTTTATGATATAGGCATTCAATTGTACCATTAAATTTCTTGTTTTTTCTTTCTTTGACATGCGTACAAAAATCTTCTTGTGTGGCAGCACACCAATGGCAAATAGAACACACAGAAGCAGTTACAGATGCCCCCATACTAGTGGAATTTACGTAATTTTCACTAATTCCTCTTGCTAATTTTGGATATGCAATTCTATCAATTTTAGCTATAATATAAATACCACCTTTATTATCGTCATACCAAGAATGTACAACTTTACCCCTTGCTTTTTCTATATCATCATTTTGATGATTACAAAAAACTGGAACACCAACAAAACTTTGATATGCTTTCTTTAACTCTGGTTCACTAAAAGCATCACCATTATCATTTATCTCATCTTTTTTTATAGCAAATATTTTAACAAATAGATGTTCTGGATTGTCTTTTATAGCTGATTTAATATCAAAATCACCACATAACTCTTCATCTTTTTTTTCAATAGATGCAACTTTAACTGTTTTTAAGTTATATTCTGGCCAATCTGGTATATTTAGAGCTTCAATAGTATGTTCATTTAACTGTGTAATTTTATTAAAACCCATTTACCACTCCTATTAACTAATTACAGTTATAAAACAAGTTTATATACTAACTTATTTAATCCTTCTTTTAGGATACCTTTTTTATTCTAAAAGAAAAATCAATTAAGCTTTCATGTGTCTAGGTATTTTTATGTTAGCTAAATCAATATCAGAATAGTTTTGCTGATCTGGAGGAAAAGGGATACCCCACATCTTACTTGCATAACTTAATGCAGAAAGAATACTATTGAAATACTTCCCACTAGGAGCATAAACTTTCTTTCTTGCATATTTAGGGGGTAGTTTTTTAATTCCACAAAAAAAAGACTTCTCACCATATTTCTGTACAGCTGGCCCTACAACTACAAAATAATCTGAATCTGTAGTATAATCATGCCCCTCCCATCTATGATAAGAACCAGCACCAATATCCTTTGCAAATCGTTTCTTTAACGGCAAAGATCTTTCATGGTAATGCTCTTCCCAACGAATCCCGCGATCTTTAATCCTTCTTCTTTTGTTAGCACTTCCTGGAGGCTTTGGAGGAGTATAAGATCTAGCTTTTTTTAAGTTAAAAAGTTTTCTAGTCATTTTTTTTATCACCTAACAACCATATATAACCTATATTTCCAGGTAAAACATGTTTCTCACAAATAGTATTATCTGATTCTATACAATCGATAAAAGAAGCTTGCTTAATCATAATCATCTCTTCTTCTGATCCTTTTTTGTTTCCTTTTTTATGTTCTTGAGATGCTTCAACAATATTATCATAAATAACTTTTTGTACAGCATCTGTTTGAGTAGAAAGAGCATCTTCATTAAATCTCAAAATACGCCAACCAACATTTGCTAACTTCTGGTCTCTCTGCCTGTCTCTTGCTTTTGTATCTAATCTATTATGCCAAATGTCGCCGTCGCTCTCAAGACAAACACCTATTGCTGGATAAGCAAAATCTAAAACAAACGGACTCTGTTCTCCAGGTATAAGCACTTCATATTGACCATAAAGCCCATAAGGAACCTCTAACTTCTGTAAAATCTTGTACAATATCTTTTCTAATGAAGTTAACTTTAAAAACTGAGGTTGATATTGCTCTTGCTCTGGTTTTGCTCCCTGTTTACCCCTCTTTGTTATCTTAAGGTCAGGAGATGCCGCTGTCATAGGAGTAGCTCCAGGGGCTCCAGGTGCTCCACCAGCCATTTCTGTACCAGGCATACCAGCTTCACCAATCATCCCTCCTTCAGGTGCTCCAAGAGGAACTTCGCCACCACCAGGCGGCATGCCGCCCATTGCTCCACCCATAGGCATACCTCCACCCATACCACCAGGCATACCTCCCATTTGTCCACCAGGACCAATTAGAACTGCTTCTTCTCTTAATCTCACAATCTCTTGATCATAATTAATATCAAACTCTTCAAGTAATTTTTGTGACGAAATAAGTTTCTTATCATGAAGCTGCATTAAGAATTGATAATGATTTGATTTATCCCTTAAATTTAAGTCATTCCATTTAAGTTCAGGATAAAGATAAACTACTTCTTTCATCTCTTTGGATTCTTCTTCATCTATAAAACCTTGCATCATGGCAATAGGAAGAAAAATATGATCTTGTACCCATTCTGCAAGCTGACTACGCCAACTCTCCAATCTACGGATCATAGTTTCGACGCCAACCTGCGCGCTCGAATAACTTGCCATGTCCCCATTTAATAAGCTTTGATTAAGCATCATACCATCAAGAAGTTCTTTGCCAATTTGTTCAATTTCGCCAGTAATATTATGAATCTTCCCAGTATTACCCTGTATAGTAATTCTGCCATTTCTCCTTGTAATCAACCAAGTATTAGGAACTTCAACACAATAAACTTTACCAGAATAATCCAGTTTCTTTATATGTTGTTTCCTAATATTGAAAAGTATTTCTTTTCTTCGTTCAGACCAATATACCCTATAAGTACAACGTCCACTTTCTTTTTGTTCTATAGATGTAGTAGTAAAATATCCAAGTTTCAAACAGATATCCGAAACATCATCTGCTAATTGTTTCGAAGCTGTTATGTATTTATATCTGGTTTGTAAGGTATCAGTTCTGGTATTTCCGTCTCCATCTAAAAGTGCCTTGAGTAAAATATTAAGTTTCGATTTAGGTAATTGTTTCATCCATTTCGGGATTTTCTTGACATACGAATTAATTCCAAATGTTTTCGCTAAATACTGTGCAATTTTACAGTTATATATACGCATCGATGACATACCCAATGGGTTTATATATTCTTTTTCATCTTTTGAAGCAATAGCAACAGAAGATTTCATATCTCCATAATGAGGACTCGATGTAGATTGATATATGTAACAACTTCGTATCTGATTTTGCGGTGATAAGTTTTTATATCTTTCAACTTGAATGCTACCTTCAGATAAATAATATCCAGAAAACTCTAAAAATTCATCCAGTTCCATATGAGATAAATCAGAATCACTGTAAGGAAGTTCCTCTGGAATATAGCCTTCCCAATCAACTGTAGACAAGAATTTATCATCATGTTTTACTTTATCTGCCCTTACTTCCAATAATTCTCCAGATCTTGTAACCAGCATCCTATGATTCGGAGTTACGCAAGTGTCTACTGATTTTGCCTTGAAATTGTACATCTTCAAGAATGGATTTGATTCAAAATCATACACATGGTGTTTCAGTGGAAGCTGATATTCCATATAACCTGAATTTGTATTATAGGTAGCTACTTTCTCTTCTTTATCTAAAGAGTAAAAATGTTTCCATCCATTTTCAGTTAAGATCTCAGTATCATCAGAATAACAGGCACCGTAGTACTCGTAATCTAAAGCGTGGTGGGTAACTATGGTTACGTTAGGGTCATTGGCAACAGCAGCAAATTGATTAGAAACATCTTGAATATCATCTGCTGTAGCAGGACGATCTTTATCTCCAACTTTAATAACACGAACAGGTATAATTAATCTCTCTGCCACAATCCAGTTTGCTGTCATAAGTTTAGTTTTATAAGCTAATGGGGTAAACAACCTTCTAAGCATAGATGATCCATATGCTCCATAAGGACTAGCATTATGAGCAATATGACTTACGCACCTATTAGAAAGAGGGATTGGACGCCCAGAAGCAACCATCTCTACAAGACGTTGAGGCAATCTGTCATATATTTGACGTGGCTGTTTACGTTGTACAATCATCCTTAATTCCTCATCTGGAACTAGGGAAATAACAGGTTCACTTGCTAAGACATTTTTCTGTACTTCGATCCAATCTGGATTTAAAACTAATATTCTTTGTATTGTTCCTCCAGGGTGATTGCAAACAGAATCGCCTAATACTCCAGTTCCAGAACATTGAGGACAAACTATCTCTAAGAAAGGATATACATCACCTAAAAGAAAATACTCGTGACTGATTGCCTTCAACCAATGATTCAGTTTTAGTTCTTTAACAACTTTTTCATAAAACTTTAGTATCTTCTTGTCTTTACATTCCAATTTGAAATTATTCATAGGAAAAGTGGAGTTATGGACTGCAACTTCATTAACAACATATGTATGAGAACCATTAATTGTTAAATCATAGACTTTTCCTGTATAACTCTTTTTTCTAATCGAAATAATTTTACGATGAATATAATTATCTTTTTTATCTTTATTATAACAGTTACATGGAGTTAATAAGTTATCTCCTTTTTCTAGTTCCCAAACTTGCATCCATTTTATCTTATCTTTTCTTTCTACCAATATCCTATGTCCACCAGTAACTTTTAATGCTCCATTGTTCACACCAGCTATATTGATATAAAACATATCTTCTTCTGTAATTTTGCAATGGACTTTATTTACTACTCCAACAGACCCATCATGAGATCTAACAAGATCTCCTTCTGAAACTGAACTTATACTTCTCTGTTTACCATTTGCCATCAGAACTTGAGCATTTGGCTCAAAACAATAAAAATCTACACCTGCTGCTACCTTGGGCTCGTTCTCATAGTAAAATCTACTGTTCTTTACAATAACATTATTTGCAACATAACTGTTGTCTTCATCTACTTCTATATTATAAACAAAGCCAGAATAAGGAGTTATAGAAATACTTCTAATTTTACGAGATTGTCCTTCTACAGAATTACTAATACTTTTAAAAATAGCTACTTTACTATTTCTTCGTACATTACCATATTTAGTAATGTTATTCTTACTATATGGTATTAGTTGATATAAAATATGATAATGTGTTGTATTTACTTTGCTTATTTGACTATACAACTTAAAAGGTATTTCTAACCTCATAGCGCAGAAGCATACTTGTTGTGCCATCTGTTGGCTTGCCGAAACCAACTCAAGAAATCCCCACTTATCATTCATATGACCATCGCCAGTAAATAAGCCACTTAAGAAGCTACATAATAAATCATCAGGAAGTGATATAATATCTTTGCTTAACTTTTTCTTCCTAGCACCACAACCTACATGATCATGGCAAATATTTGCAAATGATTTATTGTATATATGTACATCCCATGAATCATTACTAGTAGAAGTTTTACTCCCGTTTTTGTAGAAATTTATATTAGAACCAAGTTGGTTTTTAACAATCTGTGACAGCCTATCTAATAACTTAGTTTCTTTTTTAGATATTGTTAACCTAATACCCTTGGGATATCTTTTAACTCCCTTGTATCTATACCATGCTATACATCCTTCTGCTGCATACAATCCAAGTAGAAATAATAGATCTTCATTTATATCTATTCCCCAAGAAGGAATTTCACAATCTATTTTGATATTTGGACTGAATAAATAATCACCGACATTAACTTGTTCTGTTTTTACCCAATCACTTGATCCACTAATTTCTTCGTTTGTGACATTAGCAATAGATTGGTACGAAGAAGCATAACTATTACTTACAACTGCATTTTTTTGTAGACATCTTATCTTATGATTACCTGTTAATGTTATCCCTTCTGTAAGGCCAGAAGATTTAACAGTATAAATATCTTCATTGACATATCTGCGTCCTATATCTACCACTTTTCTTGATTCACCAGTATGGCTAATGACATAATCACCAATATTTACTTTGTCTATGTCTTTTGTTGTTCCATTAGCCATAAGAATTTGTGTATTTTCAAAAAGACATTGGTAAGCACTTACTCCGTTTGAAGTAACAGTATGTGTTGAAGGGACTCTTACATCGTATACATAACCTTCATAGTCAAATGATTCATTTGATTGGATAGGTGCAACAACAAAGTTTTTCCAAAAGAAACGTCTATTAATATTAGTTTTTACGTTTTTCGTGTGTTTTACTTTACCAGGTGAATATTCAGCTATTTTAGAACATTCTTTAGATGGTATAGATATTATATAACGATATTCATTATTAGTTTTAAAAGTCTTCTTAGAACGGCTTATAGGTTGTTTATTAATTCTTGCAAGGATTCCAGACCTGAAGCACATTGAAACAAGTTGATTTCCTAAATGGGGAGAATAAGTTGTTATATCAATACAATTATTCTGTTTGTTAAATGTCCCATCTGATTGTATATAGGCTCCAATAACATGCTTTTGTAGATTAGGATCAAGAAACATAACTTCTTTTGTAAACTTTTTATTACTTCCTTTGCCTCGTACTAAACTATTTCCAAATTTAAACAATGAAGGTTTTGCACTTCTTACTTCTTGTATAGTTGACACATTACATAAAGTAGTACTTGCATTATGCTTAGTATGAACATTTTTGATTACAGGATATACATAAGCAATATCATCATCATTCATACATATTCTTACAGACCTAGATTTGGTAGAGACTGTTCCATCAGAAGCTAAATGACCAGCATATCTTGCTTCTTCAATTGTTGTTATAATACTTGGCTTTATTTCAGTATTAAAAGGAACTAAAAAGTAATCGCCTTTCCTTACATCTTCAGCTTTAACTTCTTTTATTTCATAATCTTTATTTAAATAATCTTTACACTTATATTTCTTACATGTTGGAGAACTATTATTTGTTATGCACTTTTTTTTGTTCCATTTACTTTTTGTACAACTAACATCTTCTTTTCTTATAACCATACACTTGTGATCATGAGTTACTGTAAGCGGTTCAGCAACTCCTGAAACTGTAATCTTATTAGCTTTTTTAGATTGCCATCTTTTTGAGGTTTTATCAGGTACACATATATTTCCATATCCGTCTTGTACTCCAATATAATCATCAGATATTAGACTAATGTATGAAGACATTGGTGTTGCTTCTTCATATATTTCCGAAATTTCTCTTAAACTTCCATCATAAAGAGTTATAAGACAAGGGCTTATAAACGACCATTGATATATTTCTCTGCGCTTCGATGCGATCTGCCAATTAATAGGGGTATGTAGAGGGGAGAAGAACATAGGTTGTGTAAATACAACATTAGCTCCTGCTCCTGCAAATTGTGCGCTTTTTGTTATAGGGAGGTTAATATGATTGCTACTTCCATAATTCTTTTTCCCTGTTTCTAGTTTTTCTCTATTATATGATCCTGATGCAGCTACAAATCTTCTTGTATTATCTTGATTGTCACCTTGTATTATCTTAATTGGCATTTTAAATCCTTATCATTCTATAGCAAGGTCTAATGCACTTTGCTCTACTTCTGATATATCGTCATTTCCTACCAATTCATCGCTTGGTCCCGCTAATTGTTTAAATTCATCTGACTCATACATCTCTTCATGTTCTTTTTTCTCTTTGCTTCTTTTCTTTTTTGAAGATAAAACGACAAAACCATCTTTTGAACTATCATAGTACATATTTTCTGCTACATGTTGAGGTTTATTACTAAATGGATTAAATTGTATACCTGCTGGATCTGGAACACCTGGTTGTATACCTTCTCTTATACTATTTGTATAATAATTGCAATTGCAATTATGACACTTACCATCAGGAGGAGGTTCAGCAGGAAGTTCTGACCCACACATTTGACAAGTAACTTTGGGGTGAATTTCTTTTTGAGGATCAAGCCACTTGGTTCCTCTGGGAGTACGTGTTTTATCTGCAAAAGGATCTTCGAGAGGTTTGAGTTGAGCTTCTTTTAGCTCACTTTTTTTTTTTAGTTCACTACCAGCTATTTTGTTAAATTCGGATTTCTGCCAATTGAAAGGAGTCCCTTTACCAGGACCAATGGAATCAGGTCTATATTCTTTGCCTGAACTAATAGCTACAGGTTCTTTAATCTGCTTGCTATTTCTAGCTGCTTCCATCCTGGCTTCTAGTACACCAAGTTCAGGTGGACGTGGTTTTCTTTTTTCGCCAGGTTTTAGTTGCATATTGCTACGTTCTGGAATCCATTTATCAACTTCAAATCGTTTTTGGATATAACCGCCAACCCACTTACCCTCTTTATTACGGTAAGGTCTAGAGTACTTATCCATTACAGATCCGCGCCAGATAGCTTCCCAGTCGATATTCCAAACATCATCAACAACAAGACCAAAACCTTTATTTCTCTCAACAACGCTCCAGTCAGAGACAGGTTGTCTAAGGAATGGATCTATTCGTTTTTCTTTAGGTCCCCAAAGGATAACATTTTCCATTGATTTTTGTTGAGCAGACTTACTAAGATTGTAAGGTCTCTTTGGTTTCTTAGTATCAGCTTGTGCAATTTTAGATATTCTGTTATTAACATCTTGTACAAAACCAGTAATATCTGCTTGCTCAAACGGAGCCTGGACAATATCTTCTTGATTTGGTTCTGGTTGTTTAGCCGAATTTGGAAGAATATTAAACATTTCCATTGCTATCTCTAACCTTTCCTGATTTGTTGTTCCTGGATAAAATCTTTGAATTCCTCCTTTAATTACTTCTAAAGGATCAACTATTTCACCTGGATCTTCTTGATTAACAACAAAAGACGATCCAATTATATTAGCTAATATATCTGTAGCCTCTACTGGACCGCGTAATTCTAACCAGTTCTTAAGTTCAGAACCATCTTTAAATTTAGGAGTTCCATCACCCAGTTCAGGAGATAGAACATCATCTGTTATTACAGGTTCTCCAGTTCCAATAGGAACGTTTGCAGGCGATGCGGCTACAGGTGTATCTAATAATTGTGATTTTTTAAAGTTAAAAGACACTTTTTATTTACCCAAAAATTTTATTAATCATATCTTTATTAGAAAATGATTGTTGTTCGTTTTTACGAATGTTATCTTTTTTTCTTGGTTTTCTTGCTTGTTCAGCAGCTTTTTCTCCATCAGTTTTCTCAGGAACTCGTTCAAACTCGCCTTTATCAAAAATACTTATAGCATTTTTTGGAGTCTTATATCTAGATCCTGCATGTGGCGCCATACTATTTACAGTTGAGGTTTTTCTTGTATCAGTATCTTGTAAATTAGCTACCATTTCATCTAATCGTTCTTGTTTCATTCCTTTTCTTAACTTATTAATATCTTCTCTTTCTTTAGCTGTCTTTTCTTTATTATCTACAGAATTTTTCAGCTTTTCTAGATTACCGGAATCCCAAATAGAATTTGATGTTTCTGAGCCAATTTGCTTTTTAGGACCGCCAATATCTGTTACTTTAGCAGATGTAGCAGATAAAACTTTATGTCCGCGAGACACCATTGACTTATTATCCATCTTTTTAGCAGGTTCCAGTTTAGAAACTTGTTCCTTGGCTTTCTTTTCAACAACCTTATTTTCTGTTTGATCAGCTTTCTTATTAAGCAAATTTTCTAGAATACTAATCGTTTTTTCATTAGACACTTTTTGTATCATTTTCTTTATCTAATCCTTTCTTGAGAATCATTTCAAATAGACCATCAAGACTCTTTTTAATTAAATCTTTTCGACTTACTGCCAATTGTTCTCTTTTAGGTTTTCTTTTTTTTCTTGAATCAGGAGAACCTTTTCCTTTTCCATAAACTTCTTCTAAATCATCATCGACAACTTCTGCATCTGACTCATCTTGTTGTGGACGTTGTGAAGTAAAGTCCATTTCAATTCTTTTATCTTTTCGGAGACCTTCTATAAAAGATAACCCAAATGTTTCCTGAACCTCTTTTATAATATTAGTAAAATCTTTGCTGCTAATTGACTTTCTTGTACCATAATATCGATCAGGAATAATAATTGTTACTTCTCTGACACCGCCAGGATAAACTTTCTCTGAATAAAACTCTTTTTCAAATTCTTCTAGTCGTCTTGGCGGATACCCAAAAGATTCTAGTTTTTTAAACACATAACTTGTTATATCTGAAGAACCATCTTCTTCCTGTTGTGGCGGTTGTGGCGTTTCTGGCGGTTGAACAGCATTTTGGTCTAAACTAGACTGTTCTGCTGGAAGCCCCACATCATATTGTGGGGCTTCTAATATACCTGTATTATTGTCTGGAGCAGTTTCATTACCAAAAAACTGTGCAACCATTTGTTTTTTAGTTCCCGAAGGCGTTATTTTCATCTCTTATCCTTATTTATCCTGTAACATTGCATCTACATAATCGGAAGGGAACAAGTTCAGCCAATAATCTCTCAACCATTGTCTTGTTTGAGTATTTAATTTTGCAATACGAACAAATTGTGGTTTGTGCTCAGCATCTTTTGTTTCTTCTTTCGCTTCTGCTTCTTTTTCACACTTGCAGGGGGCCTTACCACATTTATCACATTCCTTGCATTCACAAGGATCGCAATTGCATGCAGAACACTTTTTAGCCGCTTCTTTTGTTTTAGTTTCTGATTTAGCGTCTTTCTCTTCTCCCTCTTCTCCCTCTTCTTTAACTTCTTCAGTATCTTCTTCTTTTTCTTCAACTTCAGCTTCTTTTACTTCGGTCTCTTCCTCTGCTTTAACTTCAGGTTTATTAACAAGTTTAGCCTCTGCTTGAGGTTGTCCGCTTGTCTCAGCTTCAGAGTTATCAGCTCCACCACTTTGTTTCTTGCCTTCCTCTTTCTTGGGAACATTGACAAGTTTAGCCTCTGCTTGAGGCTGCCCACTAGTTTCGGCTTCATCAGCTTCAGCAGTTTTTACTACTTGCTCAGTCGAAGCAGTTTTCTCTTGCTTATCGCCTGTAACCTTCTTTACAAAATCTTCAAAAGTAGATTTCTTCAAACTAATCTTGTGTGCGCAAAAATGTACCATTTCTGTCTCCTTATCCTAATAAGGTATCCTTGTTATTACTTGTAATACAATACTTTATATATTCCTTCTTGTTTTTAAATTATATTTGTTATGTTGCATCTTCTACAACTGAAATACCAAGCCCTTCTAAAATAGCTTGAGCAACAGGGAGGCTTACATGCCTATTTCCTCCACTTCGCAATCTTCCTACTACTGATCGAACTGACGAAGCAGGTATTCTAGACCGTTCTTGTATAGGATCGCCGAAATCAGCTCCAGCTTCAGCATCATCTTGTTCTTGTCGTCTTCGTTGTTCAGCATTAAACAGTGCTGCTTGTTGTTGACTTTGTTCTTGTCCAGGTATTCTAGACCGTTCTTGTACAGGTCCACCGAAATCAGCTCTAGTTTCAGCAGATTCTTGTTCCTGTAATCGTCGTTGTTCTGCACTAAACAGTTCTGCTTGTTGTCGTTGACTTTGTTCTTGCAATGCTGGATGTTGTTCTTCAGAAACTTGAGGAGCAACTTCTTCTGTTGCTCGTTGTGTATAATAAGGGTTTTCCATACCTCCAACTTCACTACTTTGATCACTAACACCGCTAGACATTAAAATATTGTTAATATTTGTTTTAAGTTGAAAAACAGCCCCTTCTTTATCTCCTTGATTAGCTTGTGTTAAAAAGTTTTGTAATGTATTATTAATCATTGGGGCAAAATTCTTTACTTTACTATCTTCTGATTTGGCCACAAACTGAGCAAGTTCATTCATTTCTCTACTAACATCTGATACAAATTTACGGAATAGTAGATCATTACCAGTAGCTCCTACTTGATCTGCTTGATCTACAATTTTCTTTAGTTTCGATAGAAGTCCTCGAAATTGTCCTCGAAAAAGATTTTTGAACCAATCCCAAGCTTTTCCTTTTCTACTTGTAGGGCTAAATTGAGCTTCTTTTAGAACTTCTTGAGAAACAACAGCTAATCTTGATGCTTCTTTTTTATATCCTTCCTTATCTAAAACTTGAGAAAGAGAAAGAATTTCAGAACTACTATCTATAAGTCCTTTAGCGTATTTGTGAAGATTATTTTGTATAGTATCAAAAACAGCTACTCCAACAGGTACTCTATTATAAACTTTTTCATTAACTTCTCTACGAAATGTAGAATTTTCTGCTTTTAGCACTCTCTCTGCTTTTTTTCTCATCATACTTGATGCAAATTTCTTCAATTTTGGAAGTGTGCTGCCTGCATATTTTTCCCAACCACTATGATCGTTATTAATAGAATCAACATATTCATTTTGACATTCTTTCCAAACAACTTGAGCAGATTTTTCAGGATTTTCTGTTCGTTTAATACGGTAACAGTTAGTCCAACACCTTTCATTCCGGATCCAATAGCCTTGCACTCCAACATATTGAGCAAATTTTAAATTTTGAACTCTTCTTGCAACTTTACAAATACTGTCAGAGATACTATATTTCTTATTATTATCAAGTTTGTCAGCTACATCTACAAGTTCATTAATAATAGTTTCAATTCCCATAATGTTCCCTTTACATTTTTCCTATTGTAAATTTCCTTGAAAACTTTCTACCAGTAAAATTCAAATCATTAATATTTCGTATAATAAAAGCTCTAATACCATTCACAGTTCTATCAAAACTCACTAGTATATTACGGTGAGTAGATGATGAATAAAAAGAACCATGAGGTTCTATCTCTCTTATTAAATTTCTACCATATTTTGTTGTATAGTTTATTTGTACAATCTCATTATTATCTTCTGACCACTCTAACGCATCATACTGATTTGCAAATTCTGGTATTTCTTCTTCTGGAATACCAGGTATTTCTTCTATAACTACTTCTTCATCTAATGGTTCTATTTTATCATCAATATCATCTTCTAATATTCCAGGTAAATCTTTTTCTGTTATTTCAGGCAATCGTCTATCTATAAATATTTCCTCATCGTTTTCTTCTTGACTATAAACAATCTTCATATAATTTTTTGAATAAATAGTCTTCATCTTTTATCGTAATACAAATTATTTACTTATCCTTTGATTTTTTGAACAAAATAGCTCTATCATCTTCATCACTCTTAAAAAATATTTTATCTCCCACTTTAATATTATTCTTTACAAAAAAACCTTCATTAGCTTCAATAACAGAAATACAGTCTTCATCGCTCCCTACAGCTTTCATAGAAAAAGGTTTTATCCTATCTATTTTCATGATTTTGTTATCTGGATCTACAAAAGCAATATCTAAAGGGATGTAAGTATTTAAACCCCAAAAATTACGCCTACCAGGAGAAGCGAACCTAAAAAACATACCATGATCATCAGGTAAACTACCCCTAAACATTAATCCAACTTGATGTTCTTGAGGAGTATCTGCTATTTCTACTCGTAACATTATTCCTCCGTACAGTTTATGTTGTTTCTATCTAAATCATATAATATGTCATCTTCTTCTTTCTCTGGAAAACAAATAATTATTCCTTCTTCATTTTCACTGATAATAACTATTTTAGTGGCATTATAATTTTCATAATTATGAAACCAGGATAATGTATCTTTTCTAGACTTAACCTTATTGCTTATTTCTACTTCTGAATCACATATTTTTGGTCTATTCATTTCTAGTTCTTCATCATATATCATAGTACTGAGATCTAAATACCCTCCTTTAAATGAAAACATTTGTTTTTTGTTTACATTATACCACATAAGTGTTCTCTCTCGCTTTTGTTTCTCTTTTACTTCTGTTTCTTTATCAAAAACAAGTAATGTTATCATTGTTAAAAGTTTCTCAAAACTTGATCCCACCAAGAATCTTCATTTTTCTTCTTTGAGTTTTTTAAAGAACGAGATTTTGTATTACTCATAGCTTCTACATAACTAATTTGTTTAGAATTTTTCTCAAAAATAGAATTGTCATCTCCCAAGATCATTACACGGATTACATTTTCGCCTTTTCCTGTCAATTCTATTTGTTCTCCAAGATTCCGTACTAATCCAGCCTTTTGCATTTCGTTAACATCTTCTAATGAAACAGTAGAAGGTCGATGGTATATGCGATTAGAGATCTTGTTTTGTTTATTTTTCCAAACCTGAAAAAGTTTGTCAGCAGCTTTTCCGTTTACGTACTTATCTTGTACTCCATTTTTTGTAGGTGGATTATTAAATTTATCAACTAAAAAATCAAAAATACTTTGTTGATACCTTTTCATTTTATTGCCTTAAAAGTACATTTCTACCTGGATAAGGACTAGCAGTCTCTCTATCAGACCAAGAATAAGGTTCATTTCTTATCTCTCGCCAGTAAAATCCAGAACCGACAGAATCGTTGTTATAATTATCTAGACCCATTCTATATCGTGTTTGTTTACGTATATCACGGTCTCTTCCTCTAACTTCATCTTCAATATCAGACCATGGAAAAACTCGTTCGAGAAGAGGTAAATCAAGATTTCCCCATGGACCTTGAACTCCACGGGCTAATTTTATTTGCATTACAGATGCCATTTTTGACTCATTAATGACAAAAGATAACAACCTCCTAACATACATTAATTGTTCTACAAGACGACTCATCCAATCAATAGCAATTCTATAAGAAGAGATTGTTTGCATAAAATCACTATTAAAAGAAGTAAGATCTCTTCTTATAGAATTGTTAATAATGACACGAATTTTACGTATATGTGATTCAGTAAAAATACAAACATAATCTGGTAACAAGAATTCAGCAAAATCAGCTAATCCTTTTAAAGATTCTATGAATAAATTTCTTGTTTTTATATCAACGACAAGTTTTTCTTCTTTGCAGGGTGCAACAATAAGATTAATTACATCATCCCAAAGCTCTTTAAAGATTTTTGCATTGTTATATAAATCTTTATTAATTTTGTCAATTTTTTGTTTGATTAAAAATTGTTGTTTTTTACCTTCATAAGTACATTCACAGGCATTATTTCCAATGAGTTTTATCCCATGGAGAACAAGTTCTTTTGTCAATGTTTTTAAAGTATCTTGCATATTGTTTTTTATATTTACTGGAAGCCATAATCATCTCATTTAACTTCTTCATTCATCCCTGCTTGATTATCTCGTTTTTTGCTAAGAACAGGATGTCGTTCTATTCTATCTATCTCTTGTTCTTGATCTACAAAAGAAAGATCATTAGATTCATTAGCATACATAGCACCGTCTTGTCCTGCAACAGGTTCTTCTTTTCTTACGCCAACAGGTTCAATACTCTTCTTCTGTTCTTTTACAGTATCTGCAAGCTCTTGAACAATTTTTTGCAATTTCTTCTTTTTATTACTTTTTTTTGTCTTAGTAACCTTTTTTTTACGTGCAGATTTTTTTGGCTTTTTACGTGCAGCTTTTGCTTTCTTTGGTTTTTTGTCATCAAATAAATCAATATTCCCTGTTTGTACAGGTATATCTATTGATTGTCTTTGTTCCATTGAAGTTTTAGTACTTTCTTCCTTGTCTAATAGTTCCTGTTTAGAAGCATCCCAGGTACTCATATTTGTTGGATCATCTTCTGCTGCAACAGTTTTAACTTGACTAACAGTTTCAACTGTCTGTTCAATAACAACCTCTGGCTTATTGTCTACTTTTTCCTTTGTTTCATTACCAGTTTCTTCTTTAACCAAAAAACCTTTTTTCAGAGCAATTTGTACCCCAATAGATTTGTAATCTACATCTGATAAAGTTAATAGTTGATTTGGCTTAAATGAGGAATTGAAACAAGGCAACAAAAGCTCTCCCCTTAAAGAGGGAGATACACGAACCTTAACAGTCATTTTATACTCCTTTTTGTGATCTTCTTGTCTTGTCGAAAACATTTTTATATTTATGCATATTGTGTGGACCAACAGGAGTAGGTATATTAGGATTTAACTCATCTGAAACCATTCTTTCTGTACTCAACGGAGAATCAGGATCATAAAATGTTCCATCATTAACACCTTCTCCTATCTGAGGCTTAGGTTGCCCCACAAACATATGATCGGAATAAGGTATATCTTTCTTTCGTTGTTTTTCATATTCATCATTAGATTGAAAATTTCTAGGAGCATGTTCTCCTCTAAACCTGGTTCCCATTCCTCCTTGTGTATCTTCATCTCCAGGCGTCATAAGAGGACCATCAAAACCTTGACCATCGCCAGGAGTATATTCAGTTTTATAAGGATCTTTTTTATCAAAAGTAAAAGCCTCTGGCCACCCTGTACCACGCCTTGAAACTTTAAATAGGGAAGATGGACAATTAGAACAACCTGATTTTGCTGTTAAATAATCAACAGTTTTTCCACAACCATGACAAGTGTAAGAAAACTGTAAAAATTTATGTTGATGATGGTTATAAGTAGAAGACATTTATCTCTCTTTAACTGAACTCCATCCCTCAGAAGGAGCATCTAGTGCAATGAGGTCTCCAACAAAAGAATTGGTAGGGATGTCTGAAGCAAATTGTTCTACTTGTTCTCTAGCTACGGATTTATCTTTTTCTAATTCTGCAGTTTTAGGAACCCAAACATCAACATAGATAGTAGCACGAAATCTTCGCTCACTAGATGTAGCATCAGGATATCCACGCTCAAACTGAGATGTTTTTATAACTTTCATTTATCTTCCTCTTCTTCCTCTTCTTCCTTTTTTTCTCCAACAAAGACACTTTTTTCAAAACGATCTTCTTGTTCTCGTTCTTTTTCTGTCATCTCGCTTTCTGGTTTTGTTTGTGCAAGTAATCTTATTTTACCGCTATTTATATCTGTAATCTGTTGTTTTTCTTCTTCTGTCAATTCTCTCTCTTGACCAGCAGCAGTTCTATAGATAAAATACAACATAGCATCAGCATCTTTTATTTGTTCTAAAACTGAAGCTTTCTTAATAGGCGAATTAGTTTTATTCATTTCCTCGCGACTATCAAAATTTGATAATAGTTGACTTGGTTGGTTGTTTTCTATAATTGTTGTTTTTTTACCAGACAGTTGAACACCTATATATTTATCCCAAAGAGCTGTATCTTTAGCCTCAACTTTTTCTGAAGCATCATGAAAGATTTTATCCATTTTTATATCATAAGATTTGTCTATATCCATAACTGGGACTGTGTCTTTCTCATCAATTCTTAACTTATTTAATGTATTCTTGGCTGTATTTAATTTTCCTTCCAAGATAGGATTATCATTTTCTTTTGTATGTTCTTTATCTAATCTCTTTTCTTGTATTGTGTTATCCTTACTGTTTTTCCTGATATCCTTCAAAAGCCAATCAATATTACCGGTGTCATCATTCGCTTTAGCATCTCGATCACTACGGTTTTTATTGAGCATTTTTTCATGTATAACTACTTGTGACTTTTTATTAAGATTCTTCTTTAAATTAAAAACTGGCATTTCCTATCTCCTTGAAACAATGGTTTCAAAAAAGCAATTAATCTCTACTTATATATTTGCTATTACGATGTTTATCCTTTATCCCCTTTTAAAAAATACTAGTTCTCCCATTTCCATATGGATATGGTCTTCTCTCTTCTCTCATTTTAGCAACAGAAGGACCATAACCACGGCCTATTGGACCTTGCATACCTTGCCAGACGATATTATTATTAAATGGAGAAATACCTGTATTTACTAATTTTCCAGTAGGGAGCTTATTATGATGTACATCGAATGCATTATAACAAGCACCCGCAACACAGTCCACGATATCATCTGTCAGGACATCGCCTTCAGTTCTTGGATACACTTTATATCCATTATTAGAATATTTTCTTTGTAAGTTAATCATTTCATCTTTAAGAAGTCTATGGTAAGGAATTCTGAGTCTATTTCCAATAATAAGATCATATAATTCATCATAAATAGCCATTTTATAATGTCTTAGATATGGAGTACATTTAGCAGGAATTCCATGTTTTCGCAATTTCTTGATACTGGACTGCGAATTCCAATGGTCGTACGTTACCATACCAATATGAAATCGTTTTTTTAATCCAATTACATATTGTTGTACTTCTTCAACATTTATAGGTTTACCTGGAACCGGATGCCAATATTTTATATGGTCAACAACAATATAAAAATCTGTTTTTTTTGTATCTAAATCTACTAAATTTTCTTTATGAACAATAACAAGACCATAATTATGACTAGTTCTAGCAGGATCAAGATGAATAAAATAAACTTTGCCAGGTTGTCCTATTTCTACTGATTTCAAGTCTTTATGAAAACAGAGTTCTACTGAATCTTTTGGGAAGAAGCTTTCACCAGCAGTACCTGAAAATTCTGCACCAAATTCCATCTCAAACTTTTCATCAGTCATACTTGGGTTATATTTTCTAAGAGATTTTTTTGTTTGATTTGGATCTACTTTCCATGTTGGTAAACGGCATGCCAATCTTGAAGGAACATTATCGGATTCAAAAAATAGACGATAGAATATACCTTCTTTGCCTCTAGGTGATGAAATACTTACAATTTTACTGTCAAAAATTTGTTTTGTTTTTGGCTTACCATCTTTATCCAATATCTCGTTTCCATCATTATCTAATACAGGGATTCTACGGAAATAAGTACTCAAGGCTGGCGTCATAGCAGTATATATTCTTTCTCCAGATGAAGCTCCACCTGACGTTTTATAAGATGCTACTTCGTCAAGAATAAGAACAAAAACACCTTTACCTAATAATGAGTCTGAGTTACTATGACCTGATTCTAGAACTATGCTTCCTTTTTTGACAGGAAGTCCTTTTTCTTTAAACTCTTTATTATCTTTTTTATCTTTAAGTGTTAATAACGAAATTTTTGAGCTTTCTACTCCGTCAGTCCCAATTTTATCAATAAAATATTTACTATGAATTACTTTTTCTTTCATCTCTTTAAATGCTATTTCAGCTTGTGCCCCGGCCACGGCTATTGTCAAAATGGTAATTGGGTTAGCCGAAGAAAGGTTATACAAAGCATAAGGATCTCCACCTGGACATTCAAGAAGTCTAGTTGCCTCGTACAGTGCTATAATAGATACTAAAAAATCTTTTCCACTGTTTTTAACTATAAACCCTTGTGACACAAAGTTTTGTAGCTTTTTTTTATGACTAACACTAACATCAAAAACTCTTTTTTCCCCAATATTCTTTATATCACGGATCTTTTCAAATGTATAAATATCATTTCTTTTTGTTGTAGTTATATTGCTTGATATTTTTTTTAATACATGAAATGCTTTATTTAAAAAATAATCTTTACCTATAAAGCCTATCTGATTAAGCAATAATTCAATATATTTTTTTCTAGAAAAATGTAATATATAACATTTTGTATCATATTCTCTTTTAATTCCTTTTTCATCAATAATACTGGATTTTACTTTTTTGCATCTTACTCTAGCAAGAATATTAAATTTAGACAATAAATGTTGTAATAAAATAGCTTGTTGTTTATTAACAGTTGTAAACTCAAAAATAACAACATTTAATTTCTCTCTTACATGGATATTTCCATCACAACTAAACAATGCTCGTAAATAGGATACAATAACATTCTTAGGACATTTGAACATTTCCAATGGGACAGTTTTTTTATGACAAGTTTTACCAGCTAAACCCCACTTAACCATTAATTTCATTAAATCATTTTTTTGACGAATATTTTTCTTTAAAATTATTTTCTTAGAAGTTATTTTATATTGACTCTTTTTGCTCCTAGCTCCAGTCCAAGGGTCGTTAAAAATTTTAATATTATTGCTAATTTTATTAAGTCGTTTTGAAAAATCATACAATATTGTTTTATTGCCACAAGTAAAAAATGTTGCCGATTGTGAACAATTACCATCACCAGTCATATAGCCAAGTAAAGCAGCTTCATTTTCAGATATAGCATCAGAATTACCAAAAAATGGAACAGATTCTACAATAGCAACTCTATCTTTTTCAATATTTATATCTTCTAATTTAATCCAACCTCTCTGAGTAAGAAATGGGTGATTTGCTGTTACTTCTATTTCGTGTCCAGAATTAGTAGTCAGTTTAAATACTTCTCTTATACCTTGTTCTATAATATCTGCATTCTTTATAATCTCCATCTGTTTTGTTTCTTCATTATACGTCCACGAATCTATGTTTTTTTTACATGCATCATATAATTCGCCTATTTTGTTTATACTACCATCTTTTGGGTCAATTAAAGTCATATCTTCTGATATACAACGCCGGCCCCAAACTAAAACTAATTCACGAAGCATCTCATTACTAGAATATTTCCTAAGAATATCCCCATTATCTTCGCAATTTAAACCCCATTCTTGACATAATTTAATTTCTTTTTTAGTAAGTTGGATTTCTTCATTACCAAGAGATCCACGATAAAAAACTTTTAGTATGATGCGTTGAGCAGGATAAAGATTAATAGGGTTAGACAAATGAGGTAATCCTAGATATTCTGGACTTTCACAAAAAGTTATAATATCTGGTATATGTCCTTGCCCCATTTTTGATTCTGGAGTAACATCTTTCACTGCAATTTGCAACATATCCTGAACTGATTTGTATTTCTTTTTAGGCATATTCTTTATGTTTGTATCGATATATATGAAAAACCTCTAAAATTTAATCTTTGGACGAAAACAGATATGTTAACCAGTTGTTCTGTAAGAATATGACTCAGAACTGATAGATCTTATAGATGTTCTTAGCTCTGGATATGGTTGATCACATATATCAATGAAGCCATCTTGATAATTTTCTTCACCACCACGCCTGCCACTGGCTGGGGCACTTCTATACATAAACCAAAAAGTTCCAACCATTGCAGCATTATCCAAAGCTCCATGAAGAAAATTAGTATAACACTTAACACGATCATCCTGGTCATAAGTTGCAACATATGCAACAAATAAATCAGTATCTACAGCGCCGAAATTAAATTCTCCTATCATAATTGGAGTATCATCGCTACCAGACGGAAGTGCCAATTCTTTTACACTGTACACATAAGTATTATAGCTAACAATATCACAATACTCGGCTGCTTTTGTCGCAGCAAGATCGCTTACTCTATTAAACATACAACCTAAATATAGTTGATTACTAACAACTGCATCGAATTCTGTACGAATGGTACTGTAGTATGTATCAACGGTTTTAACACTGAATGCTAGAAGATCAACATATGCTAAAGCCGAATCTGGTGCTGTTGTGGATACTAGCAAAGCAGCCCAACTAGCATGAGCAGTTCCCCAGACAGCATTCAGGGCACCAATAAGTGTATACTTAGTTTGTAAATCAGAAACAAATTCAATTTTAGCAGTCTGTGTAGCCGGACTTTCAAGGGTAGCTATAGCTAAATATAAATCATCATATTCGGTCCATAGTATTGATTCAGTCCACGGCAATTCACCATCAATAGTAAACCCTATACACATAGGATCATCAACACTTCCTCCAATTTGTGCATCTAAAGAAGCTCGAACATTTGTTTGAAAACTAGCATGAAATACATCTGGAAACTGTTTCCATGTCGAAACAGATGCCGACAGACTTGTGCTAGTATAGAACAGACGTGTGTAATATGGTATATTTATATTACGTCCAATAGCAAGATGTACACTCCCCAATGCATTGATTCCCCAGTTTGTTAATCTAGTATTTACTTGACTAGGAAATAAGGTTTCCCAATTTACTCCATATTTATAAAAAAGATTAGACCCACCAAAATCGTATGTAACATACGGGTAATGAGTCGCATAATATCCTCTAGTTGCAGCAGTAGGATATGTATCATAAAAAACGCCCATTACTCCAGTAGAACTAGGTAAATCCTCAAAATATTCTGTTCTATCTGTAATAGGAGTCCTATGATACTCTCTTACGGTACTAACACCATGCATCCAAAAAAGATTGCCTATTGGATCAACTAACCACCACTTACCATCACGTTTAGTAGTATAGAACCAACCTGTAGCTGTCAAACTAGGACCACCTGTCCACCCACCATATGCATCACGATTAGATGGAGCAGGATGGATTAAATTATTAAGTGATTCAGAATAAATAGTATCTTGTAAACCAGATAAAGATTGTACCTTGTTAGGCCACTCCTTATGTTTGAATTGTCCAAATATATCTATAAATGGATAGAAATGATCACCATATGTTGGCTGATCATCTGGTTGGGCATATGGTATAGTAGCATAAATTGTATCTACTATAAACGAATGACTTTCAGTAGGGAGTTGTACACTTAACATAATCCTATACACATTAGTGATATCCAGCATCCTAGTTTGACTACCAACCCCTTTTGGGTTACGTATCACACCTATAGGAGATAGTTCTGGATGATCATACCTCTTCCTGTCAAATCTTAATTTAATAGGAGCAGATTCGCCAGGCAATACTGCTAAAATTCTAGTATTGCTATCTTGAGAACCAGTCCCTGTAAGATTATCTACACGTACACCCATAACTACTTCTGTAGACCCAATATTGCGTATTACTACTACCAATTGAGACCATAATGATAAATCCCAAAGCCCAGTAGGTGCTCGTAATTGAATACCTGGAAAATAATCAGTATTTTCTGTATCAACACGCACAGCAACACCGCCATCTGGATTGGTTGTTAAACTAGCAGTCGTTGCTGGTCTGAGAATAACATCATCTATAGAATAATCATCTGAGAAAAATAAAACAAATCTATCTGGTTCTTCACAATCTGCAGAAGATACATCAAAAAGATTTTGCAAAGCTGTAATCATACGATTCATCATACTATTATCTATTTCAAAAGTTGATATAAAATTACGACTATTGTCAATTTCTTTGTTTAAATTTTCTACAGAATAATGGTCTCCGAATTCACCAACGATGTTATCAGTGCCTTCACGCATATCTGCTAGTGCATTAAGGGCATTATTATTCTGTTGTTGAGCAGATTCTAATTGACATGCAATAAAATTGTAAAAACTTTCACTAAGCATTATGTGTAAATTACCTGTTCAAAATTATTATAACTAACTGAAGAAATATCTACTATCTTCTGTCTTGTACGAAAATAATAGGTTTCTCCTCTTGGTAAATACTCAGATATTTTACTTTTGTATCGTATTCTTCTACCGGTATAATTAGATGTAACTCCATTAGTAGGAAGAGGAAAGAACTCATTCTCTTCTTTTTCATATTCCCAATTAGTAGTATCTGAAAGAGTATCAAAAGAAAAAACAATATTAGTAAAATTTTGTAAATTTGATACTTGTAATTCAAAATAATAAAAAAGAAACTTATATATATTATAGTTAAGTATTTCTGTTTCAAATTCCCAATACCCTTCATCATAAAGATAATCATCAGGAACACCTAAATTATTAACTGCTGTATCTGTTATTACACGACTTATTTTATAATTATTATTAGCAAGAAAATCTGTAAGTGTTAAAGTCGTTTTAGCTAAAGGAGAAACGCTATCTCCAAAACGATCTGTTACATATTCAACAAAAGAATTTATAACAGGGTTAAAAACAGCTTGTCTTTTTGCTTTTCCATTAGCTAAAACTAAATCTTGTGATTGATAAAGCAAATCTACTTCTGTGCCAACATCTGAACTATATACTATTACATCTCTTGATAATACAAGATCGTTTTCTTTTTTATAATAAGCAGCAATTGCCTCTGCTAAATCTATAGACATAGATTCCCATCGTACTGTCTCATTAATTTCTTCTTCAAATGTTTCTTGTTCTGGAAAAGTAAAATATACAAGAGGATCTCCAAAAAATCCTATTGTCCAGTTCAAATATGGAGTACTAAACAAGAAAGATTCACCTAATATTGCTCCGTTCAATAAAGCATAAAAAAATGGAGTAGGTATTAAGAATCCATCTATACCTGGATAAGACAATGCACCAGCTGTAGATACATATCCAGAAAGTAAAGCTAAAACAGCCCAGTATCCTTCATCTGAGCTTCGTAGTGTAGTACCTCCATCAAAATCGGCATTGTATAAAAAAGCTCTCGCTGTATCTGTTTCTTTAAAAAATGATAAGTCAGTACGATCTGAGAACCAAGACCATGAAAAAGTATCATGTTGTAAATACGGTAATACGACATCTATATATGGGTCTACAAAAGTAGTTGAACTAATCATCATATTCAATAGAGGTAATGTACGAACATAAAAATCCATTAGCTCATTATAATAATTATCAGCATCGGAATCAGATAAAGCTGCATAAGGATCAAAATAGAAACGACCATTCGCTTTAGATTGATTTTTAAGATTCTTCGAATTTGATAAAATATTAAGAGCATCTTCAATAGTTGGTGCGTCTATTCTTGAAGTTATCAATGCAATATCAGCGTCTTCTAAATCATATCTTTTGAATGTTTTTCTGTTAAATAAAGGGTTATAAAGGCGTTTATCTGCACTAAAAGTATAGTTTATCCTTGATAATCTTGATGTAGATGAAATAACATCACTTCCATCCCTAAAACCACCAGGCACATTATATCCACAAATAATAATATGACAAGCAAAACTAGAAGCATCTATAAATGTTTTTATAGTATTTTCTACTTCGTTTTGAAATTCTGAATAGCTATTTAATATTTCATTTGAACTACATGGTAAAGCTAATTTATCTATATTATAAGTAGGATATTGTTCTATATAAGTATCTGCCAATAATTCACTATCATCATCACCATCTCTATAAGCAAATATAACATTCAGGTCTTCATTATCAATAGGCATTTTTTAATATCTCCTGAATATATATTTGAAAAAAATATACAATTCCCCTTTATCATATTTCAAACACCTGTAGAACCAAAACCTCCTCCACGGTCTTTTTTCACATCATCATCTGAGAATTCAGCAATTTCAATAATATCGGCTTGTTCTACTTGATTTATAACACCTTGTGCAATCCTATCTCCCTCAAATATACATACATTTTTTTTGCCAAGATTAAATAAGATTACTTTGATAACTTTTCTATAATCAGAATCCAGAGTACCAGGACTGTTAACAATTGTTATGCTATGTTTTAGAGCAAGGCCACTTCGTGGTCGAATCTGCATTTCATAACCATCTGGAACTACAACAGCTAATCCTGTAGAAACAAAACATTGTGAATTTGGTTCTATAAGAAGGCAAGGAACATCTACAGGTTCATTTTTAATATTTGTTGCTGTTATGATCGAATAACATGGGTTATCAGTATCTACTAAAGCATGAAAATCGAACCCTGCTGATCCTTTTGTCTGATACTTAGGTATAATAGCTTCTTCGTCTAACTTTTTAAACTTAATTTGCATTTATCTTTCTCCTTTAAGAACAACGAGACCACCCGCAATTAGAACATTTAATACAACCAGATTCCCGTACTAGGCTATCCATTTTACATTCTTGACAAACTTCTCCTGTTATTGTAGTTCCATCTACAATATATTTTTTTAAACTTCTAGCAAGAGATTTTGCAAGGCTTTGTAAATCTCCTTTCACTTTTTCAAGTTGATGTACTACAAAAGATATATCAGCACCATGTCTTAATGCTGTTGAAGTCATCCTATTAAGAGCTTCTTCGTCTTCTTTTGAGAAATCACTTAAAGACTCTACTTCTTTACCTCCTTCTAGAAATAACTTATAATTACCACGTTTTATCTTTTTAATTGTTCCTTTCCTATAATTTCTAGGAATTTCTCCATTTTGTCCAGCAAATATCTCATAAGGTTCGTCGTTTAGTAATCCAACAACTACAAAATACATTTCACCTTTTACAGAAGTATGATATACATCGCATGGAAGTTCTTTAGGTCTTTTTGGTGCATGACTTTTATTTATATTTTGTATTTGTTCTCTTTTTACAGGTTTCTTACAATCATCACAACCATCATTTGCATTTTCTACAATAACTCCCATCCTTGAGTTCTCTCTATAAACAGTAATCCCCTTGATTCCAGCCTTCCATGACGATTCATATATTTTTGCTACGTCTTCTACAGTTGCAGATTCAGGTAAATTTATTGTGCTCGAAATACTATGGTCGATGTATTTAGTTGCAATTGCTTGTAGTTTTACACGATTTTGCCAATCAATATCTGGAGCACAAGATCCAAACCACGGAGATTCTGTCAAATCATCTTTTCCGGTTATTCTAGACCATTCATCAATCATAGGATGTCGTACTTCAAAATTTTGCCAAGCATCACCTGATTTATCTACAAAATCTATACGTGATCCTTCATCATTTATGTTCACCTTTTTTCGTCTTGTATAAGACATTCTAAAAAGAGGTTCAATACCTGAAGTTGTTTGAGCCAAAATAGATGTGCTACCAGCAGGAGAAGATGTAAGACAGGCAATATTCATACGGCCATATTTTTTCATATCTTTCCAAAGTTCTGGATCTTCATCTTTTATCCTCAAAAGAAATGGATTATCTTTTTCAAGTTTATGTTCCCATACAGGGAACGGAGACAATTCCTTTGCCATGTCAACAGAAGAACGATATACCCCAAGTTTTAAAGTCTTATAAATAGTATCAACTACTTTAAAACACTTTTTACTTGCGTACTTAATTCCAAGAGCTGCTAATGTATCTCCAAGACCAGAAGCTCCAGTTCCTGTTCTTCTTCCTTTTTTAACAACTTGTTTAACAGTTTGCCATGTATCAAGTTCAACAAACTTAATCTTGTCTTCCTCTGGATCTCGTTTTACTTTGTCAATAATTCTGTCAATACATTCAAACTCTAAATCAATGATATCATCAGCTAGTCTTTGTGCGATTTTAGCATCTTTATAGAATTCTTCAGTGTCAAAGTAAGCTTCTTTTGTAAATGGATTCTTTACATATGAAACCATATTCATTAATAATAAGAGACAAGACCCTAAATTTCCTAAAATTATTTCGGAACATGGATTGCAGCCTACTGATTTAAACCCTTTACTAGCATAACAATCTGCTGGACTTTCTCGTATAATAGTACTCCAAAAAAGAATTCCGGGCTCGCCATTGTTTGTGGAATTTTTTATAATTTTATCCCAAACTTCCTTTGCTCGTATTTTTCTACTGATAGTGGGTTTTTCTGAATCAACAGGCCATCTTAATTCATATTGTTTATCTTTTGATACAGCATCTAAAAATTCGTCACTTAACTTTACAGAGATATTAGCCCCTGTAATATTTTGCACATTTTGTTTAGCAGAAATGAAACGTAGAATTTCAGGATGATGAACGCTGAGAGACATTAAAAGAGCCCCCCTGCGCCCTCGCTGCCCAACTTCCCTAATAGAGTGAGAATATCTTTCCATAAAAGAGATAATACCACTACTTGTTTTTGCTGCATTTGTTGTTGGTGTTCCAGAAGGCCTGAGCTTTGATAGGCAGATCCCACAGCCCCCACGTCGTTTAGACACCTGTGTTAGTTGTTGATCTGTCCAATGGATTCCTCCGTACGAATCTTGGGGGGGTGCTAAACAGAAACAATTTGCAAGGGATATATACTGAAATTGATTCCCGATACCGTACATGGCGCTTCCTTGAGGAATTATCTTCTTAAAATCTTTTAAATATGAGAAGATTTCATCAAAACTCATAGGTTTTTTGAATTTTTTCTTCTCGATTCTATGTATTTCAGACGCGATTCTCTTATGCATATCATCTGGAGTCTCTTCCAGTAATCTTTGTTCTTTATCTCTAAGAGCATATTTATCAACAAAAACTTTAGCCGCTAAGTCATTTCCATTAAAATATTTTAAAGAAGCTTGAAAAGCTTGCTCGTACGGTATAGGTTGACCCATAAAAAATGCTCCTTGATTATTTATACATGACTCTCAAACCGAATACAATTCAACAAAAATCTATCCTTCATAGAACAAAAAAAAAATATAATCACAAGTTGTAAATCTCTATTATAAACAGGGATGCGATGCAAAAAAATATTCCTTAATTTTATTATAAGGAATTGTACGATAATAGAAAATCACAATGATTATCAAGATTTATGTTTTCTGAGTTTTTCTTTATTTGGTATCAAAGCATTACCTAAATGAAACAGCTCTCCAAGAAAAAATTCTCTACTTGCAAAAGGATAAACCTTTACTGTATCTTTTATAACATCATCGAGAGACCGTTTAGGTCCAAAAACATTATTATCTGAACAGTTAATCAATGTTTTATGTGTTTCTCGCTCATTTATTTTTTTAACCCAGTTCATCCCACGTAAGCAATTAGATAAGGTATGAGGTTTGTGAAATCTATTCTTACCCCAAAAATCAGTCTTATCTCCTCTGTATTTGCAATCATATCCCAAAAAGATAATAGGATCACATCCCAGCAAACAAGCTACTTGAAAAGCAAGAGGGCCGCTGCTTCCTCTTCCATGTAAAAGAGAGAAATCACGAGGTATTTTATAGCCACCAGTTGCTAAATGAAAATGGTAAGCTATATTCTCTGGATCTGCTACATCTCTACAGTATTTTACTGCTTTTAATTTAGGAAGTTTTTTTCTTTCTGTAACCCATAGTTCAATATCTTGCCAAATTAAAATCGTTGTATCTATAGCATAAAAAGAGCGATTTACACCAATAGTAAAATAGTTATTAAGCTTATGTACTGGTTGATCTTCTAAAGATGGAGCATTTCCAATTAAGAAACAAGGCCAATTACACATAGAATTTAACCACAACTTCATTGTACTTCTTGGAGATACTGCAAGATGTCTGAGCCTTTTATATATCATTATCTGTCCCAAAAATGTTTTTCGCCATATCTTCCGACATGAACTTCTCCCAAGCTTGTGATACGTTTTTCGTCATTTTGGACAAAAATACAGGATTCCATGCAGGTTTACGAGGAGTACGTAAAAGCTTCATCCCAGCTTGTTCTGGTGTTCTATCTCCTTTCTTTGAATTTGCTTCACGAGAACAGATAACAACGTTTTCCCATACATGTTTACCTCCCTTAGACCTTGGAGTAACATGATCAATAGTCGCATTATTTGCTCGTACTTTTTTGTTTGTATACTGGCAAGAATATCTATCTCGTATCAAAAGGTTTTTACGAGTTAAATGTATTTCAATTTTAGGTATTTTATCATAACCACATAATACAACTACTACAGGAATACGTATCTTTTTTCTTGTTGTAGATATATATTCGTATTGTTCGGGGCAGTCTTCATCTTTGTAATAACTAAATTTTTTCAACCATTGATCCCAACTATAAACATTAAATGAACTTTCATCAACTATGTTTGCTGTTTCACCAAACACTTTACCAATAGAATAAATAATGTTTTCTACACCAATAGGAAACCAATTCTTGTTTAGAACCAAAACATTATGCCTTAAAATATCCATTAGTTTGACTCTACAACAGCATAAGCTATAAAAGGTTGTATTCTGTCTCTTTTGATATAATAAACAATATAATATGCTGTTCTACTTATATTTATAAAACCAGTATAGCCAAAATTGTATATATTTTCTGGTGTTTCACTGTCTATATTACAAGTTTCTATATCTTTTAAATTATTCATGTTATGTCTAAATATAGATACTGACATATCTTTTGTATTACGAAAAGTCCCAATAATATCATTATTATAACATTGTGCTGTTACCCTATGGCCTGTTATACTAATAGGTTCAGGACTAGTCCAATTTACAACATCAGTAGAGTATGAAACATATATAGGATTAACTGATTTAGAATTTTCTCTCATATAAGCTAAAAGTGTTTTATTCTTATAGTTTATTATAGAAGCTTCACAAAAGTCTTTTTCTGGATCTCTAGCAATAAGATTACAATCTATAAAAGTTCTTCCATTATCACGAGACCAGTTAACTTTTTGTGCTAATCTCCCTTCGTTTGTGTCTTTTGTATGATTTGCACATAGCAAATTCCCTCTGTACAAGACAAAACTATCAGGAACCATACCTTGAAATCCAAGCAGTTTTTTTCTTATAGCCTTGCTACCTTTTGGATTTATATTTATAATAACTACTTGGAATAAAGATCTATGTTCTTGTACATGGTTCTTTGTATCACACAATATTACTAAGCCACCATCTGGTATATAAGATAATCTTGGACAGTTCCAAACATAGCCATCCTTAAGTAACGACGCCTTTAATGTAAATTGTTCTTTCCATGTCCCACCTAAATTGTTTGAACGACAAAAGTGCAAACATGATTGATATGGATGATGACTATTTGCAGATCTATAAACTAAAAAAGCAACATTGTATTCAGTTGAACTTTTAATAATATCTGGAAAAGAAAGATATTTTTGATTGTCCTCAAATAAATTTCCTTTATCAATAACTTTAAACATTTCATTCACTATAATCAGACATAAAACCGATCAACCCTTTATCAAAATATCCAGGATTTCTTTCTATTTTAGACTTTAGTCTTTTCAGTACAGAACGATGTATTTGACTCATTCGAGACTCCGAAATATCAAACTTCTCTGCTATTTTCTTCATCGTAAATCCTTCATAATAATGATAATATATTAATTGTCGTTCCATAGATTTAAATCCTTTACCCAGCAATTTACCCAGAAACTCCTTGCGTACTAATCTACTTCCTGGTGTTGTAACATTTTTTGCTGTTAAACAAACATTAAAATCTTTTTTATTTTCATTTGGCTCAACTTCTGTATTTCCTGTATTCTCAATACTAGCTACAGAAAGAGGTATATACTTTTTTAGTTTTGCATGATATTCTTTAGGTTCTATATCTAATGATTTTAAGACAACATGTTTTGGTACTTTATAACCAGCTTCATTATTAGCTTTTTTTTGTGCTTTATCAATATTAGAATATCGAAGACGAACGCTGCGAGGTACCCAATCTTCACTACGTAAATTGTCAATCATAGAGCCACGTATTCTTGAGTAAGAATATGTTTCGAATTTTACATTTCTGGAAATGTCATAACGATTTATAGCACAATATAACCCATCGAGACCGCTAGATGTAAGTTCATCAACTAATGTTGCCATGTTAAATCTTTTAGCTACTTTGTTTGCGATCTTCTGTACATAGAAATAATAGTGTTCCACAAGTTTTTCTAATAACTTTTTATCTTTTTTCTTAAAAAATTTATTCCAAGTTTTTTCTAGTTCTTTTTTATCCATATTCTATAAATCCACGAAACAATAATTGATCACATAATAGTATAATATGTTTTCACATTATCTGATATGTTGGAAGAAAAACAAATTAACTTTTTTTAATAGCTTTACCTGTAACTATTTCCCATTTAGTAGGTTTATCTACTTTTTTTACAGGATGTTCTTTCTTCCATCTCAAATGTTTATATTGTTGCATGGCTATCAAAGATATAATGGCTTTATGTAGTTTTTCTTCTTCTACAAGAGAACCATCAAACCATCTCCAATCTCTTAGATCTTCATATATTTTAAGAGCTTCTCCAGAAATAACTACAGAAGGGTCTTTCGAAGCAGCATCAATACTATTATAAATTTTTTCAGCAAATTTTAAAGCTTGTTTTTTAAATTCTTCATTAAGTGCCATAGTTAAACTCCATGTTAAGTATATCTATTCTTCGGAAAAAGATGTATTGAATTGTATATGTACAAAAAAATTCTTATACTTTCTTGTACCAATTTCTTTTACTTGCTAACGTTGTCCCACCTTCATTTTCTTTACCTTGCATATTATCTTTTAGTCTCTGGACCTGTCTTGATACAAATTGTGCTTCTGACTCTTCAAGTCTTGCTTGTTCTTTTATAACAATTTCCAATTTAGCTTCTACTTCTTGTCTTGTTTTATCTGTTCTGCGGTATCCCTTCATAATTAAATCCATTTGTTTCTGTGTCAATTCTTGAGCGACTTTTGCTACTTCTCGCTTAGCCATTACTCTATCATAAAAATCTTGATCTGGTGTTCCTGAAGCTACAGCATATTCAACATTAACATCTTTTTCACTAATAATTCTATGAAATCTTCCTTCTGATTGTTCAGCGCTTTTAGGTGTCCAATCAAAATCATTAATAAATACACGATCAGTTACATTAGGAAAATCTAGTCCTGTACCACCTGCAGTAATAGCGATAACAACAGCACGCATATTACTATTAGGGTCTTTAATATCATGAATAACCTTATTCTTTGTTTTCTGGTGCATTCCGCCAACAATAGTCCCAACAGTTCCGCTACCACCTATTTGGTCCAAAGCTTGTTGCAAGACAGCTTGCAAAACTCTTGCTGGTTCTTTGAACATAGTAAACACACCTACTTTTTTTCCTTCCTTAAGGACTTCTGCTGCTCGTTGAGCTGTATGAGGGGCCTTAGCAGCCGCCAGTTCCGCTCTCATGGCAATCATTGCAGAAATAGGTAGCGAAGGGTCTTTGTAGGTTTCCATGCGTTCCAGGGCCCTTTGTGAGACATTATGGGCATCTATAGGAACATCATGTTCTGTTATCTCCAGTTCTGTTACATCTGGTTTCATGTCCTTTTTAGTACGTTGTACATAAACACCCCAATTCACAAACCATTCTTTTAATTTATTAGCGGCTTTAATTTGTTCTTCTACAGTACCAGGTTTTAATCCATATCTTCCTTTTTGCATAGCTCCAAATTCAGTTGCAAATAGATAAGGTTTCATATCTCCAAGAGGATGATTAATAGCCTTTAACTGATTATATGCATCAATAGGACGATTTGCTATAATAGTAGCACTAGCTCCCCAAACGTGAGGGATTTTATGTTCTGTACCATCTTCATCTTGAAATTTAGTAACATTCTGTATATTTTTTGTTGTTAAAGAATTAGTGTTTTTTACACTATGAACCTCATCAAGAATCATACATGATATTTCGCCATTACGAGACATATTCTGTACGGCTTTAACATGTAAATCTCTTTTTGAAGGGGAACTAAAATCAGTATATGATAAAACAGTCCATTTTCTTCCATGCAAGATATTATTTGAAACCTCATCATCACCAGCTTTAGTAAATCTCTTAATCTCTTCTATCCATTGATCTTGTACAGCTTTAGGAGCAATAATAACTGTTTTTCCACCATCGTTCTTCATTCGCATATCAGCAGCAAGAGCTAAGCCTAACGTTTTTCCCGAACCTGTGCTGTCCCCTAATAATGCTGACTCTCGACCATACAGAAAAGCTATACCTTCTTTTTGTTTGTCATAAAGTTTAAAATCAATAATTTTACCACCTTTTTCTACTGGTCCTTCATAATCTTGTTCAAGAGCATTATAAAATGCATTAGTATCATTTGTCTTTACTGGGACGCCACGAGAATTGACAAATTCTTTTTGGAAACCTTCAAGATCTCCTTCAAGTCTCCCTCTTCGGACAATATCTTTTGATGCAAGATCCATAATTATTGCATCAAAATTACTAGTATCAAATCCATAACGAGCAAAAACATCATGCAATTGACGATAATTAGCATAAGTTCCTTTTACTAGATATTGTTTATATCCAGACCCAGTAATATCTTTTACATATCTTTGTCCATTTTCTCCATAAGTAGGAAAACTAAATTTTATGATTTCCTTTAAATATTCGCCTTCTTCTGTTCCTTTACGGAAAAATGAAAAAGCAAGATGCCATTTACCTTGTGTTTTATCTGCTACATTATCAACTCTTAATTTGAACCCTTGTCTTTGTTGTGAAGGAATTTCAGGTTGTTCTCCCTTTTCCTTACTACTTGATTCTAAAAGTTGTATACCTGCTAATAATTCTTGAGTATCATAACCTAATTTACTTGCTTCTTGAATTAAATAATTCAAAAATTGCGTATCAATAGCAATTATATTCCATACTTTAGTATCTCTATTATAATCTCTTCGTCCAGTCCATGTTTTCATTACTTCGACAAGATACTTGTTATAAGGAAAAGAAAACGCAGCATTTATAGACCCATCATTTTGTTTATCAAAGGTAGCTTTAATTACTTTTCCTACAGGTTTTTGTGTACCAGGAGATGTTGCAACACTAGGAACAACCATTTGACTGACATCATACTCCATTTGTATTAAAATATTTTTAGCTAAATCAAGGAACTTAGGATCTACTTGATAAATATCAAAACCATGTTTTTTTGTTGCATAAAAAGCTTTCCAAGTATCTTCAACTGACTCATTACGAGACATTTTTTCTTCTTTTATGGCATTAAGTATTTTTGTTTTCCCTCTTGCTAAGTTCGGTATATAGAAAAGAGGATAACCATAATCTTCGCCAAAATATTTTACTACATTTTGAGCTTGTTGCTGGGGAACAGGTGTACCTCTTGTCTGGTTAATAAGAACCGTCAAATCCTGTTTCATTTGATCGTAATATGGGATCTGTCTTTTCTTATATTTAAGCAAAGCTCGCATAACAGGAACAACAATGGATATTGGGATTGCAGAACCTCTAGAATAAGCAGATAATTTCTGAATATCTGGATTCACATAATCATTTTTATTAAAACCAGTATCATCAATAACTGTAGGAGCCCCCCTTTGAAACATGTTTATAACTGTGTCTACCAAAGTATCAACAGCAGGACCTTGTATGGTCAACTGCTGTACTTGTGCAATTTTCTTGAATATATTCAATAAACTAAAAAACATTATAACCCAACCATATTAGTTACTTTGAGTTCTATTATGAAGCCCCTTTTCCTTTTTTTAATATAACTTTAAACCACCAGTTATTTTATCAATCTTTTCAGATTTATCTGGTCCAATAGCAATGCAAGTATAAGTGGGAACTCCATCAAATTCAGTTAAACCCAAATCTTGTATTAAATGAGCTTCAATTCCAGCTTCTTTTGCATCATTATAAACCTTTAGAAGTTCTTCTTCACTAGATACTTGCAAACATATTTTAGTGAATTTATCTTCTACCCACTTCTTTTCTACTATGGTGAAAAGATCTTTAGCAAGAATAGATGGATTATTTTGTATCCTACGAGTCAAAAAGGCAATAGAAGCGTGCGCCCCTTGGACAATTTCTTTGCCTCTACGAATTTTGAGATCTTTGCGAATCACAATAACTTGCTTGATATTATCCATTTTTCTTATTCCACTTTTTTAACGGAGAGTAAAGGAATTGAACCCTCAACCTAATATGGTTGGCCCAGGTTTCAAGCCTGGTTAGACCCATGTCTGCTACTCTCCAATTTTCAAAACTGGCTCCATCGGCCACTCGGGCACCTCTCCAATTGAATATTATTCGTATTCTTTTCTCAATTCGATTTCTTTTACCATTTTATCTAGTCTATCAACAGTTTTGTATTTACTGTACAACAATTCTATTTGATCTGCACTTTTGTGTAGCTCATCCACAATAATGTTGTTAGTAGTATCAGTCGCATCAATTTGTCTGGCAATATTTCTGTAAGCTGCCACAATCCCACCAATAAATGCATCTCTTAGCTCGTCATCTTCAGATTCTATTTCTCCTGCTGTATCTGACCATATCCATTTCTCGTACATCTTATCAAATAATTCCATCTTATCAAATTCTTCTTTTTCCATAATCTCTCCTTGAACTGATTCAACAGCCCAATAAATAAAAAACCTCTCAGCGATAGTAAGGTAATCACTGAGAGGTTCAGGTGATGGAAATGGCAAAGCTCTTTAGTCTTTACTTTCCTTATCAGTTTTACCCACAACTGTTGTATCGTCAACTGTTGTATTGTCTGCAGAATCTTCTGGTTCCTCCATAGCTTTTTTATAAGATTCATCAAACATGTTTTTTACTGTTGGTCCATAATCAAGACTCGTATCGTCAACAGAAACACTTCTCATCTGTGCGACTTTGCCTACGGTATCAGACATACTCATAAATGCTGATTTTGTACCTATAGAAGTACGATCATACCTTGAAATCTTATCAGCTCCTAAACTCATCTGTTGACCTGCCTTCAGAACATCATGTTCTGCCCCAATATAATTGAACGTCCATTGTTTATCTTTCTCAAGTTTTTCAACAAGTTCTGCAACTTGTTCTCTATTAAATTCTTTAGAAGTATTTTCAAGGCCATCTGTGAATATGGTGACAAAAACTTTAGTATCATTATTCTCAAGATCGTCTTTAATCTCTTTTTTTAGTTTACCAACACTGAGACCAATGGCATCATAAAGTGCAGTTAATCCATCAGCACTATATTGCTTATCAGTAATTTCTTCTAATTTTTCAGCTGCTACATTCATGTTGATAATGTCAACATCTTGATTAAACATTACAAGAGAAACATAAAACTCTTGATCAGGGTATTTCCTGGTTGCATCTTTAAAAGCCTGAACATGTTCATTAAAACCAGAGATGGTTTCTCCTTCGACTGAAGCCATTGAACCGCTTTTATCCAAAATAAACAAATAATGATTAATTTTGGATTTTGTTTTTTGATCTTTTTTCTTTCCTGCCATTTTTCGTCCTTTCGTAGAGTGTGTGTAAAGCGAACTTTTAGTATTATATACGTTGTGATGCTGTTATGCAACAAAAAATGAAATTATTCCATATGTTTCCGTATTTCTGACAAAAAATCACGTATTTCTTGAGTATCACTAGAAAATTTAACAGGATACTGTTGTGATATAGACTTAGCTGCACAGGATCTTTGTGAAAGTCTATAGATGCCAGAAAAATCTCCTAACATTCCTTTTCCAACATATCGCCCCCAAAATATGTATAGCATTGAATGAAAAACAATTGTTTTAAGAGTGTAATTTCTGGTAAAATAATCTTTATTCTTTTCAATAATACAATCAGCTAATAATTTAAATGCTATTTCTACATAAGCAATAATAGGACGCAGAGAAAGTTCAAATAAACCATCATTTTCATTAAGATTTATGTTTAACTCTTTATCGGCAGACTGACAAAATCTACATATTTTATGAAGATATACAGGTGTAATAGCAAAAAGTAGTTCATCTATTATTGATAGGTATTCTTCTGGTAAACGTTTTTTAGAACTCATTTCATCTAAAAAAGGTTTACCAAAAACATTATCTAGATTACAATTATTTTCTTTTACCCAATTAAGAGAATACAAACCAGCCGTAAAATAGTTTTTGTCTTTTCCTCCATGTTTTAGTTTAATAGACCTTTTATACTCTAATTTTGGAAAAAGCAAATGACATATTTGACCTTGCATATCATATAGCCCCTTCAACTTTGTTTACAATGCTGTTAAACTTTTTACAAAATACATCTATCAGAAAAAGAATATGGTCAATCTTGGATAATATCATATCTACAAAAGGACCAGAAAAATTAGTTTCTTTTTCTGTTTTCTCTTTCAACAGCTCAATTGCTCGCAAGAGAATTTTATAATCTCTATTTATTTCTGCAATTTTTCTTTCTTCATGTGGAATTTTTCCAAGGTCATAACAAACTCCTACTTCTATTAACATGTTATTGAACAATTTTTCTTGTGTAGAAAACCAACATAATGTATTTTCGATATAAAGGTGTATTTTATGTTTTAAACTACAAATTGCACGTTTAATTTCATCAGGTGTCATCTTATCATGTTTTTCTTTACTCATTTTATTCCTTTTTATAACTTAAAAATACCAGTATCTTTGCCATCTATATTCTCTATATCATTTAGCATAGAGGCTGGTGCTTTTATTATGGTGTTTTTTGAATTTTGTTGTGCTTCTTGAATTTTTGTCTCTAATTCTTTATAAGCTCGTTCTGAATAGAAATAGTATTTACTAAAAGCTTCTTCAATTGTCTTAACATCTGGAATTTCAAATTTAAGATCTTTTTGTCCCATATTTGTTAAGATATAAGCAACTCCAATAAACAGTCGCTCTTCATCGCTAAAAACAGGGATATCATCATTGTTTTTGTTTGGTGGAAGTTGAAAAGGAACTGAAAAGTTTTTCTCAAAACACTCTATCCGCCTTCCATCATCAGCCTGGTACACTTCCACCTTACGAACAGGGACTTCTTTTGTTCCATTGATAATTGTATCGTCTCCCATTTTTTTCTCCTAAAATTAAGAATATAATGAGATTATAATCAGGATACAATCACAATGCGTACAAAAAACGGGACAAGAAGCAAAAAGAGAAAACTTGAGATAGAATATGAATTTTGACTTTTGAAAAAAGAATTTTCACATCATCAATTTTAAATCTTAATCCATGTACAAGTCAAAACTGGTCGAGAATTTTATCCCTGTTTTTCTTTCTGACAACTTGTCCCGCTAAACAATCACAATTCAGGTGTGTGAAACTCGATTTCAGTTACATGATTATGTGCATCAATTTCATCTTGAATCTGGTCAATCTCTTTTTCCTTATCTTTAGTAAATTTTTCTACATCTGTTAAACTGAAAACTGTTGAATATTTTATAGGATCATTACTCCTTCGTGAATAAGAATCAATTTGACACTCTACTGCTGATAAATCAGCGTAGATTCTTCCTTCACAGGCCCAGTTTACAACCTGGCGCCTCCAGAAGCCCACCGGGTCTGCCCGACCCTGATGTTTTAGTTACAAAATGTTTTAAACAGATAGCTTGGTTCTCGCGTATCAGTTTAAAGTTTTTAAACTACCTTCAAGGTTTTACAATCAAGAGGTATGTTTCTTGAAAAACCAGTTACCTTATTCTGTTATCAAAGAGCAAGTAGTTATTATATTATATCGAGAAACACCTGAGAAACCTTTTAAGAAATATTTTTGTTTTTCTTATTCGTTTTCATCTACAGCCGCTAAAGCGGCGTAGTTTTCACACTCACACTTTTTTATAAATAACTCCTTCACTTGTATTCCATTCAGACAACCAGCGAAGCTTGGCTTTTAGTTCGATAATTGTCAGAATTCTTTCTTGAATAGGAGCATTGGCAATAATAATTTTTCTTTTCAACTCTACTAGTTTTTCACTTAACATATTCTGATATACTCCCTATGCTAAAGCTACGGGGCTTTACGACAACATATTGTAATTACCAAATTGTTCTCAAACATCTAAAGGTCTTTTGTTCTCGGCAGGATAGCTATTGTATGTAGATACATTTCTTTGTATCTTGTTAAGTATTTCAATAATACGACATTTTACTTTCAACGCCTTAGATAAAGTTATTGTAGTTGCCATTCCTGTATCATCCTTTCTTAAGTGTTTCTTTTCTGAAACTCATATACTCTTTGTAAATTTCTGGGGAAACTGATTGTACTAAAGCTTTTGTTCTAGGTTTTAATTTTATATCACTATAGCTTTTGCATAATTTTTCAAGTTCTGTAGATTTTATCTTATTGCATTCTATAAAAGTGTCTGTAATGGCTATAATTAATTGTAAATTTTCTTTAAGTATTTTTGTTACTCTGACTTTTTGTTCTCCTAGCATAACTTCAATAGCTTCATCTGTAGGTGATTCATCATGATTAGCTATTAGATCGTTTGACTCTTGACTATGCCCTAAAGCTCGTCTTGAAATAAAATCTCCCATAGCAGATTCTCTAATTAACATAGAAGCAGATCTAGTAGCTTTAATTATATCTGAATATGTGCCTAAAGTAGATAATTCTTTTCCAAGTACAATTTCTGAAGCCATTAAACCGCCTAGAGAAACTGCAATTTTATTTAACTCATAACCATACGTCTCAGCAAGAAAATCACTTGCGGTAGTAGCATTTGTATCTGAATGGAGAATAACCTCAGGTGGAGCATGACCAAATACAGAAGCATAAACGACTGCATGCCCTGCTTCATGAACAGCTAAACTGATTCTTGTATTTATATCTATATTTTTTCTAATTGCATCAATATCACCTTTATCATATTGAATTTTATAATGCTTACCATCTATTTCAGAACACACATAATCATCTTTATAATAAACTGTAATCTTGTTTGAATTTAACTCAATAGCAAGTAAAACCATCCTAGGTAAGTAGGATTCTAAACTGCTGGAAATAGTAGAAAATAATGGTCGAACACCTTGAACTGGAAAAACACCATTTCTGTAGATAAATTCTTTAATACTCTTATCTACAGAAATTGATACCCAGCACCTTTTTAATAAATTTTTCTGTATTTCAACTATTCGCCTATCAATTATCTTTTTGAATGAAGCAGAATTTAAAGACCGATAAATAATATGAGTATTACCGAATCTTGCTATTTGTTCTGGTTTAAATCTTTCTCTTAGAGAAGATTTAATTGATAAGACATTAATACTTTTACAGTGTTCATGAAATAAATCTGCATCTGCAGATGCATTTTGACAATCATGTGACATATCAAAAGCTTCATCTAAATTACCAGAAATAAAGACTAAAAGTTTTGAATAGTCTGCTCCCTCATAAACATCTTGTGTTTTAATTCTTTCGTAAACAACTTGGTTTTTTTTGTCTTCTGTCCACTTCATAATCTCTTCAAGAGTTTCATTGAGTTTAAGAAGTCTTTTTAACTTACGAGCCGTGTAATAAGGTTGATGATATATTCTCATCCTCTTTTTGCGTTTAGCAGCCTTAGCAGATGGTTTAGATCCATTTTCAGTAGAATCTTCTTCGTTATCATCGTCGTTTCTATTATCTATCCAATATTTCTCGCCCAAAGCCAATTCTAAAAGAGAATCTTTACAATCTGAATCACTAGAAAATTTTCCATCACTTAATAGTGTCCAAACATCTTGGAACCGATAATCATGAATTTCACAACCTGTCTCATCTATAGTTCTAAATCGTTGAATTTCATCTAGCAATAGAACTCCTGGTTCTCCGGGTTCTATAGCTGAGGTTGTCATAACTTCTTGAAGAGAATCATGATATCCGCCTGAAACTGTTCCTTTATTCGTTAATTGTACTTCAAGATAACGATCTGAACATTTCAATTCACGAACTAATCTTCGGACTAAATCTGTTTTTCCAACTCCAGTCATTCCCCATAAATTAACAATAACTGGTCTCATGACAACTTCTGGCATGATATACCATGCTTCTATGTTTTTGATAACTTTGTCAATAATATCATCTAGACCAACAAAATGGCGTTTTAAAGATTTAGCAACTTTTTTGAGCTTTTGACGTTTTAATTTTATCTTTTTCGCTAATTCAGAATTAGCAGTTATATTAAAATTAGATTTAATTTTTTTATCCATAACTAGAGTAGAATTTACTTTCACACCATTCTTCCTTTGACTTTGAGAAGTTGACAAATCCTTATACAACCTATTATAGACATACATAGAAACACTTTACATATTTTTTAAAAGAAATTTAATTGATTCCCCATTTATCACTTAATTATATATTTTTTTCGAACTATAATCTGAGTGATATTCTTCATTAATTAGTTGTTTTATTTCACATCTTTTATCATTTAACTTACAGATCTTCATACATACTTTACCGAAATGGACTGGATTGTTTTCAATAGTTCTAACTTCGTCTTCAAGATCCCAAAGTTGTCTATTTATTTGATCTAATTCGCGAAAAAAATTAGAATTCTTAAACTTGTCAATACTTACAACTTTTTCTATTGCAATCGTAACATCTTCAAATTCAACTTTCACATGTTCACTGTTAATTTTCTCATTTTTAATAAGGAGTATAACGTATCTATCCATAGCTTCTCCTGGAGCTGTAGGTAGAAAAATTTGGTTATCCATGTTATTTTCTTTCAAAGGATACTTATTTATATTATTGAAAAATACATTGTCATGTTAAAGAAAAAACAACCACATACTTCTATAATAAAGTACAAACCAAAGAAAAAGAAACCAAAAAAATTAGAGAAACTTAACAAAAATCTTATAATATCTGTTTCTATAGCTAGAAAAAGTTATTATGACATGTCACAGATACTTATAGATTCATTAAGAGACATCGGAAATTACAATGATGATATCATTATAATAACAGACAATAAAAACCTAAAATTTAAACGAGCACAAACAATATATTATAATGGACCAAAGATAACAACAAAGTTACAAGTTTTTTGTTTAAAAATTACATGTCACAATTTAATAAAAAACTTGAATTATAATAAGATTATGTTTTGTGATAGTGATGTTGTCTGTACTTCTAGTGTTAATAAGTTGTTTAATCTTATAAATGATAACTCTTTTTACCTAGTAAGAAGTAGATATAATATGTATTTGAAATTTGCGACAAAAGAAGAAAAAAGATTAGCAAAGAAAAAATTCAAGCTTTATGATGCAGGCTATTTTGCGGGAAAGAAAAAAGTCTATCTAGCTTGTACGAAAAAATGGAATAAAATATTAAAACAATTTCATGCAGCTGGTAACAGTGCAGTAGACGAAGAAGTATTAAACCACATGATATTAAAAAATCTTATAAAGTATAAAACATACCCAATAAACTATGTAGAATCAAGCACGTATTTATTTAAAAATAGATTCAAATCAAACACACACTTGACAAATCAAGTATGTTTATTTCATATTAAAAAAGATAAACACAAAACAACAAAATTGTTACTTGAAAAACTATATAATAAAATGAATTTATCAGAAATTCTACTTAATCTGTGAAACTGGAACAAAAAACTTCTTTACATTATTGACAACATATTCTATATCTGAATCAGCCATACTAGAATATGTTGGTAGCCATAATGCTCTACTTAATATTTCTCTAGCTACTGGTGTATCTTTCTGATTATAACAATAAGGAGGTAAATTAATAATAGGAAACCACAAAGATCTAGCATCAATATTTTTAGATATTAAAAATTTTACCAATTCATCTCTTTTTCTTACCAATATCGTTTGCAACCAAACAACTATATCTATATCTTCTGATTTCTTCCTAAATTCTATATCTCCAACACCAGATAAAAGATCTCTGTACAATTTAGAAATATGTTTTCTTTTTCTGATGATACTGTCTATTCTTTCTATTTGGGCACAAAGGAATGCAGCACTTAAATTTGTTATTCTAAAATTATCTCCAACAATACCATGCCAATAAGGTTTATTCTTTGTCATACCATGATTCATTATAACTTTCATCTTATCATAAATATCTCTATCAGACGTTAAAACTGCTCCTCCTTCTCCAGAAGTTATTGTTTTATTAGCGAAAAAACTAAATATAGATACATCTCCAAATGAACCACATCTTTTACCTTTATAATTACTAGCGTGCGACTGTGCAGCATCTTCTATTAAAAACAGATTGAAATTATTACATATTTTCCTAATTGCATCATAGTTTGCAGGATAGCCTAGAATATTAACAGCAATAATACCTTTTGTTTTCTTTGTTATTAGACCTTTTATACTTTCTGGATCAATACACCATGTCATCTTGTCTACATCTGCAATAACAGGTCTTGCTCCAATTCTTTTTACTACAGCTACAGGAGAAACAAAAGTCATACCTGGAACTATAACTTCATCATCTGGTTGTAGATTAAATGGCATTAAACTGAGATGTAAAGCAGCAGTCCCGCTACTAACAAGTAGACAATACTTTACACCACAAAAATCTGCCCATTTCTCTTGAGCTTTTTGTACAAATGATCCACTTGAACTTATCCATCCAGATTTTACAGCTTCTGTAACATACTGGATTTCTAATTCGCTTGAATCTACATTGCTAAGTCGAACCTGTTTACACATTAGAATATGGGTTTTCTATATTAATAATATCTATAGCATTTAAAATTTCATCTATTCCATCATATATATTTATAGAAGATTTAAAACCTAGTTTTTTAATCTTGTCAAAAGATATTCTATAATCTCTTTTATCTAGATCTTCTCCTATCTCTGCTGTATGTAAATAAAAATCAAATCTATCTTTTATAATATTAGCGATTTCTATTTTATTGTAATTCATAGATTCATCACCTATATTATATATTTCCCCCTTCATCTTATCAAAATTGTCTATTGTAAATACTATTGCTTTTGTCATATCTTTTACATGGACAAAATCTCTTCTAACACCACCTTCATAGATAATGAGACTTTTTAGTTTTTTTGCCATATAACAAAAATTATTTATCAACAAATCTAATCTGAATCTAGGAGACACACCAAAGGCTGTAGAATACCTATGACAAACAGTATTCTTTTTTTTAAGAAATATATTCTCGCCTAAAACTTTCGTTTCTGAATATAAAGTAATAGGGTTTAATGAAGTTTCTTCAGTGCAAATTAACTTGTTCTTACCATAATTAGAACAAGTAGAAGCAAAAATAAGAGGGATAGAACCACGTAAAGTATTCAATAGCTCAGAAGCATCTACATTTGTTTGTTTAGCTTCATCTGGAAACTTTTTACATAAAGGATATCCAACATAAGCAGCAAGATGTACAATAAAATCAGTTTTTTTCAATAAATCAGATGTTATATCTTTGTCTAATATAGATGAATTAACAAAATGTAAAGATTTGTTGTATATACATGGTAGTAAACCATCCCCTCCCCACATAAGTTTATCTAGTACAGTTACATTGTGCCCTATATTCAAAAGGACAGGGACTAATGTGCTTCCTACATAACCTGCACCACCTGTAACTAAAATATTCATATTACTTTCGCTGGAACTCCTACATAAGTACCAGATACATTAATGTTTTTTGAAACAAATGCAGCTGCTCCTATAATAGTATCGGAAACAATAGATATATTCTCTTTTGTAGAAGAATTTGTACCTAAAAAAACATTCTCTCCTATTAAGTTACCACCACTTATCATAACACCAGCAGCGGTTGTTACATAGTTTCTAAAAATTGAATCATGACCAACTCTTGTAAAAAAATCTAACTGACAAAAATCTCCAATATATATATCACAAGGTAAAACCGAATATGCATTTATTGTTACACCTTTCCCTATACTGACATTTTTTCCTATAAGAACAGTAGGATGTATAAGAGAAGCAAAAACAAAGTCTTTAGATATTTCTTTTTCAATTATCTTTCGTCTAATCTTTGAATCTCCTATCGCAATTATAGCTTCATGAGAATTTATATCAAAAAAGCTTATATCCTTAACAGGAACCCCATATATTGATTTTAGTTCTTCTTTACTAATAAATGCAATAACTTCTCTTCCACATTGCAATGCAAGGTTATATATTTCTCTTGCATTCCCACCAGTCCCAAATATACAAATATCTTTCACTCGATATACTCTGGATTTATACAAATGCTCTTGTAAAAAGGAAGATTATACTTTGAAAACATATCTAAAAATTCTTTACCATCTTTTGCTAGAACAAAATGACTTGCTTTATGTTGTTCTAGCCATGTTTGGTCCAAACCATGCGTGATTATAAATACTGGTATTTTTGTAGCCCAACTTAAAACAGCCATGCCGCTAGGAACACCAACAAATGCTTGAGAATTTGAAATTTGTTCAACACATTTTTTTAAAGATAAATTAAAACCTAATCTAATTGGATTAAACCCCATTTCTTTTATAGAATTTATAACATGTAATTCATCTTCTTTTGATGGAAAATTCTTTTCTTTATGAGATTTTCCATCAAATTGATAAGTAATATTTTTACTACTATTTTTACACCAACAAGGGTCTGTACTAAAATATCTAATTTTAAGTTCATTTCCCCTGGGATATTTACTAGTTGCTTCTTCATCTGTCAACATTACATATTTTTGTTCTTTTATAACAGAAACAATTTCATTCAACTTGCTTTTACAATTTCTTATTCTATTACTTCTACGATACCAAGTAGATATTCTAATTCTTTTTTGTTGTTCAAGTCCCCAGTTTAGATAAATCATAACACCGCCTATGCAATCTCCAAGGCCTTGACCACAAACACGATAAATCTTATCTGATAATTCTAATTCAGCCACTTGATTGTTTTCTGTATATGGTATTATATTTTGTTTTTACATCAACAGAATATTTTATCGATTCCATAAAAGAATCGATAACACCTGGTTCATGATGTCCATGTTCTATACAACAAATAGGAATAGGATAATTAGTAAAATCAAAATCTTGCAGAATTCTCAATTCCCATCCTTCTATATCTATATTCAATACTGTAGGAACTGATTTATTGAAATATAGTTGTAATATATGATTCACTCTATATGACTTTGAATGGACATGTCTTTTATGATCTGGTATATCACAATCCATAATTCTACTACCACCACCATGTTTGCCATAGATTCTTACATTAGCAATTTTGCGATCATCATTACATACAACTCCTTCTACAAGTATATCTTCAGGTCTATGTTCTTTTAACAACTCTATATTCCAAGGAAGAGGTTCAACAAGAACTCCTCTATAGCCATTCTTATATAGCAAGTATGTATTATTACAAATCCATGGATGTGAAGCTCCTATATCTAAATAATCTACTGTATCAAAACCTAGTTCTTTACACTTATCAAGGATAAGAACATCTTCTTTCTCTGCTGCAAATGATTCAGTCATGTTCAATCCCCATTATATCTAAAGCAATATTTACATTATTAGGATACAACACGTTGTTTTTGTACCAATTATAAGCATTTCTACCAACAAATTCTAAATAGCTATTATCATCAATAACCTCATAAAATCTTTTTCTAATTTTGTCTATTTTGATATCTACATCATCTTGCTCCCAATCAATATCAACAGCAATATAATGATGATTAGGAATAAGGTTATTGTAATATTGATTAACAAATTTTGGAGCCAATACAGCTCTCGTAAGAGCAAAACATTCTATTTCACGATGACAAAAACCACCAGAACCAGGGATTGACAATACAAGTTTATATGATGAAACTTCTTTTAAATAATCATCCATTGGAATTTTGTTTTGGAACTCTTCCATTACAATATCTTTTAAACCATTTACCACAGGAACTCTATCTCTCCTACCATCGTGAGCTGTGATATCTCCTCTAAAATGCAACTTTGTTTTATTTACTTGTATACCAGAATATAATTCTTTTTTACATGTCTCTCTAAAAATAGATGGGTTTTTTTCCAGGTAAGTAAATGGAACAACTTTAAAATTGAAAAGATTTTTATCAATATGTTTTTTACTATTATTGTTTAGAATATTCCAGGGTCTATATTGGCATTGAAAAACATTCTTACATCTATCTCTATGTATAAGATCATTAAAATATAAAAAACTATATTCTTTATCATGGTGATTGAGGATATAAAATTCTTTCGTATCAGTATTTTCTATTATAATACATCTTTTTATATTACTAATTATGCGATCATGGTTTTTTTCGCCAAATAAAAATTCTGTCTTGTTTTTAAGTTCAGCATTAAATCCCAATTCTTTAAATCTGTTGTAAAAATCTAACGCAAAGAACTTATCCCAACGATCTTGATAATAATAAATTGTAAAGTTATATTTCATCTTAATTTTATGACTCCTATACCAAGCATGACAGGAAAATCTTTATCTTGTAATACAAATTCCCAATTTTCATAGTCATTATGTATTTCTTCCCATAATTTACTGATTTCTATATATGGGAGACTACATTTTATATCATGTAAGGCTATATATTTAGATTTTTCTTTCATTTTTTCGAAATCTAATTTAACTCCTGCATATGAATGGTCACCATCTATAAAACAAAAATCAACATCTTCTAAAACCAAACTTGTTGAATTAGTTTGTTGAAATGAACAACCAGGATGCATCGTTTCATACTCTTGGAAATCATGTCTTATTATCTTATTAGACAAGTCTACTGCTATGCCATTATGGAAATTAGGATTTACGGCTCTCATAAAACTATCAACAGTAAAAAAAGTTCCTCCTCTTTCTACTCCTATCTCTACATATGAATTTATTTCTTCTTTAATACTATATAAAAATGATAATAATTTGGCTACTTCATGAGGATATTGTTTCATCATTAAGCCACCACGGAACTTAAAATAATAATCAGGCATATTCATTGTTTTAAGATTCAGGCGCATACCAATCTTATTTTCTATTATATCTTGTAAGAACTTATAATCACATAATTGATCATGAGATAGTGAAGAAAATAAATCAAACAATTCAGTGTTTTTAAGAAACATTTTATATTCCTAACTTTTTTAATACAAAAAATGCGATTCCACCTCGTTTGCTAATACCTTTACATCTTACTAAATGAGAATTATCAAACTTATTAAACCATGTTTCATATGTTTTAAATGATGGAAAACAGGAAAAATGTGGTCTTTTTGGACAAGGAAAATGGATTTCGATTGAAAGTTGTAAAGATGAAGATATAAGTTTTTCGCTTTCATTATCATCTATCAAATATCGTTCACCACCCTCACAATCTATTTTTAGGAAATATTTATGTTCAGTAGTTATGTTATATTTTGTAAATATATCAGGTAGTGTAAGGCTTTCTATATTATATAGACCATCATGGTCTTCTAAGAACATATTCTCACTCCAACTATGACGTGGCATAAGTCCAAGTTTTTTCCCATTACCAAGAGCAATATTATCTGTATATATAGAAAGTGGTGGAGATATTTTTGTTAAAGCCTCATAAGCTTTCTTACCTGGTTCTATAGCTATAATTTTAGATCTAGGTTGTAACATTCTGGCAAAAGTAGAAAAGATACCCACATTAGCACCAATATCTATGATATGAGAAAAAGAATTAATAGGGAAATCTCTTAATTCATATGTATCATGATTAATAATTTCCTTTACTAATCCTTTTGGCCAGAAAATAGAATCTAACATTTTTTCGCGTTTTCTTTCTTTCTCATTTGCTGTTTTTGTCTACCATCTTCACTTATTTCTTCCGCTAAACCAGTAAAATACTTTCTAATAACTTTTTCTAGTCTTTTGCTAACAGATGTCTCATTTTCGCCTAATCCATTTCTGTCCAACGTATGAGTTTCCCAAGCAATCCTGTTATTTGGGTGTAAATGACAAACATGAATAGGTTTTATGCTTCTGTTATACCTTTTAACAAAACCAGAACAACCTACATTAAAAGTGTTATTTAGACAAGTAACTCTGTCTTTATACTCATCAGATTTTAATATTCTGTTTAAAGTAGGTTCTTCTTTACTGTGTTTTTCTTCTGTAATGTTATCAACTACTTTTTTGACAATATCAATAGCTGAAGGTCTAAGAAAAATACTACCTCCATTATATTTTGATGTACTATAAGTTGTTATACCAACATCTTTAAATTCTGGACAATCAAAATAAACAGATTGCCAAGCGTCACAATCATGCAACCATACTTCTTCTGTAATTAATCCTGCTCCAAGTGCTTTTAGTATACCAAACATCTTACTCCCAGTTATACAAAAATCATTCATATCAAATCTTTTACTAGTAACACCCATAAAAGAGAAATCAAAATTTGATATTAACAATATTTTTTCAGGAGCCCACCCTAAATCTATACTATTCTCTATTTGAGCATACAAAAATTGTTCTAATTGAGATTTACTGGCACGTTTACGCATACTTTTATCTTGAAAATTAGCTACAAGTGCATTTAACATTCTATACCTCTATCTGTTCAGTAAAATTCTTAATTAAACAAGCTTTACCCCAATGCATATCTTGATTAGCTTTATAAATACCTTTGGACATATTATTTGCAGAGATTTCTTTGTTCATTTTCTCTGTTTCTTTCCAGTTTTTATGTGACATATTTCTTACTTTATCATGTCTACTTGTTTTTATTCTATAAACATATTGACCACCAAACCACATAAGAGTAAAACCTAAAGCCCAAGCACGATGCATTAAATCTTTATCGTCATGCCCATACCCAACAAGCCCTTCATCATAACCTCCTAAATCAATAAATTCATCTTTAAAAAAACCTAATCTCCCATGCATTAACCTTTTCCCCTTAGAAAATATAGCTTTTCTTGGCTGTTCGTTAGCCAATCTATTAAGATATTTCACAAAACACATATCATTTGTATCGTCAAATTCAGTAAAATTATCTGCATCAACATTGTTAACAATATCGCCAGAAGCCACTTTAAAAGCTATATTTCTAGAATGAGACATACTATAATATTTTGGTTCAGTAGTTTTATAATAAACAACCAACCCAGATCTAATATGCTTCATCATATTATTTTTCATCCATTTTTCTACATCATCAACTGAATTATAATCTAAAATAACAAATTCTAATTTCTTATAATCTTTATTCAACTCTATATTAACAGGTAATGTTTTCTGTAAATCATATAGTCTGTTCATGGTTGTAGTACATAAAGAAATGTGATATTGCTTGTTTATAGGTTTTGTAAATTTTCCATCCCAAATTTTCTTCACAATATAAACCTCATTAGTTTTCTTACTATACTTTCTGAAGTAAAATCTTGTGACAATCTTATTGAATTTTGTGCAAACTTTTTAATCATGTCAGGATTCTCAATAAGATAAATTATAGATTTTTCAAAATCTGACAACGTTTTACATAAAAAACCATTATTACCAGGAATTACCTGATCCTTATTGCCACCTTTATCTGTAGCAACAACAGGACAACCTGACATAATACCCTCTGCAACAGCTCTTGACCAAGGCTCTTCCCTCTTCCAAGATGGGAAGAAACAAAATATATCTATTTCTTTTAGAAAATCTTTTACCGGTATAGAAAATTCTTTTCTTACAGTTACATTTTTATAAGCATCCATTTCTTTTATAATTTTCTTTGATATACCAAGAAAATCCCATGAAACTCTATCTCCATACCTGTCATTGATCCGTTCAACTAACTTCACGTACTCTTCGTTCCATTTATTTCCTAAACTTTTAGAATGACAACCAATACGAATAATATCAGATGGAATTTTCGTATTCATAACTGAATTTATATCTATTGGACTTTCAAGTTGCAATCTGGGAAGGTGCCTAATCAACTCGTATCTATCTTGTTTTGTAATTTCATTGAAGAATTTGGTATTTGTTACTATTATACTAACATCTTTACATTTTTTCTCAATCGTATACAAATGCCTAGAAGGGCTTACTAAAAAGTTGTATAAAAAAACCATCTTACGTATTCTTTTCAAATCAACATTTATATTATGTCTAGAAGATTTACCTTCCCAATAACTACTATTGGAAAAATCTTTACAATCTGTATTCACAACAATAATACAATCCATATCATATAGTATTTCAGTGTTTTCTGTGAAGGGGAAAAATATATTTTTAATCAAACAAACTTCAGGGTCAATCGCCTTTTCTATTCTTGTAGGTATGCCTTTCTCTGCTAAAATAAATGCAGCATGATGTGTGAACTTTTGAATAGCATTAGCTAAAGTAATACAACGAAACTCCGAGCCGCCAGACATCTCTATTTTTGAAAAAATACCTATTTTCATGTTTTTCTCGTTAAGGAAGAATAATATTATTAGAAGGACTGATAGTATTATCAATATCAGAAGTAGATTTATTGTATTTTAGAACACCGCCTTCATAATACATTTCAATAGCTTCAATTATATGTTTTGACTTGATCATATCAAGGCAATGTGGTATCTCTAAATTTTCTCTAACTTTCACAGGTTCAAGACAGATATTTTTAGTATCTTTCTCGTCTCCATCATTTACTTTTTGACATCTACTTACCCAACACCCACCATTGTCGCAACACTTTAATGCACCATTCGTTGATAAGAACCTATGATGAGGGTATTCTTCCCATTGAGCAGGTTCTCGTCCACCTGCTAGTACAACACAGGGCCTGTTTTTTAAACCGTCCTTTTTTATAGGAACAGCAGCAGCAGCATGCATTGCAAAAGTAATAGGGCATAAAACTCCTACAGAATGATATATAAGTCTAATAAATTCTCTTAAACTTGTTTTTCCAATAAGGTCAACGACATTTTTTAACTTAGGATGCCAATGTTCTTTTTGTCCAGTTTGGACAAAAGTAATCTTTCCTTTGAAGTGATCTACAACTTCTTGCATTACATCTGGATTAACCCATTTAGCACTAAAATCATATTTACCACCTGATACTATTATCCAAAAATCATCTTTTACATCCATTTCCTCTACTTGAGATATCCAAGATTTTTCTTCATCAGATACGTAAATATCTCCTTTAAAATCCGTCAACCTTATACGTATATCAAGTTCATCTTCAAGAAACATAGCATAACCATGAATAAAATGGTAAGGAGATGTATTACTCCTGTGAATCAATGGGTATTCCATCTTCAATACCTTTACATCAGGATCTTTTTCATCTAAAGGAGTAATTAATGGATTATTTTCCCATATTTCATCACAAGTAGTTTTTACATCTGTAATAAACTTGTTAGGATGACAATGGTGTAAGTCACGTACAGTAGCCGTTAACATTAATATATCACCTGGACTTAGAGAGTCTTTTAAAATTAGCTTCTGAGGAGCTTTATTAGTATCTCGTCTCTTTATTAATTCTGGGAAAACAACTAAGTCTGGTGTTATTTTTACTGTAGGACGCATTTTACCTGCCTTATTAAATTTTGTACCTTTATTTTTGCGATTACAATTCTTACACGCCATATGAACTACTCCTGAACAAATTATAGGCAAATTGTTTTCACAAAGAACAGTTTAAAAAGAAATGGTAAAATTAATCGTCGATAGGAACCTCTAGTATTTCCAAAGCCTCTTTTAATAACTCATTTATATTGATGTAAAATAAACACCTATCTTCATAATCTATTTCTGTTTGATCTACTGGGTCTTCTATGTTTTCTACATATGCAGTACCATTGTCTGTGTCTATACAAAGGCGAACATTATTAGAAAGTTCACCACTTCTATAAGCCTCTATCAAGTCTAAAAGAGTTTCAAAACGCATATTTAGCTTTGTTACCATTATTTGTTCTTGTTGCCTTTTTCTTTATCGTTATTTTTATTAATATAAGTACAAAAAAAGTCGCAACAAAAAAGATGTTGCGACTTTTAATAGAATAATTGTATTTTAAGAGTCTGTTAAATCAAATTCTATTAGAAGGAAAAACTCTTACCCACCAACCCAGTTTGATACGATGGAACCTATTATCATTACGTAAATAGGTACTAACAGTCTTTACAAGACTATTATGAGTTGCTTTTGTCTTACCTTTTGCAAGTATTTTAGCAGCCTGAGATGAAGAGAAATTCCCTTTAGGGGCGTTCTGGTAAATTATTGTACCAATCTCATAAGCTCTTGGTTTCTTCTTCTGTGTGCTAACCTGGGAGCGTTTATGGGGTCTAGAAATTGACTTACGAGTTTTTTTGGGGATTTTGCAGATACCCAAACCATCAACAATAGTTTGGGCTTCTTTATCGATCTTGATAATCTCTACTTGAATACCAGCTAAAGATTTGACTAGATCTTTTCTCCTTTTAGAAAGCTCCTTAACTTTTTTAACTTCATTATCAATAACTTCCATGGCTTCGTCAACAGTTAAAACACTTGTGATCTTCTGCATCTCTACGTTCTCCTTCTTAGGGTAGACTTGGTGCTTCACTATGGTATTATACCAACTGAAATGACATTTATCAGTGAATTTATATTTTTTTATAAAATATAAACAATGTGTTAAATTTGATATTTTTCACTACAAATACGATTATCACTTACAAGCTGAACCGACGCCATAATCCACAAACATGTCAATATAGCATTCATACTCTGATTTCTTCTTATACACACTATCTACATTATCATAATCAGGATCATTTGATTCTTTTTTTTCTGCAACGATTTCGTTAAGTTCTTTACCTGTCTGTATATACTCATCCATAAGATCTACAGACACATGAGAAAAAGACTCATCGCCATCTCTCTCTGTTTTTTTATTAATAACAAGAACAAAATCAATAGGAGGTAATTCTCCTATTTCAACATTAATTACATTAATATCAGTTAAAGGAAAAGATTTTTCATCTGCTTTATTAAGAATTTCTTGTCTAATCCTAACAGCTAATTCTCTAGAATATTTGTCATTCAAATTATTTCTAACCATTGTTAAAAAATTAAGAATTATCTTTTGATCTTCATCAGTAACCTCTTCGATAGAAACAATAGCATCTCTAATCTCTCTAGGCAAAGTATTTGGTTTAGTATCAAAAGAAAAACTTGTATTAGGTCTTTCTCTACTGCCTTTTATCAAACCAGCAGCAGATATGTTGAAATCATATTCAATAACCTTGTTTTCTCCATTACAAAATTCTTCTAATACATAATCAACAAATTTATGGGCATTTTTATCACTTAATAACTCTTTTAACGATTGTGTTTCTTGATTAAACATTTATTTTCTCCTCAAGTAATACTTTACTTTCTGTTCCATGGACCTTTCTATGGCATTCTACGCAAAGAACATCACATTTTTCTATTTCCTTTTTCAGTGTATTAATCGACCATTCTTGTCTAGGTACGTGAGAAATTAATAATCTTTTTTCTTCTGGATTTCTATGATGAAAAGTTAAAAGACCGATATGGGCTTCGCCACAATAAATACAAGGATGTTCTTCTTTATATTTAGCGATATATCTTCTGAGTTTTTTTCTTCTATTTATCTTTTTTGCTTTCAAATTTCATCCTAACAATATTTCTAAATTGGTTTAAAAGCAGGTTCAATCAAAATATCAACAAAAGATTTTATTTGTTGATAAACTTTACTTTTTAAAGAGTAACCATAACGTTTGACTGCATCTTCTTTAAACCATTCTCTTAAATTGGTTCCAAACTCATTAGAACGTCCATAACAATCACAAACCATCTCTGCTAAATAGATTCTAGGCATTTCTCGAATATCTCCCCAATATTCTGGATGGTGTGGATTTGCCGTCCAATGCTGTCTTATTGCTATCTTCAACAAACCATTATCTTCATTCCTAACTAAAGATTCCCACTCTATACCAACTAATTTACTATTATCATGAGAAAGTCCATTACAAACTAAAATACGACCAAATTCTTCTTCTCCATTCTCTATTAATTTTTCACCTAAAAGCAAACAAGCATCTTGAACACCTTTAATGTGTCTTAATAAAGATCGTAGATGTTTTTGTTCGTTATCTTTGCCAACTTCTTTCTTTCTTGGTTTTACAACTTCTTTCTTATTTGGTTTTATAGCTTCTTTCTTATTCGATTTTTCATCCATTTATAAAATCCTAAAAAGGATATTTAAGACTGGAGCGGGTGGAAGTCAAATCCACCACAAATTAATTGCAAGTCAATTTCGCCTATCTCGGTACATGCCGCCCCGGGTTCTATTTTTTAATAATCAGTAGTAATAGTACAATGATGAGTATTACTAACCTTTTTTCTTAATTGCCATAAAAAGTTGTCAATTTCCATACTATTATAACCAGATGCTTTTGATAACTTATCACAAGCAATAATCGTTGCTGCTCTTAACTCAACTTCCATCCTTGAACCTTTTATTATGAGATCAAAATCATCTACCTTCTTTTTTAGTTTCCTAGAATATTTAAGTATTTCTAATTTTCTCAAAACATTTGGCAACTGGTAATCTGCAGGAACTGATAGTTTTTCAAATCCTGGTATTTCAATACCTCTTCTCAAAAGAGCAAATATAAATAATTGAGCCCTTTTAAGAAAAAGATCTTCGCCAAAACCAACAAAACTATTTGCAACTTTACGCAACAATTCAGTAGCATCACATGTGTTTACAGCAGAAACCACTCTTTCAATTCCACCTGGACTCTGTGTTAGTTCTTCTAAATGTTTGACACGCTCAGATAATAGTGGAAATCTATAAAATGTCATTAGTTCTATCAATCTATAGACTATACCTGCTGTTATTCCAAATTCGCCGCTATAGAGTTTCCAAGAACGTTTTAGTAATTCATACATTTTTACCGAACTTGAACCACAAGGTCTAACTGTCGGATATCCGTACCAATAACAATAGTTAATAGAATTTGCCATTAATTCAAAAACAATTGTTTGAGATTTAGTTAATTTTTCTCCTTGATCCAAAACAACATAATTTGTTCTTTCTCCCCATTGCAAAAGATTTTTGTAATATGGAAATTCTCTTGCTAATCTTGCTATATTTTTTTCATTGATAAAAACGTATTTGGGTTTAGAACAGAATTGTTTAGCGAAATTGACGACTTCCACATTCATCATATAGTGCTCCTTCTTCTTCTTGGCATCAAACAAAAATATCTTTTTCACTTTCTATTTCAAAAATCACATCAATCAACTTGTTTTGAGAATGCTTTGCCAAATTATACCACGAGTAAGAAGCACTTGTCTTTTTTTCTTCGCCAAGAACTTTTTTTCTGATACCAGAAATGATTTCTTTCACTGCTCTAGCGATACTTTCTTTTCTACGTGAACTACCTCTACTTAAATGTAGAAGTTTCCTGACTCAACGACAGAAACTTGCATCGAACATGAGGAATTCTTGACAAAGAATTTCTTATGTTCAACATAGAGGTTTCTATCTCCTCAGGCTTGAAATTCCTGCGTTCCACAGGTATTTGTTTTAAAGCTTCCTGCTTAATACAAATAGCAGCTTTTATATCTCTATCTTCTGAATAACCACAAATACAACTATAAGTTCTCTCGCCTCTCTCTAGTTTGTATTTTGTACCACAACAAGGGCACAACTGGGTAGATGGGAAGAAACGACTAACTTCTATAGGAGTATGTGCTTTTAGCTTTAAAGCACTCATTATCCCTCCTATAGCTGTTGTTTGTATCTTTTTACCATGTCCACCAGCTTGCCAACCAGAAAGATTCTCATCTTGAAAACATACATACTTGTATTGAGTTCTTAGAGAATGAACTATCTTGTTCTTGATATCTTGTTTAATATTACCTAGTTTTCTATATTCTTTACGTCTCTTAACTTGGTCTTTGTATTTGTTATGAGATCTACTACGATTCTTCTTCATAATATTACGATCAAGACGTTTTAGTCTCTTTGATACAGGAACTTGATATTCTATCTTAATACCATTTGACAGTGTAAGTTGAGTAGAACATCCAGCATCAATACCTACAATTGTATTTGGAACGATAGTTCTCTTTTTAGATGTATAAACTGTTATATGGAGATAATACTCGTTATCTCGTTTAATTAGATTTCCACTTGCGATTTCACAATCTTCTGGTAATTGTTTTATACCTCTAACTTTTAGTCTTTGTTTAAGACGCTGAATCTTGACACAAGAATGTTTTCTATCAATTGTATGCGTGTATTTGTGTTGAGTAAGAGGAACAGAAGATATTCTTGATTTAAACTTAAGTTTACCAACTCTTTTGTTCTTCTTGAGAACAGAAAGAGCTTTAATAGAGTTAAATATTCTTTTCTGAATACCTTGCTTCATTTGAGATGAAATGTGTTCTAATTTTCTCTCTTCTACTTTATCTGGTGTCACAACTGGAACATATTGTACTTTAGTGTTAAATTTGAAAACGTCATCAGTTGATAAGATATAGTTATACAACCACTTAGCTTCAAGAAACAGTTGATGTAGATACTTGTGTGTAGCTTTAGAGAACTTGGAAGAAACAAACTTTAACTCATAAGTTTTACAATCTTGGTGTTTTCTTCGTTCTCTTGTAGCTAGTATTGTTTCTTTCCTACTCATTCTACCTAACTTACTTTGTAAGGGGTTCAAGTTCCTCTAAAAAAATAAAGAAATGAAAAATAATTATAATTGTCTTAATTTATCTCCTTCCTTGAAAGAAAGGGATTTCTTAAAACATATCTATAAACTTTTTTGAACAAAGGGATATTATACAGAAAAAATGAATATAATAGTATGACAAGAAACTGGTACAAAAAAGCAATGCCTACTGTAAGGCAAGTTAAACCCTTTATTGCTGATTTAGCAAAAACAGTAAAATCTATTAAAGGTGTTAATAGAGTATTCTTGTGGGGAGCTTTAATAAAGAACATAAATAACCCTAAATTCGCATTAAAAAATGTTGATATAATAGCTGAAACAGATTTCTTTTCTGAAGACCTATTATCTATTGATAAAAACCCAAATAGTCCATTCAATCTAAAGAAAAAAGACCTGCTTGAAGAAGGTTTTGATCCATTGGCTGTAAGTTTTACAAAAAAATATACACAATTGAAAAAATACAACATCAACCATTGGACTATCTCAAATGATAAAAAGTTATTGCATTGGGGAGCAATGACTGAAAATAAAGAAGATTATGAAGATATGTCAACAGAAGCAGAAAAATATGCGTCTTTCTTAACAGGCAAAGAAAGAAAAATTCTTTTTAAAGAAAACCAACAAATAAAAGATAGATGGTCAACATTATATGAATACTACATAAATAAAAAACTATCAGGTATGCCTGTTGGTTGGTACCTGTTAAATTACAATATAAAAGATATTATTTCTGAAACGCTACAAATAGCATAAAAAGAAATCAGTAATTATTTTAAGATAACACTTGCTTAGTTCTTTCTGTAGGCAAGTGTTTATATATATAAACTACTTGTTTAAACAATAAAAAAAGGACAAAACTCACTTTTTTGTTATATTCAAGTATATACGTATATGAAGATAAGTTTTTTACTAATAAATAATTATCATAACTTAAATGAAATTTCTTTTATTTAAGTTGAGGATACATTACTAGAATAATGCCTGTCAAACCTACAATGTGGTGGCCAGGGGTTAACCGACAACATCCATTAGCACGTGAATTGTACACTAAATGGCCTTGTTGGGAAGCTTCCGGTAACGGGGTCATGGAGTTAGTTAAGGGGCCACATCGTTATGAGGGTGTGCTCGCGGGCGGGGTATCCTGGATCAGGAGCGAATACGGCCCAGCATTGAGCTTCGATGCGAATGGCGAATACGTTGCCATCCCTAACATGAATATCACGTCCAGTTCCCTGACTATCCTGGCAGTGATTCGGCGGACGGGAGATCCAGGTAGTAGTTGGGGTAGAATAGTCCATCAGGATAATGGTGGAAGCAGTGATGATTGGGCACTAACCGTAATCGGCTCCAGTCTACCCGAACACAAAAATATGATGTCGATGCGAATCAGGACCGCTGATGGAACTGTAACGCTCGACGATCCGACTATCGTTGTCCCGCTGAATGAGTGGTCGGTTGTAGCTGGAGTCTATAATGGCACCGATTTGCGGGTGTACGTTAATGGTATACTAGATACGGGCGAAACTCCAGCTCAGACTGGCGAAATCCAAGATAATGGAGGTACCTGCGCCATTGGTCGGCACCGAGCCTCGGCGACGCGAAACTTCACTGGTGATATCCTCGATGTGGCTATTTATACTAGTGCCCTATCCGCGTTTGAAATTAAGCAGGCAACCGACGAGTGGTTCGCTGTAACTCGCAAACCCTTTAGCGTGGCCGTCATGTCGGCGGACGCCGCTGTATCGTCTTCAAGTAGTGCAAGTAGTTCTTCTAGTAGCTTGAGTAGCAGCAGCAGTAGGAGTAGTTCGTCTAGTAGTGCAAGTAGCAGTAGTAGTATTTCTTCTTCGTCTAGTAATAGTAGTAGTTCGTCTAGTAGTGCAAGTAGCAGTAGTAGTATAGTTTCTTCGTCTAGCAGTAGGAGTAGTTCGTCTAGTAGTACAAGTAGCAGTAGTAGTATGGTTTCTTCATCTAGTAGTAGGAGTAGTTCGTCAAGCAGTGCAAGTAGCAATAGTAGTTCAAGTAGTTCATCAAGCAGTAGTAGTGCTTCAAGTAGTTCATCTAGCAATCCAAGTAGTTCATCTAGCAATTCAATGACCCCTGTTATAGCCATTGACAAGATTATACTAGCCCATATTATTACACCAAAGTTTATTATTTTGGAAGGATTAGATACACAAGGTCGAAGTTCCCAAACTTCACCTAATGTTGACCCTCTAACATTCGTAATTTCTGCAGATCCACAACATGGTACACTTTCCGGTACATCGTCAATTTTAAGATACATCCCCGATAACGGTTATACTGGAGAAGACAGTTTCACCTATACAGCCAGTGATGGTGTTACAACCAGTGATCCAGCTACAGTAAGTATTACTGTGGCTGCGTTTACTTCTCCTATGGGCATTCCCAGTCCTGGGTTCGGTATTAGCGAGACCCATCAGACATACGACGACGCGGACAACTACCTTTACGACTATGGGGAAGGACTCGTGCCCTATCGAATCGGGCCGGATGGTCCCTACACGCATTATATTGACCCCGACGACCCCGATTCTACAAACACAGATAATCCGTTTGGGACGACGGACAAGCCCAGGGACACACTACCGAACTCAGTTGGTATGGCCCCAGGTAGCGTTGTCGAGATCCATGGTACTCACGCGGGCGTACGTTCCCGGGTGTGGGGCGGAGGGACGGCTGAGAAGCCAATCTTCTACCGTGGAGTTATCGGTGATATACCCGTCATCCAACGGGAACTTCGTCCGCTTGGTCCCTACGTGATCTTTGAGAACCTCGACATTGACCTGCCGGCGTCCTTCGATTTTAGAAATGATAGCAGCGATCCTGACGACATCCACCATATTGCTGTCCGGGGATGTGAAAACCACAACTCTGGTCTTAATGCTTTCATTGTCGCCGAAGGCCACAATATTCTGTTTTACAACAATTACATCCACAACAATGGCTCGGAGATTGTCGAAGGGGGTCCCGAACATGATGCCCATGGCGTGAATGTTGATGGTGATGTTAACGCAATCTGGTACATCGACAACCATAGTCATAACAACTCGGGGGACTCGATCCAGGTCAAAAGCAACGCTAATCACATCTACATTGGTCGAAATGAGATGCACTTCGATGGTGAGAACGCTGTTGACGTGAAATATGCTCAGGACGTTATCATCTCTGAAAACATCATGTACGATTACCATGGACTGCTTGTTGCTTCCCCTGGCGAAGCTGTCGTGATCCACTACCAAGGTAGTGGGCTGAAAGCCACTAACGTCTGGGTACTTAATAACGAGATATATGACTCCATTTTTGGTACATCCGTTACAGGTGGTTCTGATGAAATTTACATCTTGGGCAACATTTTTCACGACAGTCATTCTGACGACGACGCAAGAGCGTTCAGTTCGTGGCAGTCACAGCGAATCTACATCTCTTTCAATACCGTCTACAAGGTTGACAACGGTTTGATATATAGTGGCACATCAGAATCGGCCAATACTACGATTGTTAACAATATTTTCGGTGACCTCTACACACCTGGAGATGGATACCATATCTACCTTAGCGATAATACAGCGTGGCGGGAGCGTTCGTCGGTGCATCACAACTTGTACTATGACGGCGGACTCGGCGCCCGGATCAGGTGGTCTGCCAGCGTGTACGATCTAGCAGCGTTTCAAATTGCTACTGGTAAAGGAACAGGGTCCATCGAAGATGATCCTATTCTTGTTGATCCTGATAACAATGATTTTCATTTAGGATTTACAAGTCCAGCTATAGATGCTGGAATAGCAACAGATTACGCACAAACATTTTTTGATTCATATGGGTTGGATATTGCCTTCGATTTCTATAAGATTCCAAGACCACAATTGTTAGCACCTGATATAGGAGCCGCAGAAGCAGAAAGAACATCTAGTAGCAAAAGCAGCGTATCTAGTAGTAAAAGTAGTGTGTCTAGTAGCAAAAGCAGTGTGTCTAGTAGTAGTAGTAGTAAATTAAGTAGTAGTTCTATTAGTAGTAGTTCATCATCAAATAGTTCAAGTTCATCATTAAGTAGTTCAAGTTCTTTGTTAAGTAGTTCTTCTAGTTCTTCATTAAGTAGTTCTTCTAGTAGTAGAAGCTCTTCATTAAGTAGTTCAAGTTCTTTGTTAAGTAGTTCTTCATTAAGTAGTTCTTCATTAAGTAGTTCTTCTAGCAGTAGAAGTTCATCATCTAGTTCATCTTCAAGCAGATCTAGTTCATCATCTAGTAGCAGTTTTTCAAGTTCTTCTTCTAGAAGTTCATCTAGTTCGTCATCTAGTAGCAGTTTTTCAAGTTCATCTTCTAGTTCATCATCTAGAAGTTCATCTAGTTCATCATCTAGTAGCAGTTTTTCAAGTTCTTCTTCTAGAAGTTCTTCTAGTTCATCTTCTAGTTCTTCTTCTAGTAGCAGTTTTTCAAGTTCATCTTCAAGAAGTTCATCTAGTTCTTCTTCTAGTTCTTCTTCTAGTAGCAGTTTTTCAAGTTCTTCTTCTAGTAGCAGTTTTTCAAGTTCATCTTCAAGAAGTTCATCTAGTTCATCATCTAGTTCTTCTTCAAGTTTTTCTTCTAGTAGCAGTTTTTCAAGTTCATCTTCAAGAAGTTCATCTAGTTCATCTTCAAGAAGTTCATCTAGTTCATCATCTAGTTTATCATCTAGTAAAAGTAGTTTTTCAAGTTCTTCTAGTTCTTCAACAACATATTACGAACCACAATTGGATTCTTCGAGTTCCTCAACAACATATTGCAAATCACAATTAAGAAACCATTTTCCAGAAAGATTTGCTTCTATATTACTACAAAAGTATTCAACAGGCTTTACTGGGAAATGGGCTGATTATAATTGTATGAACTTATCTTGGAAAAAGTTCAAACAACTTAGTCGTATAAATAAACTAATTTGTGAAGAATATGTTCCGCCAGAACCAGATGTAAGTGATTTTGCTGATCTAACAAGTGAAGGCGAACTAGGAGACTGCAATAAGGGAGAAGGATATCAAGAAACAGGAGATCCGAAGATTTAACATATTTCTCAGGTTTTAGCTACCCAGGCTATTTAGAACAGTTTTTGCCAGTTCAATCAAACCTATAGATTCTGTTGACCAGTCAATTACCGCTGTAAGAATAACAATAGCAAGAGCAATCCATTTTTTCTTGCCTTTAATTTTTTCACGTACTGTTTGTAATTTACTCATTTTTCTTTTCCATTCCGGGTTAAAGTGCCACCAAAATTGAGAAGGCTATTTTTAGTGTAGCCAGAAGAAGTTCCTGTATCATAGATTTCTTCTCTGCATTCTCGTCTGCTAATTCTTCTGTTAAGTCAGCTAACTTTACCTTCTGTCTAGTTAATTCTTCTAAATTCATCTTCTCTTCTACAATAGCAAGAGCTTCTTTTGCTTTACCTAAGTCTAGAAGTTTAGCAAGTTCTACTAGTTCATCCCACACAAGCCTTTTCATAGGCTCTATATATTCTTTTCCTTGTTCTAGAATAACAGGAGTAATATCTCTAATTAGATCTTTAATATCCATTTATTATTCTCCTTCTGGAGTGGGAGTAGATTTCTTGCCTTCAGACCAGGCTACCATAGCCTTCCAGGTTCTCTCATCAGCAGCCCACCAAACTTTAACACTACTTAAGAAAAGCTCAAGTTTCTGTGGATCAGATAAATCTTCTAATTGTATTTCTTGTACTCTTGTGTTAGTCAGTTGAACATTCCTGTAGTTTGCAGCAATAACATTTTTAGCTTTACTTGGAACATAAGCACATCCACTAATTAGCAGCACTACTAATAATGCCGCTATAATTTGTTTCTTCATAGTCTATCTCCTTATCATAGGTTAAACCGTTCTTTTTCTTTAACCATTTTATATCAGTTTTTATTTCTGCTAAATCCTGTTGTATAATACCTAGCTTCTCGATTATTTCTTCTGTATGTATATTATTATTATTACAATCTTTTTCTAGTGTACCTATTCTACTATCTGTATTTTCTTGTATTTTCCCAATCTTATATGAAGAATGTGCTGCGGAACTTACAATAGTAATAAATATAATTGCGACTGTTAGTATAAACTTAAGATTATCTTTAACAATTTTAGCCATGCTATTGTCTATCCTAAAAAATACAAAAAAATTACTATTATTTTACACAATAACATTATTTTACATAGTGATGAGTCCTTTCCTTTATTTATTATTATTTTTCAAAATCTTTTGGATTAATAGAACTTGACCTGACAGCAGAAGGATTCTTCTCCCAATCCCAATCTTTTCTTATTCTTTTATTTTGTTCCCATCCAGCTTTAAGCAATAAAGGATCAATTCCATTATCTTCCATTGTCTTTATAAGAGCATTTATGTCTTTTGGGAAACACGCGCCACCTATTCCTCGCTGTAAATCCGGACCCGGAACTTGATAATGAGACCTACCTATTCTCTTATCAGATAAAACACCTTTAATGAGATCATTCCAAGAAATATCAAGTTTTTCTGCCAATAAGTACATTTCATTAAAGAAGATAACTTTAGTAGCCAAAAACGAATTAGCCATATATTTAACCATTTCCGATGCATCAGATGACATAATGTAGCATCTTACTTCAGGAAAAAGTTCATAAAACAGTTCTTTAACTTTTTTAATAGATCCTGGACATTGACCACCAATAATAATTCTAGAAGGATGTAAGAAGTCTTCAAGTGCTGTAGCTTCTCTCAAAAACTCAGGATTATGTACAATATTGCTCATACCAAATTGTTTAGATATTTTTTTAGTAGTTCCAATAGGAACAGTACTCTTGATAATAAAAATAGAATTACTTTTATATCCAATAGATTTAACTTTTTTAAAGAAATCAAATATTATTTCTAAATTTGCTTCTCCCCCTTCAGCAGAGACCATAGGAGTAGGCAAAGCTACGAAGACAAAATCTGAATTGACTACATCTTCAAAACTATGAGTACAACGTTTAGGCAATATATCATAAACTCTAACTTCCCCACAATGTTCAAAACCTTTTGCAACTGTACCACCGACATAACCAGCACCAACAACTCCAATAGAACGTTTTGTTGACATTGTTTTTTCCTCAAAAAGTATACACTTTTATATCGGAAAAATTAATCACAAAGAAATGATAAAAATTTTAATATCGTCTATCTATTGTGCTTTGTCGTAATGCAGAAAAATCTGCTCTCTCTATTACAGAATATGGGATACCACGATAAATTTGGCCTGTTGCATTAACATGTATTGTGAAATCTTCCATGTTTTTAACATCTTCACCATAGATATCCCATAACCCCCTTACAATAATATCTAAATCTGAAGAAGTTAAAGTTTTTGTTTCTATAATATTTCCTTCCAATCTTTTCCACCCCATATGATTGACAGCATAATCTCTTGGATCAGAACCGCCTTTAAGGGCCTCTACAGCCTCTGTAGGGGCTCCTTGTGCTAAAAGCCATTCTATAGCCTCCTGGCTCAAAGGTTCCATCACAGCCATTTGTGGAGCATCTAGATCATCTAGACTAATACCTAATGCAGCTTCAAAAGCTACCATTGCATGATTATAATCTCCAACATCTCCATCTGCAAAATAAACTGATCCACTATCATCTATCCACCATTCATCTCCTTGAGAAGTTTTTAATAGTTGATACCAATTATTAGCTCTTATTACCAGTTTCAATAATTGAGGAAAATAATTGTGAATTACTTTTATTAAAGCAGAAGAAATAGGTATTTTTAAAGATAATAATTTCTCTAAAGAATCAGTAGTAACATTGTAGTGCATGGAGTTCTCAGAATTCCATTTAGGATTATGACTAAATTTTATCCCTAATTCTCTTATAATTTGTGTTTTGTAAAGGTCAAGTTCTTTAGAGGCTTCAATAATTAAATTAGAATCTGGTAATGTGAATGATGCTCTACCTCTAGGAAATGCGTATCTTAAACAATGAGCCTCAAAATCATTAACACCAAATCTCTCTCGCAACCATTCTGTATGACCATCATAGACATTAAATATGTGTAATTTACCATCTATTAAGAAAAAAGAACCTTGTGGACTTTCAGCAGGAACAGTTCTTATTTGAGCTTTTTTGTTTATTGATGCTCTTACAATTTCAGGGGCTTTATAAGGTTGTATCTTCCCTTTTTCTCTAAGTTCAGCAATATACTTGAATGTATCATCTATAAATCCCCAAGGCAACCACTTACCCCTTGCTTCATCCATCGCTTCTCCTTCGTACTCTTGCTCCTGCTCTTCCCATTCATTATATGCTTTTTGATATTCTTCTATTGTCTCAAAGTCTTCCTCATTAGGAGTGTCACCTATGTTCTCCCATTCCCAATTTTTGTTAAAATCAACATCTTTACCGTTTTCGTATACACTTAATTCATTCTCAAACTGAGGAATTATCTCTTGCCCATGTTTAGCTAATAATGCATCAACAAATAGTTTTGGTGTTTCTCTTATATTCCCTGAATAATCACCATATCTAGAGCTATAACCTGTTTTGCTTCTTTTATCCAAATAAATAATTCTTTCAAAAGCATTTATATTTATATCAATATCTAGCTTGAATCCATATTCATTTCCCTGCGGTCCTGATATAATAGCTTCAAGTCTATTGTTAATATCTTCTGTATCTTCAGAATATCCGATATCAGTTACATTTTCTTCTTCTCCGCTATATATATCACCTGGACGATTGCCAGTCCAAGTTTTTATCATCTTTTTATACTTCACATCAGGCTCTTGATTAGAATTTCCTTGTATCTGTTCAACATATTTACCAGTAGAATCAAATTCTATTGACACATGTGGTTTGTTCGTAGGATCTCTTAATGAGAAGATAATTGACTCTCCTGATTCTACTTGATCACAGTAATCTCCGATACAGTTTTTCATCAAATTTCCTTCAACAAGTAAATCATTTTCAGACTTAACTTCTTGTATTGTCCAACCTCTATACTCAGGAATATCTTCTCCAGTTTCTGGATCTTTCCAGACAGGACCATATACTATACGTTCAGGATCAGTCTTTTCATATATCTTGCCTGAACCTTTTTCTGCCATCATTTTGTGCCATTCATCAGAAGCAGGAACAGCTTGTTCATAAGAATAATTCCAGATATTGAAGGGTGCTTCTTGCTCTATATTATAATTATACCAATCTTCTATCTCAGATATCTTACGACCCCAAATATGCTCTCTTCTTACAATTGATCTTAATGTTTCAAATTTTTCTTGATCTAATTTTTGCCCTCGCAACTGCAACATTTTTCTCAGTTGTATAACAACCCACTTTCCATATTCTGGAGATCTATGCATCTTGAATGCTGCATTAAGAAGTTGGTCATATATACTTGTTTCTCTCTGCTTCTGTTGAGTAATTTCTATAGATTGTAATTCAGGTAAAGTTAATTGTGGATTCTTCCTGAACTCATTTATGTAGAATTGTGGATTAGATGTAGATAAAATATACTGTACAATATCATCTGTCGCTCCCAATGAGCGTAGATAATCTTCCTGCTTATTAGAATATACGTACCGATACCAGTTCATATCATTTATTTCTCGAAGAAAAGAAAAAACCCTCTTTACTACTCCACAACATTAGGTTGAGAAGTATCTCTCCAGATATTTTCCCAATGTTTCCCGCTTTGTGAAACAAATAATTCTGCTTCTTCTGGAGTAGTAATTCTTCCCATCCATTGCTGAGAAAGGATCTGATTGATCGCGTATGCTAAGAAGTGAACAGGTTTATCTTGTTTTTTTGCTTTGAAAAATGCATTATTATTTACTAGATCTGGAGCAACAACTGATAAAATCTCCTTGATTCTATTTCAGCATCGGACTTGACTAGGTTTATCTTTTTTGCCAGTTTATTCATTTATTTTTACTCTTTCTCTTATATTGTTTATTATAACAACTTTTACATTTATTTCTTATTCTTTTATAGCGGTCTTCACTACCACAATCCTCACAAACAAATATATCCTCATTCTTTAATCTAAGTGATATTTTAGGAGGTCCTAGTTTTTGCCCATTATACAATCTTGATACACACATGCCGCATAATCCTTTTGCACAATGTTTAAAACCTTCTCTGCCACAACCTCTACATTTAAAATTTGAAGCTTTGTGAATTTTATCTAAATTAATTTCTTCTTTGAATGTGTTTATCTTATTTTTATATATTCTTTTCACTTTATAGCCAATTTCTATAAGATATTTTTCTTTTTCTACAAAGTTTTTTTGATATTGTTCACCATATATTCTATGATCCCACATTCCCAGGAATTCCCAAATTTCATTGTCTTCACAAATAAGCCAATCTATTCTATAAGGTCCAACTTGAAATTGAAATTTATGCTCAATGTTATATTTATGAAGCCAAGCATCAATAATAGCCTCACCATAGTACGCAGCTTCATTTTCTATGGTACGATACAACATGCCAAATGCTGGAATGTTCTTTTTCTTTCTTTTTTGACAAACATAAGATCCTGAACAACCCCATATATCTGCAATATGTTTATCTATCATTTTTCCCAATGGCACACTGTCCCAATCTATATCATACTTTTTTGCTGGATTCAAAGCTGATATGTTACGTCTTTTACGAGCTTGGAAAATAGCTTGAGGAGATACATTTAGTTTATTAGCTAACTCAACATCTGGTATTTTACCAAGCTTTTCTATTTTATCCCAAATAATATACATATATATTTATTCGGGATAAAACTGATAATTCCTTTATTGTTAATCCAACCTTTCAGCATCCTCTTGAGGAGTTCCCATCTTCATTACAGGAACTCTAGAATCTCCATATTCTTCTGAACGAAAATTAACAAATTCAACTTTTTGTCCAAAAAGATCTATACCAGCAGTAGCAAGATGTTTTGATTTTTCTATATTTTCTTCAACAATATAAGTTTTTCCAACACCTTCTATATTTTTAGATTGAACAAATTGTTGTATATATTGTACAAAGTCTGCTCCTGTAATATCACTTAAAGCTATATCAATATCATCACTTTCGAATCCAAGTAATTTGTCGCGAACCCAGCCGCCAACAATTACAATAGAAGTATTTTGTAATTTTGAAACACTATATTTAACATCAAGTAGAAGTTTAAATATATTTTGTTCTACTGAATTCAACTGTATTTGTTGATCACATTTATTGTTTGCTGCAAATTTTAATTTCTTATACCAATTCATAATGTTTTATTCAACTTTTAGTGATTTTTACCTTCCAAGTACAAAAAAACACCCGGGCAGGGGGAGACCCAGGCGCTTTTTAAAGACAAGAGACACAGGGGTGATATCTCTTGTTAGGGGGCAACTTATTGTCTTATAGCTTCTATAGTATTATAGCAAAGACTTCAACTTATGAGTAACTTTTTTTAAAAAAATGTAAACTTTCTTTTCACTAAATAATATTATCTCATAACATAAGTTCTTTCAACTTGTTAAGAGCTTTCGAATACTGGTGAATCTCTTGTTCCAGTTTGCTCTGCGTCATAGAATCTTCTACTCCAGCCTTCAAACCGCGAATAATCTGTTCTCTCTTGTTTTTCACTTGTTCAAGATTCATACGGACAATTTGTCCTGTGAAAGAATTATGGAAAACTGCTACTGGTTTACGATAATAGAATCTTACATCGATAAATCGATCAAAATCCACAACACTCATGTTTTTATACCAATTCATAACTATTTAATTCATCAAGAAATAGTTTTTTCCTTGCCTATTTTTTCCCATTATGTATTTTAGCATGACAGTTCAAACACAACACATCACATTTCTTGATTTCGTTGATAATAGACTCCATGTTATAATGACGAGCAGAACTTGAATGTAACATAAAACGTTTTTGATTTGATTTTCTATGATGAAAACTTAAACATCTACAGTCTTTTTCTCCACATGATACACAAGGGTGTGTTATTTTATAATCATGTATGAATTTTCTTTTCTTTAATATTTCTTGTCTTTTCTTTTTTCTTGAGTTAGTTTTAATGTTTTCTATAGTTTGTATTTCAAACAAAAATTACTCCTTTTTAAATAGTTAAATTCTTCAGCAGTTGCTTTTTTGTGGAACAGAAATGGTATGAAACGGAACTTGATTGAAAAATCTTCTCTTTATCCATACTACTTGAATATACAAAAATATTACAATACATCCTTTCCTTTTATTCAAAAAAAGGAATAATTAACCGATAATAGTATGTATAATTATGAAAATGATTAAAACATTTGCTACACAAATGCTGGAACAAGAGACAATTTCTATGAACCAACTACTTATGAAATATGTACAACCAGAATTACAAAAACATTTCCCATATGCTGATGAAGAAATAAATCTTGCTATGTTAAACAATATTATAAGACCACGAAGCGCAATGGATAAAAGAAGAGCAAACTGGGTGCAACAAAGAGGACATGAACATTATGAATTAGCAAAACAAGCCCTGGAAGCCTATGGAACACAAAATTTCAAACCTGCTTTAGAAACACTTATCAATAAATTACGACAATGGTATGCAGAAGATTCACCTAAAGGGGTTGTTAATAAAGAAGAATTACGGACAATAGACAAAAAATTAATACAAGAAGCAGGCATCGATCTTACAGAATTAGATATACGAGTTCTTTCAGAAGATCCTCAAAAAGAAAAAAGACCTGTTGTCGCGGCTATGAAGAAAGGATTTAAACTTGCTTATGCAGAGATGTATTATGAATATAATGCAAAACCTCTACAAGATTGGTTTGAAGAATATCGTTGGTTCTATGATAACAGCCAAAAAATAAAAGAAACTTATCAACAAGCAAGTTTTTGGTTGCGAAAACAAAAACAACAACCAAAAATAGACTTAAATCAATTTTCTATAAGACTACTCAAGTTTACATTTGAACATGATCCTGAATTACGAGAAGCTTTTGAAGAACAAAATACAGAACAAATAATTTATATACTTTCTCCAGAATATTCACAACATGAAAAAACAGAAAAAGCAAAGCAAACTACAGATACTATGGCTGGCCCTGTCTATAGACAAGTTATTGAAGAAGCTAAACGAGAAGGGTTTTTACCTTTAATGACGATAACTGATTTTCAGAGAGCAGTTACACCAGGCTTACCTGGTTTTGTACCTGAAATGAAATCTGCATATGATGATAAAGATATCGAAAGTCTTGTATTGCAGATGGCAAGCTAGTGATAGTTAAGATTAAATATTTTTTTCACTTTTTCCTGTGAATCACGAAACTTTGGATTGTAATATCGTTCTATTAAAAAATCACAAATACTTGATACTTCAATATCAAGCCCATATAAAACACTTTCTATATCATAAAAAATATCAATATCATTATATAATTGTTCTATTGCATCTATAGACTTAGCATATTTTATGAAATGCATATAAAATCGTAACCAATAAGAAACTATTTTAGTATCTATAGTACCTTCAGATAAACGAAATTCCACTGTTTTTCTATCTTTCTCACTAAAATAATATAAAGAAAAAGCAGAATGATGTTCTTCTGCCTTTTCAAGAAGAGAGAAAAAATTAGATTTTATTTCTTTCTTATTAGAAACAACAGGAACACAATAATCAGATTTTCTTCTGTAAGTAGGAAAACATTTAAAAATAATTCTTTCTATTTGTAACCAAGCTACTAATAATTGATATTTACTTACATCTTCTGTCTCAATGTGGATATGAAAACCATCTTCATGAGTAATTTTTATATCATAACGTTGTAAACGTTTCAAAAAATCTAGAATATCAGGTAAATCTTCATATCCAGAGATGGGACTGGCAATCTCACAAGTAGTAGTAGCATCTTTTTTAAAATGCCATTTATTATTGTTTTTTGAACTAACAACACATTGTGAAACTATTAATTTATTTTTACCATAAACATATTGTATTTCTTCTTCAACAATTTTCTTCATTTTTTTAAAAGAAGGAGCAGAAAACTCAAATTCTAATCCAAATCTGTTATCATATTTTCTCATGAAAAAATATTTCTCCAAAAAATAATTACTACATAATAGTTTTTTCGCTTATAATACAATTATTAGTCCAAGATTCAGACCAAGACAAAAGCCAATTGTCACCTGTAGACCAAAAATTAGACCAATTATCACCGCTTGACCAAGAAAAAGAATTTGGCCAAGAACAGTGATCAAGATCATATCCAAACCATGAAAAAGAATTTGGACTTGTCCATAACCAATAGCTACGTCCGGTAAGAGATTTGCTATAACATATAGCATTTGTTCTTGTGATCATTTTCATTTATTTCTACTCCAAGATTTAGAGAAATACCAAGACTAAAAAATACTCCAAGATCTAGATTGATACGTCCATTGCCAAGACCAAACCAAATCAGATCTGGACCAAGAATAAGAACAAAGTTCAGGCTTAGGGTTAGAATTAAACAAAACACTCATTTTTCTATGTATCATTTTCATCTTCTACTTCTACTCCTATTCAAAAACCAAGAATTAGACCAAGAATTAGACCAGAATCTAGACGAAGACCAAAAATCAGGCAAAGACCAAGAGAAAGAGAAAGTCCAAGGTCCGGACCAATTATTAGATCTTGGAATAGCATTTACTTTTCTTTTTATTTTCATATATTTATACCCCAATACCAAAATCTAGATCTAGGCCCGGACCATGTTCTAGGCATATACCAAGACAAATATCTAGACCTAGACCAACATCTAGACCAAGGTGAAGATCTAGACCAAGGTGAAGATGTAGACCAAGACCTAGACCTGATATTAGTATTTATTTTTCTCATCATTTTCATCTTTTACTACTCCAAAGGAAAGAATCAGAACTATACCAAGAACAAGACCAAGATCTAGCCATATATTTAGACCAAAACCAAGACCCAGACTTACACAAAACTCCAGACCTAGACAAAGTCATAGACCAAGGCCTAGATATATGCCAAGATCTAGATAGAGGGGAATAAGCGTTTATTCTTGTTATTATTTTCATCTATATCTACTCCAAAAAGACCAAGATATAGATTTAGGCCAAGACCCGGACCAGGAAGTAGAACAGAATCTAGGTCTAGTATAAGCATTAGGAAAATCCCAAGACCAAGTTTTAGGATCAGTTATGTATATCGCATTTATTCTCATTATTCTTTTCATATACTATCCCTAGACCAAGACATAGACTTAGATATATGCCTAGAATTAGACCTAGACTCATACCAATACCAAGACCAAGATATAGACCTGTATCTAGACCAAGATTCCCACCTAGACCAAGACGAAGCATTAAGCCAGGACTTAGATACCATATTTACATTTCTTCTTATTATTATTTTCATCCATTTCTACTCCAAATAAAATTCATAGACCAAGAACTAGACAAACAATAAAATACAAGTCTAGACCCAGATTTATTCCTAGTCCAAGATATAGACTTAGACAAAATCCCAAACCAGATGCTAGAACCAGACCAAGACCAAGATACAAACCTAGAATCATATCCGGAAATAGCATTTGTTTTTCTTATTAGTTTCATCTACTACTCCAAAGGCCAAGACTGAGACCAAGCCCTAAACCTAGACCAAGAAATAGACCAAGACCAAGTAGACCTAGACCAAGACCCTGACAAAGACTTAGAACTAGACCAAGACTTAGAACTAGACCAAGACCTAGATCCAGACCAAAACCAAGGCCTAGACCAGGACTTAGATTCATGATAAGCATTTTTTCTTGTTGTTTTGTTCATCTTCTACTCTAAGAATATACGGGACCTAATATCAGATCTAACCCAAGATTTAGACCAAGGACTAGATCTAACCCAAGATTTAGACCAAATACTAGATCTAATCCAGGAATTAGCAAAAAACCAACGTCTAGACCAAGACTGAGATTCATGATAAGCATTTCTTGTTATTATTTTCATCTGCTACTTCTGACCCAAGAAGTAAACCAAGATTTAGATAAATGATTATCTATTAACTTAGACAAAAACCTAGACGTAGACCAAGAAGTAGACCAAGGCCAAGATCTGGACAAAGACCTAGATCTTAACCTAACATTTATTCTTGTTGTTTTGTTCATATCACTCGAAATATAATATAAGATTTTATACTCTGACACGACCAGGATTGAGAATAAGAGGCACAAAATAATGACCAATTCCAACACCAAATACTAGAAATATACCATAACCTAGATTGACCCTCATCAAAAGCCCAAGATTTAGATAAAAGCCAAGAATTGTTATGTACTTTTCTTATTATTTTCATTGTTATTCATTAAAATTCCAAGGGCGAGAACGATCAATACCACTAGACCAAGACATAGATAAATCTAAACACCAAGGTCCATCATAATAGAAAAAATTAGAACAAGACAAAACAAGATTATTTTTCCAAGATAAAGAATTAACACCAGAAAGCTTGCCATCATAAGGACTAGCCCAAGAAGATTCATAATTAGAATTTGTTCTCATTATTCTTTTCATCTTCTACTCCAAGACCAAGACCTAGACACAGACAAAGGAAACCTAGACCAAGGCAAAGACAGAGACCAAGGCAAAAACCTAGATTCAAACCTAGACACAGACACAAACCAAGAGGTAGACCAAGAATAAGACCTGGTATTAATATTTACTTTTCTTATTATTTTCATCTATGTTTACTCCTAATCCTATTCAAAAACCAAAACTTAGACCAAGAGTAAGAGTAAGAATAAGATCTAGACCAGGACTCAGATATTACCTTAGCATGTATTTTTCTCATCATTTTCATATACTTATATTCCAAGATAGAAACTAAAACCAACCCGCAAACCAAGACTTAGACCAAGACTCAGACCAATACCAAGATCCAGACCAAGACTCAGACCAAAAATAATACCTAGACAAACAAATAGACCTAGACCAAGAAAGAGATGTAGAACTAACAATATCTACTTTTCTTATCATTTTCATCTTTTTTGGGAATTTATTTTATCAAAATTCCAACTTCTTGATACAGGAAAAAGAGCATTAGTATTACTATAACTATATCCATAATTACAGGAAAAACTACCAGATATAAGAAAAGACCCAGACCATGAAATAGAATAGTGATTAGGAATTGTTTTTCTTATTATTTTCATATATATCTTTCTCTTGTTACAGAAAACGATATATTTTCCAACCAAGAACCACACCAATAGAGATTACGATTCCAAGAAATAGTTTTACCTCTCCCTGAATTCCATGCTTTACTTTTACCAGTAGTATTCTCCCATGAATCATTATTTTCCCACTGTTCACTCCAAATATAAGAATCAGAACAAGCAGATGCTATTTTCATTATTGTTTTCACTTATTTATACTCCAAGATCTAGACGGAGAATAAATATTTATTCTTGTTATCATTTTTATTCTCTACTCCAAGATTCAGACCAAGACCAAGAACTAGACCAAAACCAACCAGAGACACGAGTAGACCAAAACCAACCCCTAGACCAAGAATCAGACCAAGAATAAGACCAGTAATAATCTCTAGACCAGGATTCAGACATTACATCAGCATTTGTTTTTATTATTCTTTTCACATTTCTACATCTACTAAAGACTAAAGAAGATCCAACTAACAAATAATAACCCAATTACAATAAAAAATCCAATAAGAAATTTATGCATAATGTTAACTTTCTATAAAATTCTATAACCTGCTAAAACTACTTGATACGTCACTTCTTCTGGTGGCCACTCCAATTCTATCCCTACATGTTTCATAGTCGATGTTATATCAACTCCTGCTGCTTCTGGATAACTTTCTATATGTAAACCATTATGAACACAAAAAAATTCATGTATACGAGTTTTTAATTGTTTACGGGCTTTGGGTTGCCAATATAAACAACACTCTAACTGCCTAACTCTTAAGTTTATATTCATATATGGTGCGTATTAAATTTAAGAATTCTTCTTCAGATAGATCACTTTTAGCTATATTAACTTTTAAATCTACAAATTTTAAATTATCTAAGTCGTCAATTTTATCTTTATATTTAGATTTAGGCAGAATATGATCAACAGAGCAGTTAATTCCTAATATCAAATCTCTTCCTGAATAAAAACACTTATTCTTTTGCTTTTTAAATTGAGCTTTTAACTGTTTCCATAAATTTTTATTTTTTAGATTTTGACGAGCGCGAGATTTAAACCAACAATCACCACAAGATTTAGATTGGTTATATTTTTCTACTATTTTCTTTCCGCAAGTTGTACATGATCTTTCTTTTATCCTGTCTCTATATATTTTTCTGCCTCTATTATAAAACTTATTTTTTTCCTTAATTGTAAAATTCTTTAAACGTTTTTTCATCTCTTTACTTTGACATTTTTTACATGAACTCTTAAAGCCATTTTTGCTATAACTCGATTTGCACCAAAATTCGTTAGTCAATGGATAAAAATGACCACATTTAATACATTTTTTATTTTTATTTGGGTCATCTACTGTTAAATATTTTTTTCTATTTTTATTGATTTTTAAGCAATAGCATTTTTTACATGTAGTCCCAAACCCATCTTTTCCCGTTTTATGCTTATAAAAAAAATCTTTTGTCAACGGAAACTCTTTACTACATTTATTACATTTTTTATATTTCATAAATGATACCAAAAGGAAAACACCCACTACTCCGCTACTTTGGAGGACAATTTTTTCTCACTCCAAAATTTGGACATCCTCTCGGGTGTAGCGGATACGGACGGACACACAACTTTCTAACCTCTAAATTAATAACAGGTTCTACTTCGGTCCATGCCATATCTTTTCCCACCTATAAACAAGTATAAGCATAGATATAAACACTAATTAACATTAAAGCAAGAATTATATCAAGAATTAATCTTATCTTCCTGACAATAGATTTCGTTTTTTGACCCACTTTTAAACGCTGCCTTTTTTCCTCTAATAGAAAAAAATATTCCAAATATTATAGAAATTGTTACCTTTAACCATGAAGCTTTATACTCTTTATTTGTAGGTAATAAACAAGTTAAATTAATAGCTACTAATATTCCACTTAAAAATACACAAAACATATAAAATGGATAACTATATCTAATTATAAACTTCCTCATCTATTTCTCCGTTACAACTTTTCTTGGCGGGATTACATATCTTTTTATTTTCATAGCTTGATCAATAGTCTGATTAAAATTTATTCTAATCCAAGGATATTGATGACCATCTATTACCTCAACACAAGTAATGATCATATAATTACGAAACCCATTATTAAACAATAAATTATGCAATCTGTTAATAGGTCCATCAGGAAGAAACTCGCATTGAACTGTCATCGAATGCCCACATGAACTTTGAGTATTAAACCCATTATCTCTTAACAACTTAACAATACCACGTACAGGTTCTTCTATATTATCCTTGTACCAGTCAGATTGTTTATCTTTCTTAGTTATAATTATTTTACTACACATTTTTTAAACTTAATATCAAAATCTATCATATCTTTAATCTCTTTGACAGCTCTAAAAACAAGATAATCAGGTAAATTTGGTATTAACTGCATAAGTTCTTTTTTAGCTTCATAAACTTTCTTCTCACATTTTTGACAAATTTTATTCTTAGAACCTGTATCTTGACTACATATATCACAATATTTAGTTATCCCATTCATTATATCTATACCTTTTCCGTCCCCTTACCATCGGGTAATCGTTTAATCGCGTGCCTTGCTCGCACCCATGGTCGTAACATACGTAATTGTTTCTTGAGTAACCGTCTGGTCTGTAGTCGCTTACACCACCTAGCCCACCACCCTAATTTATTCTGTTCTTCTTCCATTAATATCTTTCAAACGTTCCCCCAAGAATAATCCCACGCAAACAATGCACCCAAAAACATAAATACAATTACCCAGAAAACTACAGCAAAAGGTAATATAGCAACAGACTTAACTATTTATAATTTATTCATTTATCAAATTCCTGTTTTTTCCTCATGTCTTCTATTTTTTTAATTGCTTTTAAAATAAAATGATATGGCATATTTGATGCTAACTTTACAAGTTTTTCTGCAGCTTCCTTAACCATCTTTTTACACTTGTCACAAATCTTTTCTTTAGAACCTGTATCTTCATGGCACATGTTACAATATTCACGTGTATGTTTCTTGGCTTCGTCTCGACTTACAAACCCATGTGACACTGGTATTATATGATCCGATGGTGTATCTTGACCACAGTAACGTAAACCATATCCACAATCTTCTCCGAAATATTCTACAATAGCCGGTCTGGGGGTGCTACCAGGAAATGGAATATGAACAATATAACCTGGGATAACTGTCTCACCATTTCCGTCTTTTGGTAAACCATTTGTAATTTTTTCCAAAACATCAATCTTGGCACTCATTTCGTTTATTGGATTGGGAAGATCTTTACATACACCACAATCTCTTCTTGCTCCAGTTTGCTTACTACAAATAATGTCGTGTATGTATTCTATAGGATTTAACTGGACATCTTTCATGATTCTACGCAAACGTTCAATTTCTTCTACAGCCCACTTACAAGTTTCACAAGCTGGATCATTATCTACTAAAGTAGCAAGCGCACGTAATTCTTCAATATAATCAGTATTATCAGTCATTTTACTAATTCCCATTCTTTAGCAGCATATACCCACTTTAACCCACTTTGGAATGTTGCAACATCACTATATGGATCATCATCTGAACTAAAACATGCCGAGATACCATTTAACAAGCTACCTTGATTAATAATAACTAGACCCCATATCCCTTGACCAGCTTTTCCATACTTAGCGGAAAGAACTGTGCCATCACTAAAAATTAGTAAACAACTCTCATCATCGTTACCATAAAATCCAACCTCACCAGAAATTTCGCCCTCAAATTCAATTGAATCATCTGAACATCCATATACTCGCATTGTTTGCTCGGTCATTGTTTTTCCTTTGCTTCTAATGCTGCTTCTGGAGAAGAAAAAATATCATCCAAAGTATAATTATCACAACCGTTCTTTTTGCATTCATTACAAAAGACTTCTATATTACCACTAAAATCCTTAGACAATTCAACTTCGTGACCTAAAGGACAGAAAAAAGGATAATTGTCTTCGTTTATTAATTCTCCATCTACTGTTAGATCTACTTGAGAAACAATATATTCTAATTTTTTAATACGTTTCTCGTATTGTTCATTCCATACGGACATAAAATCTAAAATAGTCACACCATTAGGGTTTCTATTACGAGCTTCATCGCGAACAGAATCCATCAACTGGAATAAGTCATGTTGTTCTTTTTTTAACTTCTTATTCTCAGCTTCAAGGTCGAGGAACGCTTGCTTCGCACTGAAATCCTCTCCTTCGCCACATAGGCATCGGCTGCATAGGAATTCCGGATATGTGGAAACATTCCCATCCTTACACCTATGCCAAGTATGTTGTGAGTCGTGCCATGACTGGCATTCTTTCTTCAGTTGCTCGTTCTCGACCTGGAGAGCGTCTATCTCGCCAGTCCATTTGTCGCGCCAGCACCAAGCACATCGCCCATCAATGATCGTTCCGAAAGCGTTCTTCCCACAGTTCGGGCATTTTAGACTTTCTTTTTTCATTAGTACCTTTTTTACTGTAATCTCTTCCTTTTTCGTTATCATCTACAGCCGCGAAAGCGGCGGAGGATAATGAACTTGATAACCTTTTGCTTCACATGAAGTTACATAACTGTCTAGAAATTCTTTTGTAGATGCATCACAATTACGTACTGGACAAATCATGTGAATCTTCATTATTTTCTCCTCACCAAATGCAGTGCTTATCTGCAGGATACCTTCCACGGTTATCAACTATCCAAAACAGACCGAATAGGAAACTCTGGATAGAGGTCGCGAACCATAGTGAAACCAGGTAACAATAGACTCCTGTAAGTGGCAAATCAATCGTAAGAGCCACCACAAAACCGCATACACCGTACACCATCCCGAAGATCGACAATACCCACGTCAACACTATCATCACTTGTTCCTTCCAACCAACATTATATCTCCTCCATCAACTATTAAAAAACATTATAATCATAAAGACAATTAACAAAAGATAAAAAACTCTTTTCATTATTTTTTCCAAAAAAGAAAGTATCTTTTTATAACAGACCATAACTTGCTTTTTTCTTCAGTATATGTTCTAGATAAATAGTTTAAAAGAATTCCACTTATTGAAAAAATAACAACACAAATTATAGCTACAAGAAATAACCATTCACTATTTCCACGTGTGAATAAACTAAGTGAAAGTAAAAACCCAAAGAGTCCAAACAAGAACCCAACATTACCTATAAGATTTAAAATATTTCTTATTTTGCTCATTATTTTTCAAAATTGAAGAAATTTTATTTAACTACTTTTCCTCTTCTATTAATGACATAAGAAGAAAAGATATTAAAGATACAATAACGAAAGTTAATCCTAATCCAGTTCTTCCACAAAAAAACAACATAATACCAGAAATAAATGCAAGTAACGACAATATCGTCACAATACAAATGAGAACTTCAAATAATATATGTATTCTTTCTTTAGACATATTTTAAAAAGGACCTTAGCATCTTTCTCAATGTTTTTCTCCTATCAATCTAGCTGGGGTTCTCCGTGGCTGCTGTGGCAGCAGCGGGACTAGAGTATTGTGGCTCCTTGCTGGCATGTTCAGCAAATAGTTCACCCGTTCGCAAACGTAAGTCCCAGTTATGCGGGAATGGCCTTTTGTCGGCACACCATGTTGTCATTCCTGCTACCACTGGCTCATCCTGCACCAACTTGCCTGCCTCATTCAGACGCCAGCATTTTGGAAACTTGTCTATAATACCACGCAAGCGGTCTATCTTTTTCTTCATGTCTTCCACGTTTCCCATGTTTCCCATGTTTAAACTATCTGTAGTTGATATATGAGCACCAGGACTTAATTCAACTGTGTCTTCAGCCTTTTTTAAATCAGACATGTTTTTCTCCTATCAAAAGTAAAGTTATTTCTCTTCTTCAGCTCTTCCCATAATTATATTTTCAAGAACTTCAATAGGATTATCAAAATCACCTATCTCTTCCTCTTCATTTGGAAACAAATCTTGTAATAAACCTATTATTTCTCTATTACTTGTCCAATTACATGATAATTTGTCTTTAACAACTTCATCTACAAAATCATCTATAAATGGACTAAGCTTCTTCTTAAGCTCTTTAGCAATTTCTTCTGCTGTAACATTCACAGGGTATGTCATTTGCCTGCTCTCCTTCTCACAACATTATCTATAATTTCAATAGGATCATCACAATTATTGATTTTTTCGTTAGGTAATAGCATACGTAAAGCTTCTAATAATTCATCATTGTGAGTCCAACAATGCTTTAATGTAGAATAAAGAGAATCACTCAATAATTCATTTATAGATTTACTTACCTTCTCTTTAAGTTCTTTAGATAACTCTTCTATCGTCTCTTCTATTGGACAATCCATCATTGCTCCTAACCATCTATAAGTTGTTTGATCCTATCTACTGTTACAGCCAGTATTCCTAAACATGAACCGTATTGAGAAATGTGGTTATGTATAGGAACACTATCTGGATTTAGATTTACTTCTTCGGTCTCTTTAGTATCTTCAGTAGTGGCGACAAGTAGACCTCGCAATCGCTTCTCTAACGAATTTAACTCGTTGATAATCTCCGCAAATTTTGCATTCTTCGCTACTAAACCATCAATCGCTGAGACTAATGGACTTTTACTTTTTGCATTCTTCGCAGGTGCATTTTCATTCATTTGTATCTCCTAAGTCATTTCAACCCTTACCTAAATAAATCTTTCTAGCGTGTAAACTATGAGAACAAAGTTCTGCTAATTCATTAGCTCGAACCTTCTTCCAGTGAAAAATCAACTTATCACAACAAGATTGACTCCACCAATCTATATAATACTGATCTTTCTGCCACCTGTAACCTAAATGAAAAAAGAATTTCTTCCACTTGCTCATTTTCTTATATCTCAAAAAGCAGCAGATATGGCTAAAACTAATAAAATAACTACGAAAACTCCTAAAGAAATGTAACAACCAATCTTGTGCCTCTTGTTATCATGCATTGTCCCATTCATAACTCTTGCTCCTAAAATTTTCCCAAAAAGAATTAGAAATTCCATACTTTCCCAATAAGCGAAACCTGCATTACAGCAAAGAATTCAACAGCATCTTCTTCATTAGTTGGAATTTCAGATAAATTAAAAGTTTTATTAGAACAATGTTCGCTATCTTTATAACTAAGCCAATATTTACATTCTCCCTTGATATTCCCCATGTACCAGTCTGAAAACATCTTGCGATCATCTCGTAATTTTGTAATTAAAGGACGCAATGGTTCAACTTCTTCAGATACTAAGTCATTTACAAAAAACTCGAACTTCGCGTTTTTAAGATATCCTGATGCTATTCCTACTAACATGTTTTTTCCACAAAGAAAAAGAAATTGTTATTTTTCTATTCGTAATATAGTTATTTCGTGATGCAACTTGCCAAATATAAAATTGCTAAAACCATCTGGGATTGACTTATTATATCCATTCTTGCGAGCTTGACTCTTTGAAGTAAATAATTTAGCAGCAACGAGAATTTCAGGATAATCTACATCGTAAGGAAATTCAAACCATTCATCTGTGTCAGATATAGGCCCAAAAAACAAATCTTTGTCACTTTCTAAAATACCATCACCTATTAAGAAGTTTATTGATCGTCTCATTAATACAAACTTCTCTAAAACCGTTTCTTGCGCCGATCACTCCAGCATGCTCTTGATGGCCTCCGCGTCGAGCACTTTGCCCACGACCTTCACCTCACCATCGATGGCCAGGGCAGGCGTCATCATCACGCCGAACTTCATGATCTCGTTGATGTCTGTCACCTTCTCAATTTCGTATTCGATGCCAGCGGCCTCGGCTGCGGCAATGGCGTTCTCGGCAAGTTTCTTGCACTTCGGGCAGCCGGTGCCCAATACTTGCAGCTTTGTCACGGGGGTGCTCCTTAATTTTGTAAACACTTATTCTCTGAATGCTGACATTCTTTACTTATATCACTTCCTATTTTATTCTACTTAAAAATCTTCTTTTAACAATATGCTTACCTTGGTATTCCCTCTAGAATCCAGTTTAAACATGTTAATCCTCTTCTTCTCCATCTTCACAGCAATCTCCCAAGATAAATCAATTATGCGATCTACATTTTTTGTTATATAACCACCTCCACTAATTAGAGAATTAAGAATTTCGTGTGCATTACTGTTTGCAACATTACAAGAAATAATTAATTGTTCCTTATCTTCAGCTTGTGAAACTTCTTTTTCATTCATGTCTAATACTCCTTTTTATATTTATGTTACTACTTACTTTATTTTATCCCAAGAATCTTCTAACTCTATGCTTAACAAAGATCCACCACCACGAGATGTTGTCATCTCAATCTTCTTCTTCTTCTCCATTGTTATTGCAATGCCCCAAGCGATGTCAATTGCTTCCTCTCTATCTTCTCTAGTTATGTTAATACCTTGTCCTCCAGAAACAATTAATGCTTCAACAAGTCCTGGGACATTACAACTTGCACAAATACAATGTGTTTTCAATCTTTCTACTTTATCTGTCATTTTACACTCCTTTTTGTAAATAGATTATTTAAATTCCTAACTACTTTGACTCACTTGTATTATAACTTAAACTATTACACATTACTAAAAATTTATTAAAAAACAATTTTCCCCAAAAATTAAATAAATGCTTTAATTATGCGTCCATCTCCATAACTTCCGTCAAGTGAATCAATAAGAAACACATTACATAATCTTCTAAATAATTTAGAAATCTATCACTATGTTAATTGCTACAAACCAACCTTGCGTAAGTTATTATGTAACAAAGAGATATGAAAAGATTTTCATTTCTTTAGGAATAAAAATACTATTAAATTAGAAAATTAAGATTACTTTTCGAGTGAAAAAAGTTTCATGTGATTCACGCGGGGATTCCTTAGTTGGTTTGTGTGAGTAGGAGTCCCAAATAGTTAAGATGGGTAGGGGAGGGGGTGTACCTATGCTCTAATCTTAAAAGAACCCCCTACACCTTTTACAGGTGTGCATTTCCTATCTTAAATAAGTGGTATAATCGCTACCATTAGCCCCGCTTCGCCCTTAAGACAGGTGCTTGATCTACCTCTCGGACGATAGCGGGGAGCTTCGTTACTCCTTACTTGATAGCCAATCAGTTACGTTTTGCAGGTGATAGTCGGTTGCTGCCCCGTTCCACATGGCCTTCGCGGGGGGCCATCAGCCTAGTCGCGTACTAGACGGCATATTTGGATACGGGGCAGCAACCTCTCGTCCTTACCTCTTACAGCCGATCAACTACGATTGTCAGGTGTTAGTTACATCTACTCCGGGCAGGGCAACCCCCAAGGTCTCGTATGAAGTCCTTGCAAGATCAGCTCAGCTTCTACTTGAGGATTAGTCGGTTTTACAACACCGCTTTCGACTTGTTCAATTGCTTCTGCTTCAGCCTCAATAACAGTTTTGGCCTTTACCTCTACTTCATAGAGTAAAGTCCTTGAAAGGTGGATTTTGTACTTTTCCATAATAATACTCCTTTACCTAAGCGATTTTCAGGTGTTACTCTTCATTTTCTTCCTTGGAAGAAAATATATAACAATCGAGTAGGGCAGGTTCTACATTAGGGTTTGATGGGCTTACTTTTCCTATCTTAATCATTTCAGCAGCAATCCGCTCAGCATTTTCGAAAGAATCGGAAGATACTGTAACATCATATCTGAATGTCCGATACATTTCGAGCTTGCATTTCATAACAATATTCCACTACATCTACGATTGGCAGGTGTTAATTATTTAGTTGCTACTTCATCTAATTTCGGACCCTTTCGATCTTGTCTTTAGCCTCATTCATCCTTGACAGGGCAGCATTCAAAGCGGCCACGTGTCTCTCTGCTGGTTGTTCGGGCTTACCTGGGAATGTAACGCTAATAAGTTCCCTTGCCCTTTTTAGGAGGGCAGTAGAAGCCCAGAGATCGCGACATTCGCTATTTGTTAAGTAGCGGGGTGGTCCTCTGTATTTCGGTAATAGGATTGGTTTTTTGCTCATAACAATATTCCGTTACCTAAGTCTTTTTCAGGTGACAGAAACATATCGTCTATCGCCAAGAATATCTTTGACCCAGGCTTTTTTCAGGTGATGTTTATTCATAACATTAGCGACTGCAACTGTGGTATCGAAGCATTTACCGATTGTTTTCCATACTGGTGGGTCTTGGCTATCGTCGATGACTTGTACAAAGCAGTATGGATGAATATTTGGAATAGCCGCAACTTTATTTCTTGTCTGTCTCATAATATATAGGCAGACATTTGGTTTTTTCAGGTGGAAAAACAGTCTGCTCCCCCGCACCGGACGCACCGGTGCTTTTTTAAGGGGAGCAGAGCCTCATCATTCTACTATTTACGTCCATAAAGTTAACAGGTGGTCTTGCTTAGCTCATAATACTGGCTCCTTTCATTACATTGCTCTTATACTAGAGGATTATCTCATCTGTTTTATAGGTAAAGCATTTCGGATTTCAGGTGTTGTATTAGAGCATTAGGATTTGTATTGTTCCTAATGTAATAAGGGTTATTCCGGACAGCATGAGGATGATTCCTGCTTTTCTCATTGTTTTTCCCTTTCTTTTTATTCGGGGAAAAAATTAGGAAACAGGTGATTCGTCTACAACTACCCAACAGTTTCCGTCAAGAACGATCTGGCCGAAATTGACAAGGCTATTGAGCCAATCTGCTGCATCGGCAGTCGGCATACGGTCGAAGCCGCGGACGACATACTTACCAGTGATTCTTAGTAGCTCCATAATTGAAGCATCTGGCAAGACGCTCGTATGGTAGTTTTTCTGCTCTACTTCGATACGCCAACCGTTACCCATAGGATTGCAGACAACAAATGGTCCCTCTGTAAAGTATATGTTATCCTCGAAATATTCTACTGTTTGAGCCATAATTATTTGATCCTTTCTTCTTTTTTGGCGGAAAAGATTAGAAAGCAGGTGGAATTAGAAGTTTATTGTCTACCTTGAGTCGGTCACTTCGTGACCTTTGATTGAACTATCTACAACTGTAGCTTTTCCGGTGGTGTCAATAAAGTCATAATCTAGTTCATCGACAACCTCGGAAATCTCAATATCTTCGTCTACATCTATTAACAGATGGACTTTTAAATCTAAGTGTACTTTCCTGCTCATTGTTTTGTTCCTTTCTTCTTTATAGTAGAAAGGGTTTCTTTTTCAGGTGGAAAGTCGATCTAACTGAATGAGGATTTCTTGAAGCTGATTTGCTTTGTTTTGGTAAGCAACAACAATAGTTTCATTCTCGTTTTCTTGAGCAGCTTTTTTTATATCTTGGACTACCCGCAATTCATTTTGTAGAAACAAAGAGAAATCTGCAACAGAGATAAAACGTTCTCCGTCTTGCGTAATACCTTTTATGATTTGTTGGCTCATATTTTTATCCTTATTTGGTTGGGAAGTCAGGTGGAAAGCTGGACTAGATATTGAATAACGATTTCGAGTTGACTTATTTTTCCTGATAGACGTACGTAAACTGGATCAACTACCTCATCGGAACGATCATCTAGCGTTTTCTGTAATTCACGCTGCTCGTTTCGCAGGAAGCCGATTACATCATGGACTCTGATATATCTCGAATTGTCAACTGTAACACCTTTTACAATTTGCTGACTCATATTTTTATCCTCTTTCTAATCATAATGGGCCATGAGACAAGGCTCTAAGATGATGTGGGCATAATCCTTCGCCATGTTCTGTTGGTTCACCGCATCGAACACATTTTATCTGGACTGGTTCTGGAGTCCCCAGTTTTCTAGCCTGTCGGACAATAGCACCTACATCGTCAAATTCCTTGGTAGTAGGATCGGGTTGTGCTTCCAGGTATTCGCTGTATAACTTCTCAATGCCCAGCGTGAATTTTCTCTCAGCTTCCATGTTTTTATCCTTTTTAGGGGATTTTTTCAGGTGGAAATTCTTTTTGTAGGAGTTTGTCCGGTGAGAAGTCTTTGGAGGAAATCAATAGCGACTTTATCCCTACGCAATTCTGCTTCTGCTATGTTACAAACTTCAGGACTATAACGACGCTCCCTTGAATTACAGATTTGTGCTGTTGCTTTAAGTAAAAGAACTCGTTTTTCTCTAAAAACAGCTAACAGGTCATTAAGAGAGACAAACTTTTCTCCAGACCGATGAATTGCTCTGATCTGAATTGCTCTGATCTCGCTGCTAATTTGTTTACTCATGTTTTTATCCTTTTTGTAGGATTTTTTCAGGTGGATAGTCGTTGAAGATGCTCAATAATTTTGAACAGTTCGCCTATTTTACCTGCAAACCGCAGGCAGGCATCGGTATTCCCTTTATCGTGGAATTCATCATACAGTTTATCCAATTCTTTCTTGTCTTTTTTCAGAGATTCTATCAGGTCTCTGATATGAACATATTTCCCTTCAGTTTGTTTTATAGTCCGTAATTCGCTCATATCTTCATCCTTTTCATAGGATTTTTTCAGGTGGAGAAAAAAATGCTGCCTACAAAAACTCTGTTAGCTTCGTATTAGCTTTCGCCGTTACTAAGCATTTGGCCAGAGAAACTCGGCAGCTTTGCAGGTTTTTTCTACACGAAATCATTTGTAACGTTAAACGGCGGCTGATACAGGTGTATAACGATGCCCGCAAGTTGAGCATCTGACTACCTCATCAGTTTTCCACACAAGCTCGTCTACGCCTCTCTCGCCGCATTTAGGGCAAGCATCAGTATCATTGACTTGGTAGTTATCAGCTTGCTCTAGTCTATCGCTTTCCTCTTGACGGAGAAAATCACACTCATCTTGTTCACCCCAATAATCATCAAAATCCTCTTGATCGTAATATGGGTCTGAATCTGGATCTGTCATTTCATTTTTCCTTTCTCTTTATGGGAGAAAAGAGGGATTAGGCAGGTGATTAGTCGGCTACATCAACGGACAGGATGTCGGTAACACCATGTTCCTCAAATCGCTGTCGGGCGATGGCTACGAAGGTATCCCCCAGGTCGATGTCGTCAAGAAGTCCGCATAGGCGCTCGATTTCAGCGTCTGAATGGTCCTGCCCGGTCATGTTGATCTGAACCGTAATATTCGCAAGTTTACAAGCCATGTTTGATCCTTTCTCTTTATGGGATAAAAGGTTTAGTTATCAGGTGAGTCTCTTTTTCTCTGCTTCTATGAATGAGGGAGAATAACCTTTCAAGGAAAAGACAGAAGCTTTAGCCATGAATACTGCAGCCTTGTTATCGGGTTTCTCTAATCCCTCTTTGATCTTGGCTAGAAGTTGAAGAAAATCTTTATCGGGTATACTTGCTTTTCTCATAGTTTATATCTCTTTGCGAAGAAAAAACAGGTGGATTTAGTTGTCAGGTGGATTTTGTATAGCCAATCCGCCAACAAGGTTTCCGTATTCTCGCATACGGTCACTTGTTTCTGGTTCCATGACAACGCCAACAGACCTTAGCAGTTGATCTGAAACGCTACCACTTAGACCGCTGACAAGATTTTTATACAGGAAGCTTTCTCCGTTCCATCCTATCAACTCAGCGGTTATTGACTGGGGTTCTCCGATAGGACCGATAGAGACTTTCATTCCTACTTTGAATTTTTTCATTGTCTTTTCCTTTCTCTTTTTGGGAGAAAAGAGGGATTATGCAGGTGGATTTTCTTTCGCCATTTCCTCTTGATTGATTTTCATTTCCTCATACATCTTATTTTCTTCTCTTGCAGTTGAAGCAGCATTTACAACAAGCTTATAGTTACATATCAAGACAATTTCGGTAGTTCGGAGAAGATTATTAACAACGTTTACTTGCTCCATCTCTACGAAATCTACATCATCAGGATAGCCAGGATCGCCATTAGGGAGCGTACGGCAACCTGGAATAACCTTCTCAAAGCCGACAACATAAACTAATTTCTCGTTATCCTCAACAACGCAAATTTGTACCATGTCATAGATAAGGATAGGATCGAAAGCAGAATCCTCTGCCTTAAGTTCAGTCTTAGCATCTTTTTTGCCCAAGAAAGGAAAAATCTCTTGGAGTCTTGTTTGTAGTTTCTTGAGCAATTCGATTTGAATTTCGGTGGTCAGTTCCATAGTTTTAATCTTCTTTGGACAGAAAATCAGGTGGAACCGTTACGATTTCACAAACAGGACAGTTACAGAAATTACCAATGCGATAATTACAAGAAAAGCAAATCCAAGTCTAGTAGCTATGCGAAGTATCATTTTCCTAGATTCCTCTTGCACAGCCATTAGATAACTAGTCAAAGAGAATAAGTATGCCTCTCTTACACGCGGATTCTCTGGATCTGTTATAAAAGCAGCTAACCTACCAGCAACATCTTTTGCAGCCTCTTTGACAGACTTGAGTTCCGTCGCTAGTATATTTACTGGAATGTTCATTATATGATCCTTTCTATTTTTTCGAGAAAAGAAGGATTATGCAGGTGTAAAATCAGCACCTTCGATCATACTTTGCCAAAGTTCTGCTTCTGTCTCTTCTGCCAATTGTTTAACTTCTTTAACTTCATCTAGAAAGCATTCAGTAACAACAGGACCTTTTGGGTTTCCTTCCATAACTACTTCAATTGTAGCATTACAGAATACTACTTGCAAGGCCCTCTTGAGATTTCTGGAGAAAGCGTCTTTGTCTACTCCAGAGGTAGCATAGGTATCATAACAGATACCATCATAAATGCTATAGATGATTTTCATACTTACTATTCTTTTTGGCAGAAAAAATCAGGTGGCTACCATCTCGATTCTATCTCACTCAAATGGACTAGATAACCGAACGGTCCGATCTTTCCATAAAGTACCTCATCATCAACAGGCAATGAAGCCATGCCACTACGCATACCATAAATCATACATGCTATATTGCCTTTACAATTCATCCAAGAATTATCCCCTACCCGGTCCTACCAATCTTCTACTCGAAATTCTGAACCTCCAAAATCAGGTGAGATTTCTAGCAGTAACATGTACTTTTACAGGTTTGTATCTATGGATAATAAATTGATTTGCAAAATCACAATAGGTTACTTTCCCCACATAAACAATACGATCAGCTATTTTTAACATCAGTTGATAATCTCCAGGAGCTACATCTGTCCCATTATCTACATGCGATGGACAGCCATAGAACCACGTTCCTTCCGGAATATAAGAAGCAGTAGTAACCAATGGAGTCGTTTCGTCAATAACTACATTATCATTATTCATGATTTAATCTTCTTTCGGCGGAAAAATCAGGTGGATGATTTCAAATATGCCCTACTCAAGTGGTCAAGCATGTCTTGGTACATGCGATCCAGGATTGTCAACCTGCCTTAGCCGTCTTTGCGCAGTCTTGGTTCTACGCAAATCCGATAAGCCAATCCCTTAAATGAGTAAGGCATATTTGGAATCATCCATACGGCCGATCTTTTGCGAATCCTACATGAGTCGCTGCCTTATCTCTCATTGATAAAGTAGCAACAACAGCCCTCGGTACCCTCTTAAAAGTTCTCGGCTTTTGACCTACAAAACTGTTCATTTTTCTGATTGCCTCGGCTTGTCGGAGCAATTCTTCTTCCCAGGGTTCCATCTTTACTTTCGCCATTTGTTGACTCCTTTCAACAAGAAGAAAGATTAGGCTACTTTACAGGTGGTGGACCATTTACCATAGCATCGTTCATTTCATCATCATAACGACTTCTATGGGGTTTGCCAAGCAATTCTGTTATCTCGTAATAATGCGAAGGTTTTGCTCCAATTTTCAGCGTAGAGGAATAAGGATCGGTCATACGCCAGAAATCAGGATAGAGGTAAAGAGTACCAGCCGCTTCTGCTGTTTCTCCCTCTTGAACAAGAGAAGCATGACCAGGACTAAGAATATCAACTTCTACCCAACGATATTCGCCATTGACGCGGACGAATTTCCACATGCTACCTTCTTTTCCGATAGGATCATCCATTTTTTCCTCTGAGAAAAAGGATAAATCGCTAGATTTTCAGGTGGTTAGATCATTTTACGGATACCGCTACCAACAATTTTCCCTATTGCTGCTATAACAGGATCATGGATTTTGGCAGACTCAAACCTAGCCGCTGCATCTTCCAAAACTTTCTCGCGAGATTGAGTAAGACTCAACATTATAATAGCTTGGTACATAGTAGACAAATGAGCCTTACCACATGATTCATCTGGATCTACATCAAAAACTAACTTATTTGACAAGTCAAAAGCTGTTCTTTTCAACTGGTCAGCTTCTTGTTCTGTCATTGTCATTCCCTTTCTAAGGAAAAGACGAAATAGCTAGGTTGTCAGGTGATTAATCCTTTTTAACCATCAACTTATAAAGTGTGAGTGTGAAAACTACGCCGCTTTAGAGGCTGTAGATGAAAACAAAAATATTTCTTAAAAGGGTCTTCAGGTGTTTCTCGACATACTATAATAGTTACTAGCTCTTTGACAACAGAATAAGGTATCTGGTTTTTCAAGAAATAATACCTCTTGATTGTAAAACCTTAAAGGTAAACAGTTTTAAACTGATACGCGAGAACCAAGCTATCTGTTTAAAACATTTTGTAACTAAAACATCAGGGTCGGGCAGACCCGTTGAGCTTCTGGAGGCGCCAGGTTGTAAACTGGGCCTGTGAAGAAAGAATCTACACTACTTTAATTGGTAGTAGAGTGTCAACCATCAACTTATGCACAAGTTCGATTTCGTCAGGATTAAATTTCTTAACATGGTCAATAAGAAAATAATCTCCATGTTTCGGGAATCGAAGAATAGAACCATCATCTCCCGCCCAATATCCATAAGTTGTAGGTGAAGAATTAGCATGTTCAAAAACAAATGTAGCAAGAGGATCGCCAAATTTCTTTTCCCACTCCACCCGGCGCTTCCTATAATCAACTCTGGAATCTTCAAGTTCAATTCTGGAAGCTTTAGCAAGTTTTCCATCGTAAGTCAATGTTTCGTTTTCGTCATCATTTTTCATAATTTCAACTTCCTTTCCGAGAAAAAGAAGAAACGATTAGATTAGCAGGTGGTTAGACCATTTGGACGTAATACAAACCGTCAACGTATCCTATTTGTGCCGCTTCTCCCTCATAAACAGCAGGAGCAAGAAAACCCTTTTTCAACATATCGAAAAGGGAAATAAGATTGGTAACGATGATACTTCTTGCTAGTTGTTGACTGATAAACTTCTTCATTTTTCGATTCCTTTCAGCCAAAAGAAGAATTAGTTGCAATATCAGGTGAAAAATCAAGTAGAGGGGTGGAGTATTGCCCTCGGGCTCGGAGTTGCATATTGCATCCCGAAACTCAAGAACGTTCATGAAACACCCCTCTACTTGGCCTTCCGCCACCCCCTCTACAACGATTATAGCATCATAGCATAGTTATTAACCACTTGCAAAAGAAAATCTTACTACCAGAGAGAGGGAGAGTTTCGACCTACTCTCCCTCCCTCTGTCTACTGTCCTACTTTTTGGCAGGTGCGGCTGCGGTGGGCTTAACGACCGTTGCCTCGACAACGGCGGGAGCCTCAGCGGGAGCCTCAGCGGGAGCCTCAGGAGTCGTTTCCTTTGGCTTGTTCTTCGTACCGGGCCGGCGACCGCGACCGCTCGGCTTGTTCAGAGTCAGCGTTCCGGCTTTCTCGTCAATTTCGACCTTCCAGCCAACCGCCAAGAATCGCGTGATGATCTCGGCTCGGACCTTGAGCGACATACCGTCGCCAACCTTTGACAGGTCCTTAGTGGTAAACTTGAAAGACTTTTGCCCCGGGTCCTTCGCAACTTGCTCTGCGATCTGTCGGTCGATCTCGGTTTCGATCTTACCAGCTTGTACCTCTTCCTTCTCGTCCAGCTTGTTCAGCTCGTGGGGGTTCAGGGCCATGATTTTGCTCCTTATTCTGTTTTGCCTTTTACCCTTTTAGAAGCCGCTCGGCCTCTTCTGTCTTTGATCGGTAACAGACGAAAAAACAGGTGTTATTCGTTTACTGGGTTTCTAGCCCATGTTCGGGACATATCCAAACCAGAAGATGGGTACCTTGGGAAATATGAGTATCTTTATTGAATTGATTAGTAAAGCCACAATCACAAGTAATGCAATACCAATTACCTTTTTTCCCTCCGCAGGAAGGTTTTACTATAGCAGAATCTCCAAACGCTTTTCTTATACTTGGAGTTCCTATAATAGAACCTACTTCTACGACTCTTACATTTTCTTCTTTATTGTTCATACCTTAAACAGCCTTTACAGTTGACACAATACCATTGTCCTGCTTTCCCTTTACAGGCAGGTCTATTGATAGTTTTTCTTCCGTGAAGTTTTTGTTTACGAATAAGATTTTCTTCTTTTTCGTTCATGATTTTTTGGGCAAAAAAGATAAAAGACAGGTGAAATTACCAATCTTCAATAATTTCTGTCATAGGCTCATCTAGTCCATATTGTTTTGCCTAAGAATTGATAGTTCTAACTTCATCTTCGGCTTCATGGAAATATTTAAAAGTAACAGCATTTTCGAATTCTACAACCCAATCCGTGCCATTCCAGAACAAACCATTTTCGTTTTTGATGGAATATGTTGGATGCATTTTGATCTTCTTAATTTTTGGCCGAAAAAGAAATAGAAACAGGTGTTTTAATTACCTAGGTTCTGTAAGAAGATAAAAACCTCCAGCAACCAAACCTGCACAAACAGCAACAGCAACAGCAACCACTTGATTATATGGGCCAACATATATACCAAAACCAATACCAACAAGTATTAGTGCTATTCCAATTATTCTTCCCATTCTCATAATTACATCCTAAAAATGGTGGCAAGTTCAGGTGTTACTAACTTTTAATGTAGTCGTCAAAAGCATTTGCAAAATTGTATCTTCCTACGTTATCCAAAGTATAGGTGTCTTGCTCTAGAATAGGATCATGTTCTAAAACAAAATTTCCATCTTGAATTGCTTGAGCTATATCTAGTTGTTGTTTTATTGTAAAACCACTATTATAAGCATCGTAATTCCCATTTCCAAGATCAAATCCAATAACTCCATACTTATTTATTGACCATCTTTTGCCTTTATAATAAAATTGGCAAGAATCATTTCCTGATGCTATAATACTGATCCGATCATCACTTTTATTGATAGTTTCTGCTATGGTCTGTTCTCCAGTAATACCAACTTTACTATCAGGATTTAACAAACCTTTTTCAATTGCTCTATAGGCAGCTTTTGTCAGTGGTGGCATACCTCCTATTCCAGCTATTCCGGACAGATATTCATAACCTTCATGCCCATACCTGGCAATAACTGTAGACAGGTGACCTTTTAGACAGAAGTAAAGATCGTATTCGTAGAATTGTCCAAGAAACGTGCAAGACTCGCAATCATGTTCATATCTTGGTTTTTCGGTGTTCATTGTTTGTTCCTTTTCCTTTTTGGAGAAAAAGTGGTGGAATCAGGTGTTATAACGAGTATTCCATTTTTTAGCCAGATATTTAATAGTATCAGCCGTAACAAATGGATTTACATAGCAAGCTATACTTGTACATTCTATTCTAGGAAAAATTCCCTCAGCTTCTACAAGTCGTGGCTCGTAGTCACAAAAAGGACATCTTTTCCAAACTATATCATGTTTATACATAATAGGACCAGCAAGGCTCGAACTTGCACTCTATCGATTAAAGGTCGATTGCATTATCCAGTTATGCTATGGTCCCGCTATTCAGGTGTCGTCTGTTTTAGGGAACAAAACTTTTGAATTGGCTTCAGCAATTTCTATTTGTTCAGTGGTAAGATGCCGCCTATCAACATGATACATAGCCCACTTGCCAATATCTTCAGCTTTGATAAATAAAGCAATATAGCCTTTACTAAGACCTTCCCGTATTGGTAGTGGAATAAAATTACCACCATGATGTTGAATTGTTTGTAATTCCATTGTATTATAACTCCTGCAAGATAGTTAATCTTAATAGCTTTCTCAGGTGTTGTCTATCTCGTTTATTTCCCTTCGTCTTTGCCCTTCTAGCCATACCTCGTTTGTTACTAATACTATCAGCTAAATTATCGTAACTGAAAGTTCTATGTTTGTTTCTTGCCATCTGTTAAATCCTCACACCACAAAGTATTTTTGTACTCCATACAAGCCAGCCAAGACGCTTTACAGATAGTATCAAACAACTTGTCTCTTGACGTGTAATATGGACCTAGATGAAATACTTTTCTGTCTACTGTAATATTGTCTTTTTTATCGCCATAGCTAATTGTAAGATAAAATCCCAATTCTGGCATCTTATCTAAAAGCAGACCAATAGAGTACCAATCACTTTCAAATTGTGGACAAACAATTGGATCAACTGGCTTTTCTGTCTTAAGCCATTGTAAAGATTTAACATCATCAAGAAAAGGTTTCCACCCCATAACATCTTGACAAATCGCATTTCTACGTTCTTGGATACCCATGTTTTTCCAAGTTTCTTCATAAATATTTGTTTCTTCTTTCAACTTTTTCAAATCTTCCTCTATTTCTGTAGTAGAATCAAAATGTCCTTCTTTATCTAACCACTTGGCCGATTTCTGTGCATTTTCTCCACCTTGAATAAAACCTTTTTTTACCAACTTAAGAGCTATATCTGCATCTTCAGTCTCGAAACAATTTTCAATAAGTTCTCCTGCTTTATCTACAGCATTGTACAACATATTAAATTCTTTGCCTTCGGATTCTCTCGGTCCTGATGTTGGTTCAAAAACAACATAGAAATAGTTACCACGAGATACAACAACAAATTCCCAATCTTTTGGGTCAAGTTGATCTTCATAAGTCATAATATTTTCTCCGCGAAAAAATACTAATTACTTACTTTTTATCAGGTGCATCTTTACAAGTATCGCCACCACAATACATCTTATGATCATACATCCACATAGATGCCGCTTCTGGATCATCTGTATCAGACAATAGATCTTCTCTATACATCTCGACAATCTGATCTAGAATGACCTTACAAGGTCCACAGAGCATATCATCATAATTTTCGCTTGTCATAAAGTCAACCATTGTTATTTCCTTTTCCAAGAAAAATAGACGGGTCTAATCGTCCAGTCGTGAAACCTACACCCATCCTACAGGGGTCGTCAGGTGACACAGAAACCTGTCCGTGAGAGAAGCAAGGCGTTTTCTTGTACCAAGACTCATTGTGGACAGCACAAGCAAACTGGCCTATTTTATCTCCTTGCAGGTGTTGGCATCTTTCCTCTGAGTTGAACTTCAAATTCCCCTCAACAATACCTTTAGGTGGATCATCTACGATTACAACTGATAAAGCTATACAACAATATCCACATCGTAGACATTTCATTATTTTTCCCATTCGCAAATATAACCTAATGGTTTATATCCACTTGAAGCTGCTTCCATTCCCTTGCTTGTCAGAATTACATAATTCCTGTCTCTACTCAGCATAGGATGGTTCGTGATCCACATCGTTTTGTCAATAGGTTTCCCATTTAACCAACGCCAATCTTGCTCTTTGTGCTGGTCTGTTCCTCCAACCCAGAATGCACAGTTTCTTGACTGTTCATTCAGGAAACGTCTTTCTTCATGGGTTTCGATATAAACTAAATGCCCGCCCATTTGCTCACATCTCCGTTTAGCTTCTGGTGCAGTCAGATGAGAAATAATAAATAGATACGAATGCCCTTCATACCTAACAACTGCTGGTTTTAAATCTTTCATTCTTGGAAGGGTATTTACCTCTTCTTCAGTTTTTATCACTAACTTCTCAAGTTCTTCCAAAGCATTTTGTGCAACATCAGCAGTCACAGACCCCACACGCTCGGCCGCTTTTTTTACCTTTTCAAGTTTTATTCTAGCTTTTTTGTGAGCATTTTTTAAACTTTTATTTCGACCTTTAATATATGGTTCTATAGACTTGTGATAACGAGTATTAGCGGCAACACATTCTCGAATATATTCATCTAGCGTATAATTGATTGACTTAAGAAAAGGATCACTATTGTCGTCTTTAGTTGCAGCTACAATACAACTAATAAACACCAATAAGGATACAGCACCCAGTAAGATTCGTGTAATCCTTTTCATTATTTTTCTACTTCGGTAATTGTTAAAGTTAAAGATCGGCCAAATCTTTTGGACAAAGATTCACATTCATATTTAAATGATTTAGCAACTGTTTTAGAAGTAAAATTTTTGTCAACATTTATTCCTTTGTTTCCTCCTTTAACATTCCAAATTACTTCTTTTTCAAAAAAGATTGACCAAGAGGTGGAGCCGTCTCGCACCATCTCTACATTAACTCCGTTTGGGCAAGAAAATTGTGCGATATTTACATGACCATAATCGCTTGTAGCGATTATTTTACAATGAGAAGAATCAAAGAAAGAAGACTTTAAAAAGGTCTTCATATTCAAGCCTGTAAGTTCAGTAAACTCTGTAATCCCTGGTATAGATGATTCAGTTTGGAGATAGATAGTCCACCTCTCACCAGAACGTACAAATTGAGCAGCAACATTCCCAGATTTATCAGCAAAATCTATCTTTTGTACGGAATTAAAACTACCTCTGCTGATTGAATGTACATTCAAACCGACATCCAGTAACTTGTCACATGTCTTATTCATTAATTTCCATCGTTCCATTTTCATCTCCTTTATCATGAAGTTTTTCATGACATTCTACACAAAGAACATCACATTTATCTATTTCTCTCTTTAGTGCCCTTACTGACCATACAAGTGGTCTACAAATATTAAATCTTTTCTCTTCTGGATTTCTATGATGAAAAGTTAAACAACTAATATCATCTTGACCACAAGGACAAGGATGTTCTTGTTTATATTTAGCAACGTATTTTCGAAGTCTATGAGCTATTTGTAGTTACCTTGTCTGAGTTAAAACGACCATCAAAAAGCTCTTCTTTGTTATGTAACTCAATTGCGTACAAAAGACCAGGTGGAGTATATCCTTCATAAACATCACCATTTGGATAATAAACCTTTACCCAATAACAACCAGGAAAATCAGGATGAGGTCTAATAATATCTACAAAACGATGCTCATCCCTCTGAACAGAAGGAATCTTTATATTCCCATCTTTACCATCCCAAAGGACTTTAATATCGTTATGTAATTTATACCTAATCATCTTATTTCTTCTAATGCTCGCTTGTCAGTAACAAAACCATCAAATCTTCACAAGGCTCTACATACAACTTGATCGAAAACGGGAAATCAGTAAACAGAATATCTTGCGTTACTACTGGAGCCCTATCACTATCAGCTTTGCAGGTGAGAACTGCTGTACTTCCTTCTACTTCCAACTCCCAAAGCTGGAAGTGTTTAAGCTCTTCCGTGTGGAATCTAGGTTCAGGTTGATAGGAAGCAATAGCATCAATAAGCCAATAGGCTCCAGCATTATCTGCCATCAACTTGACGCCATCAGTGTAAACAAAGCTCTTAAGTAGGGAATGACGGTAGTAATGCTCCGTCCCGTGACATTGTGCAAGATCAGATTCAGTTAACATTGTTAAGTTTCCCTTGTATTAAGCATTAGAACTATAGATACAATAAATGCAACCAAAGCAAATATTCCAGCTAACAAGTTAAAAGTCTTCCCTGTAACTGTATAACAGTAGAAATTGGCAAATCCTAAAATTATATTTAGAATGACAAATATCCAACATACGATTTCTAGTAACTTCATAACGTTTTCCTTTCATCTTTGTGGAGAGAAAAAAAGTGAAAGATCAGGTGTTTCTAGGTATAGCAGCTTCAGGTACATGTCTACCAGTCCCAAGGGTATACCAGAGATCCTTTGGCATACCTTTTGCAGCTTTATGGATTGGACATACCCATGAATGACCAGTCCCAGGTTCCGGCTGCCAATTATCAAGATCGCAAAAACAACGCATTGTCTTGCGTAACTCTTTTGCTTTGACACGTAAACGTTTCAAACTTGCAATACGAGATTGTTCTCTTTCTGCTATTGCTGAAATTTCTTCACGTCCACTATCCATATTACTTACCTAAACAGATTATGGTATCAGGTGTTTTACCACTTCGCTTCTTGCTCGCCATCACTTTTAAAAACTATAGAATATATCAAAATAATCAAAGATATGACGATCCACAGCGGAGCAGCTATTAGAGATACGAGAATGTTCACTCGACGATCTTCAACAGTCCAATTTTTAATACTTCTGAGCCAGGCAAAACGAAAGAGTACATAAGCAACAGTACTAGCTGACAACCACAAAAAAGCATATAATACATATGTCATCTTTGTATCCTTTCATCTACAAATGAAAATCGCAAGGAAATCAGGTGTTAATTAAAATACCCCTGGTGGGATTCGAACCCACATGCCCCGAAGGGCCTGGATTTTAGTCTTACTATTGATATATTTTATATTTCATACTATCAATTACGTACGGATTAATTATTTTAAACATTTTTTTAGCCTCTGTTTTTCCCATCCTTAAACGGTAACTGTTTTTACTTTTATTCAGTCCCCACCTAATGTCCCAAACATCTAGAAAGTAATCTATAATTATCTGGTTTTCACCTGTACTTAAATAAGTATTAAGAGTAACCTCTATACCATGAGGTTTGCCATTTCTTCTCTTCTTAATAGACATTGAACCATCGTCCATATACCACAAGGCAATCGATTCATCGTCTAAGTTATTTAAAAACTTCCTTGAAATAATTTTATGGCCAGCATTTGTTTTAACTTGACCATATAATTGTAAAACCATTTCCCTAATAATCTGTGTTACTGGTACATATACCCTAACACTTGGATACTTAACATTTAACTTAACAGAAAAACTACATTCAATTCCTAAATATTTTTCAATTAAATACTTCTTGTGTAAAGCAAAATTTATCTGCTTAATAGAATGCCCAAAATAAAAAGTCGCTCTTTGCTTACCTGCATCTCCAATCAATATTCCAGCAATAATACTTTTAACTTTTTGATTCATAATTTACTCTCCTGCGTTGATATATTATCTATACAACTCAGGAAAGTAAATTCCTTGTTCTCTACACCATTTTTCTTAATACGGACAGTGGAACTCAAACCCACATGATCTTTCAATCAACGGCTTTTACTACCCCTGGCGGGAGTCGAACCCGCAATGTGTCGGTACTTAAAACCGATGGATATTCCAATTCTCCTACAGGGGCTCTAGTGTAATCTTAGTTTTGAATGAAAAACTTTTTGATAAATTATTCTCCCATCAGTATCACAAATAATTAAGTGATATTCAGATAAATGACTAAAATCTTTCGACAACAGATAAATAAGATTATCGGTTAATGTCTCGCTACTTTTAGCCGAAACATAAACTCTCTGTCCACAATGAATTTCTACATAAGTACTATCGTTCATCATGTCTAGATACTTTATGTGATTACCACGAGAATCCACTTCAACAGTTTCTCCAATAACTAACTCTCTATTACCATCAAGTAAAGTGTTAAACTCTGTAGGCCAAACATCCTTGACAATAATAGATGTAGTTGCACCTTGACTAAAAGTTAGACCTCTTGCCCAAACAACAATATCCACAATTTCATCTTTATCACTATTATTGAAAATAGTTACATCAAAACGACCAGCACGTTGAATATAAGTTGTCCTACCCAGGACTTTATTCTCCCGTATCATTCTCATATTGTTCAAAAAACCACTAATATCGGGGCAATCGTAAACAACAGGATTTTCTGGTTCTTTTTCCGGAGAAGGAGAAGAAGATTCAGAACATGCTATACCTCCCATGAGAAGAACTTCAAGCAAGATAATTTTTGTAAAGTTATTCATGTCAGCAGGTTTTTCTCTACTTACCAGATCCATCGTGTATCCCGTTCCACCACCTGGGCTTTATTGTTTGTCTCACTTTTTTTCTATGCCAGAAATTTTTACTATGATCCCTTCAAGAGTTGTCATCCTTTTTTGCGTTCTTATTGCCAAATCCTGTGTTTCTCTTACTACTTTTATTAAATTACCTACTATTGTCTGATATTTGTCTAAGATTTCAACAGTATCCTTAACACTTTCAGAAAGACTTTTGATTCTCCAATTAACTGCTAATACCCAGTTTACGATACTTACAACTGAACCTAATCCACAAAGAATAGCCACAACTAGATGTTTCATCTCTCCAGTTCGGCCAGTTGCAATTGTGCTTGTAATAAAGAGCACAAAACACATTATCGTTATAATTGCACGTAAAATGTTCCACATCTTACTTCTCATCTTGTTCTTCTCCTACTTTGGTGTTACTTGTATATCTACTCCACAACCAGATTCAGCTATAGCTTGCCATTCTTCAAGTTCTTCAGGTGTAGCATTGTCCAAGAACAACCTTATCGAACGTTCGTAGGCTTCTCCATCATCTTTAGAATCGTTTGCTTCTGGTTTCTTATTCTTATGTTTAGCTAAAACTTTACGAGCGTCTGCTGCAATATTACTAGCTTTAAACCAGGCGCTAGCAATTGGATAACCTAAAGACTTTTTAACTTCATCCAGTAGAGTGACCAATCTCGTACAAATATCTTTAAGGTCTTTATTTTCTTCTTCCAACTGTTCTACTATATCGGACATATCCATAATAACCATTATCTTATCCTTACAGGTGGCTTTCTTCGTAATTATCTTCTTCTGGGGAGGAGCCTTCGGCACATTCTTTATTCAACTAGACAATTTTTTCGTTTATCTTTTTAGTAGAACGAATATTAGAATATGTAACTAGTAAACCAACAATGGCTATTGGAACACCGGAAGCACTCCACCAGTTTGGTTTCATACAATAAAGAAAGACATTTAATGCTAAACAAAATACCATAGTAATACCAAGAATCCAGACACTTTTCTTTACTTTCACTAACTTAATTTCTTCCATCTTTTTTATTCCTTTTCAATTTCCTTCGACATCATCTCTGTAAAAGCGTCAATTAGAGTTTGTAATGCTATAGTTCCTCTAGTATTAAAATCTTTCTCATAATCTTTACGAACCTTAATTAGATTTGTTATTACATCTGGTAAAAGAATATATCTCTTACCTTCACAATCTATTGTTTTAAAATATAATGCAGCCTTCATTGTTAATCTCTTAAATCGGGACAATAGCCGTCTTTTGTCCGTTCATCGTAATACCAACGATGCTATCCATCCTATAATCGCGAAGGATAATTTCTTTGTCTGTTTGTTGAGTTCTCGACTTGGAACTTTTCTGTAAAAACTTCTCTAACTCAGTAAGTTCGTAATCATCAAGAGGCTCGTTATTCTTGATCCAAAGATATTCATGTTCATAACTCTTTTCTACCTTCAATTCAAGGTAGAAATTGCCTTTATGCTCGACAAGTGGTGTATGAGCAATTCTAGTTCCCCATTGTCTAGGCTCGGGGACAAAATCTGCTACCTTGTTTTCTCTTCCTCTTTGACGATTAACAGAATTGGCGTATACCCAATTGGCAAACCCATTCACTCTACTAACTTTCACAACTTTATCCCAGAAAGGATTCCCAGTTTTCCGCATCTTCGGGACCGTTCTGGTCTTAACTGTAACGGGAGTAGCCCCTTTTTGCTTTCTCAGGGCATCAATAAGTTGCCGTCTCGTCATTGTTGGGAGCTTGATAACTCTTTGTGATTGAGAAGTTTGTGTTTTAGCCATGATTTTGTTTTCCTTTCTACATTGTAGTGAAAGCAGAACAGATTTCAGGTGTCCATTGTATTTTAGTCCGTGAATTGAGATATTTACAGTTTTTTTCGGGGAAAAAATAGAAATTAGTCAATTAAACACATGCAGATAAACCACCATACAACCAGAATAAGAACAATAAATCCTACAAGAAGTAAAGGTAAAAAAGCAATAAAAAGGCTACAAGTCAAAACTCCACTTAATTTCAAGATAGGCAGTACAATAGCTATAACTGCCCATAAGAACCAAGGAGAAGGAGGTAACGTTAAAGTGACTCTCATTTTACTCTCATTTAAGCTAGTAATTCTCTAACTTCTTTTTCTAGTTTTTTATGCAAAATTAATACATCACACAAAGCTCTCATTTTAGCAACAGTTTCTTCGTCTAGTTCTATTTCAGTTTTATCTTTTACAGTTTCACTGTCTGTTCTACCTAAATCCTCAGTAACATAACAACATTCACTATTTATAACCAACTTAAGTTCAGGAACATATAATTCTTCTATTGCATGTCCACCACCATGTGCAAAATCCATAATACCTTCGCATACTTCAATTTTATATCTTAATGCTTTCATAAATTATTCTTCTTTCTCTTCCAATTTTATATCTTCATGTGGCCAAATTGTGATAGACACAAAGTTTTGAAACGTCAACCTAATTAAACCGTCTCCTTCATTTGCTATAATTTCAGCATTCCTAATAACTGCTCCCCGGAAATCAAAATCACTCAGAGAAATTATTACCCCATCTGGGGAGAGATCATACGGGCCTTTCCCAATACAATCATCTTGCTGATAGTCGCCATAAGATAATGAACGAACATAAATCTTACCCACAAAATGATCTCTGATTAATTGGATAGGTGTCATAGTTATTCTCTACCTTTTTAATTTGTAGCTTTCATCCCTTGTCGTAGTCTTATAGTCCCACAAGTAGGGCATACAAAAAGTTCTATATTAAAATTCAAGTAAGGTGGAAATAATCCTGGTACTGCTTCTATTACTTTTACACCAAAAGCCAACCAATACTCATCTCTTTTTACTTCATGTAGTTTAAAAAAACGATGTACATTCGATGACTCAAAACCACAAGCTGCACATTTTACAATCTCTTCTTCTGATGTCATTTTAGTCTCTACTTTTTTAGTTTGTAGCTTTTATACCCTTTAGAATTATTAAAACACTAGCAGTAATAGTAAAAGATATTGTTAATATTATGAATGACCAAGTAATTCCAAGAAGGATTTTCTCACGCATATTGCAACATCCACTTACTACATCACCAGAAAGCCCGCTTGCTATACAAAGACAACTAAGTGATAAAAATACTAGTATTATTTCAAGCATCTTCCTTATCCTCCGTCCTCGTTTGTCAGGTAGACAAAGTACTTTACTCTGATGACAGGTGCTTCTTTATCATCCGACAGAGGCCAACCGTACTCAAGAACTCCAAAACGATCATCATTTTTTAATGCAGTATTAAGAGCTTCTAAAAATGAATCCATATCATCTACGCTTACACTTTTCCCTGCTACTTTATTTGTCCCCAGGAAACAGTATATAGCATCAGTAATAAGGCTACTCATTTTTGCACCACCAGAATATTGGTGCAAAAGTGAATCATGAATATTATCGCAGGCTTGTCTAATCATTTCTTTCATCTTACTTCTTCATTAACTCCATAATGGCTCTTACAAGAGGAATACTCAACTTTTCTATCTTATACGGGTCGAATAGACCATCTTTATTTTTCGGGGCAAAAGATATACAACTATCACTTTTCCAGAATCCACAGGTGATTAACGGAGATTTATCTTCATCCTGGAAATGGTAAGGAAGCTCTGCCACCATATCAGGTGGAGAATCTTCATTGAATTTACGGGTATTCTCGATCTGTTCTTGTCGATACTCTTCTCCAGCTTTTCTGATTCCTTCCATCCAATCAGTTGTTTCACTCATCTTATTTCTCCCTTCAATTTTCTCGGAGAAAAAATGCAAAAACAGGTGAGAATACCCTGTGCCGGATTCGAACCGAAGCGTTTTCTTGATTGAAGGTCAAGCGAGTTAGGCCGCTACTCTAACAGGGCTTACGTTGTTTATTCTACTCTTAAATTAGAGTCCCAGTAAACTGTAAAAGTCTCTACCTGGTTCTCTAATTCTCGTTCCCATCTTATTATTTCTTTTATATCCCAAAGTGTTTCATTGCAGGTGTTACATGCTTCTAACCTTGCATTTTTAACAACAAACGGGACTCCTCCCATTACTGTTGCATATTCAGCTACAACAGTAGTTACGATCATACCATCATTACAAGATGGACATTTCATCATAAATCTTCCTTCTTTTTTCGATGGTGCCCTTTCTTCTTACTTTTTATAATTATTTCTAGAATCTCACCAAGAATAAAAGCAACTCCTAAAAAGAGCCACCCATAAACCTCTTCGAAAATGACTCCTATGCAGATAGCTATAATAATTATTCCCAGAAACATTTTTCTTACCTCTCAAACATCTTCTATCTACTACATCATACAGCCAAGAGATCAGGTGGTCTCCTGGGCCGCTGCATTCTCTTCTATTCCTTCTGGATCTAATCCAACATCCGTGCAAAAAGCTGCCAAATATTCTTTCTTTGCAGACATAAAAGAGATTTCATAGACTCCAACCATCTCATATTGAGACTCATTTAACAAGTGAACAACTTTTCCGTCTTTCTTAATCTCAGTAACATAAAATTCTCTTTTCTTACCAAACCCAAGAAATGTTTCTGGATCCTCTTCAACCCAACCTTTAAAATTAAATGGGACTTCCATAGAAGCAAGGCCCAATGGTGTTTGCATATGTATAGTATCTTTTTCCCCATTCAAATTAGTTTCTATCTTGAGAGGAACAACATCAACGGATGTATGGAATCCCATTGTTTTACTCCGGTTTACAGGGGCAATCTGGAGAAGTCAAATACTTGTACAACGCTAAAGTAGATTGGACATCAATAGTCCAACCACAAGTAACACATTGAAACTGTACAATTTGCCCTTCTTTATTACGAGGACCATAAACAGTATCCCCGTTTTTCTCAAGATGAGTAATAGGATTGTAAAGGAATACCTCACTCATAACCTCTTCAAGACAATTATTACCACAGTAAGGACATTCAAACATTTCTTTTATTTCTGGCATGTTTATTTCCCTTGAGATTCTACCCAACTAACAGCATTAGATATAATATTTGTGACAGATTCTTCTCCACAATTTTCAAGTAGAAACTTTATTTGAGCTTCTAACCCCCCATTATTAACATTGCTACCAATATGAGATGCCACATCATGAACTTCATCATCCAAAACATCAGATTCGATACCTTTCTCTTCACATAACTTGAGAAATTTTTCTTCCGCGGCCATGTTTATTTCCTTTATTTTTCCGAAAAAATCTAAATTGGCCTGGTTGGACTCGAACCAACAACAACACCCTTATAAGGGGTGCCCTCTAACCAATTGAGGTACAGGCCAACAAAACAGGTGTTTAATGTAAGGGGAACGGAGAGACAACAATCTCTGGTTCAAGATAAACGGGTCTAGGCTTACCAGATTTCGGGTCCACCATCATCAACCACGTTGCCGATAGACCAGAAGGCATAAACAATGCATTAGGATCGGGCTGTGGAAGTGCCATATGCACACCGGAGACAATCCGCCTGGACCTCTGGGGATTCGTATATTGGACTGAATACGGCAAACCGAAACCAATGCATTTCCCAATGAATACCAACTTGCCCTGCATTTTATTCACAATGTAAGCGTAACAAACAAGATTTTCTTGATCTCGAAGCTCGAAAATCATCTTCGCCAACTTCCTTTCCTGGAAATTGACAATGGCGGGCATACCAATTTGAGCTTCGGCTTCTTTCATTAACTCTTGAGTGGCTTCGGCTTGCTTCGTATCTGCTGTATCTGTTTCGCCGCAACCAACCACCCATACCATTGACACCATAACAGCCATTAAAATTGAAATTCTCATTGTTTACTCCCATCTTCTTGAAGTAGGTTGAGGATACTTGATCCTCTTAAGGAATACCCGCAATTCGGGCGTCAATAGACTTTCATCATAGTCAGCGAACGAATGTCGGATCGTACTAGCAATGGCTTCTTTCTCTTCTGTGGTATCTGCTCGCATGTATTCAAGCCGCAATTTTAAAAGTTCTTGCTCCTTTCCTTCGTTATAGCTTCTAGTTGATTTAAAGACTTCTCTACGAACAGCTTCTCTCTTCGGACCGAAGAAACCATACCACTTGATTCCTAGCCATTCTAGACCAAATGCCAGTGATAAAAGAATTGCCAACACAAAAATTATTACAAACGCCATTCCAATTACTTTCATCTTTCTCTTCCTTAATTAAGACATCAATTTTCGGGAAATAAATCACAATCAACTATTCTACTGTTTTATCACCCATAGCAAAGAATGAATAAATACATCCTAATACTACCCATTTTTCAAATTCTGGAAGACCTATATGATTACATATAATAAAACAAGGAAGCAATAAACACATAGTTTTTAAAGAAAACAATATAATATTTTTTGTGTTCTGAGTCATGTTATTTCTGCTTCCTTTGCTGCTCTAACAGCATAAGGTAGATGTTTAGCACAACAACGTGAATCCAACCTAGACATCTTTGGTTTACCATCGCCAGTAAATACCATAAAAACAGGTCTAGACTTACATCTCTGCTTGCGACCCTGTACATGGCAATTCACTTTGAATAGTTTCTGTGATTCAGGCGTGATCGGTTGAACGTTAATCATTTATTTTGGAGCCTCTTCTTTCAACGCCAAAGATGCCGCTAACGCATCAGTTCTCCCCAACCTAATTGTAGAAGAACGAACTTTATCATCACCCAAGTTGTCTACAATCGTTACTTCGACCTGCCAGGTGGATTCGCCGCCATTTTTAATTTCAAGAGTTTTGTTTCCAATAACCAGTTTCATCTTATGTCTCCTATAAAAGTTGTCTCGTTACAAGAGACAACAAAGGATATGGATAACAGGTGTCATTCTTCTTTTTTCTTGTCGCCAAAAAATGATCCATATTTACCATCAAATCTTTTAATATTACCAATATTAGCCCATAGAGACGCAACAAGACCACATGGACCTAATATAAACATAAAAAACATAAGAATATAATCTTTAAAATCGAATGGAACTTTAGGAAATAGACGTGCCATTACGATATAGTAGAAATAGGCTCCAGCAAATCCAAGCAAGAGCCATCCAGAGATAAACAATACTACAGTCATCTTATTTTCCCAAAATTCCCAGTAACAGCAATAGCAAGAAAAACAGCTATAAACCCAATAGGGCCTAGAAGAAAGAGCAACGAAGAAATAGAATAGTCTACACGATTAATCTTATCTTGAAAAACTCTCTTCGAAACTCTGATAAATAACCAGGCTCCAAAAAATCCAGCAAGTAGCCATCCAATTATCAGTGTATTCATTCTTTCTGTGCTTTCTTAATAATTCGACAATGAAGCCCGTGAACAAGGCTTGCTCCAGAACAGAAAAAAGCACAAGCACAAGCGAGTAAGCTTCCTTTATAGGGATCTATCATCATAGCGTAGTACCCATTAAAAACTCCAACTAGAGCCCAAATAAAAGAAGCTATCAAACAAACTACCCAGTATTTCATTTTATTTCTCCAGAAAAGAGGTTAGAGAGGACGGCAGCTATTAACTACCGCCCTCTCCTTCTTCTTTTCCCTCCATCAAGCAGAAGCAGTTTCAACTTGCTCTGCAGGTGCGGCAGGAGCCTCTCCCTTCGGCTTGTTCTTCGTCCCAGCCTTGCGACCGCGTTTGCTAGGGATAGTCAGAACCATGTTCACACCTTCATCGTCGATCTCGACCTTCCACTTCATGTTGCGGTAGCGGTCCAGAACGTTCTCACGGACCTTGATAGAAGGCTGTCCGACGACCTTAGCAATGTCCTTGAGCTTGAAATGGAAAGCCTTTTCGAGAGGATCAATAGCGATTTTCTCGCTAATAACCGTATCCACATGGTCTTCCATAGCATCGGCCAACTTAGCCTCAGCCTCCGTCAACTTGTTCAACTCGTAGGGATTCAGGGCCATTCTTTTTCTCCTTATATAAGACTCGTTATCCCGTAACTAGCCACAAGGAACATGACAACAAAAATCAGGTGCTATCAATATTGACGACCATACCCAACGAGATACCAAAAAGTGCTCCTGCAAGTCCAAGAGGAACCTTGCCTATCATACCAGAGTGGAAGGCTATGATTCCTATAAGAAAAATTAAAGAGCTTAATAGTAGTATTTTTTTACTTTTCATTTATATTCGCTTTTATATTTATCGTCAGGTAAATCCACAATACCTTCAACAACCCATCTTTTAGCTATTTCAAGAGCTTTTTTCCTTGGACGAAAATGTGCTCCTAAGAAAAGATCGCCTAGCCAACGATACTTAGTAAGTTTGTTAGAGTTTTCATTTATTCTAATGCCCCAAGTCTTAGCTTTCCCATTTTTACAAGTATGTGCATTAGGATAGACTTCTGCTATTTTGCCTGCTTCGTCGGCAACAGCATAGAAATGAGAATCAATACCACAAAAATTCTTACTTTCCATAACGCTGATAGGAACACCATCAACAACTTCTGTTACATCCTCTAAAAGAGATAACAAGTCTTCTTTTTTCTCTATTTTCACAGATATTCTTTTCATACTTGCTCTCAGAGAAGTAATCTCTGTTGCAAGTTTTTTACAAGACTTCCACTTCCGGACAATCATTTCCTGTTCTTTAGTTATCATACTATAATACCTTGCTTGCAACATTATTCAGGTGCATTTTTTTGTCCTATGAATGGAGCTTCAACATCGCAAGCTCGGATCACCCAACATACAAGAGCAAGGGGAATAACAACTGCTGATAAAATCATACCACAGGCAGCATCACCATACCAAGGAATATCTTTTCCAAAAAAGCTATAAAGAGCATAATCAAAACAGACTGCACCTAGAGTCAAACTAATAATCAGAATAATAATGATACATCCACAACCACCACCAACAGTAGCAAACATAGTCTTGTTACCCATCTTTTTTCTCCAATTTTGATAGTTTTCATTTTATTTTTTCCAATACTTTAAATCTTTAGAAAAGTCATAAGGAGTATATTCCTTGGAATACCTGCACGTTTCAAGATGACTTGCGTAATTTATGTGATTCAACACACATATAACAGCATTATAGATAAACCTTACTACAAACATTCCTCTATCTCCGACCAGCCCACATGTTCACATAAATAGTTTTTTCCATCCAATCCAACTACATCACCTACAGAGGTTGAACGAACTTTGTCTATTTCAGGTGTAACCCAAACAACTCCTATATTTTCTGTCCAATCAGAATCAATATGATTAGTCAACTGAAAAACAAAAACTAAAGCTTCATCTCTAGTCTTGTCTTTAACGTCAACTTTGGCAACATGTATGAAATCATCAGGCCAATTTGGAGTCGGTCTTACTATTGAAAAATCAAAATTAGGATTCTTTGCATGATATACAGAAGCAATCATCTTTCTACTCCAAAAATCCTTTTGCTTCTTCTCTCGGGTCCTGCGACCATGCACGATCTTCTTCTAACAGTTCAGATATAGAAAGATCGGGAACTTTGCCACTCTGTAGTTGTTTCAAGTACCTGTCATATAAGACAATATAGACAGCAGCCGACAAGTTTACACAATGTCTTGTGGGAATTACAACAAATTTATGACAAAGTAGCAGGTGTTTTCTTTCTAATCTCCCATCTTCTGGACCAAAAACGTATAGTCATTATCTGGATGTTCAAAATTTGGTAATGACTCTGAACCAGGACGAAGTTCTATAGCAACAGGTGTTACTCCCCTTTTGAATTGATCGAAAAAGTAATCATGTTGTCTTACCTCTACCTTCTTGTATCCACGCATACGCTCTTCACGTGGAAGTCTATACTTCTTCTTGTCTCCAACGAGTGATACTCTATTACCAGAAAACCAGACTTGTTTGAATCCAAAACATGAAGCTGCTCGTACAACGGCAGCAACATTGTGAGGATATTTGGGATTTACAAGTGCAATAGATGGAGGAATCCCATGTTGTACTTGTTTCCCAAAAGTCGCAGTTTCTATATTTTTATCCATTATTCAATAGTTAATAAGTATTGGTGCGGCCAGGCTTTTTGACGCTAACCAACGTATCCCGGCAGAGGCATTCGCTTAAGAATACAAGTTCATCGCAGTAATCAACCACTTGCCGCTCCATATTATAGGTCACGACTCGAACTTGTACGGGTTAATACTCTCAGGCATCATCGCTTCATAGCCTTTCGGCTCCACTCCACCCGCACACCAATTTCATCCTTTAATGGCATCACAAATTATAGTGACAATACCCAAGACAACAAACATTCCCACAAGTAAAGCTGCAAACCAAACAAATGTTTTATCTTTGCTATCCATTGGCATGATTCTTATCCTCTTTTACAGGTGGTTTCGCATCAGGATATTTCTTCATAAGTTTTTGTAGTATAACAGCTTCTTCTTCTCTGGTTTTTTTATCTCGTTCGTTCCTAAGTTTCTTAATCCAACCTTGGAATTTTCTCTTAGTAAAGTTCAATTCCAGGTCAATAGGAATAGCAATAGGATAGCTTACAGTGCGATAGTCATACCGGTTATTTCCAATTGAATAATCAACTCCAATATTCATCCCATAAAATTCTGAATCACTCCCTTTATAAAGCCAAACATTACGCATATGTATACTACCAACGCCTCTATGATAAGCAATATTTGCATCACCATCTTCATCTCTTTCATGTTCAATTATAACACAATCCTTATCGTACTGAATATGATCTTGAATAGCTTTCCATGCAGGGCTAAGAAAACGAAAATAATCTTTTGTAGCCTCTTCAACAGCGTATGCAAACTTCAAATGTTCTACAATATTTTTACCCTGCAATTGTTTACGTTTTTCTGCACAGAATTTCTTAAAACGTTCTTCTCCTGCTTTTCTCTCTACTTCGTGTTCTTTGTTTATTTTACTTTTTGCCATTATTCATATTCCCAAAAATCATGAGGATTAGGTTGTGCAGGATCAAGTTGTTTTTCAAATCCTTTTATCCCTTCCCAAGCTGTATCAGCATAAGAATAAATAAGTTCTAGTCTATCTATAACACCTTCTTTCCTAATAGGTGGTATTGAACCCCCTTGTCGGTTCGCGTGCTCGTGATTCACCATAGCTATAGCTAACCAATTCGCTACGAATTGTGCTTTGAATGTTTTTTCATCCATTTTCTTTTATCCTAATAAATATCTTTCCAATCATTCCCGTCAACTTCAACACTTAAATTCATCGCTTCTTCTTTAATTGCATCATTGTCAGCGGCATTATCCCAATCAAGAATGGTTACACAAGTATTAGACGGGAGATTCTTGACATAGACACAATCAACAACGCCACCTTGAACTTCTACAATAATTCTTGGAATATCATTATCTTCTTTATTATCCATATCTTTCACCTTGAAATGATCAGTTTTCAGGTGTTTAATTCAGTTTCAAGAAACGAATACACTTTCTTGCCAGCAACATGATGCCTGTCACAGCCAAAATAGGTATTATCGTAGGCCATAAAATACAAGTAATGATGTAAAAGTGTTTATTTCTTTCACAATTACAAGTAAGAACATATTTAACACATATACCAATTATGTAGTAAAAAACGACTATAGCCGTTGTTATGCAAATAAAGCGAACTTCTGGCAAAGTAAGTAGGTTCACTCTCACTCCTATTATTACTTAAAAAGACAGATATTTCCAATTTATTCTGGAAAAAAGTTAATTCTCCCTTTTAGAATAGAATTGTTCTGCATTTTCCCAAACTAACACTGTTCTATGAGGCGACCATATCCCCTCATCTTCATATTCATCGTCACAAGGTACGCCAGTCACAAACTGGTCAAAACAACAAGGAATTGCTACAACAAACAGGTGTTTCGGCTTACCTACAGAGATAATTGCACTCTCTAAAGACGCATGTGAATGTACAGCAACAATTACAACTTTTTCATGTGTAAAGAAATCAATATCTTCTATTCTTTTCTTCCTAAGAAACAATCTATCAACGCCATATTCTTTTACTCTCATATTAGGATCAACACTATAGACCATCCATTTACTTCTGTAAGCGAATACAGCACCAGTTCTCGGGGTGTGTCCATCTCCTACACAAACACAAGTTACATCTGGATCATCAAATCTAAAATCACATCTGGATCTGACTGCTTCATAAGCAGCAAATGATTCTGTAATCTCTTTTGCATTAGGAAAGAGTTTAAGTGATAAGAGTTTAGGAGAACAAGAACATTTCAAAAACTCATCCATGTATCTGCATCTAGCTTTTTCAACTTCTACATCAATCACTATTACATATCCTAACCGAACCTACTCAGTTCATCAAGAATCTCATCAATTTCTTGTGAGACTTTATTAAATTTAATACATATAAGTATTTTATCATGTTCAGCAGCAAGGTCATATCTAACAACTCCCTGCTTTTCTAAAGTGATAAGGGCATCAATAAATGGTTGTAATGTAGGTTTTTTAGACATCGTTATATTTTTCTGCCAAAAAATTAAAGAATACAGGTGAGACTTTATTGGAACTGTAACTAAGTATCCTATTACTTAGCAAGTTCCTTTAGACAATGATAAGTAGGAGAAACAGCACATATAGCGTATGAGATAGCAAAACAAATTGTAATAAAACCTGTAAGAGAAGTTATTGCTACAGTTGTAATTCCCCCTGCAAACCAGGCTACAGGTTCATCACAATCATCGAGTGCTGCTCGCTTAAAACATTTCTTCATTACAAGTATACCAGCAACAATCACAATCAGACCTAACAACCCATACCCAATAGCACCCAAAACCTGCATCATCTGGTACTCTCTAACAACTTTTTCGGCCAACGGGGTAAAAGTAGACAACGCTTCACTAGCTTTCTCAGACAACTTGTCTACGACTTGATTTACCTCATCTGCTGCACTCATGACATCTCCTTTTCTATACTAGTTCATCCAACACTATATTTCTTTACGATGATACCTTGCTGGTTGATAATATCAACTTGATTGGCACCAGTAGGACGGATACGTTCTTCGTACCTCTTTTCAACCTTGTCTTTGGCCTCTTTCAGCGTGTCAGCTTCATCTATCAAGAGCGTTTCATTATCGAATGTGTCCCAGTGATAGATTCCAAATTCCTTCTTGTGTGTTATCATCTAATTATCCTTCCTATCTGCATCATGATGCTTACCTAACAAGTAATCATCATTCTTGCGTTTCAAAACAACTCTACCAATTTTTGGGTCTCTTCTTTCTTCTACAGGTCTAATAACTACGCCTTCTCTGATATGATCTCCACCAATAGTTGTTTTACCTGCACATGCAGTGGACATCGCTTCAAGAGAGAATGGACCACGATAGATAACAGGTGCTATGGGAACCTTAAAACGGTCACAAATATCTCTGAACTGGTCAAACGAAAACCAAATACCATCTATATATATATCAAAAGCCATGAAAGCAAGAGATTTCGGAAGACCATAACGAAGTTTTTGAACTCTACCATAAGTTTCACCGAACAAGATAGCAATATTATGTGTTACAGATAAATCTGCTAACAGATTTTTGACTGTATCTTGAATAAGCGGAGACCAGTAAAAGTTATCTCTCATCAATTCGTCTGTTTCAGGTTTCTTGCGTGCATGATTATGAGAACCAGCAAACCACTCACCTTCAATGATACCAATACGGACATTAGTTCCATCGACTTTTTCTGTCGCAATTACTTCTTCCCCTTCCTTAAATATATCAGGGAAGTTCTGTAAATTCTCAATATCTACATATCTAATAAACGTAGAAGGAGCCCCACCCAGAATATCACCAGCCTTACCCAAAACAGGCGGCTCATATTTTGTAGCTTCATAGAAGTCGGCTACATCCTTGCCAACATCCCAAGACTCATCAGGAGAAGCTATAACAAGACCAAAAGAAGGTTCTCCACGCAGTCTGGCTTGCCGTATACGCATCCCCTCCGGCTTCTCTGAGCAGTAATTAGAAACCCCAAAGGCGTCTGTGAACCTTTTAGGGAGAAGCGTATCTGGAGGGAAATAGATTACTTTTTGACCTTTTGTGAAAGTATCTTTCCTGATAACGCATTGCCAGCCCTTAATTCTGCAAAGCTCTAAATTATCAGAATTATCGTGTGGCAGGATTTCTTTGATTTGACATACTTCTATAACTAGACTTGACATTATGTTATCCTAAAATTAGTACCATTTCTATTTGATCAATATATTTTTCTGCTAAATCCATAGGAAAGTCAATTCCTAATTTCTCAACATCTCTTAACATAGATACGTATACATCTTTGTGCTTTTCATCTATTTTCTTCAAATCAGTTAATGACTCTTGTAATCTTTCTACGATAGGTTCAGGTGTTAAAAGTTTACTGAAAAATTTTCTTCGATTAACTAATGACATACACAAATGATAAAGCCAATTTTTTCTATCATTTATTAAACCGCACATATCAACAGTAACTTTATGTCCATAAAATTCATCTAATTCAGGAATATCTTTATCCTCATCATAAGACGCGGGGAAAGATTCATCTGGAACTCTAAATGATTTTATATAATTAGTCATCATATCGTACAGTTGTAAATTTGTAATAAACTCATCATTTTCATCTTGACCACTTCGACCAGCCTCTCTAATTATCATAACAGGTTTACCATCGAACCATACACTTGAAATCTCAAAACAACGATAACCATCCATATAAGGATCAATATGTTTTTTAACAACAATTCGCCCAGCATCTTCAATAGCACTGTCATCTATATCATAACTCAAATTATCTATATGTTTTTCTAATAGACAGTAAAAATCTGACTCTTCAGATACTACAGGCGAATTATACAAATCTTTAGCTTTCATATCGAAAAACCTTTACTATTTAAAATAACTCGCAAAATGCGAAGCATCGCAGCCCACGCTCTTAAATCTTCCTGAACTTCTGTATTAGGTATTTCTTGTAATTTAACAATTGTTTTTGAGTTGATATTGGAGTCGTACTTATCAAACCAATTAGCTAGTAATTCCAACTTATTAGGATCAGGAAGTCCTCTAAGTAGTTTTAAAAAGACTTCCTGCATATCTTTTTTGTTACTCATTTTTTACCAATCAGAAATAAGTTCTGCACCAGCATCAGCATAAAAACGGAACATCTTAACTAAATCTTTATATTCGTCAGCATATTCTCCTGTAAACTCATCATTACCATCATCTTGATATTTTTCTAATGCATCAGCCATCTTACAAACAGTAGAATTAAAGATACGTTCTGCATACAAAGATGTACCAGTTACACGCCTTACAAAAGTATCATATAATTTCCCGCTAAAACTTCCACACATATATGAAGCAATAACATCTTCTCCTGAATCAAAACAATCATCTTCTAACTCAAACCAGTCTTTTGAACCACGTTTTACCCAAGTATTGTCAAGACCCATTTATTTTCTCCATTTTGTCTTAACTTTGCATTTATATCTTCTCGAAAAAACTAACATCCCACACAGTATATGGTTCCCACGAGTCATTTTGTACAATTTCAACAGACTCTTGATTTCCATGCATAAAGGAATCACTAGTAGCTACATACTTCCCACCAATAGTTAGATCAAACCAATCCTTGCTCTTGAAAATACATTTTAGATTATCCCCCGCTTTGAATGTTGACATATTTATATTCTCTATTTGTCTCATCTTAGCATCTCTATCTTCATTGAACATAGAACTACTGCATCCACAACCGAACATAGGATATCTCGAATCCTTTTCCTTCTCTATAATAAAATCATACAAAGAACAGGTGTTATCGTCTGTCAAACGTTCACATTGTTTTTTATCTGGGTCCCATTCTCCATAGGAGCAATTACCTCGTTTACAACAGAAACCACATTGGACGCAAGGATTAGTAACAAACATTATTCATCTTCTATAATGTCAACAAGTCTATACAGGTCAAGCCATTCTTTATCACAAGTAAGGCAAATGACTCTTTGTGTACATCCATTTCCATCTAGATCAACAGATCCATAAGCTTCTATGTCTTTACTGTTACAATAAGGACAATGCCCGCCTTTACCGTCTACGTATTTCTTTTTTGTTTCTTCTGATAGCATTATTTTCCCTTTTCATCTTCTATATCAACAATACTATATATTTCGTTCCAAGTTTTATTACATTTAGAACATCCCTTCCAGAAGCAGACTCTATCTAAACTATCTGGATACCAAGATTCTGCTTCAACTGACTTTTTCCCGCAATAAGGACAACATTCACCACGTTTCTTGATATATGCTTTCTTCTGTTCTTTTGATAGCATTATTTTTCTCCGCAAAATTTTATGTAGTTGGTGGTGGGCCAAGAAGAAGAAAAAGATCATCAACCCAGCGGCCATTAAGACATATGCTAGAATTTATTCGGTCTAATAGAGTTCTGCCATCCATGATAGCTTTTGCTACCATATCTCTAGCCAATTTATTACTGGTTAAAATGATCCTATCATCTGAAGCTATAAGAACAATAGTCCCATTGTCACATATATCTTTAATCTCTAAAGGATAGGTAGTAGGGATCCCGTCATAACGAGTTATTCTGTCGTGCTCATATTCATATAAGAAATTATTTTTTGGGAAAGTTATAGTAAACATTTTTTCTTCGCAAAAAATTAATGTTCCATCAAATTACCAAATAGCGATAGTTGCAAAGACGATAAACCAAAACATTTTACGTTTGTGAGACATCATTTTATCTTTACCAGTTTACATGGGATAATCTCTAAATCACATTTCGGGAAAAAACCATTAAAAAATGGAACTTCAGATCCTGGACCTACTATAGGTTTTCCATTATACTTAGTAAAAAATCCCTTTGCAGTTCCTTCATCATAGACAGCAGGTGTGGCTTTAAATCTTGCCCGATTAAAGTAAAGACCTGTTGTCTTGTCTCTCAAAATGTAAACAATAATTTTCTTCATCATTTACCTTAATGGAGCCGGGCACATCGAAGTGCCGTCCCGTGTCTACTCTTGGGCTACCAGTGGGCTTTGGCTTGGGCTTTTTCCCACTTTGAGCTACCACGCTCAGGTAACTTGCTATACAGACCGGTCGAATCCTGTCGGCCCCGGTTATTCTAATTCCTTAATTTTCTCCTCTAACTTCTTTATTATTTCCTTACATACTTGTACCTTATGCCTGTTCCAAACTTCACTGTCTAAACCTGATACCTTGGGCAATTCTCGAAGTGACTGGAACATTTCTGAAAATACCTGATCATGCCGTACCCTTATTAAAAAATCATTTACCGGCTTATTTCTATCTCCACACCAATCATCAGCGTGAGCAGTTGCCCAGTGTCCATCTTTAGGAGCATGATAACAGCATTTCCCATTAGAATCACTACCATCTATATTCCTATGCCACCAATCACAGTCTAGACAAAATTGTTTTTCATCGCTCATTTTATTCTTCTCCATCTAGCATAAAGAAATCTGGATCACTTCCTTGAGCAATAAGTAGCTTTTTCATCTTTTCTTCATAAACTTCTTCCTTACTTACAACTTTAATCTTTCCAGAACACTCTCCATCCATTATATCATAACATGTATCTTCTAAAGAATTAAAATCATATGGTTTTTCACTCAATACTTCAATAGAAATAACTGTTCTATAAAATTTCTTTTTCTTTTCAATTTGACGTAATGCTTTAATCCTCGTAATCCCGATGATTGCAAGTTCTTTAGCAGCCTCAAACCGAGTTGTATAAAATATAATTTCAAGATAACCTCTATATAGCATGCTAATAGCAGAACGTTTCCCCATCCTGTCATAAAAAGCTACCCATTTACCTCTATCCCGACCTTCATTGTACTTAATAACATCTCCAACATAAACATGTTCACCATGTAACAAGTAGAATACCTTATATAGAATTCCACTTGCATGGTTCTCTCTTTTAAACTTAAATCTCTTTTTATAGCTCATTGTGTTGCTTTCACAATTTCATCTAGTAAACCAATAAAAAATATAGTTCCAAGGTAAGCTCCTATAATTACTGCAAGTAAAGAACTTATCATACATATTCCCATAAATATGTTTGATATTCGCCTATCATCAAACTCTAAATCATGTGCAATGGAACCACATGCACATCCAGCAAAGAGAAAGACAAATGTCATTATGAATAAAAAGGTATTCATCTTAAAACTCTGCCAAAATAGCTTTTCTTACAGAATCTACAGGAAACTTAATACCTACACCATCACGACAACGTATAACAGAAATCGGATACCTATGTCGTCTATGAACCCATCCAGTAATCTTATACTCTATCCCTCTACACCGAAAAGTCGAACCTAAACGAGTTGCATCAATCCCATTACTAGGAGCAAACAACTTGAAATCTCTCTCTTCTTTAGTCAATATCTGTCCAGAACTATCTCTAACAGAAGCCGTAAGTTTAAAAGAGAACTCTGTACTACTATACCTACCATTGTCTGTAGAGAAAACAATGTCAAAATCTTTCTCTACGTACGCTAAAGCTTCTTTGACCCCTTTTTTGATAATACGGCATGAATCACGATCAATTACTTTGATTTCCACTTGACTTCTCCCTATACCTGACTACTTATATATCACAAGTTAGATTTTCAAGAAATCAGGTGTAAGTTTATCCGCCTTCTTCTGGTCCAGTATATGTAATAACTACAGTCATTGTACCTTCAAACTCGCCAGGGATATCCTGCATAGCAATGTTAAAATGAGGATTAAATGCTTCTGATACATCTCGATCTACATCGGACAAAGCTTCAAACCCGTTATATTTTTTACTAAATATTTCTTTCAGCATTTTTATTACTTCCTTAATTGTCCAAGTTCTTTTACAGCTACTTTAAGTTTCTCACGTGCCTCTTCCACCTTCGTTTTAGCATTACTGAGTCTCCCCTGTTCAGACTCAGGCAACTTACATGTGTCTACACGTTTACATTGGTGACATTGCTTTGTAAAACGTAATGCAGACCAACATTGCCCAAGTTGACTACTTCTAATAACAGTATGCTTCATATTATTCGCCTAATGAAATCTTTAGTTTACCTACCCATTGACTATTCTTGGGAACTTCTTTCTCTCTCTTGATAGCTTTATCGTAAAGAGGAATCCATTTCCTGGGTATACGTCTAAAACTTGCAACTTCTGCCCAACCATTATCTTTTATCATCATAAAAACGATATATCTATATTTTCCTTTTCTTATTTCTCTTTTGTCAAAATACAAATATAGACCTAAAGAACCCCGCCATGCTCCATAACGGCATTTTCCATCTTGCCAATAAGTGTAATAGAAAACACTTACAGGAAAATGTTTATTAACATAAGAGAAAACATCATCAGCCATACCTTTCACAACAACAGGTTCTTGATCTTTTTTGTAAACAAAATAGACAGCATACGGTTGAGCTTTACCAAACATTCCTCTGTTGGTATTATCAAAATCACTTAAATAGATTTCTTTTATCTTTTTCACTTTAATTTTTCTCTAAAAAGTTGGAGCAAGCGGAGGCGTTAAGGTTATTAAGTTGCCTCTCATCCTTGCTCCAGTAGCCACAGCCAACTAGGAACGACAATGGCAAATACACGGGACTAATCACTACTCATGCATCATATTATACCCAAAAACAGGTGTAATGTTCATAGAATTTTAAGAATTTTCTTCGGTTTCGGCTTTAGTTGTATCTTCTTCTTTCACTCCCACCATCTTGACAGCTATCCACGCAGCTTCAGATACAGCCTCAAGTAAACTTTTAGAGATTGCAAAAGAAAGAAGGCTACCATCTTCAACGTTCTCAACTTGAACTTGCCATCCAAGATCTTTACTAGTAAGAATTTTCATAACAGGAGTCCATGCATCTTTATCCTTTGGCCTTATCCTATCCATTATCATAAGCATAGCTTCTGGATCAGAAAGAAAATCAGGTAATTTGCAAGCTATACTAGTACCATTGATTTCTCCCGATTTCAACCAATTATGATGAAAAGTGCCATTAAATATATCTTCAATCAAGTTACAAGACATGCCATCTTCGCTAGGAGAATAATATAAATCACCATTGTCTCGAACTAGTTCAAAACCCATTACATCTTCAGCTACAGCAAAATTCTTTTCAAGATCACTCATCACAACCCAACTAGCATGTAAACTGTCAGTATCCATAATTTTTCCCAATAGAAAAATAAAGAGTTGTTCTTAGATCACTCCAAAACATTTAGCAGCAGTAAGACAACCACATGTAGCTCCAAAAGCAATACAGAAATATTTAATAAAATATCCTAACAAACTACCAATTGCCGCCCCAATATCGCCGCTTATCATCTTTTATCTCCTTATTAAAAATATTTCTTAAAGGTTTTTCAGGTGTTTCTCGATATAATATAATAGTAACTTAGTTCTTTGATAACAGAATAAGGTAAATGGTTTTTCAAGAAATAAGACCTCTTGAAAGTAAAACCTTAAAGGTAATTTCAAAACTAGTACCTGTGGGACGCAGGGATTTTAAGCCTGAGGAGATAGAAACCTCTACTTTCTTTTAAAGCAAGTTTTTGTCGTTGAGTCAGGAAGCCTTTACTTGTTAAGTAAGGGTAGTTCATCTTCAGTGTGTTTCAACCGACGCTCTACCAATGAGCTACCCATTGTCTATCCTCCTGGCTTTGCATAAGTTACTCAAGACCAGGGTGAGATTCGAACTCACGACCTGCGGTTTTGCAGACCACTGCTCTCCCGCTGAGCTACCTGGTCGCCTGTTATGCGAAAACCACCCCATGCTGTCCTGCTATGGTCAAACAAATAGAACGATTGATGTGAGAATAAACTAATTTCCCATCACAAGTAAGATCATAACGACTTGACAAATCGCTATGAGCAATTTTCCATGTTTGCCCAGCCACAGAAGCCTGGATAGGAGAATGAATAACATCCTTCTTCACTTTCTTCTTTACCTTGCCTTTGTAGTGTCCCAACTTAGCCATTTTCTTTCTCCTAATTCATAACAGCAATAACTTTTTTCCCATACCTCTCAGTTGAGGATTTATGTGGGCCTCTCGGTCCACCATTCCAGGCTCTTGCCCATATTTCAGGTGTTCCATTAGGATAATAATGCCTAACATATATCCTAAACATCTTATAAGAAGATTCTTTATCCCAAGCATCATTATGTTTGAACATCTCTTGCCGAACAATCCTATTAACATCTTTTACCATAATAGGACGGATCTGTGCAATACCCTTTGCATCTTCAGAAGCGTTGTAAGCCCTTGTGTTACCATTTGACTCTACTTGGCATACAGCGTCGAAAACCTTACGAACGCGGTCCACAGGGGCTTCTGGGAGCTTCCTGGGATGTCTTAGGATGTCTTGGGATGTTTCAGCAGGTTTCTCTTGAGTTTCAGGTATTTTGATCTCATCTTTTTTCTCTTCTATGATAAAGACTGATAAGAGGATAGACAAAACACAAACGGTACAAGCCATTAGAACCAGGATCATTTCTTTTGTATCTTTACTAATCATTTTTATTTTCCCCAAAAATTAATCTTCTTGTACAATTTTGCGTAATTCATCTTTTAAACGATTTGTAAAGTCTTCAATAACAGGAGCTATTGCAATATTCAAATCATAAAGAAATTTTTCTCGCAAATCTACACGCACTGCATTACCTTTGGGTCCATTTCCCGATACGAATGGAACTGGGAAAGTAAGATCATGACCATCATGTATTGGCGTTGAATCCAATGCAACAAATTTTTCATTAACAGTAATACGAAACTTAAGTAAACTTAATTCTTCAATAGCATTTGAAAGTTTTGAAATTCTTGACATGTTCATAGTTTTTTCCTTTACGGCTTGAGTGCAACTGTCCCAATATACTCCCAGTCTTCTTTAGGACGAGAAGCTATAGTATTATGTGGCTCAACAATTGAACTACTGGCCACAGAGTTTGCAGGTCCTTGTCCTCTATTGAATGGACTATTAGAGCCAACTTGGTGGCTCATAGCAGCTTCACCGATAATCCATTCAGACCTAATAGTAAGAAGAGAACCAGTTCCTTTAGCAAAATTGGACCCACAACCCCCAACGAGGGGGACCAATACGACACAGATCAGTAGACAACGCATGGCATATCTCCTACAGAGCTTTGAGCAAAACCATCCATGGCCTTAACATCGTCCGCAAGAGACAATTTAACACATAGAAAATCAGGTGTGAAACGCAATCAATATTCTTCTTTAGTAGGTTCTTTAACTTCCTCATCGATATTTGTTTCTGTAATAACAGCAAAAGGTTCAGGTAAGTCTTCAAGTATATCAAGATTTCTACCAACAACACGGTAACAACGAATTTCTTTCTTTTCCAGGTCAATTACATAGGCGTACACGATATCTCCATGAAAGCCGGTAGTAGGTTCATAGGCTCCTACTTGCCAATCTGCATAAGTCCCGACTACATCTCCAGGAGGATAAGTTGAACCATAAGCCTTATCTTTGTACTCATTAAACCCTAAAAGAATAAGCCAACCAGAACATTGTCCAACGTTATCTCGAATTTTTCCTTCAATTAACCATCTCAAGAAGGTTTTAAGAGATTCGGCAGTTACAGATGGATAACCATCTGAATGCCGATAGAAAAAGAGATGACCGTACTCGTCTTTGATAACAATGTTTGATCTTGTGCTCATCTGTAGCTCCTTATTCTTCTAGAAAAATCCAGGTGTAAAAGTAATGGCGGGAGCTGGATTCGAACCAGCGACCTAGTGCTTATGAAACACTTAAGCTAACCACTGCTCTACCCCGCTATGTTATATCTATTTATTTACATCTTCCCATGCTATATCTTTGTAATAAGCAGTTACAAGATATTCTTCACCTTCTTCAAGGCATTTATTTTTGGCCAAAAAATACATGAGATCGTCAAAATAAACAATATACTGTTTCTTACCTTCTTCTTCATCTTTCTCACAACTGGCAAGAAATACTTCTGGATCAGAACTGATATCTCTGTCATAAGGTTTTTTAATAGTACCGCTCCACAACCATCCATCACCACTTTGATAGGTCCCGCTAGAATCTGGACCTGGATAGATTATACAAAAGGCTGTCTCATCTTTAATTGGATCCCAGTAACCTTTACCATTATATTCAAGTCCAAACAGTTTTTTAGCTTCTGTTATAATATCCTTATTCTTAATGACTTTTAATAGAGAAATTTCCATTCAACCTATCCTTAAGACTGTCCACAAACCAAACTTTTCTTCATCCCACAAGCCAGCAGGCTCTAAAACTTCTCTTAACTTAGTTTTTACTGTTTCTACATGTTTTGAGTCTGGTATATTTGATACTGTAGTCAAACTATCACCTTCCCTCGCTTCACCAAGTTCTTCTCCAACAACTACTGGAAGATCTTCATACGTATAGTGTATTTCAAAGCCAGCTAATGTGTCTCCTGCTTCATCAAATCCATCAATAGGCAGTCTCTCTAACGAAAATACAGGTGCTCCACATTCTGGGCAGAAGTTACTATTGTGTTTATGTATACAACCATCAACGTCTTTAGTATAGTATAAATCATGACAATCTAAACGAATACCTAAAATTGTATGTGCTGTATAGGTCATTATTTTTTATCTCCTTCTATCAACCATACCAATATGGCTACCGACAGAAAAATAAATCCCGCAAAAGCCCATTGAATTCCAGGATAATTAGCTGTTCGCTTTGTACGATAATTGTGTATCATTAAAACCCAACCCAATAACCCGCAAATGAAGTATATACATAGAAAAAGAAGTTCTGCCATCTTTTATACCTCTATATTAATTTCAGTATGAACAACTTCTTCTTTGATAAGCCTACAATTTGTTACTGTTATATCATTCTCTTTGGCATATTTCTTTGCCCGAAAAAACATATCTTTCATTATTTCAGGTGTTGGTTGTGACATAAAGAATACTGCAACACTTAAATAAGCATAATGTTTATGTAATGATTCTTTCGATTTCTCAATCCAACTATCCTTACTAATACCAATAGGTTGTTTTTTTGCTTCTTTTAAACACTCTTGTTTGTAATGTTCTAATGCCTCTGTCTCTTGCTCTGTTCGAAAATGCCCTCCCAACCCATCATTAAACCAACCAGGAGTAGGCCATACACTTACATAACTGTCTGGATTATGATCATTATGATCGCCGGCACAAGCCGTCAATACATATATCGGATTGTTGAATGGGTCTACTATTCCCTTCTCTTCCAAATATTTAGAAGCTAACCGCTCTGCACTAGCAGGACAATATTCTGTAACCAAACCTGTCATTGCAGCAGCCATCTCTCTTTCAAAATTACCTGCATATTGTTCCGTGTCAACTACAAAAATGTATTTCATCTTCTATCTCCAATTATCTAAAACTTTTCTCCAGTTGGATCAACCGGGATTCAAGATTCTCAACTATCTTGAACAGTTCATCTAGCTTCTCATTGACTTCTCGTTCAGCAGCACGTTCATCGTCAAGTTCCTCAGCACTCATGTCCGCATGTTCGTGCATAATATTGTTCTATATCATAAAGACTAATGCAGAAGCAACCGCAACAAGTACTAACATAGCTAGAAAAGACAGTGTAACAGAAGAATAAAAGCGATTATCAATTCTACCTTCTTCTATTTCACATATACTTCCATTACGATTCCAGTCTCCTGTATTAAAATATTCTAACTCTTCTTCCGAGACTTTACCATCATGATCAAAGTCTCCAGGAGAGGGAGGATTTTTGATCCTTTCAATTGAATTCTCTACTTCTTCTTTAGTCCACTCTGGTGAATTTGATACTTCTTCAATTTCTTTACGCTTTTCTTCTTCAGGAAGAGAGTCATGTGTTACTGCTCTTTCTAATCGTGCATCAATTTGTTTTTCACGTACAGACTGATTATTATCTACAAATTCTTCCCAATCTGTTTTCATTTTACTTTCTAACAAACTTGATTGCATCATTATAGCAGCAAATCCACATGCCGCAAGCAGTATAGCCTTAACACCACCAATAAGAAATAACCAAATACCACCAATAAAAAATAACCAAATTATAAGATAAAGACACCAAAGAAAAGCAATCCCTAAAAAAGAAATTGGTTCTGGAATTTCAGCTAACATTAAATTCATTTTGATTATTCTCAGAATCCAGGTGTAAGAAAACTGCCTGGTAGAGATAGGACTCTACCAGGCAGTCGCTTCCAAACCCGAGGTCAATCAGGTTAGTCTTACTTCTCAACCTTGACCGTGTAGAGACCGCGACTGACATTCACAAACAGGTCAGTATTCCGCAAGGTCTGGGCAATCAGAGGATACAGATTCTTGCTCTTGGTCGGGTATTCAGCCTTAATCAAGGCTTCCTGAATCTGCTTGACCTTCATCCCCTTGGTCCGGCGCTTCATGAACTTAATCATCGCACTAGCCAAAGTGATTTTCTTCCCATTCGTCGAGCCCTTCGGGCGACCAACCTTCTTGGTACTGGGCTTCGCGACCTTGGTGGAAGTCCCTCCCAGACTCGCCAGAGACTTATCAGCAGCAGTAAGCTCCCTAATCAGGGCCTTACGCCGCTGATTCTGAAAACTCTCTACCTGGCGTTTACGCTTAGCCACTTCACGCTCAAGCTGAGCAACAGTCATGTCACCAAACTTGGGTTTTTGCGTGCTAGTAGCCTTCGCTGTATTCTTGGACCCAGGCGGGCGACCTCGCCTCGGCTTGGCAGGAGCCTCAACAGTAGTAGTAGAAACGGGCGCGGGGGCAGTTTCAGTCCTGTCAGTCATCGTCTTTCTCCTTAGTTCCGCATCTCACCTTAACTTGAACGAACAAGTTTCAAAAGGAAAAACCATTTTTACAGGTGTGATACGAATCATCTTTCACTTTAGTTATCATTAGTTAGGTTTTCCTTCTTGACTCGTGATATTATACCTTAAAAAACAGGTGATGACAATCTTTTGTGAATCTTTTTTGGCAAAATAATATAAATATATGCTTTTATTGTACTTATAGCAGATAAATTTTTACTTTGTTTCTTCTTTTTTGGAAAATAGTGGCGTACGAATCATACTCCAGACCCCTCTTAAAATTATAAAAAGGGAAAGAACTATAATAACTCCAATCAAAACAGCTATAACTCCAAGCAAAAGAAGTAAAGGAGAAAAGATAACAAACCAGGAAACACCATTCACACCAAAACCCTTAATAAGAAATAATCCTAAAAAGACTCCCATAAGTAACTGAATAGTTGCTTCTATTCGAGAAATATGTTTCTTTTTTGTTTTTTCATCCATCTAAATTCTCCATTAACTTATCAAAAGCCTTGACTAACACTCTGTAATTGAAATTTGTTTTAACTAAATTTGAACCTATTATTGACTTCTTTTTTGCAATCTCAGGATGTTCAAAAACATACCTCATCCTGTCTGATATCTGATCTACAGAGATAACAGCCCATCTCTTGTTAGAAAACTGCGGTATCCCATCCATAGAAGCTCTTCTCTCAAACCTCTCAGGTGTCAATAAGAAACAATTTTCTTCTGTCACATAATCTTTACATCCTGAATGATTAGTAATTATGACAGGAATGCCTAAAGCCATTGCCTCCAGTCCAGGCAATCCAAAACCCTCACCCATAGTCGGTGAAACAAAACAATGAGCCGATTTAATAAATGATGGCAACTCTTCATCTGTATAAAATTTAGAATCAATTACAATAGATGCTGGCTTTCTATCACATCTACTTAATACCCTTTTTACATAAGCATTAACCACTCTAGGTCTATCTGATTTGATAACAAGTTGAACTGGATCCTCAAAAGAAAAAGTTCTCACCCAAGCCGCAAGAAGTTCTCTGTAACCTTTTCTCTCCTTCCACTGCCCCAAAAAGAGAAATGTGAACTTCTTATAACTAAACATTGATTGTATGCTAGGATGAAATTGTTTTATATCTATACAATGAGGGATGTGAAAGATAGGCTTTTTCACTCCAGCTTCTTTGAATATCTCTGCATCAAACAAAGAAGGGACGATAACAGCATCAACAGTATTCAGTACTGCAACCCAGTGTTTAGGTGGTTCAAAAGTCTCATAAACTGCAACGCCAACATTTTTTATTCTTTTGGGGAAACGGTGATACATGTCTGGGATGGTGTGCAAGATCTGAATTCTGTCATGACTTCCTTTTTTGCAAATTAGTTTGTTGAAAAAATCTTTTGAGGAGCTGCTCAGCTTTTCTATAATTCCTACTAGCGTAAGTTTCACATCATAATTATCACTTTGACAGAGTGCATGAATGGTATTTTTTGTTGCTCTACCATATCCGCTCCTGTTCACAAAACCAACATAATCTATCATTCTCATGTTAAAATTTCACACCATCTAAAACTATTCTCTCATTCGAGTCTACACAGTTTACACAATGGAAAGTTGTACCATCTATCTCATCTGATTTAGATGTATGGAAATGAGCAAAACACCAGATAGCCGGATGATGTCTTTCCCATGCCTCTTGCAAAGCTATAGAAGTTCTACTTTTGATCGCTATCTTATCTGCAACAAGACTATCAAACAACATTGTTTGGATAATAAAAAGTGGTGCTGTATGAGAGAAAACAATTCTAGGCTTCGTCTTCTCAAACAGAGTTATCATGTCTTGTAATTCATCGTACCGCAGTTCTTCCCCCTCCCACCATGTTAGTCCTGGAGTCCTCCAACTCTTGTCTATAGAAAAGGCTCCACTTATGTAGAAGATACCAGAATTCTCTAAATACCCATAATCACCTAAATAGTTTGGGTGGGTTCTACATAAAGCTGGATGATCGTGATTCCCTCGTATGAACTTAAAAGTATCAGGAAAAGTTATAGGGAAAGATAATCCTTCTTCGTTTTGATAAGGGAAATATTGTGGAGAAGGAAATCCAATTCCATAATCACCTAATTGTATAGCATCAGGTCCGTCAGGTTGTTTCCCTAACAAATCTTCTAATATATCCCAGTCGCTATGACAATCACCATATACATACATGTTATACCTGGATTTGTGGAGCATATATCGTATTTACATATTGTAATAGATGTTGGATAAAACCTATCTTAACATCTTTATCCCATTCATCTATTCGTCTGATAGGTAATTTTAATTGTGGGAGAAGCTTATACATATTTTCAACAGCCTCTCCCAACTTGCTAAATTTAGACTCATCTAATGATTCCATATTAGTTGTTATGGGTCTATTTAACATTTCAAGTAATGTTTTAATAAAAGCAAAATCATACGTATTTCTCTTTTGTTTAACGTATTCAATATGATCGATATACTGTCTAAGTAGGCAATTAGATTTAACATCATTTACTAGACTTGCCCACAAATCATTATCCAAAGTTAAATTACATACAGCCCCACGTCTCAGTACTACAAATTCTGCGAAGCAATCATAATCACTTTGTTGTAGGTTTCTATTTTTAATTTCTTCTTCGAGTTTATTTTCTAAAGGTTGCCAGCCTGGTCCCAGCCTTTTAGCTAAAGATGGAGTTATACGTATAATATCTATAACTAATTTTTTAGCAACAGAACTTAAATCTTGCGATAAAATGTAATTATATTTTGCTCTTTGAAGATATAAATCATAATGCTTTGCTAAGACAAAGTAGCCAGAACCTAATCTTATATCAACTTTTTTCCTTACAAGATTACCTAGAGAGTCATCACACCAGACTTCTTCTATACACGTTGTATTCCGTTTCCTAACAGTTTTGTTACCAGCAGTTCTTGGTTTGTTTGATTTACTTCTACGTTTTCTTTTGGCTTCGAAATAAGACAATGCATAAGAAAACATATCATTGATATGTATATGACGATCTAATTCTTTAATAGCCTCTACTGCATCAAGATTTCCTCTGGGAGAAACAACAAGAATCTCTTTCTTATCTGGAAACATCTCAAACGCAGATTGTAGTCTACCCATATTGGGTCGAGGTTGACCGAGATCATTAAGATATAGATCGACATCTAAACTGGGTTTCAGTTCTTTAGCGACAGCAATAGTTATAGAACCATTAGAATCTTTTACACAGCTATGCATTGATACAAAATGTTGCAGGCGTTTATCGTTAGTAATCTCATCTCTTTTATGTAAAACTTTACTAGCCAAGCTTCTTTTGATATTAAATTTATTAGTCCACGAACCAGTAATTTTTACATGGTCTATGAAAACACTTCCTTTTTCTAACATTTCTTTAAAATTTATAAAAACGGCTTCTGCGTTCCATAAATTACTACTTTTAGAGACTTTATCTACCAATATAGAATTTAAGTCACTTCTTACATCAAGTAATTTTGTTTTAATTGTATCAATAGTTTTTTGATTATAGTCTAAAGCTTCTCTACTAGCAGACAAACTGACTTCGCCAGTATCAAAAATTAACCTTAGACAAGTGTTATTAAAATAAGCTAATCCATCTTCTTCAGAACTAGTTGTATAATGATGAAGAGATAAAGAACTAAAATTTATATCATAAGGAATTCCATCTACAATTGCTTTAGCAACATAATTGCCTGAACTTTCATTTCCTTTATCAGTTATAAACCAATTCAGACCACTAAAAATTGTTTCATCGTTATCTATAGCAAACTTTGACCAACGATCTGCATCAATTGCTTTACCATCTTCAATAATTTTTGGAACAGGATCACCTACAAAACCCCAATATTTAACAGATTCCATTGTCCAAGTAAAGAAACGACCAAAATCCATACTTTTTACAGGAACAGATATTTTTGTTCCTATTTCTTCTTCTGTAGTCTCTTCGTTTGATAATTCAAGTAAACCATTTTCAGAATTATCTAAAAATGCTCTGTACCATCGTTTGACTCGGCATCCATGTTTGTCATCATAAACAATAGTTTCTATTTTGAAACTATTAGTATAGGCCCAAGGAGTTTTTGCCCCTAATCCCCAGCCTCCAGTTTGCTCGTTGTCTCCCCTTTTCGTAGAATTACCATACATAATATATATGTCATTTATACGTTCTGGTGAAATACCAGGACCAAAATCTTGAACCTTAAAAAATGGAGAACCACTAGTAGGAAGCATTACCTCAACGGGAACATCATGCTTATCTACTTCTCTATGAGCATCACGAGCATTAGAAATGATTTCTTGACATACAACTCGTATTGGATTAGAATACATCTTGCTACGCAAGATAGACATTACTAATCCAGCATTACCAATACCAAAAGCCTTCTTCTCTAAAGCATTTGGATTGGGAAGATTCCCATCTTTTTGACGTTGTTTAACTTCCACAATTTCCTCGTAACAGAAAATGACTAGTAAGAAGCGATACAGCGTCAACTAAAATCTTTTCTTTTTGCAGGTGCATCAAGCTTCAACAGGAACGGTTTTGTACCAATCCCCGTCTGCGTGTTGGTCATAACCTTTACGAGTTCTTCCCCTACCTTTTTGGACTCTACTTATGACATCACCTTTATGATCTAGATCGACATAGTAGGATTTCTTATGAGTCTTATCTACTGGATGAACATAAAAGTTACCATCTTCTCCCCTAACAGAACCTAACGGAGGACGACCTTTACCTTTTGTTTCTCTTTGCAATTCTTTTCCGTCTTTGTCTAAATAAACTAATTCAGACATCTCATTCTCCTAAAATTAAATTCTAGTTAATCTACGCCAGGCTCGCTTAATTTTATCTTTTATCTTCCTTTCTTCCATTTGTACAGAAGTTCTACTTATTCCTAGAATTTTACTAATAGCATCTAGGCTATAGGGTTTGCCATTAGGTAATGGGCTAAGCCATCTTTTATCTAAAATAACTTTTTGTTTATCAGTTAAAGAAGCTAAATTCTCTTCAATTAAGTATTGTAGAAAAGCTAAATCATCTTGTTCAGACACATACTCTTTTCTAGACACATTTGAGGAATGATCTTTAAGTTGTTCATCGCTTAACATAGACATAAATCTTGCTACATGTTGTGCTCTTTTATATCTATCACGCAACATCGACTTAAAAACAGCATGCCACGCATATGTAGAAAACTTATAGCCTCTACTGATATCAAATTTTTCAGCAGCAGCAATCAATCTTATATTAGCAGAAGCAATCAAATCTTGCCAATCAGGAGAATAGTTCCTAGAATAAGATAGATAAGATAAACTAGAACTAACTTTAATGACTATTGCTAAATTTAATTCAACAATAGTGTTACGTAATTTGATAGCTTTGTTATGCCATTTCAATACTTCTTTAACTAGAAGAACAGACTCTCCTTTATCTCTTACTTTATCTACAGATAGCACTAATTTTAATCTAGAAAAATTTAACTGCAAAAACAAGATTTGTTCTTGTTCTTTTGTTAAGATAACAGAGGGACAAGTATTTTTTCTTGATCTACCTGGATGGTCGAAAGACAGGTACCAAGAAGTACAGCTTTTCCCCACATCTACTATAGAAGAGAAGATCCTACGTTCGGCAACATCTAAAGGGTAAAAATTCTCGTTGTCTACAAAAGATAATTTTGATTCAAGAATCTTAGAAAATTGCCTTTTCTCTACATCTGTCAGCCCAGTTTCACTCATCCTTGGTACCCCTACATAGTGTTTCTTACTGGTTGACAAAAACAATCCGTTGAAAGAGTAAAACATATCTCCAAAAACATGTCAAGAAGAAAACAAAAAATTTCTCAACTTATTTTTCACACTCAGGTGATTCTTGTTCGATACGAAACATTGCTTTTGAAGGGACATAGCCTGGAAGTATATTGTTTACAGGTCTAAACAACTTCATAAAAGCATCTCTATGTTTACCTGGAGAATTCACAGAGTTAAAGAAATCTTTCTTGCGACACAAAAATATAAATCTAGCAAGATTTCCAGGTGTTATTCCACCTTCTTGCAACTTCTTGCCAAGATCTTTATCAGTCAAATGACTGGTTTCTTCAACCATTTTTCGAAGATTGCTGTAATTGATATTAAATCTTTCCCGCAATAATTTCCTGATAGAATCAAAATCCTCACGATATTCTTCAGGTAAAGATATACAAATAGCATCTAGATCATCACAATTCCTCATCAAATCCCAAATGTGTAAAGGAGTACAACCGGATAAAAGTTTGTGTATTCTAGAGTACTCTTGACCTTTTATTTTTATACGGAAACCATTACTAAATCGAACAACAAATCCTTCTTGATCATAAGAAAGACCAAGAGCTATTTCTGCAATTTGTTCAACACTATCAAAGTGTTGTTTTTCTACCATAGAACAAGAATCGCCAAAACTTTCTTTAAGATCTTTATCGCTAATTTCTCCGCCAAGATCATTATAACCACCTAATAATACTAGCCCTTCAAAATCATAAGGTACAACAATTCTGTTCTCACGATAAATAATCTCTACTAAATATGTACAGTAATTACCTAAAAGATTAGTATTCACATTTTTACGAAGCCATCTTTCTGCCCATTGAGCTTGAGGACTTGTAAAAGACCCGCGAGTAGCTACATGCCATTCATAATTATAATAATAAATTATACCTAACGATCCGTCGAATTTAGAAGTTGTAGTAAAAGGAAGATTAGGTAATTCATATAACAATTCTGCCCAGTTAAAGAATTTAGTGAAAGTTAAAGCAATTATAACTTTATTTTCAACATCTAGAATAAGTCCACGAGCTATAACAGTAAACTTATCCCAAGCCCTTTCATACACACAAAGATTAGTATAGTTATAAATCTCTAATGGATATTCAGGATGTGTTTGTTTACGAATAAGTTTTAAGTCTACACGTTTATTAAGTCCTTCGTATAGTTCATCAAAAGGGATCTCACTAGCTTTGTGCCTACCACTGGTAAGTCGCATTATCTCTTGCATGTTCATTATTGCGTTAGTTTCCAAGATTCAGACCAATGCCTAGACCTAGACCAAGACCTAAACCAATATTCAGACAAAGATATAGATTTATATCTATACGTAGAACCAGACCAAGACGAAAATGAAGATCTAGACCAAGATATAGACACAGTACCTGTTTTTGTTATTCTTTTCATCTATTTCTACGAATCCAAGAACAAAACCAATTAATAGACCAAGACCAGGACTTGTGACCTGGCCAAGGATGCCACCAGGAATAGGCTAAAGATTCAGACCAACACTTTATCCAAACATTGAGTGAAGAAAATTCTGCATTTGTTTTATGTATCCTCTTCATATATTTCTACTCCAAGACCAAGACCTACACCAAAACCCAGACCTAGACCAATTTCTAGATGTAAACCAGGATTCAGACCAATAACAAGGAGTAGACCAAGATCTAAACTTAGACCTAGATCTAGACCAAGAATAAGACTTTGTATAAGCATTTCTTTTTCTTATAATTTTCATCTTGTTTTCCTACTCCTAAACCAAGTCCTGGATCTAGAACAAGACCAAGACCTAGAAGAAGTACCGGTCCGAAGCCTAGACCAGGGCCAAAGTCTAGACCAAGAATTAGACACAGGAATAACATTTGTTTTTCTTATTAGTTTCATTGTAAAGAATTAAAACAGTTTCTAGGCCAACACCGAGACCAGTACAAAATTGGGTCAGAACTTTGCCAGCTCCAAGCTGAAAGCCAAGAACGACGAGAAGCTGACCAACGACGAGGACCTGTCCAAGACAAAGATTTCCGAGATAGATAAACAGTATTTGTTTTATGTATTCTTTTCATCTGTTTATATTTCTGGACCAACACTTAGACCAAGGAAAAAGCCAAGACTGAGACGAAGACCAACATCTAGACCAACACCTAAACCATTGCCAAGGAAGAGCATTACCATCAGAATTAGACCACCACTGAGACTGAGACCAAGATCTAGCCGGTATTTTAATATTTATTCTTCTTAGTTTTTTCATCTAACAATAACAAGTTTCATCTTTCCTCTCTTACTTGTTTCAATTTTAACAAATTGACTATCTACCATCTTTTCAAATGTTAAAGCCGAATTTAATTGTTTTGTAGGTATATAAACTTTTGTGCGGAAATTTCTTCCCCATAAATGGCGAACAACTAGACGTTGATTACCAGAAACAGTAGTTTCTTGTTTAATATATTTAGTCATATCTTCAACAGTTGGTACGTTAACAGATTCAACAACTTGCTCATCTTTTTCTGTTACTACTTTCGGCATCGTAAACTCCTATTTTATTTATCGTTCCAATTATCTTGTATATAACCAGCAGCAAGTATCACAAGAACAAAAGTAAAACAAGCAGGGATAATCCACAACGCACCCGAAAGATTACCTGTATCTTTATTCCACTCATGACCCCAACGAGCAGCGGCCCACCAGGAACTTACATAGATTGCAGTTAACATGTTAAAAAGAATGAATTTAATCTCTTTCATCGTTCGTTCTCCCAATTTATTGCTACATAACTGCCAGCACCAGCAACAAGTAAGACGGTTAAAACTCCTGGAAGAAACCATAGTAGCGGTAACACAGAATCAGGGTTATCTTTATATCCCCAAAGGGCAGCAGCCCACCAAGAACTTGTATAAATAGCACAAGCTAAAAAAGTTAAGATAAATTTCATTTCTTTCATCGCTTGTCTTCCCAATGACATATTGAATACCAAATTATTAATCCGCAAATAATAACAGTCCCAACAATTGGTATCGCCCATAATCCTTTTACTTTGTCTCCCCATATCCCAACAGCCCACCAGGAACTAGCATAAGTTGCAAATAGTAAAAATTCAACTACAAACTTGACATCTTTCCAGTGATTTATCACATACTCAAACAACAGGAAAAATATACTAACAGATGAAAGTGTTAGAAGAACTAATAAAAGAATATTACCAGGCCCAGTAGAAGAGGTGTCATGGAAAGGAAATGTAATAGACCAACCCCACCATAAACTGGCATAAGCAACAAAAATTAAACACCTAAACAAATATTTCATTTCTTTCATCATTGTCCTATCGTCTGTTTTAAGAACCTTTAGGATCTATCATCTTTTTCTTTGGTAAAAGAAGTTTACTCCATTTAGATCGTTTATCCCAATTCACAGCATTAATAATAGAATTTGTTGATATACTAGTGTCCCATTTACCTGGTATTATATTTCTAATTTCTTTCATTGTTGTTCCCTAGCAAGTTTACTTTTTTCATATCCGATTGCAAGTTCTCTAATAGAATAAATTAAATAAAATAATATAGAAATAGAACTAAAAATAGAAATAACCCACAATCCATGTACCTCCCTCCCCCATAAAGCAGCAGACCACCAACAACTTGAACAGAAAGCACCAACTAACATACAAAATATATTTCCTATCATTTTCATTCTACTTCTCCTAGTAAATTTACTTTTTCGCCAAAAAATTAATCTACTGGGCGTTGCTGGGCTCGAACCAGCGACCTGAAAATTATGAGTTTTCTACTCTGCCAACTGAGTTAAACGCCCGCTATATACTACTCTTTAAATGCTCATTTCAATTTCAAGACCAATAAGACTTATCATACCAATAAAAATATTGATAATTCCTGAAGCTGAAAAAATTATTGTTAAGAAGAACCAAAACCATCTCATCCCACACCAAGCATCGTTATCAAATAACCTACAACCTTGAACCAAAGACGTACCAGCTACAACAAATGAGACCAAAACCAAAAAGAATGGAAAGATAACACCACAAAAAACTCTGGTTATCATACTTTCTTTAGACATTTGTTTCACCTTCTTAATTTTATCTAAACCAAAACTTCTTCTTCGTCTGGAATAAGTTCCCTCACATGTTGAATTTTATTACGATAACAAGATTTCCTGTTACATCTTTCCAATAAACCTAAAGAAATGTATTCACCTTGTTTATCTAAACCAGACCGCTTGGGAGAAACAATCTTCTCATTATGACAGGTGTTCTCTCCATAAAACCAACAACCATCACATAACAAAGGAACTTTATTCATCAAAAAATCTCCATCCGAAGATACCAATTTTAATTTCTATTTAGAAATTAAAATCTTAAAGAACTAATTCCTTCTTTATTCTTAAATTATTTTTCGGCTTCTTCAACAGCACGTTCTTGTCTTGCAGTAGCATTTGCTGCATCAATAGCATCATTTATAGCTTTTTGTCTTGCACGTTCTTCAACAGCATGTTTTTTAACTTGTCTTTCTGCTGCATCTGCTATAGCCTTCTTCCCCTTCTTGTTTACAAGACCATTAAAACAAGCATTCCAAAAATTCTTGCGAATATCCTTAGATGGCATTAACAATTTTCTAGAAGAATCTACCAACATAAAATTAGTAAGATTAGTCAAAGCCTTCGCAAATGACTTCTTGCGACCCTTCAAACGACAAAACTGATCACGAGTATCACAAACAGCAGCACCAGTACCTAAAGTCTTACGACGACCATCTTTACCTACTTTAGCAATACTGCAAACAGTAGAGATACTTGTAACCCCCTCAGTAGAACAGCCCTGCTTGCCTACTTCACAAAAACGATACCCTGACTGTCTGTCTTTCACCAGAATAACTCCAACTCTTCGAAAAGACACATCAAACATCGAATCTTCTACAGTAACTTTCATCGTAAGCTCCTTGACAGCAAATAGATAACGTTTCTTTCCAAACCCTTACGCTTAATTATACTTCATTCGCCATGAAAAAATCAAGAAATAATAATTTTCTTAATCTTTCACGCCATAATCATCCAACAGTCCAACTACATCTTCCAAAGCATGCAGTTTCGCCAGTATCAGGGCGGTATGACCGTTGTTGTCTTTGATATAAGGATTTGCCCCTGAGTTTAACAGGTGTTCGATTTGCTTAAGATCATCATTCACAATGGCTTGTAGAAGTGGAGTACGACCGTACATACCTTTTTCATTAGCAGGATTATTGATTTGTTCTCGTTTTGAAAAGACTGGTTTTGCTTTTTTATATAGATCTCTCAACATTGTGACGCGAGAATTACGAGGAATATTGTTTAATTTATCAAAACCGTCTTCATTACCAAAACAGTTTCCCCTAGAAACACTCTGCATTATGTTTTCTTCTTCAACACATGATAAGGAATCAAAAGTTTCCCAATCAAGGTACTTCCTGCTTATTTGCTCTAAAATATGCTTTTTTGCTTGTTCACTATAGAGTTTTCTTTTTAAATTGTTTTTAATAATCTCTAAAAATCTTGTATATGTGTTCAAAGTAAATAATTCCCAATAAAATACTATATGTATAGTATTACATGAAAACTATTCACAGTACAACAAAAAATAACTAAATCTATTAAAAAACTATTAAAACAAAGAAAAACTCCTGCTATTATTAACAGGAGTTTTTCTCAGAACAAGACTAAAATCACAATATACTCTTAATCTAATCTCTATATTTGCCTTTGGCTACACAAGATTTTATATTTTAATCTTGTGTCTAGCTACTGCAGGTGCTATTATTCTCTGAATAACAGGCCTTGCCGCACTAGAACCTCCAGCATAAATCCAATATACATAACTTTAACTAACAAATTCAACCATAATCTCGTTCTTTCATTATCATATCTCCTTTTTTATTCACAATATTACTTTTCTTCTGGTTTTTCTTTATCAGCAAGATGATAATCAGTAAGATTATAACCTGTTGCTAACACAATAGTTCTCTGTTTTGAACTTAATTCGGTATTCATAAAAGATTTAAATCGACCACAAAGTTGACAACTGAAATAATAGTTATCATTTTTATCTTTAGAAACAAAAAGTTCATGTTCATGAGGACAAAGTTGTTGAACAACAGAACGAACTTTTACAGATTCACCTATTAATCTTTCAATCTTTCTCTGGATCATTCGTCTCCAACTCATCTTTCATCTCCTTTTCTTCGCCAAAAATCTTATATCCTTGAGCTTTAACAGTAGCACGCTGCTTGTTAGTAAGATTAGTAGCATCTATCCAAACTGTATGTCCACATATATTGCATTTAAAATTAAATCTTTCACCACAAGATGTTGCACCACAAACAGATGCATGAGGATGCTGACAAATGTCTTGACACAATTGAAGAATATCACTTTCTGTTTGAATATAACGAGTTTCTAATTCAGACAGACGTTTTCGATCTTCTATGAGAGTCACATTTTGTAATCTTGTCAACGTACTTTCTAATCTATCAACATCTAGACGTAAGGTTTTATTTTCCCGAAGTAAAAAATGAATATCTTCTTGATTTGCTCTGCTCATGTCTTTTCCCTTCATCCCAACAAAGTTTCTTCCGGTAATAGATACAAATTCTCTGTAGCTGCATAAAGCCTAGCAGTCGCCAGGTGCTCACAGAAACGTTTAATGGCATTCTGAGTCTTTAAATACAAGATCGTTCGTCCTGGACCAGTGTGTGCGTTCCTGTGGGCTTCTATAAACAATCTTAGACGTATAGCTGCTTCGTCACCTAGTTTGTCCTTATCCCAGGAACCATCATTCACGATATTAATGAATTCTAACAACCTTCCATGATCTTCATTGTAGTAAGCTCGTATTAAGGCTGCATGGACAGGATTTCGAGAATAAGGAGGTCTACTCAACTGACAAGCAAATACAGCAGCATCAAAATGTTTCTTATAAAAATCCAATACATCCATCCTAGGACATGAACTTTTGTGACCCTTCTGCTCCATCAAATAATTTGTCGCAGAAATAGTCTTTTGAGTCCCAGGCTGATGCATAATTCGCAAAATATCCAAGTTTGTACGCGATTTACCTTCATCAACAGTAGGAATCACATCATCAGTCAAACCAAACTTGAAACTCATCTTGATCGTACGCTTGGACTCAATAACCGCCTTCAACCTATGCTGCCCATTTAATAGAATACCACTCTCTAAAAAGCAAATGTCATCGTTATTGATCTTCCATTTATCTCTAACCATGTCAAGAGCATAACGTTTAACACGATTCTTGTCCAAACGTCGGTTGTCCGTATTCCTTTCATCCATAACCTGTTGTGCCCATTCAGGTGTTACATCAAAAGTCTTGGAAAAAGGGAACTTCTCATTTGTCATACTCTTGATAAGACTAACCCACTGACTCTGCCCAGGATCATAAAACACAACTACAGGTGCAGAATCAACTTTCTTTTCCATCGTTTCCATAAGACGTAATCCTTTCTGTAGACTTGAGTTAACATTACATCAAATTCTTCATTTTTTCAGGTGTTGCCACCGTTTTTCACAAGATATGAGAGACAGGCAGGACTAAGCTTGGCAGGCAAAACCTAACTGCCTCTCATGTATTATATCTGCTAGAAAACGAATAAGTGACTAATTTTTCCAAAAAAAGAAGTATTTTCTTCCATACATCTGTCCTTGTTAGCATGGACTACAGATGTAGTTTCACATCCTTCAGGAATGTCAAATTCTCCTTCGCAATCCGAAATTGTTCCACTTCCCTCATCTTGACATGCTATCAAAGCTTCTCCATCTTTAAGATTATAAAAAGCTATTGCATAGAAGGTCTCATCATCTCCAGTCCACCATTCCTGATCTGATTTATCTGATAATTTATGATGTATTCTTGCAAAAAGTTCTTCTATCTCTGATTTTTTCCCCTTAAAGAAAATCATATCAGCATCTGAATTAAAAGCATCTCCTCCAGATAACCAACTCATTTCTTCCTTATCAATTGCAAAGATAGAAAGACGATCAGGAGATTTTAAACATCCAAAACAATCCAAATCAATATTTGCTACTTCATTTTCCATTTTTTCTTCTTTTTCTTAAAAGGTATAGTTATAGTTAGAAGAAACGCAAACCACCATTGTTTTGCACTCATCTCCTTGTCTTCACTCATCTTATCTCCAATTTAAGTATATCAAAAGGATTAACTCCTTTTTTCTCAATCTTTTTATTCACTTTTGTAATTAACTGTTTAAGTTTTGGAACTGGATGTGGAGATACAGATATATTCATAATCAGACAAAGATTTGAAATACCTTCTCTTACTTGCTCCTGGTGATTTTCAGACAGAGAAGAAGCTGCCATACCAGGATCTGATGTATTTAAATCATAATATGGGCCATAAAAACCAAACCATCTCTTAAAATTGCTCCAATGTCTTTTAGCTCCATTGACCTTTTTCCCCAATGCTCGCTTTAAACGTAAACGTAATATTAATTCACGAGCCCTTCTATTTACAAAAATTAATGCGAAAAAAGGCCCCCAATTCTTATCATCACTCTCAGTTTTCATGTCTCTAACTACTTGACATATTTCATGTTCTGAAGAAGTTTCAGAATTCATAAGGTTATAAATGAAGTCAATAAACTTATGAAGTATTTTCCTATGTTTGTCTGCAACAGCAAAACCAGCACTTAATTCTTCTCCAGACCACAATCCTGGACTATTATAGTACTCACTCATCTTATAATCCCTTTCAACTATTCATGTCAAATCTTATAATCCAACTACCAATACCGCTTAATACAAGAAAACCACCAGCAATCCCTATACAAGCCCAACTCTAGCAACAAGCTCCAATCAATATCATAATTCCAGCAATAACTCTCATCGTAAATCCTTTCTATTCAAAATCTTTTAACATAAAAGTATGACTTTCTGTGGGAATACAATGTTTATAGTTCTCACTTAAAAACCAATACCAATTCTTTGGAAAAGCAGGAGTTACAGCAGTTCCAGCACCATCTGAAATTACAAAAACAGCTTTAGGATAAGGAACTTTCTCTCCAGATATTATAGACTGAATCTTCTCTTCCATAATGTCAAAACGAGTTCCACCAAAACCATATAACTTCTTTTCTTCAATAGAAACGTCATAAACTCTTGTATCAAAACAGAATAAACGTAATTTAAACCTCTTCTCCGGTAATGTCATGGCCGCTTTAAAGAAACGATCTTTTAAATGAGCACAACTACCAGAAGTATCAAGAAAGAAGTAAACTTCAATTCTTTTCTCATCTAAAAACATATCTTCTTCTTCCATCTCAGTAGGAATCAACATTTGATCATCCTTACCAATGATGGCAAAACGACGATTAATACGAGACCATTGCTCAATGTCTCTAAATGCTACATTAAGAGTTTTAAATGCCCATCTCTTGATAATAGTTTCCCATTTCTTCTTTTTCCTTACCTTATTTACATTAGCAAATGTCCAAATATTACCAGCTTGATTTCCAGCTTGCTTCCCACCAGGAGAATTACTGTCTCCACCTTCTTCATTTTCTTCCTTCTGGAAGTTCTGTTCAATTAACTCGCGAAAATCTTCTTTCTCTTCATCAGAAAGAATTTCATTCATTTCTTCTAATAAATCTTCAAATTGAGACTCAGATTGAATATCATGATCGTCTACAAGATTAGGTAACTTACTCTCTCCATTATCTTTATCTTTGTCTTGATCTTTGTCTTGTTCTCCCTTGCCCTCTCCACTACCGCCTTCCCCTTTTTCTCCCTTTCCACCTTTACCAGCAACTGAGACTTTAGGGAAATGCTTTAAAGCTAAAGAGTAATAATACTCAAATGCTTTCTTTAATTCAACTTTTGGACCATTGTAACCTGGATTATCATCAAAAACAGTTTCTATCCAACAAAGATCATCACTACCAATGACCTTGCTCTTCTTGAAATTGAAATTATCAATCAAAATATGATTAACTACAACATCAAGACAAGCATTTGCTAACTGTTTTTGATCAGAACCTTTAATCCTAACTCCATGATTAAAAACAATATGCAACATTTCATGACAAATGATAAACAATCTTGTATTTTCATCTAATCCATCCCAAAACTCAGGATTAAACAAGAATTGTAAAGGTTTACCACTCTTAGGGTCAAATGAAACAGCAGCAGTCGGTAAAGTAGAAGTAAAAACAGGTTTTCCCATCTCCCAAAACTTGTAAAAGATAGAATGGAACTGCTCTAACTTGTGACTTATCTCAAAAAACTCATCATTAGACATTTCCTTCTTGACAGGAATATCTTTACTATCTTTAGGAAAAGTCCTGTATTGACTCTTATCCCAAGGATTTTTCTTCGGTAAAACAACTTTTTCTTTTACTTCTGCCATTTTTTAAATCTCAAGATAAAAGCCATCATGCTGAATGATGAAATCAGTTAAAGCAGAAAAATCTAACTTAAACTTACTGAAATCATACTTGAGTAGTAACAAACTGCTAACACAGGTGTTAATGATACTCATCAACTTATCCCATTTCTTTAAAGTTGCATTGTGAGAACGCTTGATTAACTCATTAATAACTTCTAAACACCCTACAGCACCATTTTTGTTTAAATTAGTAGGAATACTCTCTAAAATCTTACTAAACAAGGCGTTACGGGCATGAGTATCTCCCATAGGACTACTTTTAGCAACTGCTAATACTTGTTCAAACCTGGGATTATCCTTCATTGCACTGTAACATTCAGCATGATCTGCATTAATAGTAGGATTAGCAGACCATTTACCAATTTTCTCTAAACGAACAGATTTTAAACTACGCTCTAATTCTCTAACAACAGGTTTGTTAGAACCACTATCAATGATCTGCTGCATGATCTCAATAATCTTAGGATCAGCAGTAGACAAGTTACGCCGCCAATATCTCAAGAAACGATCTTCAGATTGAATAACACTCGAAATTCTTTCATCAGGCATAAGTGGAGTAAAGAAAGAGATTAACATAGGCTTTTTAGCAATTTCTTGAATAGAACTGTCAAAATTGTTATCATCTGCTAAAAATTTCCTAGCTTCTGCTTTAATTTCGTCAATAGGTTTACTCTTCTGCCTGTAACTATTATACATATTGTTAAGTTTTGTAATTATTGGAGTATCTCGTAAAGATTCCCTCAACTTAGCAATATTGCTTTGAGTAGGCAAAACATCTTCTAGGTGACCACCCTTCTGCCATATATCTAAAGTATACTCTAAACGTCTAGGAGATACAAGTTTTTGTACTTCAGGAGATAAAGCACCCCACCAATTGATAATAATTTTTGCAGGATCGGCTCCAAACTTTTTCTCAAACCATTGTCTATTAGGACGATACGGCAATTCAAGATGAATTTGAAAACGATCTAACTGGGCAGGATCAATAGTTTCAACATCATATTCTAATTCGTCATCATCGTCTGGATTAATAGCAGCCCAAACAAATCTCAAATTATTAAATTTCCTACCATTAATGCTTTTAAACTGAACAAGTTCCATAACTGCATTGCGGATTTTCTTTGGGGCACGATTATACTCGTCCATAAAAATAGCTTCAACTTCGTCATTTTGAAAATCTTTAGGACGGAGTAAATCTAAATAAGGTTCGCCATCACCATTCTTTTGCTCTCTAGGAACACCAATAAAGTCAACCCACGGGTCCATAGTAGCAGCAGAATAAATACGAAACTTTAACCCCATTTTAGTAAAAGCTTCATATACTAATGCCGTCTTTCCCACACCATGTCTTCCCTTGAGAAGAACATTGTAATTTCTATCACCGAAAAAAACCAGCTTCTTAACGTCAACAATGCCTGCCATTTTTTAAATCCTTTAACCAGATACCTTTACCTTTGTCCACAACTACAAGAATCTCTCTTACAAGAAATCAGGTGTTAGTTATATGAGCATCAGCGAATCTAGCATTATAAATAGATGCACAGTTAAGACATAGTATTTTTGAATCTTTTAGTTCTTTTACTATTTCTTCTATAGATTTTATTTTCCCCCAATGAGAAAAATTATATGTAACATAACTACTTAAGCCTTTAATATTATCAAATCCTTCAACCCAAAAATATAAAGCTGCTATATCTTCAGAAAAACCACATTCAGAACAAGTTCCTCCAAAACTTATAAGCAAACTCTCTTTCATACCAATTACTTCAAGTTCTGTAGTATTTTTAAACCGTTGATTACGATCTGCAACCGCTGTGTCTTCTTTAGTAATTACATGAAACTGAATCCTATTATGTAAACCTTTAGGATCACTATTACGTAAACAATGAATACCATCTCTAAATTGTACCAATATAATATCTATGCAAGAATAAGAACTAGAAAGAGTTCTTCCACTTGTCTTTTTTTCGTTAACTAACTGACTACGAATATCTTCTGGGCGATCTAATAAGTATAATATATCTAACTCAGAGAACTGAACAAACCAATGTAACTTCTCTAATTCTTCTTTATTAGCCTCAAAAATCATAACATTAAGATTATTAATCCCACTATGAAGTAGCCAAACATTATGTTTTTTATCTGGATCTACATTTGCAGATTCAGGATACTGATTATGTATCACAACATCAGCTAAATGCTCAAATTCCCTCTTGTCTATCCCCTTGTCTTTAAATAATAACATTAACTTGCCCATGATATTTTCCCAAAAAGAAAATAATTCTTAACTATCTTCTTAACTTATCCCAAACAAACCTAAAAGACAAGAACAAGAACAAAAAATAGATCCAAACCAAGATTCAGACCAAATAAAAGACCCAGATGAAGACCAACCCGCACTCCAAGACCAGGCCCAAGACCCAGACCAAGAAAAAATATCATTCCTATCCCAAGTACTAGACCAAGTACAAGGACTAGACCAAGATATAGATTTTGGACTAATATTTGTTTTTCTTATCATTTTCATATATTTCTACCAGTAAACATACATGTTTACAGGTGTTTGTTGCCTCACTACCAATTAACAAAACATCTAGATCTATATTTAATGGTAGACCAAGAACAAGACATAGACCAATATCTAGCCCTAGAACTAGACCAAGGCCAAATAATAGACTGGAAATCAGAATCATACCGAGATTTAATATTAGCATTCGTTTTTCTTATTAGTTTCATATATTACTACTCCAACACCAAGTCCAATACCAAGTCTCAGACCAAGCTCCAGACCAAGAACTAGACAAATACCAAGACGAAAGCCAACTGGGACGCCTAGACATAGACAAAAATCTAGACCAAGACCTAGAATTATACCTATAAATCATACTTGTTTTTAGTATTCTTTTCACTATATGTTCCAAACTCTATTCCGAGACCAGGAATTAGACCAAAATCTAGGCCTAGACCAAGAACTTGACCTAGACCAATAACAAGACCTAGACCTACTCCAAGACCTAGAATGTGTATTAACTCTTGCTTTATGTATTCTTTTCACCTATTTCTACTCCAACACCCAGATGTATTCCAAGACTCAGACTTATACAAAGGTATATCCCAAGACCAAGACCAAAACCAAGAATTAGAACTAGACCAAGACCAAGACCAAGATCCAAACCAAGACTTAGATATAGTGTCAGTATTTGTTTTAATATTTGTTTTCAGTATTTTTTTCACTTACTCTTCGTCTTCTATATTAGATGATACTACTTTTAAATTAAAACCAGACTTGGCAAAACATACATAATTTTTCTGTCCATTACTTGAAGTTGCACCAAAACGGTTTTTGTTAAAACTAATAAAAAACATAGATTTAACCTTAAATCCAGGAGAATTCATCTTCCTTGCCGCTACGTTAACTATATTTCTGTCTTTAACTCCCTGTAATGCACATTCTATATCAACTAAATATTCAATGTCATTATTCCCTTTTACGGTGCCAGCTTTATTTAAATGACCAATTAAAATCGTATGAGCATGAACTATACGAGATACATCTTTATATGCTTGTAAAACTTTTCTCATGATGAGAGGCGACTGAAATCCATTAATCATGTTCAAACTATCTACAATAATAAGATGTGGCTTTGCTATTTCAATCATTTTCACCTGTCTGTCTATCTGATTTGACAAGTGAACAATAAAATCTTTTGGATATAAAATCTTGTTTTCTGTCCATTGCTTGAATTGTTTTGCAGATACTTCGTTCTGTATATAAAAGATCCTGTAACCTAGTTTGTTCATGTCAGCAGCAACATTTATACATAAAGTGCTTTTACCAATACCTGGAGAACCAGCCCATAAACTAATTGCACCATCAGGTAAACCATATTCTATTTTATCCGCTCTTATCTGCGTAAACCCATAACAAGCATCAAGATATGAATTACCTGTTGGAATTCTGTCAACTTGAACAAGAGGAATGTTAGATAATCTGAAAGTGTCTGGTTCCATAATCTACCTATTTTTTCCCAAATAAAAAGAATAGAGTTGACAGGTGTTACCTATCAACCCTATTCCAGCCGAGGCCCTACACCATCTTTACTCCCGCGTGCTCCAACAAACCTCTTGCTAAGTTTCTTTTATATCTGCCTCAATAACTTCTTTCTTCTTTACTTCTTTCTTCTTCGTTCTTCCTCTTTTTCCAGTTCTAAGCTGATTCACCGGCTTTACGTCCTCCGACTTGTCCCATGTAGTCTTCAAACAAAATAATGGCAATTTATCCTCACCTACATGTATGTCAATACAAGCACATAATTGCCTCAATTTTTCCCCATAAGGATGCATACCTGTCAATCGCTGTAATACCTGAGCATTCTGTAAGATCCTACCATTAGAGTCTTTACCACTCATAGATTGCTTAGGAACTTTGTTTACAAAATAGTCCCAAGCATTAGTACCATCTCTACCAGGGAAACTAGACATTATCTTGCTAATTTCAATCTTCATCACGTCAAAAGAGTGAAACTTGTCTGTTCCTAAATTAGAGAGAGCCTCAACAATAGAAAAATAAATCCCACCTTTTCTATAAGGATTAGGAAATTTACCACTTTTCTCGGCTTCAGATATGATCTTCTCCATCTTCCCCTTAACTAAGTGATAACGCCTAGGGACAATCCTGTTACCACGCTTACTTATAATAGACTGTCTAACCTTCGTAGGCTGCTCAACATCCCCCCTAATAGCATTGTAGTCCGCAACCCCATCAACCCTAACCAGTGCCTCATCAGACCCTCCTGAGGCATCCTCAACATCCTCAACGACATCTGGATCTTCTTCTGCAAGTACTTCTTTCTCAGTATCTTCATCTGTTTTTGCTTCTCTCTCATATTCTTCTTGACTCATAATTTTTACATCTTTTTCACTCATCTTACCTCTCTCCTTAGAAGAAACTCAAAAACGGATCGGTGAATGATCTATTATATACACTAAATCATCAGCTTTACGCAAAAAATATATTTTTCTTATATATCTCCGCTTTCTCATTATACTTCCAACAACCACATCTACGACAGGTGACAACGAAACTACCTATCTTAACATCTTATTTTTTCCATCTTTTACCATAATTTCACAGCTCAGTGTAACCAGCTCACTACACATACTGTGATGAAAGGCTAGTCAATGATCTTAACCTATGACAAAACAATCAGTTATGTAGAATTACATTTTTAAACCATAAATTTTGCAGAGACAGTACACTTGCCGTGCACATACAAAACCCAGTGTACCTATATCATCAACAAAAACAGTAACTTATGATTTTTCCATCTTATTTACATAGTGTGAACCTTAGTTTCATCCAGCTCCCATTGGCTAGTTAGTAGATTCTTTCACTTCAACACCTGTCTTTTGTGATAGATAAACAAACACATATATAGAATACATAAATTATACATTTTTGTTTCAAAAATTAATAACTCATAGTTTTAAGGTTTTAATCTATTATATCTAAACATACTTGTTTTAAAATAATAACGTTAAGTTCTTTCTAAGTAAGATATTATCATTCAGTGCAAAAGCTATACATAATAAGTGCCTTATAAGGGGTAGATTTAGTGTTTTACGTAAACAGTTTACTTAGAGGGGGTTACATTTTCACATCTTTTTTAATAGTACTAGATTTAGTGCTATTTATTGGTTTAAACAGGTGACTATAGATCACCTGTTTAAATTATTAAATTAAAATTATCTCCAGCACCCAGAGTCAGGTGCTATTATTTTTTAAAATTAAATATATCCCAGGATCTGGAGCCAAGTATTATTATTTTTTAAAATTAAATATATCTCCCAGAATCTGGGATTAGGTGCTATCTGGCATCAGGTGCTATTATTTTTTTAAAGTTAAATATATCTACCTACTTGGATAGTGTGTGGGCTGCGGAGTTGTTCCAATCCGTAGCTATATTTATAGCTATACTTCTCAATCCATAGCTATACCAGATACTTCCTAATCTGGAGCTATATTCACAGCTATACCAGATGTTTCCTAATTCACAGCTATACTTCTCAATCCATAGTTATACCGGATGCCCCATCTTCACGTTGACCATAGTCGCAATAGAATCAAGTGCTATTATTTTTCCAAATCCAGGATAAAATGTATTTTTAAAAAGGTAAATCATCTATATCTACTTTATCTCCTGATGTCCATGTTCTTCTCAAATCATCTGATAAAGGTATAGGTTCAATAACTACTTTATCTTTCTTTTTTGGTGGTTTTGGTGGTTTTGGTAACTCACCCACTAGTTTCTTCTTCATCTCTCTACAAAACTTAATATTTTTAAAGTTATTTGAAATCTTCCTTAAGTTCTTTTTAAAAAGAGATGTATCTTCACGTAGACCCTGAACAAATGTAATAACTTCCATCAAGTTTGCAACAATGTGTTCAGTCTCTAGATCTGACAAAATAGAACTATATACTCCATCTTCTAACTTGGGAAGTAAAATACTTATACTTTCTTCCAGTTGAGCAGAATATTTAACTATTTTTTCTATAGCATCTTTAAAACTAGAACGAGTTATATTAGTCTTACCAAGTCCTAGTATTCCATCGCCACGAGGTATATTACGTGCTGAACTACTAATACTAGTTAATGACTTAACTAACTCTTTTTTAAGTTCTATATCAGATTTCATAATAGCTTTGCATTCTTTCTCAATTTTTCTTCTAGAAGAGAATATTTTTCTTCTAAAAAAGAAGGATAATAATCACTATATTTTTTCTCCACAAAAGAACTATATAATTTTTGTCCAATACTTAACCTTGCTCGTCTTTTTCTTTCTATTTCTATTCCACTTTCTATTTGAATCATCAGTGCCTTGTCTACTGAGCGTGCATCACTTTTACCAAATAATGACTCTAAATCAGCAGTTAAACTCTCAGATTGATCTGTACAAATCTCTACTAACTTTTTAAAGTCAGACAAAAATCCCTGTACTTCTTCTTGTAACTCTAATATCTCCTGTTGTTTACTTATATCAGATCTCTTAGATATCGTGCTATCTATATCTCTACTTGTTATTTTTAACTGTATAGACAGTGTATTAACTAAACTACGAATAGTTTTAATACCATCATGTATATTACTATTACTAGTCTCTACTAAACATTTTGACTTTTGAGTTGTTGGAACCATAGGCATAGCTGGAACTGGAGAATGAACTGGAGGTAGAGGATTAATAGATATACCTTGTTTCATACATTCATCATAATCTGTGATTTCGAGAGCCATCATTTTACCTTTCACAAGTATAGTTGATTTTATACAATCTTGTCACACTATTATTCGGTACTAAGAAATTTTGTTCAGTAGAAAATAACTCTTTCTGAAGAAAAACACTCGTATCTTGCCTTTTTTAGGTGGGGTCTCAAATCCAGGTGATATTTACTAAACATATTCCATGACACAGATCAGAACCAGGCTTCATTTCTTACTCATAGACCAAGACTTAGACTTAAACCTAGAGCTAGACCAAGTTCTAGACCAAGTTGTAGACATAGACCAAGAACTAGACCCAGACCAAGATCTAAACTTAGACCAGCAATAATCTCTAGACCAAGACCAAGATCTTGTATCAGCATTTGTTTTTCTTATTAGTTTCATGTTTCAGTTTTCAATGGACCAAGACCAGGATGTAGACCAGGACTCAGACCAAGACCCAGACCAAGAAGATGAAAACGAAATCCAAACCCGAGAAATATCTCTAGACCTAGACCAAGATAAAGACAAAGGTCTATTAGCATAAGCATTTGTTTTCAGTATTCTTTTCATCTTTTACTCCAATGTCTGGACCTAGACCAAGAACCAGACAAGGATCTAGACCAAATTCTAGACCAAGACATAGACCAATAACAAGGAGTAGACCAAGATCTAAACTTAGATCTAGATCTAGACCAAGACAGAGACTTTTTATAAGCATTTCTTCTTATTATCATTTTCATCTTCTACTCCAAGGCCAAGATACAGACCAAGATACAGACCTAGAACTAGACCAAGACAAAGACCTAGACATACTCCTAGAATTAGACCTAGACTCACACCAATACCAGGACCAAGATACAGACCTAGAAAATGTAGCACTTATTTTTCTTATTCTTTTCATCTACTTCTGCTCCAAGATGTAGACCAAGACCTAGACCAAGAATTAGACAAAGACCAGGACTTAGAACTAGACATAGACAAATACCTAGACCAAAACCAAAATCTAGACCAAGAGTGAGATCTTGCATAAGCATTTGTTTTTCTTATTAGTTTCATCTATTACTACTCCAGAGGAAAAATCTAGTCCAGCCATTATGCCAAGCACCGGACCCAGCCCAGGATCTAGACCAGGATTCAGACCAGGAACTAGACCAGGACCTATACCAAGATATAGCTCTAGACCAGGACATAGATTCTTGATAAGCATTTATTCTTCTTATCATTTTCATCTTTTAGTGTTTCATTTTTTTTGTGTGGAAAAATTTATCTTCTACTTCTACTCCAAGATCTAGTCCAGGATACAGACCAGGAATAAAACCCAGACCAAGAACTACTAGACCGATACCAAAGGAAAAATCTAGACCAAGACCTAGAACTATATCTAGCATTTGTTTTATGTATTCTTTTCATCTATTTTTACTCAAGTATCTAACCCAAGATATAGACCAAGAATGAGATCTATTCCAGGAACAAGATCTAGGCCAGGAACCAGATCCAGTCCAAGACATAGACCAAGCTCTAGACCAATATCTAGTCCTAGACCAAGAGAAAGATCTAGGACTAAAAAAAGTATTTGTTTTATGTATTCTTTTCATGTTATTTAGTGCATAAGTTTATTTATTTTTTGGGGGAAATTTACCTAGACAAAAATCTAAACCTAGCCCAAGACCTAGACCAAGAGTAAAACGTATACCAAGACAAAGATCTAGGCCAAGATATAGACCTAGAACTAGACCAAGATATAGACCAAGACCTAGACCTTGTATAAGTATTTATTCTTATTTTCATCTTCACCTATTTCTACTCCAAGGCCGAGATATAGACCAAGATGCAGACCAAGACAAAGACTGATACCAAGACCCAGACATATACCAAGAATTAGACAAAGATCTAGATAAAGACCAAGACCAGGACCAAGCTATAGATGTAGGCCAAGATTGAGACATTACATAAGCATTTGTTTTATGTATTTTTTTCATAGTTTAGTGTTATATCTATTTTTTGGAAAAATATTTATCTATACCAAAATAGAGAACCTGAATTAGCATTTGTTCTCATGTGCTTTTATGCCAACAAGTGAACCAAGCTACAGACAAAGAGAACCTATTACGCCAAGAAAAGTTCCATAGTACTAATCTAGACCAACATCGAGATTTAATCATAATGCCAGATCTATATCCATTTCTAGAACTTATTTTTTTAATCATTTTCATCTCATATTTCTCCAAGACCAGGACCAGGACTTAACCCAAGAGCTAGATCCAGACCAGACTAGATGTCTAGACCAAGAACTAGACAAGCAAGAAAACAAAGTACCTCTCACAACTCTTGACATCAATCGAGAACTAGACCAGGATCTTGAAAGTTGATTAGAGCTTATTTTATATATTATTTTCAATTTTAGCTTCTTTTATACTCTACCAGTTTTACCTATTACTTTTATTTCGCAAATTTTTAACATAACTCTTTATTTCACAAGGACTTACATTAAGAAGAACTAGATTTAGCTTTAGACAGTACCCAGGACCATGATATTGACCTAACTCTACACGCAGCCCAGCCGATGTATCTAGACCAGCAAAGAGACAGAGCCCAGGAACTTGAGTTTGTATTTGTATTTGATTTATGTATTTTTTTCAAATTTCAGAACTCGAAAGTAAAGACTCAAGCCAGGAGAATGACCAAACCTTAGATAGAGACCAAAGACAGGACCAGCAATAATGCATATTCCAGGATAATGAATCTTGACTGAAACCGGACCAAGAATAAGATGTTACATCAGCATTTATTTTTCTAAACATTTTCATGTTCTACTCCAAAACCTAGATCTAGACCCAGATCTAGACCAATACCAAGATATAGACCAAGACCTAGATATAGAACTAGTCAAAAGCCGAGAGTAAGATCTAGACCAAGACCTAGTCCAGGACTTAGACATTACATTAATATTTATTTTTCTTATCATTTTCATCCTATATTCCTATACCTAGACCAAGACCTATACCAAAAACTGGATCTAGACCTAAACCTAGACCAAAACCAAACCTTAGACCTCGGCCAAGAAAAAGTCCAAGATCTAGACTTAGACCAAGACCAAGAATATGGACTTACACTAGCATTTATTTTTTTCATCATTTTCATCTACTTTTACTCTTATACCAAGACGTAGACCAGGACTTAGACCAAGTCCCAGACCAAATCCTAGACCAGGACCTAGACCAAATTCTAAACCAAGAACCAGACCAAGATTCAGACCGATAATAATCTATAGACCAGGACTTAGATATTACATCAATATTTATTTTTCGCATAATTTTCATGTATCACCATTCCAAGACCGAGAATTAAACCAATAATTAGATCTGGAACGGGCTCCGAACCACATCCAAGTATTACTCCAAGACCGAGAAAAAGAAAAAGATCTATACCCGAACTCAGATCTGGAACTATATCTAGACCAGGAACTAGATTTTTGATAAGCATTTGTTCTCATTGTTTTTTTCATTTTCTAAACCCGGACCTAGATTATAGACCAAGATGTAGACCTAGATATAGACCAAAGATCGAATAGAGACCAAGACTCAGACCTAAACCAAGACTCAGACCAAGATATAGAACTAGACCAGGAACTAGATTCTTGATAAGCACTTGGTCTTCTTATTAGTTTCATCTATTTCTACTCCTATACCTAGAACTAGACCAAGATGTAGACCAAGGCCAAGACCTAGACCAAGAATTAGACCAGGAATAAGATCTAAACCAAGATATAGACCTAGACAAAGACCAAGACAAAGAATTAGACCCAAGCCTAGAATTTTGATAAGCGTTTATTCGTATTATTCTTTTCATTGTATTTAAGTTACTTATTTTTTGTGGGGAAAAATTATCTTCTATTTCTACTCCAGGACAGAGAATATACTTCGCGCCATCTTATAGACCCAGACCAATATCCAGACATAGACCAAGAACTAGACCAAAATCTAACCATTCTAAAATAGCCAGGTACCAATCCAGGACCAGATCTAGGAACAGAACTGGTACTTATTTTTTGTATCATCTTCATCTTCTACTACTCCAAGACCTAGACAAAGACCAAGAATTAGACCAAGAAGAAGCCCCAGACCAAAACCAATACCAATACAAAGATCTAGACCAAGACCTAGACATGAACCATGATCTATTCCAAGACCCAGATCTAGGATCAGACCAAGATATAGATCCTTGATAAGCATTTGTCATTCTTGTCATTTTCATCTTCTATTCCAAGATGTATCAAACCCAGTTATATAAGCAGGCCCACCCATATTCCCAGACCAAGGCCAATTAATCTGCCAAGATTCAGACCAACATCTTTCCCAATACCAGGAATTCAATTTAGACCAAGATCCAGATTTGTACAAATCAAAAGACCAAGAAATAGAACGAAATCTGTGTAAAATATTGACATTATTTATCCTTCTTATCATTTTCATCTATTACTACTCCAGAACAAAGATCTAGTCCAGCCATTATGCCAAGCCCAGGACCCATACCAAGATCTAGACCAAAAATCAGGCCAATAATAAGGAAGAGACCAGGATCTTGAACAGGCTCCAATATTTGTTTTATGTATTCTTTTCATAATTTCTAGTATTTTTAAATGGAGAAAAATTACTTATCCCAATCAAAAGACCTGGGCCAAACTCTAGACCAAGATTCAGACCAAAATACAAGCCCAATCCAAGACCAAGATAAAGATAAAAACCAAGATTTGGACCTGGTTCCGGACCTGTGTCTGTGTCTAGAGTTAGACGGAGCATTTATTTTTCTTATTCTATTCATATATATGTGTCCCAAGACCAAGAGCAAAACCTAGAAGTATTCCAGCTTTCCACCATTGGTGGATGCCAAGAACCAGACCAAGAATAGAACATAGACCAAGAACTAGATCTAGTCCAAATAATATTTCTAAACAAAGACCTAGATATAGACCAAGACTTTGAACTACTATTTATTCTTCTTATTATTCTTTTCACGTTCTATTTAGACTACCAATTCTAGATTCAGAAAACGATAAACAACTCGCGAAAGGTTCAGCTTCAGACCAATATATGCTCCAAGATGAGGAACAAATTTTATCACTCTGCCAAGACTCAGACCAGTAATAATACAAAAACCAAGATCTAGAACAGGTCCCAGAATTTGTTCTTTTTATTATTTTCATCTTCTACTATTCCAAAACCCAGACCAAGAACTAGACCAAAATCTAACCATTCTAAAATAGCCAGGTACCAATCCAGGAC